>Ga0207639_10000360_pt1 | contig 31464 bp, 26 predicted proteins | sample KBSCornC32_FD_184299 | JGI IMG/M metagenome (GOLD analysis project Ga0207639, IMG submission 184299) | Corn rhizosphere microbial communities from Kellogg Biological Station, Michigan, USA - KBS Corn C3-2 (SPAdes) (version 2) | ecosystem: Host-associated > Plants > Roots > Rhizosphere > Soil ...
TCTCGATAAGTCCCGACATGAGTTCACGCGCTGTCGGGCCCTGACCCCAGACCGCACCCGGCTTGGCCATGCTCATGCGCTCGGTCTGCAGCATTTCGAGTACGATCTGCCAGCCCTGGCCTTCTTCGCCAACAAGGTTGGCCGCAGGCACGCGGACATCGGTGAGGAATACTTCATTGAATTCGGGAGGATGGCCCGACATGTCCAGGATCGAACGAACCTCGACGCCCGGCGCCTTCATGTCGATCAGGAAAATCGAAAGACCCTTGTGCTTAGGCAGCGACGGGTCGGTGCGGACGATGGTAACGCCTATCTGCGATAAATGGGCGTTAGAGTTCCAGATCTTCTGGCCGTTGATGATGTAGTCGTCACCAACGCGCTTCGCGGTCGTGCGCAGCGAGCCGAGATCTGACCCGCCCGACGGCTCCGAAAACAGCATACACCAGAGTTCGCTGCAGGCGAGCGCGCCCGGCAGGAACCTTTGTTGCATTTCTTCGGAGCAATAGGTCAACAGCGCCTGGCCGCACTGGTTCACACCGATCGGATTAACGATCGAAGGCGGAACGATCCCGGCACGCTTTAGCTCTTCGGCGATGATAAGCTGCGTTTCCGGATCGGCCGAAAGACCCCAAGGCACCGGCCAGTGCGGCGCAGCATAGCCCTTCTCGGCCAACTCCTTGTAGGTGACGTCAGGGCGAGCCCCAAGCCACTCGCGCACTTCAACGCGGCGCGGATCGTCCTCAGCGGGAAGAATGAAGTCCATTTTCGCTCTCCAAAAAACAATGCCCGGACGTTGCTGTCCGATGTCTTGCCACTTCGTCTTCCTAGCGGCGAACCTTATTCCAACATTGGTGTCAAATCGGCGCGCAACTGGATGAATCGCGTAAAACATATGTTTTATCCGTTGGAAGGTTTCCGGTGTCAAGCCGAAACGTCCACGTCCGATATGGCGTTATTTGACGACTTGGCCCCGACTTTCCGAAGCAGCGACCATGCTGGCCTTCGTCACGCAGTTGCAGGCAATCCAGCGCCCTAGCCCGAAATTTGGGCGAGCGGGGCAGACGGGCACTTGAGGCGAACGGCTGGTAACGCCACCTCGACAAGATTCGCACTTGCGACCTCACTAGGCCACATGCTTTAATTTTGCGCCGAGCGTAGCGCTGCCGGTCCGGCCCAGAAGAATCCTTTCGAGACGGACGTCCATGAGGCGAGCCAAGGCAAGGACGGAGAGCGAAGTGACTGATATGGCCGCAACTGGCAAACTTGCCCCAGAGGATCTTTCCCCTCTCTTCCAGCCCATGAAAATCGGACCAGTCACTGTGCCGAACCGGATGATGATGGCGGGAATGTCGGCTGGAGTAAGAGCCGACGCGAATGGCGGGGTGGATCCGCAGATGGCAGCTTACATTATGGAGCGCGCGTGCGGCGGGCCAGCGCTCATCGCAATCGGAGCCTCGCGCGTGGTTCCTGACAATCATCGCACGTCGCACCAGATCGAACTGTTCAATGACGACTTTATCCCGTCGATGGCCGAGTTGGCCGAATCGGTTCGGCAACAGAACAGCCTCCTGGGTATCCAGCTTTGGAACGGGGGCGGCACCGAAGGGACCAGCCCCGACACGCTGATGTCACCATCCGGACTTTCCGCAAATGTGCGGACCGCCATGGGGGACCCCACATCCCGCCAGCGTAACCAGCCGAACCGGGCGATGACGATCGAAGAGATCGAGGAAGTGGTTGGCCATTTCGGCGCCGCGGCCCGCCGCTGCGTCGAAGCCGGCCTGGGCTTCGTCGAGATCCATGCCGGACACGGCTACTTGCTCAGCAACTTCCTGACCCCTCTCTTCAACCGGCGGGAGGATGAATACGGCGGCAGCTTCGAGAATCGCACGCGTATGCTCCTTCACGTAATCAGTGAAGTGCGTAAGGCGGCCGGCAGTCAAATGGCCGTTGGCCTCAAATACAACGGCAGCGATTTCCTTGGCGACCAGGGCTGGACCATTGAGGACAGCTGTCGGTTCGCACCGCTCGCCGAGGCTGCCGGTGCCGACTATATCACCATAACAGCCGGTCTCGTAGGCACGCCGCAGCTCACCATTCCACCGATGTATGAGCCGCATGGCTGCTATACCGACCTCGCCGCGGCGGTGCGCCCGCACGCTTCTGTTCCCATCGGAACGATCGGCCGGATCAAGAGCCCGATGATGGCACGCGACCTGATCGTAGAGGGCAAGGCGGACTTCGTCTGCTTTGGCCGGGCCACGATTGCTGACCCCGATTTCTTCGGCAAGACCCACCGCGGCGCACTGAACGAAATCCGGCCCTGCCTGGCCGATTGCCGGGGTTGCATAGATGAACACACCAGCCGCCATCCGTATCCAGCCGATGCGAGCTGTGTCGTGAACCCACGGATGGGCCGAGAATTGACCTGCGTCGACGTCAAAGACGGTGCCGCTGAACAACCCAAGTCAGTCGTAGTCGTTGGAGGCGGTCTCGCCGGCATGGAAGCTGCGCGCATGACAGCCTTCTCGGGACACCGCGTCACGCTGTTAGAACGTCGCGATCGGCTGGGCGGGCAAATGCTGCTTGCGCGCGAAATGCCGGGCCGTCGGGAAATTGGCGACATTATCCCATGGTATGAGCGGCAACTTGCCTCACTCGGTGTCGACGTGCGCCTGGCCACCGAGGTCACCGATGCCATGATCAGCAAGCTTTCACCCGATGTTATCGTGGTAGCGACCGGAAGCCAGCCGTCCATTCCCCAGAACCTGATCGATATCGTGATGAGCTGCGGATCGACTGACATGATTTTGCTCGACGAGTTGATCGAGGGAAATCTGCCGGTGGGCAAATCTGTGCTGGTGGTTGGCGGAGACCAGAATGGCATGGTGGTGGCTGACTACCTCGCCGAACGCGGCGCTGCCGTGACGGTCGCCGGGTTTGGACGCCATTTCGGGCACAAACTCGCCGCCCATGACCGCTGGTACCTGCTGAACCGGCAGAACGCGAAGCATGTGAAGCGGGTCAAGAACGTCCATGACATCGTGCAAAGCGATCAGGACGAGCTCACACTGCAGACTGCTGAAGGCTCGCTTCCCCTCGGGAAAATCGATGCGGTGGTTTTCGCCAGTGAACGAAAGTCGGATCGCGCCATCCTTGAAGCGGTCGAAAGACAGGGTGCGAAGGTTGTTGTCGTAGGGGATGCCCACGATGTCGTTTCGGAGAACGGCGGGACCATTTTCGCCAATATCGCCCACGCATACGACTCGACCCGAAGAATTTAACCGAGCCCGGCTTGACCTGGCGATAGCCACCATGAAGGCCGAGGGTGTCTCGATGGAAGAGGTCAGGGCCGAAGTGACCCGCGAAGTTCCGGTCGGCCGATATGGCAATGCCGACGAATTCGGTGCAGTCGTTGCTTTTGTCGCCAGCCAGCCTGCCGCCTACTTCACCGGTTCGATGCTGCGCGTCGACGGCGGCGACATCCGGTCGCTTTGACGGATTGCTGCCGGTTCGCACTCGCCACGCCGTCGGTCCGCTTGCGCGCGACGTAATTTTGTCGTTTTAACCGCCATTGGACACGGCTATCGGCCTTCGCGATCGAAGACCGCCGCTTCGCGCTCAATTGATAGGTTAGAATAGCGATGGTACGTACCAAAAAGGCCGACTTGGACCAGCTCGACGAGCGCACGGATACGCGAAAGAACATCAAGGTTGCTGCACGACGCCTGTTTGCGGAACGCGGCGTGGAAGCAGTGACGGTTCGCGAAATCGTCGCCGCGGCGGGTGCGAAGAACGGCGGCTCTCTCAACTATTATTTCAAGTCGAAAGAAGGCCTCGTTCTTGAGTTGATCAACGAGATCTTCACCGATTGTAGCGCTGTGTGGCTCGAGCGCATCTCCGAACTCGATCGAAAGGGCGGTCCGTCCAGCGTGCGAGAAGTCGTTGACATCATTGTTCGAGGCCCCCGCCCTGAAAACTTCACGGACCCCTCGCCCACAGTAAACCGGTTCCTCGCAAGCATCCTGTTTGTTCGGCGCAAAGAGGTGTCCACGTACCTCGATCAGATGAACTTTCTTGTATACCGGCGGTTGCTTCAGCTCATCAGCAGCCTCTGTCAGCACATTCCTGAACCGGTCTTGCGTCAGCGCCTGGTATTCTTCGCCTGGTATGTCCTTTCGGTTGAGGCGGCGCGCGAGGGATGGGTTGCAAGCCGCCGACGCAGCGATGTGTGGTCCGGAACCGATCCGCAGCTAAACCTCGTAGAGACGGCAACAGCATTGATCGAAGCGCCTATACCCCCTTCTGGAATGATCAGTCGATCCCGCCAGGCACGCAAGCGATAGTTTCAGGAACCAGGGGCTGAACCGCGCCGGGTCTGCCGGAGGCTATCTGGTTTAAGTTACGCAGCCATGGAGACGTCGTCCAGCATGGCGTAATATTGTGCTTCGGTTTCAGCAGGCGGGATGTTGCCGATAGGTTCGAAGGCGGCACCACCTCAATTATTCACAAACAAAAAGCCCCGCACGACCAATGCGGGGCTTTATGATCTGAAATTAAACTACATCAGAATTCCGACGGTCTGATCGTAACCTTCAGCCAGATTTCCCGACCACGTGAAACGGGGCCTTCATAGTCCGAAATGATCCCCGTAGCCGTGCCGGTGGAGGACGATACACCCGTACCGAAGGAACCGTTAGCGGTGACGGCGAAGTGCTTGTCAGTCAAGTTCCGGCCGATGATTTGGAATTCCATGCTCTTGGACTTAGTCGAAAACGACAGGCCCGCGTCCAACAAGAGACGGCTCGGGCTAAAGCCGATCGGGCTCAGTTCCTGGGAGACATACTGCTTGGAGGTATAAACCCCGTTGGCATTAAGGCCCACATTCCACTTGTCGCTAACCGCGGTTTCATAGTTGAATCCAAGGCTACCGCTAAATTCCGGCGCACGCGGGAGCTGTCGCCCATTGAACTGCTGTGCAAGCACGGTCGCCCCACCAATGATCGTTGGCAAGCAACCTTCCGCGGAAGTCATGCCGGTATAGCATGGGCCGAGGAAGCTAGAAGCATAGCGGGCGGAGTTATAGGCCGCAGCCCCGGTAATGGACAGCCCAGGAGCGCCGCTCGGCGAGAATACGAAATCACCTTCAACCCCCTTGATGCGCGCGGATGAACCATTGAGCACGAAGAGCGCCTTGGTCGCCTCGTCCACCCGGCTGAGCTGGAGGTTGCTGTAGAGGTAGGAATAGGCCGCCAAGTTGATGCGAAGCTGCCGATTGGCAAGCCGAGCTTTCAGACCGACTTCGAACCCCCTCGCCGTCTCCGGCTCGTAGCTGATGTCGAACGACGTCACTGCGGGATTCTTGGTGAGCGCATCAACAGTCGTCGCGGCGAGGTTGTAAGCACCTGCCTTGAATCCCTGCTTATACGAACCGAACAGGTTCAGGTCCTCATTCGGCTTGAATGCCAGAGTAATTTCCGGTGACCAGTTGCCGAACGTGCGGGAGGGCCGCGCGATCTTGTTCGGCAGACCAGCTGGAGGCGTCAGGTTCAAACTCTTCCTGTCTTCCGAATAGCGCACACCGGCTGACAGGCTGACCTGCTGCGTAATGTCCCAACCGACCTGACCGAATGCGGAATAGGTCTGGTTGTGGGTTGGGAAGTACCAGGGTTCCGACAGCTTGGCGATCACCGGGGTAGACGGGTAGCCGGCAGCAACGTTGATCACAACCTGCTGGTGATAGGTAAGCTTGTCGTCCTGGAAGAAGCCGCCGAGCATCAGGTTGATCGGCACGTCAGGGTCCCGGTAGGAAAGACGAACTTCCTGACTGAACGTGTCCTTGGTCAGACCCGACAGGTCGCTGAGATAGAATTTGTTACCCTGGGTCGACGAGTCCATCGAACTCTGCTTGACGTGGTAATAACCCGTGACCGCGTTGAGCGTGATGGAATCGGTGACCTCGTACTGCAAGTCACTCGAAAGCAGGAGTTGCTTTGCATCAAACCTTGACGTGTCCTGATCCCACTCCGGATTGCCAGTCACAGCCCGGATCGCGGCGGAAGGAATTGCAGTGGCCGCGTTGAAATTGTCAGCGGTGCAATCGGTGTCGATCGGCGTGGCGGCTCCACCAATCTGCACAACCCCCGGAGTGCGGCAAGCGAACTTCTGGTTGATAGAATAGCCACCATTTTCGTGCACGTGATGGTAAGTTCCACGAACCTTCCAGGTGATTGTGTCACTTGGCTGGAAGTTCAGGCTGACGCGGATCGCTTCCTGGTCCGTCCCCGGGGCATATTTGAACGCGGGGTTGAGCGCCAGATTGGTGAAATAGCCACGGCTTCGCGAAAAAAGTCCCGCAATGCGGCCCGTGATCCCTTCGCTGATCGGTCCGGAAATGTATCCGGATATGTCAGCCTGGCGTGCATTGAATTCATAACCCCCACTGATCTGGGATTTATATACGTTGGTCGGTTCGGCCGTGCGCAGCGAGATGATACCGCCGCTCGAGTTCTTTCCGAAGAAGAGCGCCTGCGGCCCCTTGAGAACTTCGATCTGGTCAATATCGAATGCCGAAAGGCGCACGATCTGGCCGTTGCTGATCGGCACGCCATCCATGGTGATTGTTACCGCACCTTCCGCGGCAGCGTTGGACGTCGGCTGAGAAACACCGCGAAGGCCGATGATGCCGCCATAGGAGCCGGCGGCAGTGCCGAGAACCAGCTGGGGCGTCAGCTTGGCGGCATCGACGAGGCTCATGATGTTCAGTCTTTGCAGTTGCTCGCCCGAAATAGCACTGAGAACGACCGGAGCCTGGAGCGACGTTTCGTTGCGGCGCCGCGCTGTAACTATGATATCGCCATTTGCGACATCCCTATCAGCGCTCTCAGGCGCGGCGGTTTCAGACTTTTCCTGTGCGCCTTCGGCACCGGTATCTGCATATGCAGACGTCGCAAACGACAACGCCAGGACGTGAAGACTCACCAATCCGAGTTTCAGTTTCATAATCCCCTCCCTACACGTGCTATTGCACTTCTGATGCAGCGACCAATTCGGTCGCCGAACGGCACCACTTCCGGATCGCGAACTCTTCATGAGAAGAGCCCGGAAACCCGGGAAGCTGGTTGTAGGTGCAGACTATGAAGTAGTCCCGGTCAAAACAAGCGAATTAGATTGCTGACCGGCGCTAAGCGGCGCCCGTTCCCCCGACATACTGAGGATGCGTTAAATCTGGCTCCAACCTCCTGCCCACGGCGTCTGGCAGAACCAGAATCCATCAGTTTAACTGACGAACTCACCGAGTGGTTATCGACACAGGGCACGACATCCACTCGATACTCCCGTATCTGGGCTTCACATTCCAATGCTCATCAAGGCCATATCTGCCTTGACCACCCCTGACCCCACTGGCAGCTAGAACAGCCGATTTATCATTCGATCGATGGCTTCCCGGCGGGTGATCTGACAGCGACCTCTGTGAGGAGCCCCGCAAACCTAGAAGGAAAGATATGTCCGATCTGTTCGCGCTTGATGGCAAGAGAGTATTGATTACGGGCGGGGCACAGGGCCTCGGGAACATGATCGCGCGGGAGTTTCTGCGGCGAGGCGCCCACGTGTCCATCACCTCCCGAACTGCGGACGTCAGCGCGGCCGCTGCGGCGGAGCTTGGCACGCTCGGCTCTTGCACAGCTTTGGTGGCAGACCTCTCGACCGTCGACGGCGCCATTGCACTCGCCGAACTGGTCAAGGCCAGCGGCGAGCCCCTGCACATATTGATCAACAACGCCGGGAAGAGCGCGGGCGGACCTATCGAGCGACTGCCTGACGAAAGTTGGCCCGACCTCATGTCAATCAATGTCCAGACTCCATTCACCCTGATCCGGGAGTTGCTGCCCCTGCTTCGCGAGGCTGCGACGTCCGACGATCCCGCGCGCATTGTGAATCTTGGCTCATTCGCAGGTCACGCCTTGCCCTTGCGGCCGACCTACTCATACAGTGCGAGCAAGGCCGCGATGCATCACCTGACCCGGATGCTGGCTGCGGACCTGGCATCGTCACTCATCACCGTGAATGCCATCGCCCCCGGGTACTTCAGCACGCGGATGACATCGGCCATTCCCAAGGACCATATGGATGAAATGCCGGACATCGTTCCGCTCGGCCGTCTTGGCAAACCGGACGATATTGCCGCCAGCTGTGTCTACCTGTGCTCCAGGGCGGGAGCCTACGTTACCGGCATTCTTCTTCCCGTCGACGGCGGGCTCAGCCGAGCCCGCCCCTGACGGGAAATATGGATCAGGCTGCGGCCACCGCAGTATTGGCAACAGCCTCGAACCGGACCGGGACCGACGTCATATGAGGCATCGCATTGATGCTCTCGAAATGCTTGTCGGTGTCAACCAGAGCGTTGACACAGCTCCCGTCGACCATGACGTCTTCCTTGCCCGGGAGTCCTCCCCAGCCCTGGCTAAGCGCCACGACCCCGCGACGCATGGTATCGTCACTTTCAACGATGGCCCGGGTGCGCCCATGCCCCGAGACGATCTCGACCAATTGACCCGGCTCGAAACCAAGCTCGGCGAGATCCGCGCTGTTGAGGAATGCCGGATTGTACTTGTTGCGCTTCCGTACCGTCGGCATCAGGATACCGTAGCTGTTATACAGATCGCGCAGGCGGCGCGTGGACAGCAGGTGGGTGAATTCCCGACCGGGTCCAGCACGATGTTGTGCAACGGGCTCATTCAGGTAGCGGTGCAATTCGTCGAGCACGTCTGCCGGCATCACGTCAAACTTGGTATCGTGCCCGGGACGCGGCGGCTTGACGAAGTCCTCCTTCATCGGGAACTGGCGGCCGTGGGGATAGCTGCGCAGCTCCTCAAGCGACGTCTGGCTGGTTTCCAACAGGATTTCGATCAGTTCCTCGGTACTCGGCGGCTCGTCACCATCCAGGACGCGCTTGCCGGCGAAGTTGATATTAACGCCGAGCCGCTTGGCCAAGGCCCAAAACACATACCAGTCATCCACCACCTCGGCGCCTGCAGGCGTCGGCACGATGGCAGGGGTGAACTGTGCCCAGGCGCCCGGGTAGAATTTGAGCGCCGGATGCGATGGCGACATGTCCGACCGTTCATACTGAAGCTTCGCGGGCAGGATGTAATCGGCCAGCGCGGTCGTCGGGGTGTGCCAAGTGTCGATCGCGACCAGCAGGTCCAGCGCGTGCAAAGCGTCATGGGCCTTGTCCCGGTCAGGCAAGGACGTCATCGGGTTGGCGCCATCCACGATCAAGGCGCGGATCTTGTCAGGCCCGGGCGTCAGAATTTCCTCCAGAAGCGTTCCAGAGACCTTTTCCCCGAAGAAATTGCTGGCGACCCCACGGATGCGGCTCGGCGGATGCTTTTCCCACGGGCGCATGGCGGGAGTGACTTCGGCGAACACTTCCCTGGCCGGATTGAGGATGTCGACTGAAGTGACCTTCTGGCCGGCCTGGGGAAAGCGTCCGCAGATGATGTTGAGCAGCTGGACCATGTGGACGGCCAGGTTTGAATACTGCGACATATTCGGACCGGTGCCGGTCATGACGTGGCCACGGCGGTTGTCACGCGCGAACATTTCGGCGATCATCCGGATCGCACCCGGCTCGAGCCCCGAGCGCGCTTCGGTAAACTCCGGCGTGAAGGGATCGACCGCAGCGCGCAGTGCGGCTATGCGCTCCGCGCCGAGATATTGTTCGCAGAATGCAGCGTCATGCCAGCTCTCGTCGAGGATCAGGCGGATCAGCCCGGCCGCGATCGCGGCGTCTTCGCCGGGATATGGCTGAAACGCGAGGTCGGCCTGCGCCGCGGTCTCCGTCCGGCGCGGATCGACGACGATCAACTTCATCCCACGCTGCTTCGCCCGCTTCAACCGCTTGACCGGATCCACGCCGAGCACCGACATCGTCGAATGGGCGATGAACGGGTTCACCCCGAACAACATCAACACGTCCATGTCGACAAGATCGAGCGGTCCCGCTGCCCAGCTGCCCGTCCGCCCTGCGGCAACCATCTTACCCGACTGGTCGATAGTGATCGTCGTGAAATATTGTTCCGATCCGATCGCGTTCAGGAAGTGCCGGTTCATCCCGACCGCGCTCTGGTTCATCATCGAACCGTTGCCAGCGAAAAGCGCGATCGAATTCGGGCCGGATACCTCCATCAGTCCGGACAGGCGGCCGGCGATCTCATCGAGCGCCTGGGCCAACCCAATCTCGCCGAAGCTGCCATCAGGCTTGCGCTTCAACGGACGCAGTATCCGTTGCTGGTCCCTATGCGCATGGCCTGATTGAAGCCCCTTGAAACAGGCGTAGCCCGACGAAAGCTCGTTCTGGTCGTCACCAACAATCCGGGTGATTTGGCCTTGGTCATTAACCGTCAGGCGCGTGCCACATCCAGCAGTACAGATTCTGCAGAAGGAGGTATATTCGCCTGCCCCCTGAATCGCGGACAGTGCTTCCATCGTCTGACCTTCCCTATCATTCGGGTCTTGCGAGACCCTTCAGTTCAGAGTTTGCTGCAAATCGGCTATTGAAACAAACGAACTAATTAGCTCGGTATCAAACAGTGCCCGTGGCCCTCTTTCAACACGGCCCGTTTCAGCTGTCGGACGGATCCCAGCCCCAGTAGCGGGCAACCGCGCCGCCATCGACGCGAAGGTCGGTTCCCGTGATCATCGCGGCATCGTCCGATGCCAGGAAGACAGCTGCCGCTCCATAATCACTCGGCTTGGGCAGGCGTTGCATAGGTATCCGCTTGGCGAAGCGCGCCGTGATTACCGAGTAATCCGGCTGCGGGCCCAGATTCATGTTCCAGCGCTTGGCGCGCTCGGCGCTTTCCCCAGGATCTGTCGCGGTCGGAGTAAGGCTGACCACGCGAATGCCGTAGGCGGCCAGTTCCATCGCGGCGCCAAGGGTGAAATTGAGCATGCCGGCCTTGGAAGTGGTATAAGCGATATTGCCTGGCTGGCCTTGGTGACCGGCGGTTGAGATCACATTGATCACGACCCCGCTGCGCCGCGGGATCATCGTTGCCGTCACATACTTCGTGAATAGAAAGGCACCGTCAAGGATGACCGAGTTCTGCGCCCGCCATTCGCCGTATGGCATATCCGCTATCGACTTCTGGTTGAAAAAGGCGGCATTGTTGACGAGGATATCGACCTGTCCGAATTCCGCCACGGCCCGCTCGACGGCAGCGCGCACCGCGTCCTCGTCAGTCACGTCGCAGGTAATGCCGATCGCGCGACCGCCCGCAGCCTTGATCGCCGCGGCGCAATGATCTGCGTTTTCGCTGCGTGCATCCACGGCCACAATCGCCGCGCCGGCGCCAGCCAGGGCCTCGACGATTCCGCCCCCGATGTTCGGGCTGGTTCCCGTGACAATGGCTATTTTACCATCCAGCTTCATGACCTGCTCCCAAGACGCATTATGCGATGCAATATTAAAGCGATTGTTCTAGACTAATAAGTGGCAGTGGCAAGCGCGCCGCCAGCTAACCGGCTGGATTCCCCGCCAGGTCTTCCATCTGCAGCAGCCAGTCCGCGAAGACAGCGGGCTGTTCGACGCCTTCCACTTCCAATCTCGTATCAAAACGAATGCGCCACTGCCCCGGCTTGCGTTCAACCGCTTCGGCAAGACGATAGACTCCCCGCACGTGCCGGCCTTCGGGTACAGTGGCGAGAAAGCGGACCTTGTCGAACCCGTAATTCAGGCAAGACCGCTTTTCGATCCGGTCGAGGAAGCTGGTCGACAGGCCGCTCAGCAGCGAGAGGGAGAGCATTCCGTGCGCGATGGTCCGGTCGGATCCGAGTATTTCGGCCGCAGCTTGCGCATCGACATGGACTGCGGAATGGTCCTCGGTGCAATCGGCAAAGGTGTCGATCCGCGACTGATCCAAGAGAACCCATGGCGAGAAAATTTCGCCACCTAATTCCCCGGTTAACTCATTTAGCCGCATTGCCCTCCAGCCCTTACCACAATGTCTTCAAATGTTCCTGAACATGGGTTTTCGCTTCTGGAGCACTGCGTCCAGCGCCTCGACATGATCCTCGGTCTCGTGAACGATCGACTGGAATGCACCGGCCATTTCGAGGTGGTTATCAAGCGAAAGCAGGCTGCTGTCACGAATAAGGCGCTTTGTGATCCGCAAGGTCCGGCCCGGATTGGCATCGATCCGCGCGGCCAGTTCGCGCGCCGCGTTCATCAGTTCGCTGTCTTCAACCACTCGGGAAACAAGGCCGATTCGCTCGGCTTCCTCGGCATCGATGGTGTCGCCGGTGAAGGCGAGTTCGCTCGCCTTCGAAATTCCGATGACCCGCGGAAGGAACCACGCACCTCCGTCGCCCGGGATAATGCCCACCTTGATGAACGATTCGGCGAATTTCGCGGATTTGGCAGCGATCCGCATGTCGCACATGCACGCAATGTCCAGACCAGCTCCGATTGCCGGGCCATTGATTGCTGCAATCATGGGCACCTCGATGGCGTTAAGCATCTTGGCGACCTGGTGGATGGTCCGGCGATAGCTGTCGCGGGTTTCGATGATCGTTTTCATCGGCGCGAACCCTGAACGATCGCGCATCTTCTTGATATCACCGCCAGCGCAGAAAGCGGGACCCGCCCCGGTCAATATGATCACGTTGACCGAGATGTCGCTCTCAATGGCTTTGAGCCGGTCGACAAATTCAGCGCATATTTCAGGTGTCGAAAGTGCGTTGCGCGTTTCCGGCCTGTTCATTGTCAACGTGACTATGCCGCCGCTCTTTTCGTAAAGCAAAAAGTCTTGCATTTGAGCCTCTTGGCTGATTTTCAGCCTTGTACCGAATTGACTGGGCTAACCTAGTTCGAAACGTTGAAGGTCCATGGACCATTGACACAGGTCAGGTTGAACTTTTCACTTTCCACTTCGCGGCACACCTCGGCAATGCCGCCCGCCTTGCGTGCACCCCGGATCACCCTCCCTGCATAAACCGTCCCTTTTCTCACATGGCAGGTTCTTGCGAGTGCGACCCGATGGCAAGCAGCTTTCCGGATTCGACATCAGGTAACGGTCTTGTGTTTTTCTATCCCTCCCACAAGGTGCATGATCCGATTTCCATCCCGTCTATCATTGAGAACATGGCTGAAGTCGGGGACTGGCCACTGTCTTCGAGCACGGCCAGCTCCCGCCTGGCCGATTTCGAATTATCCAAGGGATTGACGAGAAGCTCGGCGCACCTCTAGTAAGAACGCGTGTTCTAAGTCCGGGCCGGTTCGCGGGAGAGGCGATTTACTCCTGCGGGCCTGGCGATACAGAAAACCCGCAAAAGCGAGGTTGGGAGAGATTTATGTCGACAGGGTCGAATCCTGGACAGGCTGGCAATTGGATCATCGACGATCCGGTGGAAGGCGTGTTCAAGGTCAACAGGAACGCATTTACCAGTCAGGAGGTCTTGGAGCTTGAACGGGAGCGCATCTTCGATCGCGCCTGGCTCTATCTCGGCCATGAGTCGGAATTGCCCAATTCCAACGACTTCCTGACGCGCAGCGTTGCCGGACGCGAACTGATATTCAACCGCAACCGCAAGGGCGAGTTCCAGGCATTCGTCAACACCTGCCCTCACCGCGGCGCGCAGGTTGTGCGAGAACCATCAGGCAATGCGATCAGCTTCAAGTGCTTCTATCACGGCTGGGCGTTTAACAATAACGGCAAGTTCGCGACAAGGTCCAATCCCGGAACCTATCCCGATAGCTTCAACTGCGCGGGCGCCGTCGATCTGCCCAAGGTCAGGCTGGAGTCCCACCGCGGGTTCTTCTTCATCAACTATGCCCCAGAAGCCGAATCGTTGCTCGATTTCCTCGGGGGCGCGGTGGAGATTATCGACCTTGTTGCCGATCACTCGCCGAACGGCATGGAAATCGTTGGCGGGACCCAGGAATATTCAATCCGCGCGAACTGGAAGCTTTTGCTGGAGAACAGCTATGACGGCTTCCATGCGCCCCAAACCCATGAGACCTATTTCGAGTACCTGATCAAGGAAATCGGCCCGAGCGTCCTGGAGAATATCCAGACCCTGAGCGAGGTCCAGCGCGCCCACACCTTCCCCCAAGGGCATGCCTACACCGAAGCCAGGGCACCTTGGGGCCGCCCGGTTGCCCGCGCAATTCCCACTTGGGGAGAAAAAGGCGCTTCCGATGCGGCAGTAATGGTGGCCGAACTTAATAAGCGCGTTGGCCCTGAGCGCGCCATGCGCATCGCCGACCGTGACAGGAATGCAGGGTTCTTCCCCAACCTCGTGATCAACGACATCATGGCGATCACCGTACGTACCTTCTATCCGGTCCAGCCGGATCTGATGCTGGTCCGCTCATGGGCGCTCGCCCCGATCGGGGAAGAACCGGAAGCCCGCCACCGTCGGCTCAACAATTTCCTCGAGTTCCTCGGCCCCGGCGGCTTTGCCACGCCCGACGATGTCGAGGCACTGGAATCCGCACAGCGGGGCTATACCGCTTCAAAAGTTGCGCCCTGGAATGACATTTCCCGGGGCATGCAGCGTGAGATTCCGCGCGCTGACGACGAGGCGCAGATGCGCGCCTTCTGGCGTGAATGGAACCGTCGCATGCAGGGTGAGTGCTGATCATGGGGGATGTCATGGCAAATACGACCACGCGACTGCGCTCACGTTCGGATTACGAGGATTTCCTGTACCGCGAAGCCATGTTGCTCGATCAATGGCGGCTTGAAGAGTGGTACGCGCTGTTCACGCCGGATTCGGTCTACGAAGTGCCGACCATGGGCAAGGCGCGCGACGCCACGCCTGACAGCGCGCTGTTCTACGTAGCGGATGACTACGCACGCCTCCGTCACCGCGTCGACCGCCTCCTCAAAGCAACCGCGCATGCCGAATGGCCGCGATCGACCCACGTCCGCATCGTCGGCAATGTCATAGTAGAAGGCTCGGACGAAAACGGCACGCAGGTAATGTGCAGCATCGTCACCTACCGTTCAAAGAACAATTTCACCGATACCTATATCGGTCATGCCTATTACACTCTCATCGAGGAAGGCGGGCAACTGAAAATCCGTTCCAAGCGCGTCCTCCTCGGCATGAACAGTCTCAATCCTCACGGCAAGATCAGCATCATCTTGTGAAGGATAAGCCGACCTCGAGTGGTCCCGCCGCTGATCCACAAAGGATCGTCGACGAACTCGCGGCCGGCTGGGCGTGCCTCAGCCTCGCAGCAGATGTCGAGAGGCTGGTCGACCTGTACAGTAGCGATGCGATCTTCTTTGGATCGCTGCCCCGCATGTTCTTCGGACATGCGGGCATCGTGGAATATTTCCAGACAATCTCCCTTGCTTTGTTGAAATCGGTGCGCTTCGATTGGCAGCAGGCCATGTTCATCACTCCCTCGGTGATCAATGCCGGTGGTCTGGTCTACTTTGGCATGGAAATCGAAGGAAAGCCGACGAATTGGCGTTTTGGCATTAGTTGGGTGCTGTTCAATACGGCTGCGGGCTGGAAGATTTCGGCGCATCACGCCTCGCCACGGGAACTATGAGGGAAGGCTAGAGCATAATCCGATCAGAATGAATCGGATCATGCCCTAACGATCCTTTGTTCTTTCGCATTTTCCGAGCCAGCAGATGACGCCATCTGCCTGGAAAATGCTCTAGCAATACTGCATGAAGCGGGGTACCAGACCGTGGACTTCTGTCGAGCAATAATCGCCGCTCGTGTTTGAAAAGCGTCACCTTAGGATGTCGTTTCCAAAGCGAGCAAAGGAAGAATGCGATGCCTGTTGTCTCCGGATCCGCACCATCAGACTTCGGCCGCGTAGGCTTCATCGGCCTTGGCGACATGGGTGAGCCGATGGCCCACAACCTCCTTTCTGCGGGCTTCGACGTAACAGTATTCAACCGCAAGCGGGCGCCGCTTGTCGTGGCTGAGGAGAAGGGTGCAAGGATTGCGGAGAGCGTGACGAGCCTGGCGCGGGACTGTCCGACGATCGGCATTTGCGTTTGGAACGACGAACAACTCACCGACGCCGTACTCGGTCCCGAAGGCCTGATAGCCGGCGATGCCGAAAAGCTTACCCTGATCGTCCACAGCACGGTCCGGCCACAAAGCATCGATCGCATCGTCCAAGCCTTTGCCCCCAAAGGCTGGGAGGTGGTGGATGCACCTGTCAGCGGTCTCCGATCGGCATCTCTGGCGGGCACGCTGACCTTGATGGTCGGCGCGCCTCGGCCAAGCTTCGAAAGACTGCTTCCCTACTTCGACACCGTTGGCATGCACGTTCTTCACGTAGGCGAAAGGCCGGGCCTCGGTGAGGTTTCGAAAATCTGCAACAACCTCATGGCCCAGTGCAACCTCTACGCCATCATCGAGGCAATGAAGCTTGGCAGTAGCTATGGCATCGACGAGGATATGGTGCGCCAGGTCGCCTCGGTCAGCACGGGCAAGTCGTGGTTCAGCGAGAACTGGCACTTCGCGGATCAGCTGATCCTTGATCATCCGCAGCGCGACGTACTCTACAAGGACCTGTGGGAAGCCGTCTTTGCAGCAAAGCAGCAGAACTTGCAGCTGATGCTGACGGGCGTGGCGGCGCTCAGCGCACCCGCCTTGATCGAGGATCGTCGTGCGCAGCTTGAAGCGCGGAAGAAGGCAGATTAGAGTATGATCCGATCAGAAAGAATCGGATCATATTCTATTATCTTTTGTTTTCCGTACTTTTCGAGTCAGCAGACGATGCCATCTGCTTCGCAAATGCTCTAGCGTGCAGACCCATTAATTGTGAGGATCGAGACAGGATTGTCCGGGATGCCGGGGGAGAAGAAGCGCGCGGAACGGGGCTTGCCCCCCGTTCAAGCGTTTCGACGCTCCCCGGCGCCCGGACAATCCTGCCCTTCGGGTGGGACGAAAATGGCCATTGGCGCGGTCGGCCGCTCGCCGGATACTACCAGTATCCGGCTTCGCGCCCTCCCTCCCACTGGCCATTTTCGTCGCCATCTCGACCTCGCAATTAATGGGTCTGCACCCTAGCTTCAACCCGCCCACAACCCCCTGCAGCAGCAGCGCGACTTTGCCCGGCACCAGAGGTGCCGGGCGCGGGTTAGATCAAGGCTTCGAGATTAGGAACGCCTTGTTCGAATTGAAAATCCAGGTTTCGACGAAAGCCGCCACATCCGGCGCGCCGCGACCCAGCTTGTTCAATGCACCAATGAGGCAGAACCAGTTAAGCACCTCCTGCTGTCCACAGCCCTCGATCGCTGGGGCCGGATAGTCGCGCCACGAGGCATAGTCCCCTCGGGCCATCGCCTCGAACAGCGCGCGGTCCGCTGGAATGTCCGGCCAGAGATAATGGTTTTTCTTGGTCAGGAAGGCATGCGACCAGCTTGACGAGGCGACAAGCGCGACGCGGTACTTCGACTCCGAAAGGATACGCGCTGTTTCCGCCCCCATGTCGAACAGGCGGGCTGGAGTTGGCGCCGGCGGATCGAGATCGTCCTCGGTCAATTCCTTTTCGAATGAAGGCAGGCCGCCTTTCTGTGAGATCACATGGCGGCCATAGCAGTTGATCGAGACAGGCAGGATCGGATAATCAAAACCCTTGCGGTCATAATCGAGGTAGAAAATCGCATTGGTGAATGCGTGGCCGAGCGGATGATGCAGCGGCTTGTACGAATAGGAGGTGTCGAACCCGGCCTCGATGAGTTCGCTCGCGAGCAGCTTGCCAGCTTGCGCGGCGCCCGGCAGCACGAACTCCTGGTCCACCGGCTCCCCCCAGATGTTGTTTGGGAAGTTGTGGAAACGGAACTCGGGATGCGCGTTCACGCAATAGGGCGGGACGATGTCTTCTTTGAAGTTCTCGTACTGGTCATCGCCCCACAGCAGGACGAAATCCGGATTGAAATCGTCAAGCGCCTGACGCGCCTTGCGCGTCCATTCGACCATCTGTTCGCGGTGCCCTGCGGCAGCCGTCTCGCCGTCGTCGTCGCCCCATTCCTTCTGCATTTCCTCTGACCAGCCGGCCGGGGTCTTGAGTGCTTCGGGGAGGTTCGGGTTGCGCATCATCGCCTTGAGCAAGCCGGACATATTCTTGTCCGGCCATAGCAGCGGCGGATAGTGGCTGATGCCAAGTGCCAGTATTTCGGCCATGCCAGTTCCTTCTTAGCAGTGCGTTCAGTTCAACCGGAGGGGCAGATGAGCCTGCCAGTTCCTATCCCATTCAATAATTGCACCGCTCTGCCGCAGCGAGGAGCAATTTAGTCAAGCGTTTTAACTTATCTAAAGGGTCGCATGCTCATTGCCAAGCCCAAATTGCAGGCTGCTACCCCGGCGCAATCTACCTTGGCATAACCTTGGCCCAAGAACTTTCGCAATCCATGAACCACTCAGCGCCCCCGTCCTTGCCAGCGAATAGTGCATATATGGCAACTTTACAGAATTCTGCCGCCCGTGGCGTCAACGGTGTAGGTTTCGGGAAATTCAGATGCATTGCCTCCAAGCGATTGATACGCTCCCTCACGGCTTGTCGACCGCTTGCGTCAATATTGAACGAACGCTTCTCAGCACATTCAATGCCAGCGCGTGGCGAAAAGGTTGAAACAAGGCGTCAATGAACCCGCATGATCCCGACGCTACCCGAAAGGTCGCAGATCGGGGCAGCAGTCTACGGAGAGGTAAGCAGGTGCAACTGGACGACGACCCAAACGCAAAGCCGGGGAATGAAGAAGTACGGGCGGAGCCAGAAAATGGCGATACCGCCTTGCGCGGCGCATCGCTAACCGTCGGATTGCTGGCGCTCCTTTATGCCATTTCACTTGTCGATCGCAGCATCCTCGCCCTGCTGGCCCAACCGGTTTCGAAGGCGCTTGCCTTGGATGACCGGCAGATGGCGCTGTTGCTTGGTGTCGGGTTCGCGTTGTTTTATGCGATTGGCGGCCTGATTCTCGGGCACCTCATCGACACGCGCAGCCGTCGCATGGTCGTGACGGCGGGCATCGTACTCTGGAGCCTCTCCACCGTTTTGTCCGGCTTTGCCAACAATTTCTGGATGCTGTTGATCCTGCGTAGCGGCGTTGCCCTCGGAGAAGCGGTGCTGACGCCCGCGGCAATCTCGCTCATCGCGGACCTTTATCCCCGTCATATGCGTGGCCCGCCGGTGGCAATGTTCACGTCAGTCGCCGCCTTCATGACGATCGGTTCCTACGCCGTGGGCGCATTCGCGATGAACATGGCAGAGGTGACGAGCAGTCATATCGGCCTTGAGCCCTGGCAGCTGACTTTCGTCTATGTCGGCCTGCCCGGCCTGGCGCTAGCCTTGCTTTTCGCCTTGGTGGCCAGGGTACCGGCGCGCTCCGCGGCGGTCAAAGCATCGATCGATGAAGCCTCCATGATCGTTGTCATGTCCTACTTGCGCGCTCGTTTGGGCTTTTTCTTGCCGCTGCTGGCGCTGACGGGGCTTAGCAGCCTGTTCAGCCTCGCAATCATTGCCTGGTTTCCCGCCTTGCTGTCGCGAGAACTCGGGATAAGCCCGTCGCGCATAGGCTATTTGATGGCAGGTGTGGGGGTGCCAGCGGGCCTGATCGGCAACTTCTTCTGGCAATGGGTGGCAACCCGCAAGCTGTTGGCTGGCCCGTCAAACGGCATCGTCCGCACATTTTGGGTGCCGGCGCTGCTGGCCTCCCCTATCTACGTGGCCGGTCTGATGATGGATTCGCTGTATCTGCAACTCGGTTTCGTTGCCTTGGCCATGTTCATGAGCACTGCCTTTCCGGTGGTAACCCCAATGAGCATCCAGCTTTTCGGTCCACCGCAGATGCGGGCCCGTATAACCAGCATCTACCTGCTGTTCATCGCGATATTCGGTTACGGTCTTGCACCGCTCGCCGCAGTGGAGCTGGGCGCACTCGTCGTTGGCGAGGGGCAAGGCCTGCGGCAGGGCCTGATTTTTTTGACCCTTCTCGTCTGGCCGGTGATCCTGGGTGCTTCGATACTCGTCATTCGCAAGGCACACCTTGCCGAGTTGCAGTAATCACCCGGCGAAAACCGGCAGTTCCAGGGCGGAAGAAGGCATCGCGGAAACAGCGATCGGCATAATTTGCCTTGAAGGGAACATGGGGACGATCGCGGCGCGCATACGGTCAAAGCAGCGGTACGGTATGATGTCGACCGTTACCCGGCGCAACCGTCCCCGTTTTCAAGTTTGCTGGCCTCGCCATTGCCGCAGCCGCGCTTCGACCAGTTGCAGCGAGTCAACGCCGAAATACATGTCCAATCCATTGAGATAGATCGTGGGAACTCCAAAAGCGTTGCGCTCGATCGCTTCATCCACTTTTGCCCGAAGCGCCGCCTTGCTCTCGGGTTCGGCAATGCGCTGGACCAGCCAGAGTCCGTCGACCCCGACCTGCTCGCAAATGTCGAGCAGCACCGCATCTTCGGCCAACGACCTCTCTTCGACGAAATAGGCTTGGTAACAGGCGCGCGCGAAGGGGACGAGGAGCCCCGTCGGTTGCACGATGAGGCAGGCCCGCATCGCTTTGGCGCTGTTGACCGGGTGGCCGACCGGCGGGAAGATGATCTTTATCCCGGTAATGTCCGCCCAATCCTGCAGTACCTTCTGGTGGTAGTCGAGCTTGCGGGGTGGCATGTGGCCCTTCGACTTGTTCCACTCGATCCCGGGGTTGACCGCGTTGAAAATGCCCCCGGCCAGCACCGGATGCCACTCGACTTCAAGCCCGAAGCTCGCCGCCAGCGGCTGGATCCGCTCGAACGCGAGATAACTCCACGGGCTTGAGCAATCAAAGAACATCTCGATCTTCATGGTCGTTCCCCTGCATTGTGGTGAACCGGAAACATGCTCGCCGGAGGCCCCTTGCGCATTGCGGCGACCCCGCCTCCCGAGGCGATCCCGCGCTGCACCGCAGGGCGGGCCCTGATCAGGGCGAACCAGGCCCTAAGCCCCGGATAGTCATCCAAGGTCAGGCCCTGCGCCTTGTGCAACATGATCCACGGAAAACATGCAATATCGGCGATCGAATAGGTGTCGCCTGCAACAAATGCGGCGGTGCGCGACAGTTGTGCATCGAGCACTGCGTAAAGCCGGCGCACCTCTGCCCCGTACCGCGCGATCGCATAGGGGATCTTTTCTGGCGCGTATAGGAGAAAGTGGCCGTTCTGACCTGCCATCGGGCCAAGCCCCGCGACCTGCCAGACGAGCCACTGGATCTGCTTCCAGCGGCCGGTTGGTTCCGGATCGAGCAACAGGCCCGTCTTCTCGGCAAGGTAAAGCAGGATCGCTGCACTCTCGAACAGGGTGATCGGCATGCCGCCCGGTCCGCGAGCGTCAAGCAGCGCAGGAATCTTGCCATTGGGGCTGGCCTGCAGGAAATCCTCCGACCTGTCTTCCCCCAGCCTCACCGGGACCAAATTGTAGGGCAGTCCCATCTCCTCCAGGCAGATAGTGACCTTCCAGCCATTCGGGGTCGACGCGTAGTATACAGACAGGTCCGGGCCGGACGTAGTCATGGCAACTGCAGCGCTGACATTGGACGGCTGGTGATCGGATACCCCCGACCTTCCGGAAGGCAGATCCACTCCGCGCCATTTTCATCCTCGCGCAGCCTCGGTGAGATTGGCGCCAGCTCGATCGTTTCAAGATGCGCCGTGGCGGCATCGAAGACTGGGAAGGCAGCCAGCCGCTCCAGGTTGCACAAGGTAGGGAAGATGATCTTCGCTGCGCCGGATTCCGCATCGGCAAGGGCTTCTTCCGCCAGCAGCCAGCGGGCGTGCCCGACTTCGTCCTCGTCGACGGTCACGGCGTGGTCGCCGTAGTAGCGCGCAATGTAGAAGCGCGTGTCAAAGCGACGGTGCGATTGGAACCTGGGATGCCAGGTTGCCCAAGGCACGATCAAGGACAGGTCAAGCCGCCCGCCCGCTTGAATCAGCGCAGCACTGAACGGCATGCGAGCCTTCAGTGCCGCCTGCATCGCCGCTGAATCAAGTTCGCCAGAGGGTAGCACAGCGACCAGGATCCCCACCTCTTCGAGCATCTCGCGTATCGCAGCGACACGGTGAGCCCTTTCCGCGACGTCTTTCAGTGTCACGTCGACCAGCGACGGGTCCTCGGCGATCCGGTGGTCATCCTCATCGACCCGTCCGCCCGGGAATACCAGTGCATTGGGTGCAAAACGCATTTCAGGCGATCGTTGGATCATCAGGTGCCGCGCCGGTTGACCCCAGCTTTCCGAAAACAGGATTAGCGTCGCGGCAGGTATTCCCAGGCCCGGATCGTCCACATCGTTTTCAACTGCCATCAACCTCGAGCCCCGCACTGCGTTTGCGGCACCAAGCATAGACCAAGCGCTGCGGGGATGCCTGTGAGAAGTTGCGTATGCACCGACTTGCCACAACTTCCACATTTGCGTTGGATGCCAACGGCAGACTTTCGCACGGTCGTTTTTGTTTTGGCGGCGGAGATGATGGCCTAAGAGTCCGTTTGGAAATGCGCGGGAGAACGCATTTCAAGAGGCCGGTGTGGATGCGCCAAAGGCGCATTTCCAAACGGACTCTTGGCCTTGTCCACAAGTAACAGAGGGTGGATTTGAAAGGTGCAGGCATGCTAGATACTAGCGCGCGTCAAGGCTTTGATGAAAGCCATGAGCAGTTTCGCGACACTGTGCGAAAATTTCTCGCCAAGGAAGCGGCACCTTATCTCGACAAGTGGGAAGAAGAAGGGATCACAAGCGCCGCGTTCTGGCGTGCTGCCGGTGAAGCCGGCCTTCTCTGCGCGAGCATGCCGGAATCCTATGGTGGAGTGGGGCTGGATATCAGCTACGATCTTATCCTGCTGGAGGAGATTGGCTACTTGAACTGCCCGGTAGGTGTCAGCCTGCAGTCCCTGATCACAGCGCCTTACCTGCTCAATTACGGGTCGGCGGAGCTGAAGGCGCGTTATCTTCCAGGCATGATCAGCGGCGAGATCATCACAGCGCTTGGTATGACAGAGCCGGGGGGCGGGTCTGACGTCAAGAACCTGCGAACCACGGCCCGTCGCGAGGGCGATCACTATGTGGTCAACGGGAGCAAGCTCTATATTTCCAACGGCCTGCTTTCGAACCTCGTGTTTCTTGCGGTGCGCACTGGCGAGGACGGTGCCCGAGGCGTTTCTCTCCTGCTGGTCGACGCTGACACACCGGGATTCGAGCGTGGGCGAAACCTCGACAAGATCGGTCTGCACGGCGCTGATACATCGGAAATGTTCTTCCATGACATGCGAGTGCCCGTGTCGAACCTGCTTGGCGAAGAAGGCATGGGTTTCCGTTACATGATGTCTGAACTTGGTCAGGAACGGTTGTCACTGTCGAGCATCTCGCAAGCCCAAGCCCAGCGCGCATTCGACGAGGCGGTCGGGTTTGTGAAGGAGCGCAAGGCGTTTGGTCAGCCCATCTTCGAGTTCCAGAACACCAGATTTACCCTCGCCGACATGGCTGCCCGGCTCCAGGCCGGCTGGGCTCATCTGGATTGGGCGCGCGCGCGCCATCTTCAGGGCCAGCTCTCATCGGAAGAAGCGGCCGCGTCGAAGCTTTGGCATTCCGAGAACGTTTGGCACATCGTCGATGCCGCATTGCAACTGCATGGCGGAGCTGGCTACATGAATGAATATCCGATCGCCCGACTTTGGCGCGATACCCGTATCCATCGCATTCATGGCGGCACTTCAGAAATCATGAAAGAAGTGATCAGCCGCAAGATTTGATTTCCAGTCCTACGGCAAGGGCGAGCGGCGCCGGCCATGAAATAGAGGCAAAGCATGTCCAAATTCATCGATGCCCATTCCCATGTTTCGCCGCTCGAATTTCCTGCTGCACCAAACGCTGCGGTGGCGCCTCGCTGGCCGTGCATGCAATGTCAGTCATCGGTCGAAGGCACGCTGATGATCGGCGAGACTCCCTTCCGCAAGCTTGACGCGCGCTCATGGGAAGTCGCGCGGCGGATTGAGGACATGGACCGTAACGGCGTGGACATCCAAGTGCTTTCGCCCATGCCCGAACTGTTGTCCTACTGGCTCAACCTCTCCGATGCGCAGGTGATCTGCGATGCGGTCAACCACCAGATTGCCAGCCTTGTTGCGCGTGCTCCCGCACGCTTCCGTGGCCTCGGCTCGGTACCCTTGCAGAGCCCGGAAACCGCGGCGCGCATGTTGCCAAGGTTAAAGAAGGAGTTCGGCCTTAAAGGCGTCGAAATCGGCAGCAATATCAACGGAAAACTACTGGGCGAGGAAGTGTTCGATCCGTTCTGGGCAGCGGCGGAAGCCGAAGGAATGGCCATTTTCGTTCACGCCCTGCATCCCGTCGCGGCAAAGACACTTACCCCGAACCAGAACTTCACCGGCTTTGCGCTATTTCCGGTCGATACAGGTATGAGCGCTTCCTCAATCATCATGAGCGGCGTGCTCGACAGATTCCCCCGCCTGCGGATCGGCTTCAGCCACGGCGGCGGCACACTGGGTGCATCGATAGGCCGCCTGCAACTCGGCTGGAAAATGTTCAAGGCTGCAGAGGGGAAATCACTCGCGCCGTTCGAGCAGGCACGGCGGTTCTTCTACGACACCAATGTTTACGATCCGGACTACCTTGGCTACTTGGCGACGACCCTTGCGCCGGGGCAGGTCTTTGCCGGGACAGACTACCCCTACCAGATCATGCAGGAAGACCCTGCCCGCTGGATTCGGGGCATGGCTTTGCCCGCTGACGTCGAACTCAGCATTTGCTGTGGCGCAGCCGGACGATTCCTCGCGGAAGAGTTCTGAACACCCCTTCGCGCACGCCGGGAGCAGCCTTCGTCAGCCAAGTCCCCAGCGGCTCAGCATCGCCTCGCCGGGTTCGCTTGGCCCTATCGCGCCCGGCGTGCGCGAAAAGCGCGGTGCGGGAGCCTGCTGCACGATTCCCTCATGCAGCGCATAGCCGCTGCGGGCCTCGACCTGTCGGTGTGATGGGGTCTCGTGAAACTCTAGCACCGGCGCAGCACAGGCATCCCTGTCTTCGAGGATGGCCGTCCACTCATCCCGGGTCCTGGTGAGGAAGATCGATGCCATCGCAGCGGCCCGTTCCGCCCAGACCGACTGCTCGTACTGGTCATCCGCCCATTCGGGTGGCGCTCCGATGCCTTCCAGCAACGCCCGATAGAACTGTGGTTCGACCGCCGCGACCGCAATCTCCTTGCCGTCCTTGCACGTGTAGACCCGGTAATAGTTTGAGGCACCGGCAAGAAGATTGTCCCCGCGCTTCAGTGACAGAGCACCCGTTGCCAGGTGCCCTGCTGCACCGGCAAGCAGGGTTGCCACACCATCGATAATCGCCGCGTCGACCACCTGCCCCCGGCCAGAGCGCTCACGTTCCCAAAGGGCCGCGAGGATGCCGGTGATGAGCAACATCGATCCCCCGCCGAAATCGGCGACGAGGTTCATTGGCGGCACCGGCAATTCGTCCTTCCGGGCAAAGGCGTGAAGGGCACCAGTAATAGCGAGATAGCTAAGGTCATGCCCGGCCCGCGCGGCAAGTGGGCCATTCTGTCCCCAGCCCGTCATGCGCCCATAGATGAGGCGCGGATTGGCGGCAATCGCTTCGCCCGGACCCAGCCCCAGGCGTTCCATCACGCCGGGTCGGTTTCCTTCGATCAGGACATCCGATTGGCTGACAATCTCGAGCGCCCGTGCGGCACCTTCTGGCTGGCGCAGGTCCAGGACGAGCTTGGCGCGGCCCCGTTCGGCGACCGGGTTGATCGTGAATGATGCCGGATTCGGTCGCTCGATCCGCAGCACGTCGGCACCCAGATCCGACAGCATCATGCCGCAATGCGGGCCAGGACCCATCCCGGCGAATTCCACGCACCGCAATCCGGCAAGCGGTCCGCTCCGACCTGTCTGCGCTATGGTCCTGCTCCCTCGGTTGCGGCCACTATAGTCTGACGGTCACTTGCAGTCTTGTCGGAGAGCATTGAGCCTCGAAGGCTCCGGATATGCGTCAATGCAAAGCTTCCGGTCCCCAAAGGTGATTGGGAACGGCAGGGCTGTCTTGCGCTGAGAGTTGACCGCGATCTGGATCCTGACGGATAGCCGTTAATCGAAACGCCGACGCTCCAAACTCTCCCTCGCGGTTGCATGCGCTTGCCATACCAGTACAGCGCCAGCGTGCATTATTCACACCATCGCCCCATGCTAGCGCTCGCCCTTCGCGCTGTCGCGTCATTCCTGATCGCAACCCTTTACATGCTGGTCAAGGTGGCAGGTCAGAGAGGTGTCGCCCTGCCGGAAATGCTCTTCTGGCTCCAGTTCATCTCATTGCCGATTTTGCTGGCCTGGTTCACTGCGCGTCGCAAACTCCGCAGCCTGGCAACTGCCCAGATCGGCAGTCACATCGGTCGCGCGCTGGTCGGGATGACCAGCGTCGCGCTCTGTTTTGCCGCGGCGCAAATGTTATCCCTGTCCGATTTCACCGCGCTCACCTTCACCGCTCCATTGTTTGCCGTAATGTTCTCGGCTCTCGTCCTGCGCGAACATGTGGGCTGGTGGCGGTGGGGCGCAGTTGTTTGCGGCTTCATCGGAGTGATCATAGTCGCCCGACCCGGCAGTGCGGCGATACCGGCAATCGGCGGCATCTGCGCCCTGCTCGCGGCGATGACCTCAGCAGTGACCAGCTTCCAGATGCGCCACCTGGGCCGAACCGACGATCCGGTGCAGATGGTATTCTGGTATGCCCTGTTCGGGAGCAGTCTGACTGCCGGATTCCTGCCGTTGTTCGCTCATGGGCATGATGCGGCTACCTGGGCGCTGTTGCTGGCCATCGGAATTGTCGGTGCCCTGGTGCAATTCACTCTTGCGGCCTCGCTTAGACACGGGTCGGTAGCAAGCGTCATTGTGGTCGATTCAACCCAATTACTGTGGGCCACGGCGTATGGATGGGCCGTCTGGAACGAACTGCCGATGCCGACATTTTGGCTGGGAGCACCCTTGGTCCTCTTGGCTGGCAGCGTCATTGCGTGGCGTGAGCACAGGCTATCCAGAAAGATACCGGCCAATGCACCGGGAAGCGCCCCCTCACCTTGCCCGCCGCCACCCGGTGGACCTGCTGCACCCCAAGCTTTCTGAGCGGACAACGGGCAGCGGTTCCGGGGGCTGCACTGTTTTGCTATTCCGTTTTAGTTGGCAACCAGCTAAGCAGGATTATTGACCGGGGCGCGCTCCATACCTGTCCTGCAATCGGAATTTACTATATATGGCCACGTCTGCAATTGCAGGTCAGGATCACGAAGACCGCACTAACACCCGCAGAAACATAAAGGTTGCCGCCCGCAGGCTGTTCGCCGAGCGGGGACTTGAAGCCGTCACGGTGAGGGAAATCGTCGCCGCGGCCGGTGCCAAGAACGGCGGGTCCCTGAATTACTATTTCAAGTCCAAGGAAGGACTGATTCTTGAACTCATCAACGAGATTTTCAATGACTTGAGCCGAGTCTGGCTGGAACACCTGTCCGAACTCGACAAGAATGGCGGGGCGCGCTCGGTAAGGGATATCGTTGAAATCATTGTTCGCGGCCATAGCGCGGAAAATATTTCCGACCCGACGCCAACCATGAACCGTTTTGTTGCCAGCGTGCTCTTTAACCGGCGCAAGGAACTGAGCGATTATCTCGATCAGATGAACATGCTGGTTTACAAGCACCTGTTGCAAAAGATCGTCGAACTCCGCCCGGACCTTCCGGCGCCAGTGATGCAGCAGCGACTTGTGTTTTTCTCCTGGTACCTGGTTGCGGTTCAGGCCGCCTATGAAACCTGGCGGGCGTCGCGCAAGCGGGGGGATCTGTGGACCCAGCCCGATCCGCTCGTTCACCTGGTAGATACAGCGACGGCTCTGCTGGAAACCGGGGTGCCGGAAATGGGTGCGCGCGGTGCTTATGACCGGCCCAGCCGCGGCAGTGCCGGCATCGCGCCAACACAATAAGACGGGCCTTGCGCCGGCCAGGCTATTGCGCGGCGATTGCGCTTCGAGCCGTCTGTCCTTTCGCCGGGCGATGGTCGATTACCCACCTTACTGACCGCCGCATAGGCTCGATACCGTCGTGCGGCAGGCCCGCCGGATTGGTGTTGAATTCCTGGTAGACGCCTGCCGGATCACCTCCCGACAACGGCACGAACTGTTGAACGCCGGCGAGCGCGAAGGGGCCGATCACACGGTCACGCAGCGATTCTGGATAAATCCCGACGTTCTGGGTGGTATCGTTGCACCATTTGATGGCATCGAACAGGTCCGCGACAGGGACCAGGTTGACCACGCGATTGTTGAGCTGTTCGTAGAAGTCGACACGGTCCGGGAAGCGCGAAATGATCACGCCGCCGTCCACGGTGTTTCCGATCACGGTATAGAAGTCGTTCTCCATCGCCGCGGATTCCAACTCCGCCTCCAGTTCGAGGCTGGGAGCATCTGCGGGTGTCGAGAAGAACGATGGCAAAGTCTTGTAAGCTGCGGCAATGCGCCGGCCAAGGTCTTCGAGCCTGGCGAGGCTGTCGTCGTCCTCACCGCACTCGACATAGACCAAGCGCGTGTTGACACAGGCGGTCTGGTTCATCAGCCCGGACATGACGGCAATACCGGTGGCCGCCTCATCCAACGCCGCCTCGCTCTCCAGCGCCTCGGCTCCGATCAGCGAGATCGAAAACTTTGGATTGAGCGCGATCAGGTCGAGGCCGGGATGTAGAAACTTCTGGATATGCTTGACCGAGCTCATCCCGCCCCAGGCAGTGATCTTGTCGATGCGCGTGGTGCGAACGATTTGCTGCTCCATCGCCTCGTCCCCACCCTTCCAATAGGCGACGGCAATGTGCCTGGTCACAGGGTGCGAGGCGTCGAGCTCGATCATGGTGCGGGCGATCGCACTGGCGGTCAGCGGATCGTTCGAAGGCAACTTGATCAGGATGTCGGACTTGGTCAGCGCACCGCCGATAATGGTCGTCGCAGCAACAACCGGGACATTGCCCGCGGTAATGTGCAGCTGGCGTGTGCCGACAGCACGGATGCGATGGCGCCCCTCGAAACTCTCCAGTGGCACCCAGCCGTCCAGAAAGGCGCTGCCAATAGTCTGTTCGACCCGATCCCTTAGTACCGCGCCGTCGAACATCGCCGGCAGGCGCTCGTAGATCGACCGCAGGATCGGCTCGGAAAGGCCGCCAGCGAGCAGTCCAAGCTCGAAACTTTCCTGGAAGAAGGAATTGTCTTCGAGCCGCAACCGCTTGCCTACTTCGACCAGGAACTCGATGATCTGGCTGATGGGTGTGTCCATAAGGTCGGTCAGCAGGACCGGATTGCCCAAGATGAGGTCATGGACATGGCGATGAGGATCGGGCGCGAGGAATTCCGCGCCGCCCCGCCCGTTGAAGATCACAGAGTCATCTTCAGTCGGTCGGATGACGCGGCCTCGCGAGACAATCGGGATTTCGTAGGTGGCGCTCATCGCCCTAGCCCTCCGACACGAAGCTCAGGAAGTCGTCATAGGCCTTTGCGGTGCCGGCACAGGTGATCTTGTCGTCGCCACCGTCTTTATCGGCATAGCGGGAGATCGCCGGGCCGACGAAGGGCTGCTTCCAGCCGCAGGCGCAGTCCTCTTCCCAATGAATCGTCACCTCGTCTCCTGAGATGAACCCGCCCCAGTAGGTTTGCGCGAGCAGGTCGAAAAACCCGAAACGCCCGGTCTGGCTGCTCTCGCGCGGGAGGGGATTCATGTCAGCATCAAACAGGACGGGGACCACCATCGGCATAATATGGTAGTTGCCGAGGCTGCAGCGCGGGGACTGTGATATCACTTCCGACATGCCGTAGCAGGTCCCCAGCCGTTCCATCCCAAAGAATTCGCAGACATAGGCTTCCCAGTCCGGCAGATCGTGCTTGAAACCTTTCAGCCCACCACCGTAAAAGGCGATCGACCCCGGTGCAAACGTCGGCTTGATGCCTTTGCTCGAACCGTCGATAGCGGTTCGCAAAAGATCGCCGCCAAGGCCGGAAATCTTGACACGCTTGCCCCGGTAACCTTCGAATAACGCCTCGAACCAGTCAGCGAGATCCTGCGGGCGGCGCCTTGCCAATTCGATCATTTCCTGTCGGGCCGACAGCAGTGCCGGATCCAGTCCTAGTCGATCAAGCTCGCCGCGATCCTCTGCTGCCTGCATCCGGCCAGCAAGCGACATCAGGTCGGCTGACATGTGCGTGTGGTAGAGCGTGTGATAATGCTCGGCTCCGCCCGCAGCAAAAATATTGAACATCATCTGCACCTTAAGCGCCGTCTGATGTCCTCCACGATAGGACGGCGAAAAGGTCTCGATCTTGTCCGTGTAGGGGTCGACCCCCAGACTGGCGTGCAGAGCAAGCATGTAGCTTCGCTCCCAAGCCGGATATTCAGTGCGCGAGCGGGGAATGAAGCTGAGCTTGCCGGTGGTTCCAGACGAAGTGGTGACGATCATTCCGAATTGGTCGAGGCGGTCGAGCCAGGCCTCTATCGTAGGCAGCCCATCCAGATCCATGCCGGAGAGGTCATGGGTGGTGAGCCTGCCGAGCCACGCATGGAGTTTTGGAATGTTGCGGGTTTCGATCAGCGACAGCGGATAGTTCTTGAAGACACGATGATCGAACATGAGCGGCAGGGCATCCTCAATGCCGTCGATCTTGGTGATGCCTTCTTTCGAGGCCAGCTTGTCCATTGCCGGAAGCTGACCGCTCATCTTCTGGAACCGGAGCCTAAGCGCCTCGGCCTGTGCTTCAAGGCAGTCCCGCCAACTGATGTCATAGAGTGCTTCGAAGCCTTGATCTGACCAGGACTCCGGCCGGGCGGGATCGAGCACCACTCCTGTCGCGGTCACAGCCTCAGCCATGTTCACTCTCCAGTGCTTTTGTTGATCAGTTTCTTAGCAAATCGAACAGCGCATATCAATGCGCTAGATCAGCCGCAAAACGACGCAACTCAGCCGAACTTTTCGAGCAGACCGTCCAGCAGCGTTCTGACCTCGTCATGTCCTTCAGTCATGCCCAATGCTGCCTCCCGCGCTATGACCAGCGACGTGCAGTGAAGGATGAAGGCGAGCGCAAGTGGGGTTGCGGGGGAAATGTCGACGCCGCGTGAGACGGCATCCTGGGCGATCGTTTCCGAATGCAGCTTTCGCGCCTGCGACAGAAAGCGATTATACACCTCTCGCACTCGTTCATTGTGGCTGGCCAATGATACAAAGGCGAATGACATCTTTGCGTCGAGCCCTTGATTGAGCTCTTTCCAGATTGCAGCGACCGGCTTCTCGCCACCGGCTCCTTCGATCCCTGCCGCTTCCCGCTCCCCTGACTCTCCTGGTTCCCTTGATTCCCTTGATTCCCCTGGTTCCCTTGGTTCCTTCGGCTGTTTCCTCACGTCCTC
>Ga0207639_10000364_pt1 | contig 31337 bp, 19 predicted proteins | sample KBSCornC32_FD_184299 | JGI IMG/M metagenome (GOLD analysis project Ga0207639, IMG submission 184299) | Corn rhizosphere microbial communities from Kellogg Biological Station, Michigan, USA - KBS Corn C3-2 (SPAdes) (version 2) | ecosystem: Host-associated > Plants > Roots > Rhizosphere > Soil ...
GTGCCTGTGCGGCGCCCTGTTCCTCGCATCGCACGCGTTCGCCGGGCAGGAGGTGGATTTCAATGCGATCCATTTCGGTAACCGCGATGCGCAACTCGTCGTCGAGGCGAGTGTGACGATGCCGCGCATTCGCCGGCTGCAACCGGCGGCGGGCCCGGCGTTCGAAGGCGATGCGGGAAACCCGCTGATCGGCTTTGCGACGATCGACGGCAAGGCGTCGCGCCTGCATTGGCAACTCGACCGCGAGGCGAGCCGCGTCGACGGGAAATCGCTGGCCTTGGTCTATCGCGACCCCGGCTTCCGGCTCACGCTGAGCTGGGAATGGCAGGCGCGCGGCGAGCATGGCCCGCTCGAACATACGATCCGCATCGAGAACCGCGGCGGGCGCGAAGTCTGGATTCCGCTGCAGGACAGTTTCACGTTTCGCTGGAAGACCGCTGCGCAGGCGCTGCAGCAACTTTGGATCGACAAGGGTGCAGGCGAGGCGCCGCCGGTCGGCACGCATCTCGTCGACGTCGGCGACGGGTACCACTGGCTCGGCGAATCGAGTGCGTTCGCGCATCCACGCAAGGGCGAGCCGCGCGAGATCATTCCGTATTTCCTTGTGCGCTCCAAGGGCGAGACTAGCGATGGCTGGTACCTCGGCGTCGAGTTCAGCGGGCGCATCGCAATGACCCTGAAACGTCGAGGCGACATGCTCGAAGGCAGTGTCGGATTGAATCCCGAACCCGGTCCGTTCCGCACCCGTCTGGCGCCCGGCGGCGAGTTCGTTGCGCCGACCGTGTTCCTCGGCACGACGCACGGCAGCATCGACGAGGCTGGCAATGCGCTCAAGCGCTGGATTCGCGAAGCAATCAACGATCCGCGCGTATTGCGCGATCCGACCTATCCGTGGACGACGAACAACAGCTGGGGCAGCGCGATGGCGATCAGCGACGCACAGGCGCGACGCATGATCGACGACGCGGCCACGCTCGGCCTCGAGATGTTCCACCTCGATGCCGGGTGGTTCCGTGCGGTCGGCGATTGGCATCCCGATCCGAAGAAATTCCCGCACGGACTTGCGCCGCTCGCCGACCACGCGCACGCACGCGGCCTGAAGTTCGGCCTCTGGGTGGATTGGGCGCAGGCGGGAATCAGCAAGGAGAAAGGCGCGCTCGACGTCGTCGATCCGGCCATACGCGACTGGCTCACGACCGATCCCCCGCCGGGCTGGAAGCCCGAGGAATTCAAGGGCCTGACGATCGATATCGGTGTGCCGGCGGCGAAGGCATGGGTGGCGAAGGAGGTCGATCGCCTCGTGCGCGAGTACAAGCTCGACATGCTCGAACACGACGGCTACGTCGTCGCACAGGGCTGTGATCGCGCCGACCATGAGCACGCGACCTGCGATCCGAAACGCGTGAAGAAATACAGCGACGACGGCTTTATCTGGATGGACGGGCCGAATTCGACCGACGTGAGCTATCACGCCGCGCGCGCCTACTACGATATCCACGATGGACTGCGCCGCGACCATCCCGACCTGCTGCTCGAAGTGTGCAACGACGGCGGGCGCATGGTCGACTTCGGCAGCGCGGCGCATGCCGACTATTTCTCGATCGTCGATTCCTACGATCCGGTGTCGAACCGGCAGGCGTTCTACGACGCGAGCCACGTGCTGCCGCCGGCGATGCTCGAAACCTACGTCAAGGAATGGCCGGCCAAACGCATCGAAAACTTCCGCTACATGCTGCGCAGCGGAATGATGGGCTGGTTCACGCTGATGCTCGACACGACGACGTGGAGCAAGCAGCAGCATGACGTCGCGCGCGCGGAGCTCGATTTTTACAAGACGACACTGCGGCAACTGATCCGTGAAGCTGATCTCTACCATGTCAGCGCGCGTGCCGACGGCAAGGGTTGGGACGGTATCGAATATTTCGATGCGAAACGTGGCAGGGGCGTGCTGTACGCCTTCCGCGGCGCGGAGACCGGTGCCAAGAGCCACACATTTCCGCTGCACGGACTCGATGCGCAGCGCCGTTACCGGCTTAGCTTCCGCGACCGCAGTTCTGCCGACATCACGCGCAGCGGGCACGAGTGGATGCAAAGCGGTGCTGCCGTGGAATTGCCGATCGTGGAATCCTCGGAGCTGGTGCTTATCGAAGCGCTGTGACGAAGAGCCGCTGCCAGCGGGGTCAGTGCTCTGCGGCGGCCGTGCGCTTCAATCGCACCTTGCCGTCGCTGCCGCGGTCCACGCGGATATCGTAGCGTTGGCCCCGAAATGCGACATTCTTCAGCGTCATCGACTGCCAGTTCGGCGGCAGAAACGGGGCGTAGGCCGCGTTCAATCCCGCTTCCTCGATACGCAGCCCGGTCATGCCGAAGATCAGGTTCTGCAGGAATCCCGCCGCGGCGGTGATGAAATAGCCGGTATTGTTCGTCGCCGTTTCCGTGCGCACGTCGAACGGCGGCTTGACCACGCCGCCGCTGAAGTTCTTCTGCAGCCAGGCGACGGCGTGCGCATCGTCGCCGACGGTCGCCGCGGCGATGGACAGCGGCGCCAGACCCATGCTGTTCGGATCGCGGCTCGAGGCGAGGATCGGACCGATCGCTGCGGCGTAGTCGTTGCGGCGTACCTGCGGGCTCATCGCGAGGTCGAGCGCGGGCAGCGCAAGCATCGGCAGCGAACTGCCACCCCAGGTGTCGAGATCGTGCGACACGCTTTCGTCGAAATGCAGATGGTGCTGCGCGGCGGCGTCGAACGGGATGTGCAGTTTTGTCGCGACGTCGGTCCAGCGCGGGTCAGCTTTTTCGCCGACCACTGCGGCCGCCTGCGCGGCGATGCGCAACGCTTTTGCCGCCGCGGCGTTGGTATAGGTGTCGTTGGGCACGTCGTTGTAGTCCTCGTCGACCGAGGTCACGTGCAGGATGTCGTAGCGCTGCTTTTCTGTGTTCCAGGTGGCCCGGCTCACCCAGAAATCGGCGAGGTTGCGAATCACCGGCCAGGCGTGTTGTTTGAGCCATGCGCGGTCGTGCGTAGCGAGCCAGTATTGCCATTGCGCGATCGCGATGTCCGCGTTGACGTGGATTTCGCGTTCGCCGAGCACGTAGGCGAAGTGCGGCGTCTGCTCGGTGCCGTTCTCGGGGTCTGCTTCCCACGGATATTTCGCACCGGCGTAGCCGGCGGCCTTCGCGCGCGCCTGTGCGGCCGCGAGCGTGCGCGCGCGAAACATCACCAGCGATTTGGCGCGGTCGGGGTGGAGCAGAAGCAGGGCGGGAAATACCCAGAAGTCCGAGTCCCAGAAGACATGCTCCGCGTAGCCCGGCGTCAGTGCGCAGGCGCCTATGGCCCAGGCCGTGTCCACTGTCGACGACGACAGCAGGTAGTAGAGATCCGAATGCACGGCGCGCTGCGCGCGTTCGTCGCCGTCGATGAGGATGTCGGACTTCCACAGCTTCGCCCAAGCATCGCGGTGCGCGGCGTGCAGTTTCTCGAAGCCGCCCTTGCGTGCCTGCGTGGCGAGTGCGAGATCGGCTTTGGCGTCGCCACCCCAACCTTCGCGCGAGCTGGCGACGTATTTGGTAAAAGTATAGGTTTTGCCTTTTTCCAGTTTTACCGATAAGTTCAGCGCAAGCCGATATGCGCTTTTGTACAGCTTGGCGTTAGTCGGCGTCACGCCTTGCGGCAGCGCGATCGCTGCCGCCTGGGCCATCGCGAGTCCCTGCTCGGCCACGCCGTCGAGCCACAACGTCGCCGTTTTCGCGTCGCCGTCGGCAGCCTGCACATGCACGTCGCCGTGGTACCACACCGGCGCGCGGTCCGGCGTCGCCGGCGGAATCGCGACGAGTTTCATCTGCTGCGCGGCAACCGCCTCCTGCATCTCGTCGCCGCTCAGTCTGGCGAGTGGCAGGCGCGGTTGGTACGGTGCCCAGAGGTTGAGTGCAAACGACAACTCCACTTCGCCGTCGAAATCCGGTATGAGCGTGAGTTGGGTTGCGGCGAGATGGGCTGATGCCTGGCTGACAAACGTGACGATTTTTACGATCGTCGATTTCTTGTGGTCGACGTAGCGATAGCCAGTCGTCAGCGTCGCTTCATGCAGGTCGAGTGTCTGGAGGTAGTCCTCGAAGATCGCCGGCTTGAGATCGACCTGGTTCATCCAGAAGCGGCCGGCGTCGGATTGGCCGGTCGAGTAGTCGATTTCGGTCCATCCAGGAATCGCCGCCGGACGCGAAAAGTCGTCCTTGGCATAGTCCATCAGGCCGACCATGTAGGAGAGATTGCCCTCGGTGCCGCGCGGACCGGTCAAGGTCGAGACATAGCCGTTGGCGAGATAGCCGGGGAAGTAATTGTCGAAGTCCTTCGCCGTCGCGGTCAGCGTGAAGCTCGCGTCGGACGCCGACGCGGCGCCGCTCGCGCAGGCGAGAATGAACGGGATGAGATGCGATGGCTTCACGGGTATTCCAGAATCGGACGGTTGCCAAAAACGCTTGCGGTGCCGTGCATCGCTCGCACAATATGACGCTTATTCGCGCTGCGACGGAGCGAGGGATGGTGAGCAATTTCAAATTCACGATGCAGATGCCGGGCGGCTTTTCCCAATCCGGTTTCGCCGGTGCCGGCGAAGCGCAGGCGACTCCCGCGCTGCGGCCTTACGATCTGTTCGTGACGCGCATCTGGCAGGCACGCCTGCCGTTCGCCGCCGCGCAACTGGCAGCGTGGGTCGATGAAGTTCTGGCGTTGCGCGCCGCGAGCCCGAAGCCAGCCGGCCGCACGAATCGTCACGGTTGGAACAGCGAGGACATGAGTCTGCTCGAACGCCCGGCGTTCGCGCCGCTGCAACAGGCGGTGCGCGCCGGCTGCGCTGCGGCGCTGCGCGAGATGGGGCAGGGCGACATCTCTTTTCGCCTGCAGTCGTGGGTCAACATGCACGATCGCGGCGGCTTCAATTTTCTGCACCTGCACGAAGGTTCGCTGCTCTCGGGCAGCTTCTATCTCAAGGTGCCGCCCGGTTCGGGCAAGTTCGTATTCCGCGACCCCCGCGCCGGCGTCGTGCACGGCTACGTGAAGGGCGCAGTACCGAACGGCTACAGCGACATCCATCTCGCGCCCGAGGACGGCCTGCTCGTGCTGTTCCCGTGCTGGATGGAGCACTACGTCGAACCGCACGACGCCGACGAGCCGCGCATCGCGATCGCGTTCAATGCGCTTGAAGGCGAGCGCTGAGCCAGCTGCCTCGCCAGATAATTTCAGTGGCTGCGGAGTGGACATCACTGCCCTGGCACCACATCGAAGGCGACGGTCAATCGCGAGCGCTCGCTCGCGAACGGCACGGTGCCATGCCAGAAATACGATGGGAACAGCACGAGCATGCCGACCTCGGGACGCACGATGTACTCCGCCGGCAGCGCCGGCGTCGTGATCAGGCTCGGCTGGCCGAAGGTCAGGCTGCCGGCGTTCTCCTCAGCATCGCTGCCGACGTCGGGCAGTTCGATATAGCACGCTGACGAGATCCAGCCACGCGGATGCACATGGTTCGTGTGGAAGCCCGAGGAGCGCAGCCGCACCGACCAGCTGCCGTTGAAGCGCCAGCGGCCGATGTTGCGCCGACGCAGCGGCTCGGGGCCGTTGTGGATATGTTCGAGATAGCGGCGGATCGGCGTATCGAACGCGGCGAACAGCGCGCGGATCGCGGGATCGTCGCTGCGCGACAGATCTTCGGTTGTCTCGGTGCCGTGACGTAGCGACTGGAACAGCAGCGGATGGCCGTGCGGGTTGTGCAAGCGGTCGAGGCTGCTCCGGAGATCGGTGAAGAAGCTCGCGAGGTCGGACCATGGCGTCGGTGCTTCGAGGTGCTGCGGCAACACCCATTGCGCATAGTCGCAGTATTCGCGGTAGCGCGGATCGCCGAGCAGGCGCCACGCGATGGTTTGCAGAGCGATGAAGTATTGGTCGTCCGGCGCCGCCGCGCGTAGCGCATCGCAGTGCGGCAGCGCGCTGCGGGCGTCGCCGACGCCGAGCAGTGCCGCGGCAAGGAGACTGCGCGCGGCGGGGTTGGCCGGCATCGCATGCAGCGCGCGTTCGGCCAGAGGCAATGCCAGTGCCGGCTTGAAGTCGAGCGCGGCCAGGCCGGCGCGCACGAGCAGCGACGGCGGCGCTTGTGGATGCCCGGCCTGCTCGGCGAGGCAGGCGTAAGCGTTGCGCGCGTCGCCGACGCCCTGGAGGATCGCCGCCTTCGTGGCACGCAATGCCGGATCGGCTGCGAAAGTGCGCAGGGCGGCGTCGAGCGTCGCGGTCGCCTGCGCCGCGTCGCCCGTGCGCATCCAGACGAGGCGGGCGAGATGATCGTGCGCCTCGCTGCGCTGAGGATCGAGGCGCAGGCAATCGCGCAGCGCCGTCTCGGCGCGATCGAACTCGCCGAGCGCGATCAGGCTGCGCGCCTGTGTCTGGTACAGCGCGGCATTGCGATGACCCAGCGCGAGCGCGTGTGCGGCAATGCGCTCGGCTTGCGCGGGCTGGTTCGCGGCATCGAGCGCGATCGCCAATGCCTGGTTCGCGACGGGATCTTCGGATCTCGCCTCGACGATGCGGCGGAAGTTCGCGACGACCTCGTCGAGGCGACCGAGCGTGGCCGCGGCAGTGACGAATTGGGCGACGAGGTCGGCGTCGGCATGTCCGTTCGCGCATGCCGCTGCGGTCAACGCGAACGCCTCGCCCGCGCGCTGCGAATCGTTGAAGTGGCGCGCGAGCACGAGCGTGGCGCGCGGCAGACGTTGCGCCGCGCGGCGCAATAGCGATTCCGCCTCGGCGCCACCGCCGTGGGCCAGCAGAAGTTCTCCGAGTGCGGCCAGTGTCGGCGTCCAGTTCGGATCGATGGCCAGTGCCCTGCGCAGGATTTCCTCGGCACCACCGATGTCGCCTAGCGCCTGCTTGGTGCCGGCATACAGGCGCAACGCTTCGACGAAGTCCGGCTGCGCTTCGACGAGCGCCGCGAGCTGGTCGTGCGCAGTGCGGAAGTCGCCGGCCCGCAGCGTCGCGTCGATGCGACGCATGGTATCGAGCAGCGTGGGCGAGGGTGGGGTCATGATGCGCAGTGACCGGTTCGCGTCCGTCTCGAGGAGACGTGTCGTCAATACGCGCGGCGGGTCAACTTCGCCTTGCCGTCCGCGCCACGTTCGACCGCGATGTCGTAGTGTTTGCCCCGGAACGCCACGTTCCTGAGTGTCAGCGACTTCCACTGCGCGGGCAGCGTAGGCGGATAGGCTTCGTGCAAGCCTTGGTCATCGATACGCAGGCCGGTGAAACCGTAGACGAAGCTCTGGATGAAGCCTGCAGAGGTTGCGAGGATGTAGCCCGCATTGTTCGCCACCGTTTCGGTGCGCACGTTGAACGGCGCCTTGAGAAAGCCGATGAGGTTGCGCTCGACCCAATCGCCCGCGGATTTCGCATCGCCGAGCTGCGCGGCGTGCACGGCGAGCATCACCATCATCATCTCGTTCGGATCGTCGCCGTGCACCTTCAGCTCGTGCAGCTGGAAGTCGTAATTGTTCTTGCGCACCTCCGGTGACATCGGCAGGTCGAGATTCGGATACGACAGCCACGACAGCGACGAACCCATCCAGGTGATCTTGTCGTGCGGTACCGTTTCGTCGAAGTCGAGGTGGCGCTGGTTTTTCTCATCGAATGGGATGTACATCTTCTTGGATATTTCCGCCCAGGCCGGATCGGCCTTCTCGCCGACGAGCGCGGCGGCCTTGATCGCGATGTCGAGTGCCTTGCGCGCGGCGCCATTGGTGAACGAGTCGTTCGGCACGTCGTTGTAGGCCTCGTCGGGCGAGGTGACGTGGTGGATCTCGTAGCGGTCGTGGTCCTTTTCGTGGCTGACGCGGCTCTTCCAGAATTCGGCGATCTCGCGGATCACCGGCCAGCCGCTGTCCTTGAGCCACTTCTTGTCGCCGCTGGCGAGCCAGTACTGCCACTGCGCGATCGCGATGTCGGCGTTGACGTGGATTTCGCGATAGACGTCGTAGGCGAAGTGCGGCGTATTGTCGACGCCGGTTTCCGGATCGGACTCCCATGGATACATCGTGCCCTTCACGTCGAACTGTTTCGCGCGCTCGCGCGCTGGCTGCATCGTGCGATGGCGGAAATCGACGATCGGCTTGGCGCGCTCGGGATGCAGCAACAGCAGCGCGGGAAACACCCACGAATCCGAATCCCAGAATGCATGGCCTGCGTAGTTCGGCGTCAGCGCGCAGGCACCCATCGGCCACGCGGTGCCGACCGTGGTGTTCGAGAGCAGGTAGTAGAGGTCGGAGTGGATCGCCTTCTGCACATTGGCGTCGCCGTCGACGAGGATGTCGGATTTCCACAGCTCGTGCCATGCGCTCTGGTGCGCGGCGAGCAGCTTGTCGAAACCCGTCGTGCGCGCTTTCCTCACGAGGTCGAGCGTGACCTTGGCGTCGCTGCTTTCGCTTGAATTACCGCGCTCGGTAAGACCGAGCGCACGGTGCTCACGCGACATCGCGATGTATTTCGTGAAGGTATACGTCTTGCCCTTCTGCACTTTGGCCGTGAGGTTCAGTGACAATTTGACGTCGTTCTTTTCGAGCTTCGTGTCGACGACGGCAAGATCCTTCGGCAGCGCGATTGCCGCCGCCTCGGCCATGGCGAGGCCTTGTTCGGCGCGGCCGTCGAGCCAGAGGGTCAGATCCTTCGCATCACCGTTGGCGCCCGACACGTGGGTCACACCGTGGTACCAGACCGCCGTGCGATCGGAGTAGGGGATAGGCTTGTTGTCGAGCGTCTGCCCGCTGGCAATGACCGAAGCGATCATCTGATCGCCGGTCAGCTTGCCGATCGGCAAGCGCGGCGCGTATTCGGTCCACAGGCGGATCGGGAAAGTGATCTGCACTTCGCCGTCGAACTGCGGCGTGATCGAAAGCTGGGTTGCGGCGAGGTGCTGCGCGGCCTGGCTGACGAACGTCGTCACCTTCACGTCGGTGGCCTTGTTTGCATAGACGAAGCGGTAGCTCGTCGTCAGCGTGGCGTCGTGCATGTCCAGCGTCTGCGCGTAGTCGGTGAAGATATGCGGGGCAACGCGCGTCGAGTTGAGCCAGCCGCCACCGGGGTTGTAGTCGATCTCGCTCCAGCCGGGAATCGCCGCGGGACGCGAGATGTCGTCCTTCTTGTAGTCCATGAACGCGACCATGTAGGCCATGTTCGGCTCGGTGCCGCGCACGCTGGTCATCGTCGAGAACCAGCCGTTGGCGAGATAGCTCGGGAAGTAGGTGTCGAAGTCTTTCGAGGTGCCGGTCAGCACGAAGCTGGCGTCGGTGGCGGCGAAGGCGGGAGCGGCGAGTACGAAAAGAGAGGTAAAGATGAGATTGCGATATTTCATACAAATGAATTCCAGACTAAGAAGGTGTCATTCCGGCATGGACTGCCGGAATCCAGGCCGTCCTTGGAATCTGGACCCCGGCACTCCCTGCCGGGGTGACGGCGTTGCCGTCATTTCGCCGCGAGCTTGACCGCAATCGGGCCGCCGATGCCCGCGCGATTCGTCTCGCGCTTGAAGAAGAACAGGGTGATCAGGATCAGGCTCATCGGCACGAGCGAGAAGTAGAAGGCGTGGATGCCGTCGAAGGCAGAGAACACGATTGCGGTGATGCGTGAGCCGAGCGTGCCGCCGAGCGCGGAGAAGATGACGATGAGGCCGGTCATAGCTGCGTGCGCGGGCTTCGGCAGCGACGACAGCGCGACCGAGTTGATGACCGGATAGATCGGCGCCATGAGCAGGCCGATCAGTGGGATCAGATAGGCTGCGATCGGCGCGTTGAACCAGCCGACGTCGGGACGTTCGATCACATCGCGCGCGAGCGGCAAGACCAGCACGACGAGGACACCCATGCCGACCACGCAGATGTTGAGCAGCACGTACCACGGGACGCGGCGCAGCACCTGGCCCGCGGCGAGGCGGCCAAGCGCGGTCGCGCCGGCGAGGATGGTCGCGACCTGGATGCTCATCGCGTGCGGCAGCTTGAGGATCTCGTTGTTGAACGTCGGCAGCCAGGTGCTGAAGCTCTGTTCGATCAGCACGTAGAGGAAGGCCGAGATCAGGAACACGTAGACGAGCGGGCGCAGGAACAGGCGGAACATCTCCGCGAGCGATCCTTTGAAACTGTTGGTGCGCTCGCTGTGTGCGGCTGATTCATCCAGCGTCGAAGTGGCGAGCAGCACGATGATCAGCGCACAGATCGCAGCAAGCACCCAGTAGACGTTGAACCAGACCGGATTGGCCGGATTCGCATCGTCGATGAAGGCGCTGAACAGCCAGCCGCAGACGAGCACGCCGATCATGAACTGCGCCTCGATCGTGTTGGTCAGGCGCGAGTGCTCGGCCGGGTCGTGGGTGAGCAGACCGATTGACGAGTACACCGACACCTTTGCGAGCGCGAAGCCGATGCCGACGCACATGAACAACAGTTCGGTCGTATGGAAGGTCGGGTACAGGCGCATGACGATGCAGGCCGTGCCGACGAGCGCAAGCGCGATCATCATCGCGCGCTTGTAGCCGAGCAGCGGCAGGAACGAGGCGACAAGCAGCGAAGTGATCGCGACCGGCAGGTCCTTGAACAATTCCAGGTTGCTCGCCTGCGGTTTGGTGACGCCGAAGGTCGAAATCGACTGCAGGATCACCGTGCCGACGCTGTTGAGCAGGATCGCGAAGATCACGTAGATCAGCGCGAGGGCGAGGATCATGCGGAATCGATTGCTCATTCGGTCTCCCCAATCTATGTTTTTCTAGTGTGCGCGCCCGAACGGATCGGTGACACCCTTCTGCCACGGATCGTGCGTTTTTGTGCGCCAGCTGTCGAGTTGCTGGCGCAGGTCGGCGAGCACTGCGGCGTATTTCTTGTCGCCGGCGAGGTTGACCACCTCGTCCGGATCGGCAGTCAGATCGTACAACTCCTCGGCAGGGCGGTGGTGGAACGCTTCCAGCGTGCGCTTGCCGAGTTTCGTGTCGGGTATCGTCGTGATCGCTTTCCATGACGGTGACAACGCAACATCGCTCGCGATCGGCACTTCGAGTTCGGGCTTGAGATTGAGGAAATAGCTGTACTTGCGCGTGCGCAGGCTGCGCGTCGGATAGTACTGGTCGATTTCGTGGAAACTGTGCGTGGCAAATACTTCGTCCCAGCCCTTTGCATCGGTCTCGCCGAGTATCGGCAGGATCGAGCGGCCGGGAAGTGGCAGGTAGCGATAGTCCTTCGGCGCTGCGACGCCGGTCCAATCGAGGACCGTCGGCGTGATGTCGATCCAGCTCACCATGGCTTTATTGAATTGGGCGCGGTTGCGTAGGCGGCGTTTCGACGCGCCTGGCGCGCGCACGATCAGGGGCAAGTGAATGCCTTCGTAGTAGAGATTGTCCTTCGCGCCGGGGAATGGCCGGCCGTTGTCGGACAAGTAGATAACGAGCGTATCGTCCTCGTGGCCCGACTCCTTCAACTCGCGCAGCAGGATGGCGATGCCCGTATCCATGCGGCTGACCGCTTCGTAATACTCGGCAAGGTCGGCGCGCACGCCGGGCAGGTCGGGCAGATGCGAGGGAATGACGACATCGGAGGGTTGGTAGCGCTCGCGCTTCACCTCGGGCCAGTCGCGCGTGTTGCCGAAGTTCGAGGTGTCGCCCGCACGGTGCGGATCGCTGTAGGCGACGGTGAGGAAGAACGGCTTGTTCTGGGCACGCATCCACTTGCCGGCGGCATGGCCCATTGCGGCGACGTCGCGCACGAGCGGGCGCTCCGGTTCGAGCCAGGCATCGTAGGCGAGCAGCGCTTCGGGCTTGACGTGCAGCTTGCCGACCAGCGCAGTCGCATAGCCGGCCTGCTTGAGCATCCATGGCAGCGTCTTCACGTCGTCGAGCAGCGAGAAATTGTGCACGTCGTGGGCGAGGCCGTACATGCCGTTGGTGTGCGAGTACAGACCCGTGTACAACGTGGCGCGGCTCGAACTGCACGACGACACCGACGCATACGCATCGGTGAACAGCACGCCCTCGCGCGCGAGCGCGTCGAGCGCGGGTGTACGCACGGTGCCGCCGATGCAGCCCAGATCGTAGCCATGGTCGTCGGCGACGATCAGTAAAACATTGCGTCTGGGTTTCGCGGACGCTTTCGCGGAGGTCGATGCGGACAAACTCGAAGCGACAGCCGCAGCAACGCCCACGCCGAGGAAGTCGCGGCGGTTGATTTTCATGTACGCTGGTTCATGCAGTCGATTGTCCAAAAAAAAAGCGGCCCGAATCGCGTTGGAGGATCGATCCGGACCGCTTGTCTGAGAGGACAAACGAAACGTGACGAGATCAGAACTGGTACTTCGCCTGGAAGTTGATCTCACGGCCTTCGATCGACCGCGCCAGCAGCACACCGCCCGGACCGGTCGGCACGCCGGCGACACGCGCGTTGCCTTCGGTCAGGCCGATCTCGTTGGTCAGGTTCGTGCCCTGCACGCGGAACTGCCAGTTCTTGCCGTAGTTGGCGACGACGCCGAAGTCCCAGGTGTGGTACTTGCCGAGCGGCGCCAATCCGGTCGTGTCTTCGTAACGTTGGCCGTTATACGAGTAGGTGACGAACGGCATGATGTTGCCCCAGTCGAACACGAAGTTGTAACTTGGCGTGACCATGTAACGCTGCATCGGCTGGCGCTGCAGCGGCGCACCGTTGATGTCGACGTACTTGGTATCGCCATTGACGTCGATATAGGCCTGCGTCGTCGCGGCGTGCGAATAGTGGCCGTACATGAGCGCGACGAGGGCGTCGATCTTGAAGTTCTCGACCGGGGTCAGGACGACGTGACCATTGAAGCCTTTCGTATCCGCGCCGTAGATGTACTGGCACTGCGCCTTTCCGCTCGTTGCGGTCGGGACGCCGTCACAGTCGAGCGGGTTCGAGGCCCCGTTGGTCAGGCTGTTGGTCAGACCGCTGAATTGACGATGGTAAGCGGACAAATCGGCATAGACCCAATCGGTCTGCCACTTGAAGCCATACTCGAAGTTGCGGATCTTCTGCATCGGTGCGAAGTTGCCGCCCGTGCCGCGGATGCCGTTGTCGAAATCGTTGAAGTGTCCGCCGCTCGACACGCGCAGATACGCGGACATGTTGTCGGCGATCTCGTAGTTGAGGCCCGCAGTGAATGCCGGATGGGTCTTGTCGTAGTGCAACGTCGTGTAGGTGCCGTCGCAGATCTGCGCCTTGTTGTCGTACAGCGTATAGGGATTGTTGTCGAGATCGACGTTCTTCTGGTTGCAAGTGCGCTGGTTGACGCTGATGTTCTCGACGCGGCCGCCGATGTCGAACAGCCACTTGTCCCAAAGCCGCCAGGAATCGGCGAGGTAGAACGCCTTGTTGTTGCCGATGCCGTGCTCGATGATGTTGAAGCCCTGGCCGTAGCTCAGGATACCCTGCGGATTGGTGACGTAGTAGGTGTTGCCGCCCTGGGCATAGCTCAGCGTGATCGGCGTGGCGTTGGGCGTGTTGGTCATCAGCATCGGATTGCCGAGCGACCAGTTGTCATCGTCAGTGTAGTGGGCGAGATAGACGCCCGCGGTCAGCGTGTTGCCGTCGAAAATCTCCTTGCTGATGCGGAAGTCGTTGTTGAGGTTGCGCAGGTCTTTCTGAATGAACCACCAGCCTTGCTGGATCACGCTCTGGTTGAGGCTCGACGCGCCGTTGTAGGCGATGTTCTGGCTCAGCGGATAGCCGAGGTTGTTGCTGTCGATGGGCTGGTTGCTGGAGTTGCAGAATCCGGAAGCCTGTCCGCCCGACCAGTTGCAGCCATACAGGAAATAGCCAAGCGGCTTCGGATTCGGACCAGAGAACAACGCGTTGGTGTTGAGCTGGCCGCCGCTCCAGACGAATTTGTCGGACACGGTCCAGCCGCCGAATTCGGCGTCGTAGTTTCCGCCGAAGAAGTTCAGGTTACCGCCGCGGCCGTTGGCGAGGTTGGCCTGCTCGGTGCCGCCGGCGGGATTGACCAAGGTGACGTTCTGAATGGCCTTGCTGCCGTAAGTGTCGGTCAGCGCGTTGAAGCCCGGATATGTCGAGAAATTGCCGTGCGCGTCCTCGATCAACGGCGTCGGCACCATGAACTGGTTCTTGTCCTGCAGGGTGCGTGCCCAGAGCATGATCGAACCGTTGTCGAGGTCATGCGTCAATGTGCCGGTCAGCTGGTAACCGTCGTCCGACTTGAACTGCGGGCTGCGCACGCCATCCGACTGGCGCCAGAAGCCGCCGATGCTGCCGTACCAGCCATCGGCGAGTTTGCCGCCGAAGAATCCGTCGACGCGATACATCCCTTCGTTGCCGTAGGTTACGGCGATCGAGCCGGACGGTTCCGAGGTGCCTTGCTTGAGCAGGAAGTTTGCGGTCGCGCCCATCTGGCCAGCACCGTACAACACGCCGGGGCCGGTCTGGATGATTTCAACGCGCTCCACGGTGTCGTCGAGGCGCACGAACGAGCTCGAATCCATGAACGACAGTGAGGACATGCCGTACAGCGGGGTGCCCTGTACCATCATCGTGAAGAACGGCGCGTCGCCGCCGCCCGGGAAGCCGGCGATCTCGATGTTGGCGCCGGTCTGGCCACCGGAAGATTCCGGCCACAGACCCGGCGAGATTTTGAGGATATCGGCCGTGCTCTTCGGATTGGCCTGTTTGATCTGTTCGGCGTTGGCCGCGGTGATGGAATAGCTTGCGTCGAGTTTCTTCACGCCGCCCGCAGTGGCGGTACCGGTGACGACGATGCCTTCGAGCGATTGGGTGTCGGATTTCGCCGCCGCATTGCCCTTGTTCTGATCGCCCGGCGCTGGAGCGGGGGCCGCCTGTGGGTCTGCGGTCGGCGCGGGTGCCGCGTCCGCGGCCATCACCATGGGGCTGAGCGCGGCGAGGATTGCCGTGGTCAGGGCCAGGCGAATCATATTCTGCCGCGGTGTTTTTGGATGACGGTTGTGGATCTGTTTCATGGGATTCTCCCTCCGAAGTATGAACACGATGTTGTTGTTACCCTCAGCCCGCGAATTCTGCGTTGCGGGTCTGCGGCGGTCAGGTCTTTGCAGCTCGGTCTTCCCTGTTTTTTTTGCTAACGAATTTCGCCAGATCGAATTGAGTGAGGTCGGGCAACACCGCGTCGGCCTCGTGCAGCACGCGCGCGTCGCCGATGCCCAGGGCGGCCATGCCGGCGGCCTTGATCGCGGCCACGCCGGCCTGCGCGTCCTCGATGCCGAGGCAGTCCGCCGGGGCGACGCCGAGCGCCTGCGCGGCGCGTACGAAGATTTCCGGATCGGGCTTGGCGCGCGCGATCGTGGCCGAGTCGACGACGTGGTCGAACAGGTCGGCCACGCCCATGCGCTCGACGAGCTCTCCCGCGCTGCGGCTTGCGGAGGCCAGCGCGATTTTCAATCCCGCGGCGCGCGCGGCCTTCAGCGCGGCGAGCGCGCCGGGCAGCAGGTCGCTCGCGGAGAACGTCGCGATCGCGGCGCGGTAGTAGCCGTTCTTGCGATCGGCCAGCTCGCGCTTCTGCGCATCCGTATACTTTTTCGCTGCATCGCCGAGCACGATCTCGAGCGAGGCCATACGATCGACGCCCTTGAGTTTCTCGCCGATCGCCTCGTTCCAGGGCAGGCCGAGTTCGCCGGCGAGGCGCTTCCACGCGGCGTGGTGCAGGTGCGCGGTATCGGCGAGCACGCCATCGAGATCGAAGATCAAGGCCTGGAATGAGCGGGCAACGGCGGAACCGGCATTCGCGCGGCCGCTGCGTCCGAGTGCAAATGTTTGCGCGTTGCCGGTCGCGATGTTGGCGTGCTCGCCGCCGTGGACGATGTCGAGCGATGCACCTTGGGCCAACCTGTAGGTCACCCCGTTCGCATCGACGGCCACCTTGAGTTTGCGCCCCTGCCAGACCAGACCGAAACGATAGCCACGCCAGCCGGGAGGCAGGATCGGATCGAAATGCAGCATGCCTTCGCGCACGCGCAGGCCGCCGAAGCCCCATGCCAGGCCGAGCCAGCTTCCGGCCATCGCCGCCATGTGCGCGCCATGGCTGGTGTTGCCATGCAGATCATCGAGGTCGATGCGCAGGTTCTCGTGAAAGTATTCCTGTGCCTTGTCCGCGTCGCCCAACTCCGCAGCGAGAATGCCGAACGTCGACGGCGACAGGGTCGAGTCGTGCACCGTGATCGCTTCGTAGTAGTCGAAGCTGCGCCGCTTGACCGCCGCATCGACGTGCGCGGAATCGGTGAGGACGAACGCGAGCAGCGCATCCGCCTGCTTGCACACCTGATAGCGGTACAAGTTCAATGGGTGGTTGTGCATCAGCAGCGGAAATTTTTCCGCAGGCGTGCCGGCGATGTCCCAGCGCGGCTTGTCGAGGAAGGTGTCGTCCTGGGCGACGATGCCGAGTTTTTCGTCGTAGGGCAGATACATCGCCTCGGCGGCGCGCGACCATGCGTCGACTTCGGATTCGCCGAGCCTGAGCTTGCGCGCGAGCGCTGCATGGGCATCCGGCGCTTCGGCGGCGAGCTCGCGCACGACGGCGACGGTGAAGCGCAGGTGTTCCTGCGCCATGCGATTGGTGTAGTAATTGTTGTCGACGAGCGCGGTGTATTCGTCCGGACCGGTCACCGCGCAGATGCAGAACGCGCCATCGCGGCGCGGGTTGAAGAAGCCGATCTCGAGCCAGATGCGCGCGGTTTCGATCAGGACTTCCGCACCCATTTCGACAAGGAATGCTTTGTCGTCCGTGGCCTCTAGGTAAAGCCGCATGGCGAAGGCGATCGCCGCGTTGATATGGTATTGCGCCGATCCCGACGGATAGTGTCCCGAACACTCGTCGCCGGCGATCGTGCGCCACGGATACAGCGCGCCACGCGCCTGGCCCATTTCGCGCGCGTGCATGCGCGCGCGTTCGAGTGTGCGATAGCGCCAGACCAGGCTCGGCTTCATCAGTTGCGGCGCGGTGAACGCGAATACCGGCAGGACGAAGGTTTCCGAATCCCAGAACACGTGGCCTTCGTAGCCTTCGCCGGTCAGGCCTTTGGCCGCGATGCCGCCGTGGCCGTCGCGGTTCGCCGACTGGAACAGGTGAAACAGGTTGAAGGCGAGCGCTTGCGCATCACCGTTGCCGGCGGCGGAATCGATTGCGATGTCTGCGTCGTTCCAGAACGCGGCAAAGTCGGCCGCCTGCGCGCGTGCGAGCGCATCGAAGCCCTGTGCCATTGCTGCGTCGAGCCTACTTTGTGCGGATGTATACAATGCCGCATCGGCTTCGGCGCCGCCGGGCTGGGTCCACGCATAGGCGACGTATTTTTCGATCGTGATCTCGGCGCCCGCTGCGAGTTGCGTGGCGTAGCGCTGGCGGGCGCTGCCGGCATCGGCTGCGGCGTCGGCGAACGCGGCGCCGGTGACGCGCTGGCGTTGCACGCAGACGACACCGATCGCGCTGGCGCGCGTGTGCTGCGCGAGGCGCGCCTCGTGCGCATCGGCCGCTGCATCGGCGATCTGCATGGCGAGGCCGGCGCCGGTGCCGAAACGCGGATCGTCGCCTTGTGCCGCGGCGGCGACATTGCCGACGATGGCCGATTCGAGCGTGACCGGACCCGTGTAGTCGAGCGAGCGCAGTGTCCAACGGATGCAGAGCAGGCCCGGATGCGCGAACGGCACGATGCGTTGTGCCTTCACCTCGAATGTCGCGCCGTCCTTGCTGCGGAATGCGATGCTGCGCGACAACATGCCGGCGCGCAGGTCGAGCGTGCGCTCGAATGCGAGTACTTCGCCATGCGCGGGATCGGCGGCCACATCGTCGACAAGAATGCGGATCTCGGTCGCATCGGCCACCGGCACGCGCGTGTCGGTCGTGCGCGCGAAGCCGTGGTGGCGCTCGTGATAGTGGATCGCGCTGCGTTCCCAGACGCCGGCAAGGAAGCTGCCTTGCGTCGCGCTGGCCGATTCCTCGAGGCCACCGCGCACGCCGAGCGCACCGTCGGCGAGCGCGAACAGGGTTTCGTCGCGCGCGGCCTGTGCCGGCAGCCATTGCGTTTGCACGATGCGCAGCGCACCCGCGGCGGGCAAGGCATCACCGGCGGCGGTTTCCGTGGCCGGGCGCGCAGGCAAATGCGCAGCGGACTGGTGCAATGGCATCCGATCTCCCTCGGTGTCGCCCGGCCCGCGCGCTGCTGCGCGTCTGTCACCGGACGGCTACTCGGGGCGCACGCTAACATCGAATGTTATCGATATCAAGATACCGATACCAGTTGCTGCGAATGCACATACGGACGGCGGTCACGCAATGGACGGCGCAGCGGCGAAACGCGACACTAGAAGCCCGGACTCGGCAATGCCGACCGCACGGCTCGATTCAGCGCATGCCCAAATCCCGACGCAACGACAAGGCTGACGCCGCGCCCGAGGGCGCGTTGACGATGGCCGATCTCGCCCGGCTGGCCGGGGTATCGAAAATCACCGTCTCGCGCGCGCTCAGCGAAAACGGCATCGTCGCCGCGGGCACGCGCGACAAGGTCCGCGCGCTCGCCGCCGAGCACGGCTACAAGCTCAACGTCAGCGCGCGCAACCTGCGCTTGCGCCAGAGCCACACGATCGCGGTCATCGTCGAGATGAAGCCGAGCGTCAACCGGCCGATGTCCGATCCGTATCCGCTCGAACTGCTCGGCGGCATCGCCCAGGAACTCGCCACGGCAAACTACAGCGTGCTGCTGACCACGCGCCCCGGTGCGCTCGCGCCGGCCGTGCAGGCGGCCGATGCGGTGATCCTGCTCGGCCAGGGCGCCAGGCAGCAGGCGGTGCATCTGTTCGACCGTCTGCGCCTGCCGATGGTAGTGTGGGGCGCGCCGGGCGCGGACGAGGCACACGTCGTCGTCGGCAGCGACAACCGTCAGGGCGGGGCGAGTGCCGCCGAACGTTTTGTCGCGCTCGGCCGCCATCATCCGGTGTTCCTCGGCGACACCGATCACGCCGAGATGGCCGAACGCCACGCGGGTTTCGTCAAGCACCTGAAGACGCACGGCATTGCGCCGATCATCATCGACCACAAGGCGTTCACGGCCGAGTCGGGATTCGAGGCCGTAGCCGGGTTGCTGCGCAAGAAGACGCGCTTCGACGCCGTGTTCGCGATCAACGACCTGCTCGCGATGGGTGCGGTGCGCGCGCTGATCGAAGCCGGGCTGCGCGTGCCCGAGGACGTGACCGTGATCGGCTACGACGACACGCCGCTCGGCGCCGCCTTCATCCCGCCGCTGACCTCGGTGCACCAGAACTGGCACGAAGGTGGCGTGCTGCTTGCGCGCAAGGCGCTGGCGTTGTTCCGTGGCGAGAAAGTCACGTCGGAAACGTTGCCGAGCCGGCTCGTCGTACGCACGACGTGACTGGCGGAGAATCTGTACAACAGAATCTGCACGCCCCTTGCAACCACGGAGGTCTCATGCCCGGCCTGCTTCCCGACGTCGATCCCGACGGCCTGCTCGAATTTTCGGTCGTCTACACCGATCGCGCGCTCAACCACATGTCCAAGCGTTTCGTCGGTGCGATGCAGGACATCCTCGGCATGCTCAAGTCGGTCTACGCCGCGCACAGCGCAGTCATCGTGCCCGGCAGCGGCAGCTTCGGCATGGAGGCGGTCGCGCGCCAATTCGGCAATCGCGAAAAAGTGCTGATCGTGCGCAACGGCTGGTTCAGCTACCGCTGGAGCCAGATCTTCGATGCCGGCAGCTTCGGCGCCGGCGCGATCGTGTGCAAGGCACGCCAGCTGACCGACGCCGCGCAGGCGCCGTGGACCCCGTGCCCCGCGGACGAGGTTGCCGCCACGATACGCGCGGAAAAACCCAGGCTCGTATTCGCGCCACATGTGGAAACCGCCAGCGGCATCCTCCTGCCCGACGACTACCTGCTTACCGTATCCGCTGCCGCGCGCGAGGTCGGCGCCCTGTTCGTGCTCGATTGCATCGCCTCGGGCGCGGTCTGGGTCGACATGCAGGCCACCGGCGTCGACGTGCTGATCAGCGCGCCACAGAAGGGCTGGAGCAGCACGCCGTGCTGCGCGATGGTGATGCTCGGCGAGCGCGCGCGCGCGGCGATCGAAAGCACCACGAGCAACAGCTTCGCCTGCGACTTGAAGAAGTGGATGCAGATCGCCGAGGGTTACGAAAAGGGCCAGCACGCCTATCATGCGACCATGCCGACCGACGGCCTCGTGCGCCTGCGCGATGCGATGAGCGAGACGCTGGCCTGGGGCCTCGCGCCCGCGCGCGCGGCGCAGTTCGAACTCGGTGCGAAGGTGCGCGCCTTGCTCGAATCGCGCGGCTTTCCGAGCGTCGCGGCGCAAGGATTCGAGGCGCCCGGAGTCGTCGTCAGCTACACCACCGACCCCGGCATACAGAATGCGAAGAAGTTCATCGAGGCCGGCGCGCAGACCGCCTCCGGCGTGCCCCTGCAATGTGGCGAGCGCGCCGACTTCATGAGCTTTCGCATCGGCCTGTTCGGCCTCGACAAGCTGCGCCACGTCGAGCGCGCGCTGGCGCAGCTTGCGGCCGCGCTCGATCGCGTTTTGGCCGCGGCCTAGCTGCTGCGCCTAGGTGACGCCAGCTGCCGTGCCCGGAGCAATGGGCAACGCATAAGCCGCGCCGAAATCTGCGCTCTCGTCGATCTTGCGGATGAGTTTGATCGGTGTCGTCGCCTATGGAGTTGCGCGTTCCCAGATCTGGGTTTCGCCGAGCAGCGCGAAGCCGATGAAGCCGCGCACTTCGAGCTTCTTGCCGCCCTCGGTCAGATGCATCTTGCACTTGTACAACTTGCCGTTCTGCGGCTTCAGGCAGGTGCCACCTTCCCAGAGATCGTCGCCGGTCTTCTTGAATCCCTTGAGGATGGTCATGCCGAGGACCGGCTTGCCGTGCTCCGCCCCGTCGCATTCGTCGCAGACCGGGTTGGGGCCGTGCTCGGAAATCATGATCTCGGCGACCTTGCCACCGAGCGTGTCGTTACCGGCATCGAAGATTTCGACATGCGACTTCGGCCGGTGATCGTCGGTGAACGTCGTCCACGTGCCGATGGGCGATGCGGCATCGCTGGCGAGAGCCGGTGCGACCGGGAACACGGCGACAGCCGCGAGAAGGGCGAGGAATGAACGCATGACAGCTCCCTGGTTTTGATGGTGGGAATCGGATGGTGAGGAAGAATCGGAACGCGGCGCAGAACGGTTCAATACGGCCGCGCATAGTTGGTTACAATCGCGATCCTATCCAAATCGCGCAACACATCCATGACGCAAAGCATCAAGGACTCGGCCGAGCGGCTGGTCGGCGCCATCTTCGATCCGCATACCGGCAAGACCCTGGCCGAGAGCGGGGCGCTCAAGGGCATAGGCGCCGACGGCGCCAAGGTCGCGGTCGACATCGTGCTCGGCTATCCGGCCAAGACCTGGGAAGCCGCGCTCGCGCTGCAGGTGCGCGACGCGCTCAAGGCCGATCCCGCGATCGAGTCGGTTGCGATCGGCATCTCCTCGCGCGTGCATGCGCACAAGGTGCAGAACGAGCTGACGCCGTTGCCGCATGTGAAGAACATCCTTGCGGTGGCGTCCGGCAAGGGTGGCGTCGGCAAGTCGACGACCGCGGCGAACCTCGCGCTCGCACTTGCCGCCGAAGGCGCCAAGGTCGGCCTGCTCGATGCCGATATCTACGGCCCGAGCATCCCGCGCATGATGGGTGTTTCGGGCAAGCCCGATTCCAAGGACGGCAAGACGATCGAGGCGAAAATTGCGCACGGCGTGCAGACCATGTCGATCGGCTTCCTGATCGAAGAGGACACACCGATGATCTGGCGCGGGCCGATGGTCACGCAGGCGCTGACGCAACTGCTCAACGACACGAACTGGGCCGATCTCGATTACCTCGTCATCGACCTGCCACCGGGCACGGGCGACATCCAACTGACCCTGTGTCAGAAGGTGCCGGTGTCGGGCGCGCTCATCGTGACGACGCCGCAGGACATCGCCACGCTCGATGCGAAGAAGGCGCTGAAGATGTTCGAGAAGGTCAACGTGCCGGTGCTCGGCATCATCGAGAACATGGCGCTACATACCTGCACGAATTGCGGTCAGACCGAACACATTTTCGGCGCGGGCGGCGGCTCGGCGATGGCGGCACAATACAACGTGCCGCTGCTTGGTTCGCTGCCGCTCGACATCCACATCCGCGAGCAGGCCGACAGCGGCACGCCGACGGTGGCGGCCGAGCCGAACGGCGCACTCGCGCAGGCCTACGCCGAGATTGCGCGCAAAGCCGCCGCACAGCTGAGTCTGCGCACACGCAGCAAGGCAATGGGGTTTCCGAAGATCGTCGTGCAGAACACGTGAGCCCAGGCATGGCTCTTCGTCTCTGCGGCTGCACGGTCGCGGACGTGCTGGTGGACGCCGCCCGTCGCGACGAGGTCGCAGCAGCGCTGCGCCTGCCGGCGCGCGCGGTTATACTCTCGGCCCCTTTTCCCATCCCCAGCGCATGAGCATCAAATCCGATCGTTGGATCCGCCGCATGGCGGAAAAGCACGGCATGATCGAACCGTTCGAGCCAGGCCAGGTGCGGGTCAACGCGTCGGGCGGCAAACTGATTTCCTACGGCACTTCCAGCTACGGCTACGACGTGCGCTGCGCCGACGAATTCAAGGTGTTCACCAACATCAATTCGACGATCGTCGATCCCAAACACTTCGATGCGCGCAGCTTCGTCGACGTCAAGGCGGCCGAGTGCATCATCCCGCCGAATTCGTTCGCGCTGGCGCGCACGGTGGAGTATTTCCGCATCCCGCGCAGCGTGTTGACGGTATGCCTGGGTAAGAGCACGTATGCGCGCTGCGGCATCATCGTCAACGTCACCCCGCTCGAACCGGAGTGGGAAGGCCACGTTACCCTCGAGTTCTCCAACACCACGCCGTTGCCGGCTCGCATCTACGCGAACGAAGGCGTAGCGCAGATGCTGTTCTTCGAATCCGACGAGGTTTGTGAGGTAAGCTATGCCGATCGCGGCGGCAAGTATCAGGGTCAGACAGGAGTCACCTTGCCGCAGGCATGATTGGAACCTGCCTCAAAACTACTGCGCTCGGCATCTCGCGTGCCGGCGGTGCTCGGAATCCTCACATACTCAACGTATGCTCCGGTTCCTGCGCTCCGGCGTCCCGCGACCCGCCTTCGCTCGCGACGTTTTGAGACAGGTTCCGGCCAGAGTATTGTCAGTTGCGTCCGCTAGGATAGGACACTGACCCAATGAGTTCGAGGCACGCAGGACACATGCACAACATCACTTTCGCTCGCCGTTTCAAGCTCGTGTTGCTCGCGTTGTTGCTCGCCGCGCTTGCCGCGTGCGGGCGCGACAACATCAAGGAAGGCACCTCCGAGCCGACCGTTTCGCCGCAGCAGTACGATCTCGTCGTGCGTGCCGACAAGGACGGTCAGTTCGACCTCGACGGCGCCACGCTCGACACGCAGACACTGCGCGACCACATCCGCTACCGCAATGACGCCGGCTCGCCGGTGCGCACGATCCTGCTCAAGCGTGGCGAGAAGCAGAAAGTCACCAACCAGCAGGTCGCAGGCCTGGCCGGCATCGCGCGCGACCTCAAGGTCGAGGCCTATGTGCTCGACAACGACGAGCGGCTCAAGATCATCCAGATTGCCGACGACGGCAAGAAGTAACGTGGCGCGGCTTTGCCGCGACCGTTTGCTAGCAAACCGCGGCAGCGGGCACGGTTTGCAATGAATTTTTTCTACGGGAGATAACCATGCGTCGTTCCAACACAATTCTGGCTGCGTTGCTCGGCCTCGCCCTGGTCGCCACCGCTTCGGCGCGCGACATCGAAGATGGCAGGCTGATCATCAAGATCACCAAGGACGGCAAGTATCAGGTCGGCGATGCGGTGACCGTGGACAAGGTCGGCATGTACGGCGCGGTCGGCAGCTTCTATCAGGAAGGCGTCGACAAGAACAAGCCGCTCAAGGGCATCATCGTGAAGAAGGCCGAGAAGGCCAACGACGAGCAGAAGCACATGATCTACGTCACCGGCAAGCGCATGTCGCTGCCGGTCTATCTCGACATGGACGGCAAGGAGCAGGTCTACAGCGAACCGGAACCCGCGCCCCCTGCGGCACCGGCGGCAGCCCCCGCCGCCGCACCTGCGGCCGACGCGCAGGCGGCCCCGGTGCCCGCACCGCAGGCCGATCCGAACAAGCACTGAGCTTCGCATTCAGCAGTCTCCCAAACAGCGCCCGCTCGGGCGCTGTTTGTTTTTGAGTCAGCCGCGAACGTGTTGCAATTCCGGGGCGGCAGTCGCGTCCTCGCGCTGCCCGCTCGGCTTCCGCTAACATCGAGGGTAGAACAAAACACGAGAGCGGCCCGGACGTTGGCGGCTTCCATTGCGTGGCGCGAGCTTGCGGCGGAGCGGGGAGGTGGCGAAGTCTTGGAATCGACGGATTCGGTCTTCCGGCGCTCGGTGCGTAGCGGCGTTGTCGCGACGTTGCTTTTCCTTGCCGCCTGCGCAAGCTATCAGCCCAAGCCGGTCACGCTCGATGCCAGCGCTGCCGAGTTCGCCGCGCGCCGTTTGGATTCGCCGGAACTTGGCGCGCGCATCGCCGAACTCGTGCCGCAGGCATCGGCATGGCCGCCGGCGCGCTACGATCGCGCCGCGCTGCTGAGCGCCGCGCTCGCGGCCAATCCCAAGCTCGCAGTCGCGCGCGCGCAGACGCGCGCGGCGCGCGCGCGCGAGGACGCGGCGGCGCAGCCAGCCAATCCCGGGTTGACCCTGCAAAGCGAATACGCGCGCCACGATCCGCATCCGTGGCTGTACGGTTTCGCCCTCGATCTCGACCTGCGTTCCCCCGATCTCAAGCGCGCCGAACGCGAGCTGGCCGCACTCGGCACGCGCAACGCGCAGTGGCAGTGGCTTGATCAGGTGTGGGCGCTGCGCCGCGATCTGGTCGCGGCGTTTTCGGCGAGCGAGTCCGCACAGCGGCGCGTCGATCTGCTCGACCGCCTCGCCGCCGTCCAGGACCGTCTTGTCGCGATCGAACAACATCGCGTCGCCGCCGGCGAGGATGCTCCGGCGGAACTGTTGACGCTGCGCCAGTCGCGCAGCGAAACCGCGCAGCAGCAGGCGCAGGCGCGCGCCGAAGCCGCCGCGGCGCAGGCGAGCCTTGCCGCGGCGATCGGTGTGCCGGTGCAGGCGCTGGACACAACCATGCTGTCTTGGCCGGAATGGGGCGCACCGCCGGATGCCGATGCGAAGCTGCTCGGCGCGGCGCGCGAACAGGCGCTGCTGTCGCGTTCGGATCTTGCTGCCGCGATCGGCGACTACGCGCAAAGCGAAAACAAGCTGCACCAGGCCGTGTTGCGTCAGTATCCGCAGTTGCGCCTGTCGCCCGGCTATTACTGGGATCACGGCGTAAGCAAATTCCCGTTCGATCTCGGTTTCAGTCTGCCGATGTTCAACCGCGCCGAGATTCGCTCGGCACAGGCCGAGCGCGATGTCGCCGGCGAGCGTCTGCTCGCGCTGCAGGCGCAGATCTACGGCGAGGTCGCCGCGGCTGAGCGTGCCGAGGACGGCGCACGCGCCAGCGCGCAGGCCGCGGCAAAAAATCTCGGCGATGCGCACGAGCGGCGGCGCCAGGCCGAAGTCGGCCGGCGCCTCGGCGTGCTCGGCAGCGAAGAGCTGGCCGCCGCGCAGGCGCTTGAACTGCGCGGCGAAATCGATGCCCTGCAAGCGCGCGCACAATGGCAGGCCGCGCGCGACGCGCTCGAGGATGCGCTGCATGCGCCTCTTTCCGGGCCGGAACTCGACCTCGCGCACACGTTGCCTTCGCTGGCGGAAAAGGAGGAACGATGAGACACGTTTCGAGGCAAGCGCGAACGATCGCCTGCGCACTCTGCCTGCTGGCTGCGGCCGCGGCGCTTGCCGACGACGATGATGCACAGGACAAGGGCGGCCAAGCGGACAAGGCCAATCCGCTCGCGCTGACCGCTCAGCAACAGCGCGCCGTCGGTATCGTCACCGCGCGCGCGGCGCAGACGACGGCAAACGAACGCGTGGCGGCGATCGGTCTCGTGCTCGATTCCGCGGTGCTGGCCGCCGAATCAGGTGAAGCCGAAAGCAGCCGCAGTGCCGCGCAGGCTGCCGACGCCGAAGTCGCGCGTCTGCGTGGTCTGGCCGCGGCCGGTGCGGCAGCGGCTTCGAAAACGCTCGAAGCGGCGCAGGCGGAAGCCGCGCGGCAGCGCGCGCTGGCCGATGCGGCAGCGGCGAAATTCCGCGCGCATTGGGCAGCACTCGCGGCGTTGCCGCCCGCGGCAAGGCAAAAGACGATCGCTGCGGTGGCATCCGTTGCGCATCTCCTTGTGCGCGCCGAACTGCCGGGGCGGCGCAGTCTCGGCGTGTTGCCCGAACGCGCCGAACTCGACGTCGATGGCGTCGTCGTGCCCGCGCGCGTGCTCGGCCCGGCCGCGACGATACCCGAAGCGCAAGGCGCAGGCGTGCTGCTCGAAGTCGATGTGCCGCCGGCGGGGCTCGGTGCTGGTGCGCGCGTGCCGGCGACGCTGTTCGCTACGGCGCGCAAAGGCTTCGTGCTGCCGCGCGGTGCGCTGTTCTACGGCAGCGACGGCGCCTATGTCTTCAAGCGCCTCGCGACGAAGTCGGGCGCCGACAAGACGAGCTTCGCGCAAGTCAAGGTCAGCTTGCTGATGCCGCACGGCGAGGGCTGGCTCGTCGACGGCATCGACGATGACGACGACATCGTCGTGCAGGGCGCCGGTGCGTTGTTCTCGCTCGCTGGCACGGCCGGCAAGCCGGTGGCAGCAGACGATGACGATTGACCTGATCGGGCGCGGCACTCAGCGGAGCGCGACATGCTAGCCGCCATTGTCCGCGCTTCGCTCGCGAACCCCCGCATCGTCACCGCGCTGTCGCTGCTGATCGCGGCGTTCGGTCTCGCCGCGTTGCTGCGCGTCGGCTTCGACGTGTTTCCCGATTTCGCACCGCCGCGCGTGCTCGTGCAGACCGAAGCGCCGGGTCTCGACGCGACCCAGGTCGAATCGCTGGTGACGCGACCGCTGGAAAACCTGCTCGCCGGTGCCGAAGGCGTGAAGTCGGTGCGCTCGACGTCGAGTCAGGGCCTGTCGGCGATCAACGTCGTGTTCGAGCGCGCCGGCGATCCGTACCGCCAGCGCCAGGTGGTGACCGAGCGCCTCGCTTCGGCGAGTGGACTGTTGCCCGCGGGCGTCAGCGCGCCGGTGCTTTCGCCGTTGTCGTCGTCGATGGAGTACCTGATCCACTTCGGCTACACGAGCGACACGCTCGATCCGGTCGCGCTGCGCGATCTCGTGCAATGGACGGTCAAGCCGCAGATCCTCGCCGTGCCTGGCGTGGCGCAGGCGCAGGTTTTCGGCGGCGCATCGCGCGAGCGCCAGGTGATCGTTGATCCGCTGAAGCTTGCGGCGAGCGGCTTCACCCTCGACGACGTGGCCGAGGCGACGCGCCGCGCGACCGCGCTCATCGGCGGCGGCTATGTCGAGACCGACAGCCAGCGCATCGTGCTCAAGGCGGTGAGTCCGGGCGCCAGTGTCGAGGCGCTCGCGCTCGCGCTGATCGGCACGCGTGCCGGGGCGCCGGTGCGGCTCGGCGATGTCGCCGAGGTTCGCGACGGCGCCGAGCCGCGTTTCGGCGATGCGATCATCGGCAACAAGCCCGGCATTCTGATCGAAACCTCGACCCAGTACGGCGCGAACACGCTCGATGTCACGCGGGCTCTCGAGGCACGCCTCGACGCGCTCGCGCCGGGGCTGAAAAAGCTCGGCGTCGACTACCATCCGGCGTTGCTGCGACCGGCGAGCTTCATCGAAAGCGCAATCGCCAAGCTGCGCCAGTCGTTGCTCGTCGGCGCGGCACTCGTCGTCGCGCTGTTGCTCGTCATGCTGCGTGACTGGCGCGGTGCGCTGGTCTCGTTCAGTGCGATTCCGCTCGCCCTGCTGACCACGGTCTGGCTGCTCGAAGCGTTCGGTTTCAGCCTCAACACGATGACGCTCGGCGGCCTCGTCGTTGCGCTCGGCGTCGTCGTCGACGATGCGGTGATCGATGTGGAAAACATCCTGCGCCGTCGGCGCGAGGCGCAGGGCGACGATATCGACATCGGCCGGCTGATGACCGAGGCGTCGCTCGAAGTGCGCACGCCGGTGTTCTATGCGACCGCTGCCGTCGCGGTCGCGTTTCTGCCGATTCTCGCGATGACCGGCATCCAGGGCGCGTTCTTCCGTCCGCTGTCGATCGCGTTCCTGCTCGCGGTCGCGCTGTCGCTGCTCGTCGCGATGAGCGCGACACCGGCGTTGTGCGTGCTGACGATGGGCCGGCACAAGCCGCATGGCGAGGCCGGCTTTCTCGCACGTTGCAAACGCTGGCAGGCGCGCGTCATCGGCGCGTTCGGTGCGCATCCGCGCGCGATCTGGGCCGTATTGATCGCAAGCGGCGTGATCGGCGCGCTCGCGCTGCCGCTGTTCGGCGCGCGCCTGCTGCCGGACTTCCGTGAGAATTATCTGATCGCGCATGCCGGTCTGCGTCCCGGTGTGTCGATTGCCGAGACGGCGCGCATCGGCCTTGCGATCTCGCGCGATCTCTCCGCGATTCCCGGCGTGAAGAGCGTCGCCGAGCAGATCGGTCGCGCCGAGAACGGCCAGGATCCGGACACGCCCGACCGCAGTGAGTTCGAAGTGCAGATCGATCCGTCGCAGGGACGCAGTGCCACCGAGATCGACGCGGCGATCCGCGCCGTATTCGCGAACTATCCGAACCAGCTCGTCGAGATCTACTCGGTGCTCGCCGAGCGCATCGGCGAAACTTTGTCGGGCGACTCGGCGCCGTTTTCGGTCGGCGTCTACGGCAACGACCTCGATCGCAACGACGAGGCCGCCGCGCGCATCGCCGAGGCGTTGCGCACGCTGTCCGACAGCGGCAACGTGCGTCTGGTCGTGCCGCAGCGGCAAAGCGAACTCGACGTGCAACTCAAACCCGACCAGCTCGCGCTGTATGGATTGCAGGCGGGCGAAGTGCTCGAAGCGGTCAACGCTGCGTTCCACGGCAGCATCGTGGCCAATCTCGCCGCGGCCGACCGCAGCATTCCGGTCGCCGTGCGCATCGCCGGCGTCGGTGCCGATCCGCAGGCGGTCGGCGGACTGCTGCTGCGCGGCCGCGACGGCGCACTCGTGCCGTTGTCGCGTTTGGCGATGCTGACGATCGGCGACGCGCGCAGCGTGGTCCGTCACGAGGACGGCTTGCGCGCCCAGATCGTCGCGGCGACGCCGCGCACGACCGACCAAGCCGGTTTTGCCGAGCGCGCACGTGCCGTGATCGCGAAACTCGACCTGCCTGCGGGCACCTATCTGCGTTATGGCGGCGAGGCGCGCGCACAATCCGAAGCGCAGCACGAGTTGCTGCTGCATTCGGCGGCGGCATTCGTATTGATCGTGTTGCTGCTAGCACTCGCGTTCGGCCATGCGCGGCACGTGGCGCTGGTCCTGCTTGCGCTGCCGAGCACCTTGATCGGTGGCGTTGCCGCGGTCGCGCTGACCGGCGCGACGCTGACACTTGGTTCGATGGTCGGCTTCGTCGCGCTGTTCGGCATGGCCGCTCGCAACACGATCCTGCTCGTGTCGCACTACGACCATCTTGTCGGCGTCGAAGGCAGGGCCTGGAATCTCGACACCGCACGACAAGGCGCGATCGAGCGCCTGACGCCGGTCGTGCTCACCGCGCTGCTGACCGCGCTCGCATTGCTGCCGGTCGCGCTGCAGATGCACCAGCCCGGGCACGAGATCGAGGGGCCGATGGCGGTGGTGATCCTCGGTGGTCTCGTTTCGTCCACGCTGGTCAGCCTGTTACTGATTCCACCGCTCGCGGCGCGCTGGTTGCGGCCGGGATAGGGTCCGCCACGCCCGCGCTGGCCGTGCCAAAAACAGGACAATGCCCCATCGTGCGAGAGCGCCATCGACCGCCCTGTGCAATATTCGCCCAAGGGGCCGATTGCATCGGGTCCCGTGAAACGAAAAATCAGAATTTCAGCCATCTCGGGAGGGTAGTCATGCTCAAATTGCAGACGATAGCCGGTGCGCTGCTTGCCGCCGGCGCAAGCTTCGCTTTCGCCGCCGCGCCGGTGCTCAGCGTCACCAAAACGACCACGGTCAACGCGCCGGTCGCCAAAGTCTGGGACGCCGTGAAGAATTTCGACGGACTCAACACCTGGCACCCGGCTGTGGCGACGGACAAGATCGTCGAAGGAACGAACAACCAGATCGGTGCGGTACGCCTGCTCACGCTCAAGGACGGCGGCACGATCAAGGAAAAACTGCTCGGCTACGATCCGGCACATCACAGCTTCAAGTACGCGATCCTCGAAGGCGTGCTGCCGGTTAGCGACTACACCTCGACGGTCAGCGTCAAAGCCGGCGCGGACGGCAAATCGGTGGTGACCTGGTCCGGCCAGTTCAAGCGCAAGGACGTTGGCGATCATCCTGCCACGAACGCGGACGACAAGACCGCGACCGACACGATGGGCGCGGTCTACCAGGCCGGCCTCGACAACCTGGGCAAGGTGCTCGGCGGCGGTTGAGCGCCGACGTGCGGCTGCATTTCCCGCGCGGCGCCTAGTGCGTCGTGCCGGCCGCGTAGTGCAGATCGTCCTTCGTCGTCAGCGCGGTATCGAGGCAGAGGCGCAGCGCGGCGATCATCGTGGCCAGAGGCATGCTCGCCGTGCCGGGGGAATTCTGCGCCTGCTCCGGCAGAAACGGCACGTGGATGAAACCGCCGCGCACGGCACGTCGCGTGCGGACGAGGCGACGCATCAAGCCGTAGAACACGTGATTGCAGACGAAGCTGCCGGCGCTCTGCGAAAGTTCCGCCGGGATGTTCGCCGCGCGCAAGGCAGACAGCATCGCCTTTACGGGCAAGGTGGAAAAGTATGCATTTGCCGCATTTTTCACAATGCGCACATCCACGGGCTGAGCGCCGGCATTGTCGGCGATGCGTGCGTCGATCAGGTTGACCGCGATGCGTTCGAGCGAGATGCCGCTGCGGCCGCCGGCTTGGCCAAGCGCGATCACGAGAGCAGGACGATGCTTGCGCAGCAAGGCGTCGAGCGCGGGCAGCGAACGCGCGAATTCGGTCGGCAGCTCGGCGCCGACGATGCGATGGCCGGCGATGGTTTCGCCGTCGAGCGCGCGCGCGATCTCGAACGAGGGGTTGATCGTCTCACCGCCGAACGGGTCGAA
>Ga0207639_10000365_pt1 | contig 31332 bp, 29 predicted proteins | sample KBSCornC32_FD_184299 | JGI IMG/M metagenome (GOLD analysis project Ga0207639, IMG submission 184299) | Corn rhizosphere microbial communities from Kellogg Biological Station, Michigan, USA - KBS Corn C3-2 (SPAdes) (version 2) | ecosystem: Host-associated > Plants > Roots > Rhizosphere > Soil ...
TGGATCAATGCAGGACAGCGGAAAGATCGCTCGGGCAAGTTTATTGAGGGTGTACAAAAATGGTAGGCTGGAAGGTGGGGAGGGAGCGCGAGGGAGGGCCCTAAGGGCCAATGTAATGTTGCAACCAGACAATAAGAAAAAGAAATCGTAATATCTACCGCGCAGCCTCATCCCGATATAACTGGCCTACCCTCCAGCACAGAGTTGATATTAAGCCCACACAGTTCATAGATCCAAATGTAAGCCAGTTGCGATTTAACAAAATAACAAGGAGATTTCCATTGAACTAAAATGCTTTCTTATCAGTCCTGTACTTCTGCACATTCGGACAACTCGCAGTAAAATCATCGGCGATCATAATGTAATAATTCGGCAAATGTGCAACCACCCATTTATCCATGGCTTTGGCCTTTTTTTCCTCCAGCGCGTGCTGGGCGATCTGGTTATAATCATCTTTCAGATTCATTCGATGAGGCTCAGATCTTGATTTGAGATAAACAATTCTCACACCCTTCTTGCTGCGCTGCTCATCAGTAAAAGGAGCAGGGGCGGATATCTCTCCTACCTTCAGTTTCCCAAGCATAGCAACAACATCTTTATCAAGTTCATCAATAGTCACGTATGTGGATCCATCCCTTCCCATAAAAAACGGACCGGCAAATTTTGCCTGTTCATCCTCGCTATATCTCAAAGCGGCCTGGTTAAAATTTAAAGTACCAGCAATGATCTTAGCACGAACCGAATCAAGTTTTGAAACAGCTGCATTGGTTTCTTCTTCAGTTATAGGAGGAATTCGAAGTATGTGGCGAATGACCGCTTCGTCGCCATTTCTTTGTTCCATCTGGATAATATGATACCCAAATTTTGTTTTTACAACTGGTGAAACCTCACCATCCTTTAATCGAAACGCAGCAGCCATAAAAGAAGGATCCCAACTTTTATCTTGGCGGTTTATTTCGTATTCCCCTCCGCGATCTTTACTCCCAGGATCCTGGGAATAGAGCTTAGCCAATTGTTCGAAAGTGGAAGTCTTTGCTGCAAGCATTTGTTTATAATGGTTCAATTCATCAATCACGTATTGCTCAAGATCCCTCGATGCTTTTGGATAAACCACGATCTGTCCAACTTCGAGCTCCGACTCAAGGAATGGTAAACTATCTTTTGGGATGCGATCAAAAAAAACTTTCGCTTCAGCAGGGGTAATCTTTATATTATCTACTATTTTTCTTTGCTCTGCTTCGGCAAGTTTCTTTTCCCGCACAGATTCTCTTGCATCTTCCTTGATCTGGTAAATACTTTTACCCGCCAGTTGTTCCACAGCTTCTTTAGTACCATACATTCTTATAAATTCGCGGACTCTTAATTCAAGGTCAGCTTCTACTTCGTCGTCGGTTACAGGTAATGAATCTTTTTCTGCCTGTTGCATCAACACCTTTGAAAGGACAGCCTGGTCGAGAATCTGGCACTCAGCATCCTCCGGTATTTGTGCTCCCTGCCGCGCATAATCAGCAATTGTATTCTTAATGTCAGAATACATGATGATCCTGTCTCCCACAACGGCGGCAATTTTATCTGCTATGATCTTTTTTGCTTCAGTTTGAGCGGATAGTGCAATAACTGATAAAATGCTGACAGAAAGGAAAAGATATCTTTTCATAAAAGAATGTATCACGCTCAAAAATAAAAACCATCCGTGGGGGAAGGATAGTTTTTGAATGAATTAACAAAGATTTCAAGGTACACGGTACAAGAAACAGCTTGCGAGAAAGAATTCACTTGATCCTTGTGCCTTGTCTCTTTTGCCTTTACAACGTTCTTTTTATTTCCTCGATTTCGTATGCTTCCACCACGTCTCCCACCTTAATATCATTGAAGTTCTTGATGGTAAGACCACATTCCATGCCCGATTGTACCTCTTTCACATCATCTTTAAATCTTTTCAAAGACCCCAATTCAGCACCCGTTCCTTCACCTGTGGGGTATGTAACGATCCCATCACGAATCAACCTGATCTTTGAATCACGCTTGATTTTTCCATCCATGACATAACAACCGGCTACTGTTGCTTTGTCGAACTTATACACTTCTCTTACTTCCACATTGGCGACGATCTTTTCCTGCATCTTCGGCTCAAGCATTCCTTCCATCGCACTCTTGATCTCGTCAATCGCATTGTAAATGATCGAGTAATTTCTTATTTGAATAGCTTCTTGCTCAGCCAATCTTGAGGCCTGCAAGGAAGGACGCACATTAAACCCAATAATGATTGCATCCGAAGCGTTGGCGAGGGTGACGTCGCTTTCGGTAATTTGACCCACTGCTTTGTGGATCACCTTCACCACAATTTCTTCAGTAGATAATTTTTGCAGCGAATCACTCAATGCTTCCACTGAACCATCCACATCTCCCTTGATGATGACGTTTAATTCTTTGAAATTGCCTAGTGCAAGACGACGACCGATCTCATCGAGTGTAATGTGTTTCTTTGTTCGGATACCTTGTTCACGAAGTATCTGGGCTCTCTTGTATGCTATTTCCTTGGCTTCGCCCTCATCTTCGTATACTTTGAACTTTTCTCCCGCTTGTGGTGCGCCATTCAAACCCAAGATCAAGGCAGGACTTGAAGGACCGGCCTCCTCCAATTTCTTATTTCGCTCATTAAACATTGCCTTTACTCTTCCAAAATGCTGGCCAGACACCACGATGTCCCCGGCATTAAGCGTTCCGTTTTGAACAAGCAATGTAGCAACATATCCGCGGCCCTTATCCAGGGAAGCCTCAATGATACTTCCATTCGCTTCGCGGTCAGGATTTGCTTTCAATTCAAGCAACTCAGCTTCCAATAATATCTTTTCAAGCAACTGATCAACGTTCAAACCTTTCTTTGCTGAGATCTCCTGGCTTTGATATTTACCACCCCACTCCTCAACTAGTAAATTCATCTGTGAAAGCTGCTCGTAAATTTTTTGAGGGTTAGCGCCGTCCTTGTCAATTTTATTTATTGCAAAGATCATAGGTACACCTGCTGCCTGTGCATGACTGATGGCTTCCCTGGTTTGTGGCATCACTGCATCATCAGCGGCAATCACGATTACGGCAATATCGGTGATCTTAGCACCTCTGGCGCGCATGGCAGTAAACGCTTCGTGACCGGGTGTATCAAGAAATGTGATCTCTTTTCCATTCGGCAATTCTACCTGGTAAGCTCCTATATGTTGCGTGATACCTCCAGCTTCTCCCGCCACCACATTTGCATTACGTATGTAATCAAGCAATGAAGTTTTACCGTGGTCAACGTGACCCATGATGGTAACAATAGGAGAACGTGGCTCCAATTCATCTTCACCATCTTCCTCATCCTCCACTTCTTCCATCTCCATCTGCTTTTCCATGTCAATGAACTCAACATCATATCCAAACTCGCTTGCTACCAATTCAATTACTTCCGCATCCAGGCGCTGATTGATCGACACCATAATTCCCAGGCTCATACATTTACTGATAACATCAGCAAAATTTACATCCATCAGGTTTGCTAACTCACTTACGCTGATGAATTCGGTTACCTGTAATTTGTTATCTTCTGTCGTATCACCCATCGCTTCCGCCATCTCTTGTCTTTTTTCACGGCGGAGTCTTGCCTTTAAGCCTTTACCACGGCCACCAGCACCAGATAATTTGGCTTGCGTTTCCCTGATCTTCTCCTGGATCTCTTTTTGATCAATTTCTTTATCCTCTCTTCTTCTCAAATCTCTGCGGCCACCAGCTCCTCCCAAGCCTCTCCTGTCCCCAGGTCTATTATTACCGCTACGATTAAACTGGCCGGGTTGCCTGTTGTTCCCATCCCTTCGATCCTTGAACAGATCTTCTTTCTTTACTTCCTTCTTTTCAATAGGTATACGCTTGCGTTTACGTTTTTCCTCTTTCTTCGGCCTGGTATCACTATCAACCGGTAGGTCGATCTTTCCAAGAATTTTGGGCCCTTCTATTTTTTCCGCCTTTATATTTTCGATTACAGGAGGCGCCTCTTCTTCTGCAGATGCAGTGACACCTTCAGCTTCTTTTGTTTCTTCAACCCCTTCTTCTGTGACTATTTCATCTTTCTTTGATTTCCCGCCTGCCGGTCGGGCAGCCTTTTTGGCTGCAGGTTTTGCTTCTGCCGCCGGTTCCTCTTTTTCTGCTTTCTTCTTTGCTCCCTTCTTCGGACGTGTTGACGAGTCGATGGCAGAAAGGTCAATTTTATCAAGCACCTTCGGTCCTTCAATTTCCGGTGCGTCGACCTTCGTGATTTCTTTTTCATCCGTTGCCGGAACCAATTCAGCTTTTACCGGCTCGGGAACTACTACCTCTTCTTTGGGTTCTTCCGCAACGGGTTTCTTTACGATCTTTTTATCATCTTTCTTAAAGAGAACTTCCTCCTCATCTTTTTTCTTCTTCGCTTCGGCTACCCCTCCTTTCGGAAGATCAACGAGGTCGCTCTTCAATTTCGCCGCCTTATCACTTTGAAATTCCTGCTGAAGTGCACGGTACATCTCTTCCGTCAATTTGGAAGTGGCTTTCAGATCGGCGAAACCTTTGTTCTCCAAAAAGTCAATAAGAGTATCCTGTCCGATATTGAACTCTTTAGCCGCTCCTAATAATCTCGGTAATTTTAATTCTGCCATTCGTTATTTTTAGTAAACAACCTTTAAGGTCGCAAAAATTTTATATGAGTCAAGACCGCGTAACGGGCAAGCGTAAGATTTTCACGTTTGACGTTTCACGCCTTTCACGTCATTACCCTTTCTGAAATTCTTCTTCCAAAACCTTTCTTATTTCATTAATTGTTTCTTTCTCTAAGTCGGTTCTTCGCTCCAACTCCTCCGTGGTAAGATCAAGTACACTGCGGGCTGTATCGCAACCGATTCGCTTTAGTTCGTCAATTACCCAGCTTTCAATTTCATCGCTGAATTCATCAAGGTCGATATCAAATTCTTCCACCTCTCCTTCATTATCGCGGTAAACATCAAGGTCATATCCTGTCAATTCACAGGCCAATTTTATGTTCACACCGCGCCGACCAATCGCCAAGGAAACCTGGTCGGGTTTCAAATACACATCCGCATGTTTATTTTCATTATCCAGCTCCATGGATGTGATCTTCGCGGGTGTCAATGAACGCTGGATCAATAACTGGATATTGTTTGTCCAGTTGATCACATCTATGTTTTCATTTTTCAATTCACGCACAATTCCATGGATACGGCTCCCCTTCATACCTACACAGGCTCCAACAGGATCGATCCTGTCATCATACGACTCAACCGCAACCTTTGCCCGCTCTCCCGGATCACGAACAATTTTCTTAATTACAATGAGACCGTCAAATATTTCGGGAACTTCGATCTCCAGCAATTTGGCAAGAAAATCCGGTGAAGTACGTGAAAGAATGATCACCGGTGTATTGTTTTTCATATCCACCTTCTTGACAACTGCTCTTATCGACTCGCCTTTCTTAAAATAATCCTGCGGGATCTGTTCGCTCTTTGGAAGGATCAATTCATTCCCCTCTTCATCAAGCAACAAAATTTCTTTTTTCCATACCTGGTAAACCTCGGCATTAATGATCTCGCCGATCCTCTCGGAATATTTTTTTGCTAATACATTTTTCTTAAGATCACTGATGCGGCTTGCCAAAGTTTGTTTGGCGGCCAAAATAGCACGGCGTCCAAAATCATAGAGGTCGATCTCCTCATACACTTCTTCACCAACTTCAAAATCCGGTTCGATCTTTACCGCATCACTATATGCTACCTGCGCCAACGGATCTTCTACTTGTCCATCTTCTACGATCATCCGTCGGCGAATGATCTCGAGGTCACCCTTCTCAGCGTTTACAATCACATCAAAATTCTCATCGCTTCCGAATTTTTTGCGAAGTAATGTTTTGAATACATCCTCGACCACCTTCATCATTGTGGGGCGGTCAATGTTTTCAGCATCTTTGAATTCCTGGAACGCTTCGATCAAATTGATACTTGCCATAATTTTAATTTTAGCTTCAGCCTATTTCCGAAACTGTTTAAAATTTTATTTGAATTTTTGTTGTTTTAATATCGTCATAAGAAAGAGAATGCCGTATGATCTCCTTCTTTTTCTTATTTCCTTTTTCCTCTTCTATCAGAATTTCGCCATCTGTCACATTGACCAATTTTCCCTCTCTTTTCATTCCATCCTTTAAGATGACTTCCACATACCGGCCGATGTTTTTCAGATATTGGCGATGAAGTTTGATTGGCTCATCCAAACCTGGAGAAGAAATTTCCAAAGAGAAATCATTGTTTGGAAAAAGACGACTTTCTTCTATTTGCCTGTATAAAGCACGATTGTACTGAGCCAGTTTGTCAATGCTGATCCCGCGATCAGCGTCTACAAAAACTTTTATATTATTTCCTGGCCTGATCCTCACTTCAACCAGGAAGTTTTCCGGATCCGGGTCGATCAATGCCATTACCTTCTGCTCAATGGCCTGTATTTGCGAATCACTATTCATTCAGGAAAATGAAGAAGGGAACGGTGTCGTTCCCTTCTATCGTCTTTTGCCAACGCAAAGGTAAGGGAAATCAATTGTACAATCCAAATCTGAAAAGCTACCTGGCTGGTTAAGATTTCGGTAAAGAAATTGGCCCGATAAACAGCAAGCAACATAGTTTGTAACTTGCAGGGATGTTCAGATCTCTATTATACTTTTTCCTCATTTACCTGGGTTATAAATTTATTTTTAATTTTTTGATACCGATATTTAAGACTACGCAACAGGTGAAAAAAAATGTTCGTGCCATGCACGATCGAAGGAATGAGTTTTCAAATGCACAGCCAAATGCGCCGTCCTCACAAACCAAATCCTCCGATAAATCTTCAAAAGAGCCAATTGGTGATTACATAGATTTTGAAGAGATCAAATAGAACCGGGATTACCGGATTTATTTGATTAAAATGATAAAACCTCCGAGTCGTTTCTTTCTTGGTGGCTTTTTTTATAAGTGTGGACCCTGTTGGGATCGAACCAACGACCCCCTGATTATGAGTCAGGTGCTCTAACCGTCTGAGCTAAGGGTCCTGCTTCAAATGAAGCAATTATTTTTATTCGGTTATCATTTCTTTTGGCCCTTGATTATGGGTCAGCTGCTCTAACCCTTCCGAACCATTGAAATGGGCTAAAAGGCCTTGAGCTTTTTGCTCATGAGGCGCAAAAATAATGAATACCAATAAAAGAACTCCCTTAACCTTTCATTAACCGAAAGAAAAATATATTTGCCGACTCAATTTCTATTTCATGAAGAAAATCGTACTGCTTGTACCTTTCATTTTGACTGGAATTGTTCTTTTCGCGCAGGATCAGCCAAAACCGGAATCAAAAAAGAAACCAAGTCTTGTGAATCGTGCCAATGACCATTTGCTCTTGCAATTTGGCTATACTGGCTGGGGAGGCATTCCTGATTCAATTAATACCAAAGGATTTCCTAGAAGTTTCAATGCCTATTTCCTGTTTGACTTTCCCTTCAAATCGAATCCTAAGATCAGCGTTGCGATCGGAGCTGGCGTTGGAACAGACGGTATCTTCTTTGACAAGACATACGTCGGCATAAAAGATATTACTCCCACGTTACAATTCCACGATCAATCAGACACCACACATTTCAAGAAAAACAAATTAGCTACTACCTACCTTGAAGCTCCGCTGGAACTACGCTTTAGCTCAAACCCTGAAAACCCTAATAAAAGTTTCAAGGTGGCCTTGGGCATTAAAGGCGGTATTTTGGTCAATGCGCATCTAAAACAAAAAACACAGCAAACTGCGACAGGTGCTACGCTTAATGCATATACTCTAAAAGAGACCAGCAAACGCTTTTTTAACTCAAATCGGTTTGCCGGAACAGCACGAATTGGATACGGAGTATTTAGTGTATTTGGCACTTACCAGATAAACCCTTTATTCAAGGAAGGACTTGGTCCTGATGTTCATGCGTGGACAATAGGCTTGACATTGAGCGGTCTTTGATGTCCACGATTAGTTGAACAGATTAAATGCTTTGCCGCCGATTAAATCAATGAATTGTGTTTTACTTTCGCGTAAATATTTCCTGACAAACTGTGTTAGATAAGAAAAAAGTTGTTCATAAAGAAGAGAGAGCGATACTGGTAGGCCTTGTTCATAAGGATCAAACAGAAGAGCAATTACAGGAATACCTCGATGAGCTTGCTTTCCTCGCCGAAACTGCCGGAGCTGTAACCGTAAAGCGATTCACGCAAAAACTTCCTCATCCTGACACAAGGACTTTTATTGGGAAAGGAAAAGTCGAAGAAATAAAAAAATACATCGAAGGAAAAAATATTCGCATTGCCATCTTTGATGATGAACTGAACGGCTCACAGATCACGAATATTGAAAAACTCCTCGATGTAAAAACCATCGATCGCTCCGATCTCATTCTTGACATCTTTGCCCGGCGAGCAAAAACTGCACAAGCAAAAGCCCAGGTTGAACTGGCCCAATATCAATATCTGCTTCCAAGATTACGCGGGATGTGGAAACACCTTGAGCGATTGGGTGGTGGTATTGGTACAAGAGGCCCTGGTGAAACAGAAATTGAAACCGACCGTCGTATTGTTCGTGATAAAATTTCGTTACTGAGAAAGCGACTCGCGGAAATTGACAAGCAATCTTCAACGCAACGGAAAGACAGAGGAGAATTTATTCGTGTCGCACTGGTAGGTTATACCAACGTTGGCAAATCAACCCTGATGAATTTGCTCAGCAAAAGACACGTATTTGCAGAAAATAAGTTGTTTGCTACTCTTGATACAACGACAAGTAAGGTAGTATTTGAAAACACTCCTTTTCTTTTGAGCGACACGGTCGGGTTTATCCGGAAATTGCCACACCATCTTGTCGAAAGCTTTAAAAGTACGCTCGATGAAGTAAGAGAGGCAGATATTCTTTTGCACGTCGTAGATATTTCTCATCCGGCATATGAAGAACAGATCGGTGTTGTGAACAAAACATTGCAGGAACTAAATGCATTTGACAAGCCCAGCATCACCATTTTTAATAAAATGGACCTTTATGAAGAAAGGACCTTTGACAAATGGCTGGAGGAACGCACAAAGAAAGAAATCCTGAATGACCTCGAAGAGCGCTGGCTAAGAGAAACACATGGTAATGCTGTTTTCATTTCCGCGATCGAGAAAAGAAATATTGATGATCTCCGTAAGAAGGTCCTGAATAAGGTTCGGGCATTATATAAAATAAGATATCCCTATAGAGAGGTGCACTTTTAACTGCTGCTTGGCGCAGTTATTTCGAAACTGAGAGAGAAATGAGATTCCACATCTTTCATAATCCGTGTTCATATCCACTTTTAATAATGGTGGAGATCATTTTAAATTGTTCAGTAGCGCCAAAGCAATGAGGAGAATTGGCAGGAATGATGATTCCTTCGCCCAATCTGAGCTTATACCTTTTGTCCCTGATTTCAACCTGCGCCGCGCCATCGATTATTTGAATGAACGTATCGAATGGAGATGTTTTTTCTGCTAACTCCTCACCGGCAGCAACTGCAGTAACCACGATGTTGCCTGTTGTCTTTTTAATAATGGTCTTGATCAAAATGGAATTAGGTACATACTCCAGTATCTCCACTATGATGTGTGGTTTTGATTTTTCCAGTTCTATATTGTCAAATTGATTGTTGATGACCATTTTTTGAAGGAGTCCGTTTGTGTAAAGATCATCCTATTGCAGGGAAGAAACATTACATCATTATGGGAAAGTGTTGCAGAATTCAATGTTCCATGGCGAAAAGGGCAACTAAGAAACTTATTACAAATTCTCAAGGGCGATCAGTCTTTTATGCTTCATTTGCTTAAAAAAAGTAGGAGTTAAACCGGTGACTTTTTTAAACTGGTTGGATAGATGCGCAACATTGCTGTAATGCAGTTTCTCTGCAATTTCAGTAAGTGTGAGTTCATTATAAATCAGCAGCTCCTTGGCCCTTTCAATTTTATGGGAAATAATGAAGTGTTCAAGGGTGGTGCCCTTTACTTCGGAAAAAAGATTAGAGAGATAATTATAATCATAATTTAATTTTTCACTCAGGTAAGTGGAAAAGTTTAGCAAGGGCGGCTCGTCACTGTAATGGATCATTTCAACAACAATATTCTTTATTTTTTCTATGAGCATGCTTTTTTTATCCTCAAGCAACTCAAGCCCTGATTTCAACAACGCAGTTTTAAGCTCTTGTTCTTGCTTTGAAGAAAGCTCCCCTATGATTTCTACTTCTCCCAATTCTACGGTCGTAAATTGCAAATTCATTTTTTCCAGCTCAGCCCTCACGATTAGCTTGCAGCGAAGGCTAACCATATTTTTGATAAGAAGTTTCATGTTTTGAAAGTCCTAGTAGCCAAATCATTGCTCCTCTTTGAAAACGATACCAGCTATGAAAGTTACGCAATAATTCTACCACAAAGCATCTGCCTGGTTCGGTGGAGTCCATTGAATAGATTATCTTTTGCTTATGCAAATCAAACAATACCCATTCTATTTCAAAGCTACAGCAATACTTTTTGGCCTTGTATTATTCGCCTACTCCCTGGCCATGCTAAGAAGTATTCTTGTGCCATTTTCATTTGCACTGATCATTGCTATTTTGCTCAATCCTTTGGTGAATCAATTTCAACGAAAAGGCGTTGGAAAAATATTTTCCATTATTTTTTCTATGCTGATCGCTTTATTAGTCTTTGGAGGGATCATGTATTTTATATCTTCTCAGGTTATAGGCTTCAGTGAAAACTTCCCGGCCCTTAAGGACAAATTCTACGAATTATTGAAACAGTTGCAGGCCTGGGTGCATACCAACTTTGGTATTTCTATCGACAGGCAGGTTGAATTGATCAACGAAGCACTTAACAGCAGTAAGGCATTACTTGGCCAAACACTGGGTACCGCTGTTACCACTTTACTGATTGTTTTTATCTTACCGGTATATGTATTTCTTCTCTTATTTTACAAGACCCTTCTCCTAAATTTCTTATACGAATCTTTTGCAGAAAAAAATTCTATACAGGTTGCTGATGTTCTCAAACAAACCAAATCGGCTATACAGAGTTACATGATCGGGTTACTCATTGAAGCCCTTATCGTGGCAGCAATGAACTCAACTGCCCTGCTCATCCTGGGTGTAAAATATGCCATTCTTTTGGGCCTGATCGGGGCTCTTCTAAATATGCTGCCCTATATTGGTGGTATCATCGCCATTGCATTGCCTATTCTAATGGCAACGGTTACTAAGAACGGGTATTCAACACAGCTCGGTATTATTATTGCCTACATCATTATTCAATTCATTGACAATAATTTCCTGATACCAAAAATTGTGTCTTCAAAGGTGCAGATCAATGCCCTTGTCTCTATACTAATTGTTTTACTGGGAGGCGCTTTATGGGGCGTAGCAGGCATGTTTCTATCAATTCCCTTTGTAGCCATACTTAAAATTATTTGTGATCGGGTAGATGGCATGAAGCCCCTGGGGAAATTATTGGGAGACGAGATCCCCACCAAACACAAAGGGCTATTGTGGGCGCGTAGGAAAGCAAAGGCTTCGCTTTCTGAAACAATCATACATAATACTAAAAATAAACAGGAATAACTTTTTGTTCGCACTATTGCAGTTGTCTCAATGTTGCTTCGCAGGCTCTATCTAAATGATAGAGCCTGCGGGTTGTTAATCCTGCAGGCTTTAACGTTGTCAGTAGAGCAAAGACTAATTCCTATTTCCTGTGAAAAACCGGATTCAAAGATCAGTACTTTACAGCTCTGCACCATTACATCATTGCAGAAGATGTTTACATAATTTACTGGTTCTCCTGTGTACCTCTAGGTAAGTTCTTTAGCCCGGTAATCTTTTTCATCAGTCTTGATAAAAAAATCAATGGGACCTGCCAGGACGATGTTTTTAAAATGTCCTAACTGAATGTCTAATTCCTCATTGGATAAAGCATAAAAAAGATTTTGCAATTGGTGTACATACAGCGGCTGCGACCATAACTTATTTTTTTCCAGGTACCAGCAAGAGTCGGCATGATGATATCTCAGGAAAGGCAACCCATCATCTATACCGTCGGCGGGCCTGTTTATATACCAATCGCCAAACTCATGTTTAAAGCCACTTTGCCCTAAAATTGATGTTGTTATTTTGATAGGAAAGCAAACATTTGCAAACGTATAGTAGTATTCATCAGGAGCAATTGCCCTGTATTCAAAAAATGATTGAGCATTTGTATCTGTCCCGGTAATTTTCAATACCCAGTTGCCGGCCCTTACTTCTTTTGGATCTATCATACTTTGCTTTTTAGATTATTCAATTTTGTTTGATGTGTGTCCCGATTGTAATAACCAGCGTCTTATATCTACAGGGTAGTTATTTTTTGGGAAATTATACTATGATTTTCTCTGGCCTACCCATTGCGTCAATCTTTGCTTTTGGTTTTCTAATTCCTTCAATTGCTGCTGCTGGTCATTCTTATTGTCAGCGATTTTCTTCTCAATACTTATTCTTTTGTTCTCAAGGTCTTCACCTTCATTTGCCAGGCTTTTATACTTTGCTTCGGCTTTTATTACGGCATCGTTCTGGTCTTTTATAGTTAATTCAAGATTATAAGCATCAATGGCTGTTGCCAGGCCGTTTAAATAGTCTTTGGCATCATCCATAGTGAGGTAGTGAAGATTGCCCGTATTGGTTTGTGCTTCAATAGGCATAAGTAAAAGAGAAACGACAGTGACTTCTCTTTCTTTCTTGCTTTTGTGTTCCGTCTTAAAATACAGGTCAGCATTAACGCTGTCGTTTTGCACAGGCTGCGTATTTCTAAAAGTGATGAACCCTTTAATATCATTGCTCCTTGACTTTCCCTTTTTTGACAGGTAGTCACTCATAGCTGCGTCGACAACAGAAGGTGGATAAGGTAATTCAATGACTGCGGCGGGCTGCAATTTGTTCTGATATTGCACAGCGCTTTCATAAGCCTGCCCGTATCCAAATACAGAAATCAACAGAATGGCAAAGAATGGAATTGTTTTTTTCATAACAAATATTTTTATTTTAAGGTGTAAAAAATCATCCAGAGAAAACAGTGCAAGGAGGAAACAAATCGAAGAATGTTTGAAGATCACAACGTTCTTTCGTGAACTAATGTAATATAGTTCTATTAAGCGGAAACGAATGGAAACATACGTTAAATAATACCAAACCAGTAAATGATGCAACACAATTTGCTAATTGTGTAACAAGCAAGAAAGACATCCCGGCTAACTTCGCGCAATTAGTAAAAACATTCGTAAAGATTCGGATCAATTGAGGGTTTCAGTTTTTGCCTTTGTAAAAAATCACTAATAAACATTATTTATGAAAAGGTTATTCATAGCGACAGGCTTTTTATTTCTAGGCGTTTTTGTTATTGGGCAGGCAAAAGATGGAACGGCAGAATTTCAAAAAATGACCACTTCGCAACCCGCCGCCTTAATTTATTTACCCTATGCGCCAGAAGTAGTTCAAAAGGCGTTAGCTGATTATTTACTTGAGACCGGCGAAAAGCAACAGGAGAATGCAAAAGGGTATTTGCTTTCCTTGAATACTTTTATTGTAAAGAACAACAAAAGCGGTGCTGATATGCATCTTGTAATTGGGTTAAAAAACCAGGATACTATGACTCTAAATGAATCGGTTGTCTACCTTAAACTGAATTCCATTTCGAACGATGAGAATAGCATAGGAAAAGCAATTCAATTTGACATGCAGGATGCCAAAGATTACCTGGACAACCTGGCTATTGCTATCAAGCCACGTGCGAGTGACCTTCAACTGAAATTACAACAGAAAAGCCTATCCGATGCGCAGGATAAGTACACGTCGCTGATTACTGAAGGAAACAAACTTGACGAAGAAAGAAAAAAGATACAGGTCCAGATTGGTGAAAATAAAAGTGCCAAAAAAGAGATCCGCCTTGTTGAAAGAAAAATAAAAAATGAAAAGTTGATTGATGAAAATCTCAAAGCACGTCTGAATTTGAGCAATGATATTGATAAACAAATCGCTTCGCTGGCTTTATTGACAAATTAGCCAACAGCAATTACCGGACCGGGTAATTTAAAAAACAGCATGAAGTATTTTTCATGCTGTTTTTTAACGAAGGAACGTTCATAAAAGGTTGCGGGTGATTGTGCTTGTGTCCGACTAAGTAGACGACATACACCCAACGTAAATTATGCAACCGCAACCAGCATTATTAAATCAGCTCTACTGAAGACGAAAAATTATTTTTATGCCGGGCTATTACTTTCTTTATCTGCTTATGTTTCTCGGAGTTTTGTTTCTATTGGTTCGGTACTTGCTTTTGAGAAGAACTTCACTATCAACACAATTGTTTGTTAAGGGCATAAGAGCCGAAAACAGCGGCCTTTATGATGAAGCAGTCACTAGTTATGAAAATGCTTTGAGTGCAATGAAAAAAAACTGGTTTCATCGTAGCTTTAAAACCAAGGTCAGGGAGAAGCTTAAAGTTCTGCATACCATTAATACCTATAAAAGAGATCAGGATTTTATACGTAAGAACAATTCCTGGATAAGTTAAGGGTGGACGGCAACACCTCTGTATTATCCGTTAGCAATTGTCGTTTTATACAATTTCAGTTCCCTTCCTTTTAGCATAAAGTAAGCATTTTGCAGTTGATGAAGAGAAACCAGATTTTTTACAACAGGCTTACGCATAAAATCGATAACGTCGTAATCACTATCGATATCCATTTCTGACGTGACACCTGTCGTTATCAATTGCCAGAATTTAAAATAATCATGATAAACAAAACCGCATTGTTTGAGTACTTCATCGGTCAGCGGCACCGCCTCAATCTGGTCGGAACTATGTTCAGATGCTGACTGCTCATGGCCCTCTTCTGCATCAACAGTAAAAACAGCATTACCAGCGATCATCGAAACCTCTTGAAGGTTTTTATCCACCAGTATCCGGTTTCCCAATCTTAATTCATTAGATGATATCATATGTTTTGTTTTTTGTTTCGCAATTCAAAGAAGCTCATCTTCCAAAGGATGATTGGTCTTTACACAGTTGAAGGTATTCTGATACCCTGTGGTCGATCTTTCTTCAAATGCAAGGGCACGGTAACTGTGTAAGGTACGCTTATTAAGCAGATAGTATTGTTTAAGCAATGCCTTCATTCTGAAATCTGTAAATCTTGCAAGAAAGAAATGAAATTTTATATACTCTTCTTATAGAATCATCATTGCAGGAAAAAAAAGTTTCGGTGCCGAGCCTTGACTTGTGTGGGCCATGGCAAACAGAAACCAACGGCAACGCAATCTTATTCCTGCGATAAGAAATATCGTAACCTCCGCAAAAGGAACGTGCACAAGGTCCGGGCTTTGTACAAAATAATATCCTTATACAACAGTCAATTCTTAAGCGTTGTCTCGATCACCTTCAATTAAAGATTGAGTAGGTTCTGAGCAATTTACAAGATCAAAAACCCCAGAACTTCTGAGGTTTTTTCCGCTCCTGCTGCTGGACTTGAACCAGCGACCCTCTGATTAACAGTCAGATGCTCTAACCAACTGAGCTAAGCAGGAATTTGGGGCAGCAAAAATAGGGATTTTCCTTTGTCGCTCTCATTTAAATCAAAATAAATTCAAGTGCAGTTTTTGAAGAGCCAACAAAAAAGAAAGGGTCCCAGCGACCGGCTCTGAAACCCTTGTCCTTCCTAATGTGAACGGTTTAAACTAACGAAAAATTTCAGAATTGAGTTTTTTCCTCTTCTCCGTAATATCTTTTACTCCTCCTCCGCAGATCCAGCCATTATCAGCCACCCAATTAATGAACTTATCCATGATCGTATCGGTGTTTTCAGAATCGGGCACGTTTACTACCATGTTTATTTCAATTTCTTTCATGCCGCAAAAGTACATTCTCCCGCCATTTGAACAGGGACACAGAAGTGAAATTGATAGTTCTAAAAGACATAACTTATGGTGCTACGCGGCCAGAAATAAATCTTACAGAATGAAATTTAGTTTGTTGTTTATTTGAGCTGCTCAGCATGCAGCAATTTCTTGATCACGCTCATCATCTTTTCGCCTTTCTCTTTGACCTGGTCCGGCGTCCAGAGCAGGCTGATCGATGAAGAGATGCAGCGACTCATAATGGCGTCGCTTTCGGAAAAATCCTGGGATTGTACTTTTTTCAAGCCAGCCTGTTGTTGATCATTTAAGGGAAAAAGCGACGAGATATTTTTCAAGTGATCCCATTTGCGGATGTAATGCCAGTTATTATCGTACCAGTAGAAATTACCCGCCAGGATATTTTGCGCTCTGAATTCATTGACAACGGTCCGGGTAATCTCTTCAGTTGGCAGGAACCAACTCAGAAATGTGCAACTATCACCCGCCGGATCGGGAATTTTTCTAAACGATATCTCAGGTACCTGTGATAAAATACTTTTAAGCGGTAAATGATTTTGCTTTTGAATTTTTAAGAATTGATCGAGTCGCCTTATTTGCGCCAAACCCACAGCCGCATGCAATTCTGAAATACGATAATTATATCCAAGAAAAGGATGCAGGTCAGCACCACGGTCGGCTCCTTTGTGGTCATGACCATGATCGGAATATCCATCACATTTTATAAAGACGTCTTTATCATTTGTCATAACTGCCCCGCCCTCGCCACATGTAATTGTTTTCACAAAATCAAACGAAAACGTTCCTGCATTGCCAATCGTTCCAACATGTTTTCCTTTATAAGACGCGCCGATACTTTGACACGCGTCTTCAAGGAGTACCAGGTCATGGTGTTTACAAATGGAGACTAACGCATCAAGGTCAGCCATGCTGCCACACATGTGCACAGGCATCACGCACTTTGTTTTTGAAGTGACCGCTTTTCGAACGGAATCTGGATTTAAAGTCAGCGTGTCATCAATATCTACCAACACAGGAACAGCACCCACACTTAACACCGCTTCGAAACTTGCAACGAAAGTGAATGAAGGCATGATCACTTCATCTCCTGCTCCGATACCCAGCGCAGCAAGTGCTGTTGTTAAGGCTGATGTTCCGCTGGATGTAAGTTGTGCGTACTTAACTCCAAACCTTTTGCAGATCGCTTCTTCCAATTCCTTTGATTTCCATTTCCCCTTTCGCGGTGCGTCAAATCCATATCGCATCAGGACGCCGGTCTCCAGCACTTCATTGACTTCTTTGCGTTCTTCATCGCTCCATAATTCAAACCCGGGCATAGAATAATTTTAGATTTTGGGTAGTAAAGGTAGAGAAAATGATTTTTTGTATCCGGCTTGAGAAGTTCTTCTATCAAGTTCTCACAGATTCATCAGATTTTCACTGATTGTATTCTGTGTACATCTGTGAAATCTGTGAGTCAAATTCGCCGTCGGCGAAAACATCAGTTTCTTCTGGGAGACTATTCATCTTAAATTTACTCAATGGGAAAAATTGTCTGCAATCTTGCTACCAGCGTTGATGGTTTTATTGCTGATGAAAATGGCGGAGTTGACTGGCTTAATGATTTTCATGCCGAACATTATGGAATGATCGATTTTTTTGAGCAATGCGGCACAGCTATCATGGGTTCGAAAACTTATGAACAGGCGCTGGCATTCAACTCATGGTTTGGAAAAATGGATGGCGTGATATTTACATCCCGCAATCTGCCGTCATTTCAAAATGAAGTAATAAATTTCTTCAGTGGTGATCCCACTCCTGTTGTCGAGAACCTTCGGAAAAGAGAAAAAGACAGTTGGTTGGTTGGTGGCGGAGAACTGATCACTTCATTCATGAATCTTCACCTGCTCGACGAACTGATCATCACGATTGTTCCCCGCCGTTTAGGCAAAGGACTACTTCTGTGTCCCTCCATTAATAGGATCAATAACCTCCGGTTGCTCGGGTCAAAAGCCTACGACGATGGAGTGGTGCAATTAAAGTATTGCTTTCCTTAAGGAGATTTCTACCTCAGTCCATTAGCATTCTAATATTTGTAATGTTCTTATCCCCTCTCCATGTGGAGACGGCGGGGAAATGCTCAATTATCGGAGTGATGACGGGGTGAGGTACCTCTTCTTAAGGTTAACCGCGAATTTTATCGAGTATTTTGCTATTAAGTTCTCACAGATGCCCCAGATTTTCACAGATGATATTCGTGTATCTGCGAAGTCGGTGAGACACACACGGCGAAATGATTTTTGTATTTCCCGCAGGTGTCGTTTTCTATCATTTCACAGATGGCACGGATTTTCACAGATAATATTCTGTGTACATCTGTGAAATCTGTGAGCAACAGCTAGCCACGTATTTTATCGAGTAGTTTACTCAGGCTGGAAGCTTCCTTTTCGGAAAGGTTGCTTAGAATATCGTCCATTCTATCCTCCTTGTTATCTAATTTCTCAAGCAGCTTTAATCCTTTATCCGTGATGGTGACATCGACCAGACGGCGGTCTTTTTTGCAAACAACCTTTTTTACGAGAGACTTTGAAAGAAGGCGATCAACAATACGACTTGTATCACTCATTTTATCGATCATCCTTTCTCTTATCGTCAAGGTGGAAAGTGGTGTCGGGTGATTTCCTCTCAAAATTCGAAGTATATTGAATTGTTGGTGGGTGATCCCTTCGTCAGAAACATATTCTTTCAAACGTTCAATCGCCCAGCCATAGGTAAATAAAATATTGATCAGTGCTTTGTGACGCTCATTGCGAAATTTAGTCTGGTGAATGTCTTTGGCGATTCCCATGCAGTTCTGTTTCTACAATAAATATAAAAAGTTTCAGACAGTCAGAAAAAGTGATCTGATGAAAGCCATTTTAACTCCGGTGAAATACGCTTTAAAACGAAGTAACTTTAATCCTTGCCACGCCCGCCTGCCGGTAGGCAGGGAGTCACAGAAACATGGAAACCTTCAGTGTCTCAATGCCTCAGTGACTTTACGCTTTCAAAACTAAAAACTCTAATTCCATTTCTTTACTTCGGGTACCAGTTTAAAGATGGCAAAGAGGTGATGCGCCTCATGCAAAAGAAAAAAATTCAACCACATTACTATGGTCATTTCGCCATACGCGAGATGAATACCAATACGACGCAGATCATCATCCTTCATAGCATAGATCTTTGCAATAATTTCTCTTCTTGTTGTTATGAGATCCTGTATGATCTCCCTCGTTGGCCTGGAACAATTATCATGAAACAGCGGATCCGATTCGGCATGATATCTTAGAAATTGTGGCTTCTGTTCGCCCAGTATTTGATCCAGGCGTTTTATAAAACCGTGTTGATAAGTAGTAAGATGAACGATATTTTCAAACACAGACCACTTGCCCGGTATGATCTGCCAGCGGATCTGTTCATCGGAGAGCCCTTCAATAATATCAAGTAAAGATTTGTGCTGGTATTCCAGCCTTGTAGTGATTGATGAAGGTAGCGACATACCGCTCAATTTAGCCTCTAATCGTGAGCAGAATTCCCGGGGGTTGCCAAATATAATGTATGTCGCAAACTAATTCTCCCAGATTTTTACACCTTCGCTGCAATTTGAACAAATGTCAATGTTTTTCCTGCCCTGTAGGATCTTCGTACGGAATTCTTTATACTTCCCGTTTTTCCAGATCTCTTTAAATGGTTTTGTTTTCAGATCACCCAATTGATGCTGCGCATCTTTGTCAAAACAACAAGGTGCCACTAAACCATCCCATGTTATTACAGGATCATGCCATAATCGCCAGCAATGATTGGCAAGACTGCCCTTAAATTCATAAGAGCCATTCGATTTTTTATAGCGGCTATATTTATCGATCGTTGGAATGAGATGATTGGGATCGTTTTTGAAATCATACACCTGCGCTGTCTTAAACCAAACATCATCCACGCCTATTTCTTTTGCCAGCTTTTTTACATCCTCAACCTGGTGTTCATTGGGCTGTACGACAAGGAATTGAAAAATGATAAATGGAGTTTTACTTTTTAATTCCTTTTTCCACCTAACTATGTTTCTCGTTCCTTCAAGTACTTTATCGAGTTGACCACCTACCCGGTATTGCTCGTAAACGGCCTGCGTGGTACCATCGATAGAAATGATCAGCCTGTCTAAACCGCTCTGAATCGTTCGCTTAGCATTCTCATCATTCAAATAATGAGCATTAGTTGAGGTCGCAGTATAAATTTTTTTTACTGAGGCGTATCTGACCATATCCAAAAACGCAGGATTTAAGAACGGTTCACCCTGGAAATAAAATACGAGATACAAAAGATCTTTTGAAAGTTGATCGATGGTTTCGCTAAAAAAATCCTTTCTTAGCATTCCCGTTGGCCGGGTAAATGCCCTCAATCCACTGGGACACTCGGGGCAACGGAGATTACAGGAAGTCGTGGGCTCGAATGAAATAGAGACAGGAAAGCCCCATTGTACAGGTTTTTTTGTCCATTTACTAATATAGTAGCTTGCCAATACCTTTGAAGCATTCCAAAAACGACGAACAGTAAGCTTGGAAAATAAATTGACACTATCGTTCCAATTCAGCTTAGACATTGAAAGATAAAGATACTCAGAAGTCAGGACTAACTTTGTTGAGTAATGGAAAACTCTGCTTCATACAAAATCTATTTTGTCAACGACTCTGCGGTTGCGATCGATTTTGGAAATGTGGTCGATAAAGAGATCAACGCAAAAGCGATCGCTCTCTTTAATTATTTAACTCAACATCCCGTTGAAGGAATGATAGAGGCCATCCCGGCGTACAGTTCTGTTTCTCTCTATTTTGATATTCCGGCACTTCGAAAAAAAATTGCGTCGAATAAAAAAACACATGAGTGGATCCAAAATAAATTGAACCAGGTGATGCTTAATGAGTTTAGCGGCTTAGAATCAACTTCTGATCTCATTCGTCTTCCTGTTTGCTATGATGATGAATTTGCCATCGACCTGCCCTGGATCGCCAAACAAAAAAATTTAACCGGCGAAGAAGTTGTCCATCTTCATTGTTCGAGGCAATACCGCGTCTACATGTTGGGATTCTTACCGGGCTTCGCGTATATGGGACAAGTGGATGAAAAAATTGTTGTGCCACGCAAACCAGAGCCACAGCCAATAGTGGCGGGCAGCGTTGGCATCGCGGGTAAACAAACAGGTATCTACCCGTTAAATTCTCCCGGTGGGTGGCAAATCATTGGCAGAACGCCTCTAAAAATGTTTGATAAAACTAAAGTTGAACCGTGTCTTTTGAAAGCAGGTGACTCGGTAGAATTTTATTCAATTACACATGAGGAATTCGATCACATTCAAAACACATAAAGAGTCTCAAAAGTCATGAATCATCATTGCTGAAGGAGGAACGACTGAGGAGGTTGTCTCAAAAGTCGTCATTGCGAACGCAGTGAAGCAATCTAAAAAAATCATCTATTGGCTATCAAACAGATTGCTTCGGTCGTTTCTCCCTCGCAAGGATGCGAAACGACTTTTGAGACAGCCTCAGGAATTAATGAGTGAATAAGTTTTTAGATTGCTTCTCCCGACTCTTCGGTCGGGATCGCAATGACGACTTTGAGACAGCCTATAGGTGAGATATGAGTTTGAAAATTATAAAGGCGGGAGTGCTTGATACGATCCAGGATCTTGGACGTTATGGATTTCAGTATCTCGGGATAAATCCCGGTGGTGCCATGGATCGCTTTGCCGCGCAAGTTGTAAATATGTTAACCGGGAATGAGATCTCTGAACCCGTGATCGAATTGCATTTTCCCTCTTCTATTTTTTTATTCGAACAGGAAACGATGATCGCGGTTGGCGGAGCAGATTTTTCAGCCACAATAAACGGAGAGGACATCCCTTTGTGGCAACCAGTGATCGTAGCCAAGAACAGCATATTACAATTTGAAAAATGGAAGAAAGGAGCGAGGTGTTACCTCGCGATCAGGGAAAAATTGAGCATTGAGAAATGGTTGGGTAGTTATAGTACAAATATAAAAGCAGCAGGTGGCGGCTTTAACGGAGGGGCTTTGCAAAAGAATGATACCATCAGTTTTAAGGAAAGAAATGAGTATAAATGTTTCCTGGGGGATAAGGATTTTGTGATCCTGCCCTGGAAAGCAGATATACTTTGGAAAGATACCCCAATTGACCGCATAGCGATCGTGCCCGGAAACGAATGGGAGCTCCTTACAAAGGAATCAAGGAAGAAAATTTTCAAAGATTTCTTTGTGATCGGATCATTGGCCGACCGGATGGGTTATCGTTTGCAGGGGACATTAAATGCAAAACAAAATTGTGAATTGGTTTCTTCCATCGTGAGTTTTGGGACGATACAATTACTTCCAAATGGTGAATTGATCATCCTGATGGCCGATCATCAAACGGCCGGTGGTTATCCAAGAATAGCTTACGTAGCATCAGCGCACTTACCACTGCTTGCACAAAAACAACCTGGCGATAAAATTTATTTCCGCTTCATTGAACAGGAACATGCTGAAGAATTGTTGTTTTTTCAACAGCAACGTTTGCTGCAACTGCAAAATGCCTGTAAATTCAGGTTGGAAGAATTTTACAATACAGCTCATGCCGGCCATTGATATTAATTGTGATATGGGCGAGGGTATCGGTAAAGACGAAATGATAATGCCTTTCATCAGTTCGGCAAATATTGCATGTGGCTATCACGCCGGCAACGAAACAATCATCAGGCAAACGATTGAATTAGCACAAACAAATAATGTGGCGATTGGTGCGCATCCTTCTTTTTTTGACCAGGAGAATTTTGGCAGGACAGAGATCCACATGGCTGCAGACAGGATATATGACATAATTATTTTGCAATTAAGGCTTATAGTAAAAATTGCGGATCATCTGCATGCAAAACTTCATCACGTAAAACCACATGGAGCTTTGTATAATATGTCCGCAAAAGATCCGGTCATTGCCAACGCTATTGCAAATGCCGTGAAAGATTTTGATGAAAATCTTATCTTATTTGGATTAAGCGGAAGCTGCTCCATCAGTGAGGCAAGGCAATTAAATTTAAAAACGGCAAGTGAGGTTTTTGCTGATCGTACTTACCAGGATGATGGAAGTCTTACTCCAAGATCCCAAGCAAATGCCTTGATCGAAGATTCCATGCAGTCGGTAACACAGGCTCTGCAAATGATAAAAGAGAAAACGGTGACGTCAGTAAATGGAAATAAGCTCCCTATTAAAGCAGATACTATATGCATCCACGGCGACGGGAAAAATGCAATTGCATTTGCCAGAGCGATCCATGAAAGTCTAAAACAAAATAATATTGACATTAAAGCCATCTAAATTTAAATTTTTGGGAGGTGCCGGACTAGGTGCCGCTTTTTTGATGGCAAATTCTTCAATTGGGCCGGGCTTTCTTACTCAAACTACTGTATTCACTCAACAATTGCTGACAAGTTTCGGGTTTGTAATTCTTGTTTCGGTTTTGCTGGATATAGGAGCCCAATTAAATACATGGCGTATACTAACCATTAGCGAACTAAGAGCCCAGGATATTGCTAACCGAATACGACCGGGACTCGGATATTTTCTGTCGATATTGGTAGTCATTGGTGGCTTTGCATTTAACATAGGGAACATTGCCGGATGTGCGTTAGGATCAAACGTATTGACAGGCATCTCTTTTTCAACCGGTGCTATTATCAGCGGAGCCATAGCACTGCTTCTATTTTGGATAAAAGAGATCGGGAGCATGCTCGATGGTTTTACCAAGATATTGGGATCAGTAAAAATTCTTCTTACCTTATTTATAGCTTTTAGTGCACATCCTCCACTTGTACAAGCGATTCATCACACCTTTATTCCCGAAAAAATAAGCACGATCGCGATTGTTACCATTGTGGGTGGAACGGTTGGTGGTTATCTCACTTTTTCCGGCGCCCACCGATTGTTAGATGCGGGTATAAAAGGAAAAGAGAACATTTCCAAAGTCAATAAAAGTGCGATGAGTGGGATCATTATCTCTACTATCATGCGCTTTGTCTTATTCCTGGCTGTTGTAGGAGCGTTGGCCCATGGTGCAATATTAGATAACGACAATCCTCCGGCCAGTGTTTTCCATTTTGCCGCAGGTGAGATCGGCTTGCGCATTTTCGGTATCGTACTTTGGAGCGCTGCTATTTCGTCGGTGGTGGGCGCGTCTTATACTTCTGTTTCCTTTTTCAAAACCTTTCATCCGGCATTTATAAAATATGAGCGTCTTTGCATTTCAATTTTTATTGTTTCAACCAGCTTACTATTTGTTTTCATTGGAAAGCCAAAGCAGCTGCTACTCTTCGCCGGTGCGATAAACGGTTTGATATTGCCCATTGCATTAGCCATCATTCTTTTTGCTGCGACACAATCCAGGATCATGAAAGGTTACAAACATCCTTTGTGGATGCAATTGGCCGGTTGGCTGGTCGTAGCCGTTATGAGCTGGATGGGTTGGGTAACTATCCATGATAGTCTTTTAAAATTTTGAAAGCTTCTTTGTAACAAAACCTTCGAGTCAATTGCGAAAAACTTTCAGCAAAGAGAGTGAGCGACCAAACAAAAAACGCTCCGATAAATCCAAAATCAGAAATCTAAAATCAGAAGTACAGTATACCCACAAAATGGTATAAAAAATTTACCAATATAATTAGTTTCTAATTGCTAAAATGATTAGCTTCGAGTGTTAATTACTTTTTTATATGAGCACTACGTAAAACTTAACTTTGAATTATGGCAAAAACAGAAAAAGCCATTGACATGGCAAACAACAGCGAAAAATTGAAAGCCCTGAAACTAACTATCGACAAAATTGAAAAAGACTTTGGCAAGGGCAGCGTTATGATGATGAATGAAAGGGCAGAGACCCAACAGGAAGTTATCTCTACGGGTTCAATTGGACTTGACGTCGCCCTTGGCATTGGAGGCCTTCCAAAAGGCAGAGTTGTGGAAATATATGGTCCTGAGTCCTCGGGTAAGACAACCGTTGCAACGCATGTGATCGCCGAGGCGCAAAAGAAAGGCGGCATGTGTGCAATCATTGACGCAGAGCATGCATTTGATAGCAGCTACGCGCAAAAACTCGGGGTTGATGTAGACAATCTTTTGATCTCCCAACCAGATTATGGTGAACAGGCCCTTGAGATCGCTGACCGTTTGATTCTCTCAGGAGCATTAGATGTCGTAGTTATCGATTCTGTTGCAGCCCTTGTTCCGAAGGGTGAGTTAGAAGGTGAAATGGGAGACAGCAAAATGGGATTGCAGGCCCGTTTAATGAGCCAGGCATTACGCAAGCTGACGGCTACGATCTCGAAAACAAATACTATTTGCATTTTCATTAACCAACTGCGTGAAAAAATTGGTGTCATGTTTGGCAATCCTGAAACCACAACTGGTGGTAATGCATTGAAGTTTTACGCCTCTGTTCGTCTTGACATCCGTCGCATGGCTCAAATAAAGGATGGTGAAGAGGCAATTGGTAATCGTGTAAAAGTGAAAGTGGTAAAAAATAAAGTTGCTCCGCCTTTCCGCAGCGCAGAATTTGATATCGTGTTTGGCGAAGGGATTTCAAAGAACGGTGAAATCATTGACATGGGAGTGGAATTAGGCATTGTTCAAAAAAGTGGAAGCTGGTTTAGTTATAACAGTGACAAGCTGGGGCAGGGTCGCGACGCGGTAAAACAATTGCTGATCGACAACCCGGAACTAGCAAATGAAATTGAAACGAAGATCAGGGAAAAGATAAAAGAAGTGCAGGCAGCATAAATAATTGGGTAGTAACTAAGAGGCTGTCTCAAAAGTCGTCATTGCGAACGCAGTGAAGCAATCGAAAAAAATCATTGTTGGCTATCAAACAGATTGCTTCGGTCGTTCCTCGCTCGCAATGACGAGAAACGACTTTTGAGACAGCCTCTTTTTAATTGGAGTAGCTTTAATTATCAAAACGGTTTATGAATACACTAAAATTTGAAGCCCGCAAAAGAATCGCTTTAGTGGCACATGACAATAAGAAATCGGAGTTGGTAGAATGGTCCATTTTCAATAAGGCTGTTCTATCAAAACACAAGTTATATGCTACGGGGACAACTGGTTCTTTACTCGAAAACGCTTTGGATCTGTCCATCACAAAATTTTTTAGCGGACCTCTGGGGGGTGATCTACAGGTGGGAGCAAACATTGCAGAAGGCAAAATTGATGTGCTGATATTTTTCTGGGATCCCATGGAGGCGCAGCCACACGATCCTGATGTAAAAGCATTGTTAAGAGTGGCTGTTACTTATAACATCCCGATTGCTTGCGACAGAGCAACAGCTGATTTTTTATTGACGTCGCCGCTGATGCACCAGGAGTATGAAGCCATTCTTCCTGACTATTCTATATACACCAAACGAAAAATTAAATAGTGCCAGATGAAAGTGATCTTGAGAGAATGGAAGCGATCCGATGCAGATGCACTGGCTGCGATCGCAAACAATAAAAAAATCTGGGATAACGTGCGCGACCGCTTGCCCTTTCCATATACAAAAAAGGATGCAAAGGAATGGCTTGAACTGGTAAAGAAGCAAAAGATAGTAACTACATTTTGTGTAGAAGTTGATGGTGAGTTAGCTGGCAGTATCGGAGTAACGCTAAGAGATGATGTGTACAGAAAAACAGCAGAGATCGGATATTTTATCGGGGAAGAGTACTGGGGGAAAGGAGTTGCCACGGAAGCGATAAAACAAATGGTGAATTATCTTCAGAAAAAATTTGACATAGTCAGAATATATGCAGAGGTATTTGACTTTAACAAAGCGTCGATGAAAGCATTGGAAAAAAATGGATTCTACCTGGAATGTGTCCGTAAAAAGGCGGCGTTTAAAAATAACATGATAGTGGACGATTGTGTATGGGTGAAATTATTGAGGTAGCGTAACAATCAGCCCCCAAATCCGAAATCAAAAAATCTAAAATCGTAAATTGTAAGATGCCTTTTAAGCTTCATGCGCCATATCAACCTGCAGGCGATCAGCCTGATGCCATCCAACAATTGACGGAAGGAATATTGCAAGGTGAGAAGTACCAAACCCTTTTAGGTGTTACCGGCAGTGGAAAGACTTTTACCGTTGCCAATGTCATTCAGAATGTCCAGCGCCCTACCCTTGTTCTTACGCATAATAAAACATTAGTGGCCCAGTTGTATGGAGAATTCAAACAATTTTTTCCTGATAATGCAGTCGGATACTTTGTTTCTTATTATGATTATTATCAGCCCGAAGCTTACATGCCTGTAAGCGACGTGTACATTGAAAAAGACCTTTCGATCAATGAGGAACTTGATAAACTGCGGCTACAGGCAACCGCGCAATTGTTATCGGGCAGGCGGGACATTATCGTTGTCGCATCTGTAAGTTGCATCTATGGTATCGGCAATCCCGCAGATTTTGAAAATGGGATCGTTCGCATCAGTAAAAATCAAACCATCTCACGACAGGGATTTCTTCATTCACTGGTCAATTCTCTGTATAACAGGACAACGCTTGAATTTAAACGCGGCACGTTCAGAGTAAAGGGTGATACTGTTGAAATAAATCTTCCCTATGTAGATTATGGCTACCGCATAATTTTCTTTGGTGATGAAATTGAAGAGATCGAAAGCTTTGATGTCGTAACAGGCAAACGGATCGGTGTAATGGAAAATGCTGCCATCTTTCCCGCCAATTTATATTTAGCGCCGAAAGACATGTTGCAACAGATCATTTACGAGATCCAGGATGAAATGCATTCACAAACCGAGTATTTCAAATCCGTTGGTAAATTGATCGAAGCGCAGCGTTTGAAAGAAAGGGTTGAATTCGATATGGAAATGATACGCGAACTGGGTTATTGCAATGGGATAGAAAACTATTCAAGATTTTTTGATCGCCGTTATCCCGGTACCAGGCCGTTCTGTTTACTTGATTATTTTCCGAAAGATTTTTTGTTAGTGATCGATGAAAGTCACCAAACGATTCCACAGGTAAGTGGCATGTATGGCGGAGACAGAAGCAGAAAATTGATCCTGGTTGATTATGGTTTTCGCTTGCCTTCGGCATTGGACAACAGGCCATTGAATTTTCATGAATTTGAAAACATGCTGAACCAGGTGATTTTTGTTTCCGCGACTCCCGATGATTTTGAATTGGAAAAAACAGGAGGCGTTGTTGTAGAGCAAGTGGTTCGACCAACAGGTTTGCTGGAGCCCCCTATTGAAATTCGGCCGAGCGTGAATCAAATTGATGACCTGCTTGACGAGATCGACAAACGGGTTACAAAAGGTGACAGGGTTTTAGTGACAACGCTAACAAAGAGAATGGCTGAAGAAATGGACAAGTACCTTCATCGCATCAATATAAAATCAAAATATATCCATAGTGAAGTGGATACTTTGGAAAGAATTGAAATTCTGCGTCAGCTTCGATTGGGAGAAATTGACGTATTGGTTGGCGTGAATTTGTTGCGTGAAGGATTGGATTTGCCTGAAGTTTCTCTCGTTGCTATCCTGGATGCAGACAAAGAAGGTTTTTTGCGAAACGAAAAATCTTTGACACAAACAGCGGGTCGTGCTGCAAGAAATGCAGATGGTCTTGTAATATTTTATGCTGATATAATGACAGAGAGCATGCAAAAAACAATCGATGAAACCGACCGTCGCCGCGAAAAACAAATTGCATATAATATTGAACATGGAATAACTCCGAGAACAATCAGGAAAACAAAAGAACATGTATTCGCACAAACGTCGGTGCTTGATATAAAAGGATATGATCCCAAAAATCCGTATGCTATCGCAGCAGATGAAGACATTGTGACTGTAGCTGCGGATGAGCAGCCAGAATATAAAACCATTCCCCAGGTAGAAAAGGCTATCAGCAAGATCAAAAAAGAAATGGAAAAAGCTGCCCGTGATCTCGATTTTATGGAAGCGGCAAGGCTCAGGGACGAAATGTTCCGCCTTCAAAAAGACCTCGAAAAATTGAAAGCCTAAACCCCTTCGTACTTATACGAGAATCCTCTTAGTGTTTCCCCTGAATATTGATAGAATTTGAGGCTAACAGCTTGCATATGTATGAGTCCGTGTCTATTTTAGATTCCGAAAGTCATTCATCATTTTTTCGAACTAAAAATCCAATACGCATGAAACGTCGAATCCGTAAAATTGTAAACTTCTTTGCATTCAATCTTTTGTTTTTTGCGCTTTACCTGAATTTTATCCATAAGGACAAGGGTGTAACATTGCCAGTGGCTGTTCAAACAAATGCCCCTGCAATCACGGGAACTGTTCCTGTTCAGGATGCTGAGAAATATCTTAATGCAAAGCCCGCTGCTTCAGTTGCGCAACCTGCTGAAAAGAACGAACAAGAAACCGCGACGAAGCTTTCTATCAACTGAGTTTTAGTTGATCATTCTTTTAATAAAAACTGCCCCGCCTTTCGGCGGGGTTTGGCATTTTAAACAGTTACTAAAGTTTTTTCGGCCTTTTGGCAAGGGTATGGGATGGGCTTATCTTCGCTGAATGGCGAAAAAAGTTTTTCTTCTCGACGCGATGGCACTAATCTTTCGTGCGTATTATGCTCTCATTCGCAACCCCCGGCTAACTACAAAAGGCAGGAACACCAATGCGCAATTTGGCTTTACAAACACATTAGCTGACCTTATCAACAATCAGAAGCCCTCCCACATGGCTATTTGTTTTGACACGGCGGCACCCACAGAACGACACACAGATTTCGAAGAGTACAAAGCAAATCGGCAGGATGCACCTGAGGATATTCTTTCAGCCATACCAGATATAAAAAGAATCATACAGGGATTCAATATCCCAATTCTCGAAGTGGACGGATATGAAGCAGATGATGTCATTGGGACTCTTAGCAAGCAAGGTGAGAAAGCAGGCTATGAAGTCTACATGGTGACGCCTGACAAAGACTTTGGGCAATTAGTATCTGAGAATATAAAAATTTACAAACCTGGTTACCAGGGAGGCGATCCGGAAATATTAGGTCCGAAAGAAATTTGTGAAAAATGGGAGATTAAATCCACTGCGCAGGTGGTGGACATCTTAGGTTTGATGGGGGATTCTGTCGACAATATTCCAGGCATCGCAGGAGTCGGACAAAAAACTGCCAGTAAATTATTAACTGAGTATGGCTCTCTTGAAAATATTTTAGACAATGCAGATAAGATCAAGGGTTCATTGGGTGAAAAAATACGGGCAGGTAAGGAGAATGCACTGTTATCAAAAAAACTTGCGACGATCGTTACCAATGCTCCCGTTGAATTTCATGGAGAAGATTTCAAACTTAAAGAATGGAACAGGGAAAAATTGAATGAAGTTTTTACTGAACTGGAATTTAGAAACCTTGGCAAACGTCTTTTGGGAGATGAGTTTAACTCTTTTGTTACCGCGCCGGCAGGCGTGCAAACAGATCTTTTTGGAAATGCTGTGCAGGCGCAACAGGCCAGAGCTGCAAAGACAGCTGAAGCTATTGAAGAAGTCGTTGAAGAAATATCAGAGGCTACTCGAAAAGTTGATAAGAATATTCACAACTGCCCCCATGATTATAAAGCCGTTGAAGGTGATGATGCTATAAGACTGCTCACGAAACAATTGATGTCTTATGATGAGATATGTTTCGATACTGAAACCACCGGTATCGATGCGAATGATGCAGAGCTGGTAGGTTTTAGTTTCTCCGCAAAAGCGTGCGAAGGATATTTTGTTCCTTGTCCGATTGACCGAACCCGGACAAAAGAGATCCTTTCACATTTTACTGATCTGTTCAATGATGAAAAAAAACTTTGGGTAGGTCAGAACCTGAAGTACGACATTTTGATCTTAAAGAGGTATGGATTTGATTTAAAGGGAAAGATCTTTGATACCATGCTTGCTTATTACGTGATCGAGCCAGATGGGAAAGCAACAATGGACATGATGAGCACTAAATATCTTGGATACGAACCTGTAGCCATTGAAGAACTGATCGGTAAAAAAGGCAGAACTCAGGGTAGCATGCGTGATGTAGAATTAGAAAAAATAAAAGAATACGCAGTTGAAGATACCGATATCACGCTGCAATTAAAAAATGTGCTTACCCCCCTTCTCAAAAAAAATGGTGTAGAAAAAGTTTTTCGTGAAGTTGAAAATCCACTGGTTAAGGTCTTAACGGATATGGAGTACGAAGGTGCAAAGATTGACGTTGACTTTTTAAATGAATATTC
>Ga0207639_10000366_pt1 | contig 31310 bp, 24 predicted proteins | sample KBSCornC32_FD_184299 | JGI IMG/M metagenome (GOLD analysis project Ga0207639, IMG submission 184299) | Corn rhizosphere microbial communities from Kellogg Biological Station, Michigan, USA - KBS Corn C3-2 (SPAdes) (version 2) | ecosystem: Host-associated > Plants > Roots > Rhizosphere > Soil ...
GCGCATTCTTGCGCCCGAGCAACAGCATCCAGCCGCGTGTCCGGTCAAGATCGTCCAAGGTCCGCTGCAGCAGCCGATGCTCCAATTGCGGGTGCCGGCGCGCAAAGCCATCGAAAGCGCCGCGTGGGTAAAGGCACAGCCGCGCATCGGTCAGCGCCGTGACGCTATGCGGCGTCCGCGCGCCAAAGGGTCGCCCGATGAAATCCGACGCATAGACCACGCCGACGATCTGTTCGCGTCCGTCGCCTGTCGATGTCGCGAGCTTCAACGTGCCTTCGATCACATTGGCGACGACCATGCTGTCGTCGCCCTCCCACATCACCGTCTGCCCGGCCTGCACCGTCACGCGCCGGCCGATCCGGTTGAGCGCCGCCCGCTCCTCCGGATCAAGGTCGGCGCAGATCGCCTGATCGCGCACCTCGCACCGATCGCAATAACCAGCCGCGCAGCCTCCGGAGACCGGAGTCATCATCGCCGCCATCTCGGGCCCGCCAGACGCCTTTTGCGCCAGATCAAATTGCATATCCATGCCCGCTGCATGCCGCCACGCGGATTCCAGACCTATCCGTAATTGTCCCTAGGGCCCTATCCGTCAGCACATTGAACCGCGCCGGCCACCACGGTCCGGAATAGTCCTTATATTCTTGCGAGCAGAAAGATCCGATCTGGATGGCATGACATGGACGACCATACGCCTCGAACTTGCCCGGACCGCCGATTTCCCCAATGGATCGGCGGCGCGCAGCTATGTGATGCGCCTGCCGCTTGACGGTGACGGGCTGATCGATGAGCAGGAATATCGCCACCATCCCGAATTGGCGACGGTGCGCCGCTTCTGGCCCAATGAACCCGACCGGCATGGATGCCTGCTGCGAACGGCCGACGGTTGGGCGCTGTCCTACCAGCCGGGGGAAGAGGATGACGAAATCCTCTTTCGTCTCGACGCGCACAGCATCAAGCCCGGCAGCTATCTGACCCTGACGGAGCCTGATGGCGAGCGCCTGCCCTTCATCGTGAAGGCACTCGCCGCGGCCTGAAGTTCAGAGCTTCATGCCGATGCCGACGCCGAACACCAGCGGGTCAAGGTGCACGCGCACCGTCTGCACGCCCGCCGCCGTGGTGGACAGCCGCGCCGTCGTATCCATGTCGATATATTTGACGTCGAGGTTGAGGAAGATCCTGTCCGTCAGGTCCAGGTCGACCCCGGCCTGTGCCGCCCAGCCGAAGCTATCCGACATATGAACCCTGGTCGGGCCGACCGCGCCTTTCAACGCATCGGATGCCTTTTCATTGTAGAACAGCGTATAGTTGACGCCCGCGCCGACATAGGGCCGGACCTTGCCATCGGGCAGGAAATGATATTGCGCCGTCAGCGTCGGCGGCAGCACCCATGTCGAAGCGAGACGGCCGATCGCGCCCGTCGTGCCGCTACGCCCGCTGGCGCTATGCTTGGTGGTCGCGGCGATCAGTTCAAACCCGATATGATCGCTCGCCATATAGGTCAGGTCGACCTCCGGCATCACGCTGTTGTCGACCTTGACCTTCTCGCCAGGGAAGCCGGGCAGCACGCTTCCACTGCGTTCGTTGGGCGCGACCATGATGCCGCGCACCCGCACCAGCACATCGCCCTGCGCGGCCTGAACTGGTGCCGAAATCACAGCGCCAACGGCGGCCGCGCCCAGCAGGATAGTCTTGATGGTCATCAGATTGTCTCCGTCCCTGTTGTCGGTGGCCCTGCTCTGCCCCGGCGGACGGCATGCGGCATTGATCCTGCGCAACCAGCAATTTGACCTGCCTCAATGTGCCAGGGGGCAGTCCGTGCGATCCGCTCTGCCATGTGGACCTATCACCCCGACCTGCTGGCCCAGCCGGTGCCGCGCTACACCAGCTATCCGACCGCCGCTCAGTTCACGGCTGAAGTGGGCGCGGCGGATCTTGCCGCCCAGCTCGATGGGGTCGATGCGAACGCTCCCCTCTCCCTCTATGTCCACATCCCCTATTGCCACGACATATGCTGGTATTGCGGCTGCAACACCGGCGCGGCGAACCGCGCGCACCGCCTGACCGCTTATGTCGAGGCCCTGGAGCGGGAGATCGCCCTTGTCGCGGCACATCTGCGCGGACGTGGCCGGGTGGCGCGCATCGCATTTGGCGGCGGCAGTCCCAATTCGCTGCCACTCGTCGATTTCGTCCGCCTGCTCCAACAGCTGCTTCTCTGTTTTGATGCGCATCAGCCGGAGATTTCCGTCGAACTCGACCCGCGGCGCCTCGATATACAATGGATCGCCACCATGGCGGCGATGGGGATCGGCCGCGTCAACCTTGGCGTGCAGACCTTCACCCCGCATGTTCAGTCCGCCATCGGCCGCATCCAGCCGCTGGACATGGTGGAAAGGACCGCAGATCAGCTTCGGTCGGCCGGAATCGCGACCGGCTTCGACCTCATGTACGGCCTGCCGGGCCAGAGCCTCGATGATCTTGCGGCGACGCTGGAGGCCAGCATCACGATGCGGCCCGCCCGCATCGCCCTGTTCGGCTACGCCCATATGCCCCAGCTCTTGCCGCGCCAGCGCCGCATAGACGGCCGTGCCCTGCCCGATCTCGCCACCCGCTTCGAGATGGCGGCGCAGGGTCATCGCCTCCTCACCGAAGCTGGCTATGATGCGATCGGCTTCGATCATTTCGCCTTGCCGGACGACAGCATCGCCCGCGCTGCCCGCGAGGGCCGTCTTCGCCGCAATTTCCAGGGCTTCACCGATGATCCCGCCGAAATCCTCCTGGGTCTTGGCGCCAGCGCGATCAGCCAGTTCCCGGACCTCATCGTCCAGAATGAAAAGCAGGCGGGGCCCTGGCGCGAACGCGTGGAACGTGGCTCGCTGACCGCCACGCGCGGCACGCTGTGCACCGCTGATGATCGCCGTCGCGGCCGGATCATAGAGGCGATCCTCTGCCACGGCGAAGCGCATGTAGACGCAATCACGCCAATGCCAGACCTGAAGCGCTTCGAACGGCTGGGCCTTGTCAGGGTAGATGGAGCCGATGTGCAACTGACGCCCGACGCCCTCCCCTATGCCCGCAGCATTGCCGCCGCCTTCGACAGCTATCTACGGCCGGCGGAAATGCGGTTCAGCCATGCGGTATAGCGCGGCTGCGCTCGCCGCCCTCGCCTTCGCCAATCTCTCGGCCGGGCAAGTGCCCCATTATGCAGCGCGCTCGTCCTATTTCTGCGGCATTGCTCCCCTCGGCTGGACGCCGCCGGGGCAGCACAGGCGACAGGACCAGGATAGAAACATCAGCGCCTGTCACGCGCTGATCGGCGGACGCAGTCGTCCCTTAGGGAAGCGGGCGAAACGGCAGGCCGACTGACCGCCCCCTGAGCCGCATCCCGCTGCGCCTCAAATCTCTGAAGCTTTTTTCAAAAATTCAGACCTTTGCGGGTTTGAGGTCGAATCTGGGACGACTGTTCACCTTTTGCCACGGCAGATCCAAACGCGGCGAAAGCCCGGTTTCGACAGCTTCCTATCGAGAGTGCTTTGGTAGGGCGGGACACTGGAAATCGCCCTCAGCTATAGACACCGCGCTGCTCGCAGTCGGACTGAACGTCGGTGCCTATCCGGGCGCGGCGGCATGGCTGCCGGCAGTGCGCACCGTTCGATTGTGACCGACGAACGGCATTTGCATTTTACAATTGCTATTGCTAGTCGGTCGCAAACTTCTCAGGGGGGTATCCGATGTCCGATTTTCAACGCCTTCGATTGAAGGCCCCGACCCTGCGTTTCGCAGCCACCACGGCGCTCGCATTGTCCATGGCGCCTCTCACCCATGCCGCAGAGGCCGGGGCCGACCAGGGCAGCTCTATCATCGTCACTGGCGTTCATTTGAATGACGGATATGTTCCCAAGGAAACCGGCGCCGCGAAGATCGCGATTCCGCTCAAGGATCTGCCGCAGTCAGTCGCTGTCGTACCGTCAGAAGTGCTGCGCGATCAGCGCGCCCTGTCCTTGCAGGACGCGCTGAAGAATGTACCCGGCGTTGCCTTCTCTCATGGTGACGGACAACGCGATCAAGTGGCGATCCGCGGCTTCACCGCGATCGCCGACCAGTATGTCGACGGCTTCCGCGACGACGGCCTGTATTTTCGTGACCTCTCGAATGTGGAGCGCGTAGAAGTCATCAAGGGGCCGGCAGCGGTTCTCTATGGACGCGGATCTTCCGGCGGCCTCATCAACCGCGTGACCAAAAAGCCCACTGTCGACCTGATCGGCGGCACCTTCACCTATGGATCGAAGGGGGTCGCGCGGGGCGAAATGGACATCGGGCAGTTCGATCCGCAAACGGGCGTCGGCTTCCGCGTCACCGGCGCATTGGAGGATAGCGACAGCTTTCGAGACCAGCAGTTCACCAAGCGGGTGGCGCTCGCCCCGTCACTGCTGCTGGGTGAAGGCAAGGACACCTCCATCCTCGTCCAGGTCGATTATCTGAAGGATCGCAGGCTCACCGATTTTGGTATTCCCGCGATCAACGGCAAAGTGGTGGATGTGCCGCGTTCCACCTATTATGGCGCGCCCAATGCCAGCCAAGTGGACGTCAGCCGGTCCGAGGTCATTTCGCAGACACTGACACTGGCGCACCGTTTTTCGGACGCCTTGTCGTTCCGCAATGGCTTCCGTCACTATCGCTATACGCTCGACCGGCACAATACCAACGCGACGGCCGTCAATGCGGTCGCAGCTACGGTGACCCTGTCCCATGGCGGTATTCTGCGTGACGAGGACGGATGGTCGAACCAGTCCGAACTCACGCACAAGTTCGAATTGGGCGGCATGAAGCATACCGTCCTCTACGGTTTCGAGATCGCCCGCCAGGTGAAGGATGCCGACACTGTTCAGTCGCGCGTCGTTGCGATCACGCCAATCCTCGCACCCGTCGTTCCCAGGCTATCCAACGCCGATTTTACCGCGCTGAGCGCCAGTTCGGTTTCGACATTCGATACCCGTGGCCTTTACGTGCAGGACTTCATCGAACTTGGTCATGGCTTCAAGGCGTTACTGGGTGTGCGCCACGACTGGTTTGATCAGAAAAGCCGTCTGACGATCCCGGTCCGCGCCACGCTGGAGCGGAAGGACAGGAAATGGAGTCCGCGTGCCGGGCTGGTGTTCCAACCCGACGACGCACAGTCCTATTATGCATCGTGGAGCACGAGCTTCCAGCCGTCCGCAGAAACATTCGCGTTAGCCGTGAACAACGCGGACATCGCGCCCGAAAAGACCACCAACAAGGAAATCGGCGCCAAATATTCGCTGTTTGGCGGGCGCCTGTCTCTTCAGGCAGCAGGGTTCATCCTTCGGCGCACCGGCATCAAGGGCAGCGATCCCGCCAATCCGCAGATTCTGGTACCGATCGGAACCCAGCGCACGCGCGGCGTCGAACTGTCGGGCGCGCTCGATCTGCCATCCGGTTTCCGCGCGATTCTGGGCTATGCCTATCTCGACACGCGGGTGACGAGGTCAGCCAATCCCGCCTTCCTCGACAGGCGAGCAACGCTGACGCCGAAGCATGCGGCCAACGCTTTCCTCACCAAGACCATCGCGACCCACTATGGCGTCGGCGCGGGAGCCAATTATGTTGGAAACCGCTGGGCCGACCCGGCAAACACGACGGTTCTCGACCATTATTTCACCGCAGACACCATGGCATGGGCTGAGTTTGGCCCCGCACGGTTGCAGATCAATGTCTACAATGTCTTCAACAAGAATTATATCGTGTCAGGCCATGGCACATCAGCCATCCTGAACCTGCCCGGAGCACCCCGCACGGTGTTGGGAACAATACGCGTGGGCTTCTGATCAGATAGAAGCCCCCTCCATTCGACAGGTTGGGAGCAATTGTTCCTACAGGGCCGGCGTTATCCAGAAATGAGTATCAGCGTCGAAGATCGAACCTGAAAGAAAAGTCTTGGGCGCCATCGACTATTTTCAGTTGCCCTGCCATATATTCTTCTGTTCGGCACTCAGGCGGCGGCCTGAAGTGCGGAGAGCTTTCGGCCGAGGCCATGGTTGCCCATGATCGTCGAAGTCGCTCGTGCGGATGGTGCAGACCCTGCTCTTGGCGACATAGCGCGAATAGCCCGGATTGACGCAAGGTTGATAGACGATGTCGAGCCGCTCGATCTTCGCCTTCAGCTCGCCGGGGCCTGCACATGGTCGATGAAGCCGGTCTCGCCACCCCATACGTGTTCCCGTGGTGGGGTGAGCAACTTTCGTCCGCAGTGACGCCGCATATTCTTGACGCGGTGGCTCAGTTCGTTGGCAAGCATCACACGATGCCCTTCGATGTGCTTCCGCTCGGTTATGTCCTGAGTGCTGCCGGCTGATGACATCGGCACACCATCAGCGTCACAATTCGCCTGTCTTTGTTCTGGATCCAGCGCTCTTCACCTGATGTTACATACGGGCCTATCGACGCGATTCAGACGTTTCCTTGATAATTACTATAACATGTTGCAATAATATGATTCATGTCTTTAAGTATATATCCAATGATATACTTATGAAATTCCGATAATAATCCATTTCCTAAGGACATTAACCATATAGGAATTTAATTCTACTAACCCCCTTCGGCATGAACGATATCTTTTCTCATCGGCAAATCATTGATCGGGCGCAAGACGGAGGCGACGAATTGGTCGACGGCTGTCCTGTCGATACCATCGAAGACGCACTGCAGTTCGAAAGGAAACTGCGCGGATTTTATCTGTCGGTTCGTATCAAATTCATTCTATCGATCACCATAGCCGTCCTGTGGACCGCCCTTAGCATATGGCTTTCACAGCGCTGGCTGAGCGATCTGGCAATGGTCGCGGGATGGGCCGTCGCCCTGATCGCGATCGGATTCATCGCCTATGTGCCCGGCTTCATGAACGCCTTCCTGATCTCCACCCTTTTGCTCGATCGAAAACCCCCTGCACGCTCAATAGCTGAATATCCTGGCCTGACCGTTCTGGTTGCGGCCTATAATGAGGCCGCCGGTATCGCCGATACGCTAATCAGCCTCGCCCGACAGGACTATCCTGGCCCTTATCAGGTCATAGTCCTGAACGACGGATCGAGCGACAATACGGCCCAGATCGTCCGTGAACAGCTCGACAAGCTTTCGATGCCGTCCAACGCGTCATTTCGCCTGATGGATTTTGAAGAAAACCGGGGCAAGTCAGCCGTTCTCAACGATGGGCTTGCCGCTGCGCGCCATGACCTGATTGCCACGGTTGATGGCGACTCCTGGGTAAGGCGGGATGGGTTGACCAATATTGTGCGCCGGTTGCTGTCCGATCCTGCCGACACACAGGCTGTCGCAGGGGCCGTGATGGTCCGCAACTCTCGGGTCAATCTGCTCACGCGCGCGCAGGAATGGGACTATTTCCACGGCATTGCCGCCGTGAAACGGATGCAGGGCATGTATCACGGCACGCTGGTCGCGCAGGGTGCGTTCTCCCTTTATCGCCGCGAAGCGCTGGAAGAAGTCGGAGGCTGGCCGGAAAGAGTCGGTGAGGACATTGTCGTCTCCTGGGCCATGCTGTCACGCAAAGCGCGTATCGGTTATGCGGCCGATGCCTTCGCCTTCACCAATGCGCCTGAGAAATTTCGCCAGTTCGCGCTTCAGAGGAAGCGCTGGTCGCGCGGATTGATGGAAGCGTTCAAACTCTATTGGCCACTGCTTTTCGCAATGCGAATGACGACGCTGTTCATTTGGTGGAACGTCCTATTTCTGCCTCTTGATCTCGTCTACACCTTCGCCTTCATTCCAGGGATCATATTGGCGCTGTTCGGCCATTTCTGGATCGCGGGACCATTGACGCTGGCGGTACTGCCGCTCGCCGCGCTCTGGAACTCCGTTATTTTTCGAATCCAGAAAGACGTGTTCGAGAGCGGAAGCATGAAGGTGCGCCGGAACCGCGGTGGATTTCTCTTCTACGCCCTTGCCTACAGCCTGCTCATGCAGCCGGTCTGCGTGTGGGGCTATCTCGTCGAACTGATAGGAATGCGCAAAGCGTGGGATACAAAATGAAAACCGCTACCATCGTCGCCACGACTGTTATTGTCCTCACCTCTGCCGCGCCGGCCTTTGCCGAGGCTCCCGACGATCAGCCGTTTCGGCATGCCGTAAGCACGGACCTGTTTGCTTCGACCGATGCCGACAATACCGAGGTGTACCGTGCAGGCGTAAACCTGGACCTCAAATATCTAGGGGAAGAGCAGCTTCTGGGCGTCCGCTATGAGCAGGCTTGGTACAAGCCGCTCGGCCAGCGGACGCGTGCAAGGGAGCGCGCCTTCCTGCGCTATGCCGACAAAGGCAGAGATTGGGCGTGGACCAGCCAGATCGGCACGGATGGACATACGGTGCTGGGTTCCGCCAGCATCCACAACAATGCCAAATTCCGGCAGGAATTCTTTATGGAGCGCGATCTGGTTGAAACATCTCGCGGGGTGGACGAAGGCATTTATTATACGTTCATCGGGACCGCGCTGGATTTGCCCGTTGACCAGAATAATGGCTTCACATTGGTAGGAGGCGTTCAGGAGTTCACCGGTAAGAATGTTCGCCTTCACGCCCGGGGAACCTACATCCATTCGATCAAGTCGGACTGGGGTCTCAGCTTCCAACTGCGATCACGCTATTACCACAGCACGCACCCACGCGAATTCGATTATTATTCGCCGCGCTACTATCTCCAGATTCTTCCCGTGATCCAGATACGGCGCTATTCGGGCGGCTGGCGCTATCTGCTGGCGGGAGGCATCGGCGGACAGCGCGATGCCGTCACCGAGTGGCGCCAGTCCCGCTTTGCCGCAGCAGAGATCAGCAGCCCCGCAAACAAGCGCGGATGGTTCATCAAGGCAGCCGCTCAATACAGCAACACCCCATTTCGCACCGGTATCTACGATTACGGCCAGCTCACATTGGGTATCGGGAAGCGGTTTTAACCTTATCTTTCTGAAGCCTGCGAACAGGTTCGGTGGAAAGGGCAAGACGGTGGCGGATGATAAAAGACGCGCTTGTGGCCGATCGAGTGTGTCGGCTGCACCGCCGGTGTCTTGCGGTGCGCCTCTGGGGCTTGCCAAACGATCCGTTTCCACTCCCTGCTCATCGAACCGGACATGCAGATCTCCCGCATCCGGCTCTTGGACAAGACATCACGCCTTCACCCAGGGCGGGCTGCGACCAAAGCCGCCAGACGCACGAGGCCGAAGCGTTCGTATAGCTTGGGGGGGTGATAGGCTCCCACTCCCGTCGTCTGGTTTTGTATTTGGCGCGCCGCCACCGACGCAACCGCACCGCTGTGTAGCTGTCGATGGCCCGGCATGCCCTGCTCGTGGTGCCGACCGAGAAGTAGTTGGCCCATCCGCACAGCACCCGGTTCATCTTGGCCACCAGATATGTGGTATCCTGCCAAGTACTTGCCCGCTCTGTAAGAGTGTGGATCATTGCGATCACCCTTTGGATGCTCTTCTTTGATGGCCAGTAACCTATACGGGCCTTGCCGGTTGTCGCGGAATACATCCGACCGAACGTGTATCGCAGAAAGTCGAACATCTCGTGCGGCACCTTGCAGATACGTGTCTTTTCCTCGTTCACCGTCAGCTTCTGCATGAGCCCGCGCATCTGATCGAGCGCGGCTTCCGCCTCGTCCTTCTCACACAGGATCACAAGATCATCGGCATAGGTGATGAGCCGCGGACCGAGGCGTTTGCCACGGCCGAGCTTCCGCCATCCCAACGCGAACCGGCGCATATGGAGATTCGCCAGCAGCGGTGAGATGGGTGGACCTTGCGGAATTCCGCATCGCTGGTCACGCGCTTGCGTCGTTCGCTTCTTCCGGCCCTTGTCGTCCGTTTCCTCGACAGCGCATTCCAGTCAGGATTTGATCAAATACAGCACCCGCGTACCGACGATCCGGCGCGACACTGATCTCATCAACTGAATGTGGGGGATGGTGCCAAAGTAGTCGGCAAGGTCGGCGTCCACGACATCCAGTCGGCCACGGAACAGTTGCTCCTCCCTGAGCGCAAGCGTCAGTTCCGCCAGCCACCGCTCGGCGCCATATTCCTCGATCTCCGCAAGTCCTGTCCGTCCACACCTGGCGCGCCCTTATTGAATCGGCAACGCAACCAAGCTGTCACGGACAGGGAATATTGAAAATCATTCACATGGCGCGAAGGGACGAATCGCATGAATGCAACTGTCGCAATGGAGCGTGGCGGGGGCCGGCCTGATCTCGACAAGGGCCTCGGCACGGTCGGCATGGTGGGGTTCGGTGCGGCAGTGATCGCAGCGCTGCTCTACGTGGCCTACAGCATCTATGCCGATGCGAGTTCGGCGGGCGTTCATGCGACGGCCTACCTGCCCTTCATCCTGCTGTTCATCGCCTTGTTGATCGCGCTGGGCTTCGAATTTGTGAACGGCTTCCATGATACGGCCAATGCAGTGGCTACAGTGATCTACACCAACGCCATGCCCGCCCATGTGGCGGTGGTATGGTCGGGGTTCTTCAATTTTCTGGGCGTGCTGCTGTCCACCGGGGCGGTCGCATTCGGCATCGTATCCCTGCTGCCGGTCGAACTGATCCTTCAGGTCGGGTCGAGCGCCGGTTTCGCCATGGTCTTCGCGCTGCTGATCGCGGCGATCCTCTGGAACCTCGCGACATGGTGGCTTGGCATCCCTTCGTCCAGTTCGCACACACTGATCGGATCGATCATCGGCGTGGGCGTCGCCAATGCGATGTTGCATGGCAAGAGCGGGACAGCTGGTGTCGACTGGAGCAAGGCGACCGAAATCGGTCAGGCGCTACTGATCTCCCCGCTTGTCGGTTTCGGCATGGCCGCGCTGCTGTTCATTGCCATGAAGATCCTCGTCCGGAAGGAGGAACTGTATAAGGAACCCAAGGACGGCCTGCCGCCGCCTACATGGATTCGCGCGCTGCTCATCTTCACGTGCACCGGGGTCAGCTTCGCCCATGGTTCCAATGACGGGCAGAAGGGCATGGGCCTTATCATGCTGATCCTGATCGGCACCGTGCCCACCGCCTATGCGCTCAACCGCGCCGTGCCGGAACGCTACACGGTCGAATTCCATACCCGTTCGATTGCAGCCGCCGATGCATTGGGTCGATCGGCGCCCGGACGGGCGGATCCCGCACAGGCGCGCGTACAGGTTACGCGCTATATCGCCGACAAGCGCTTCATGCCGGAAACGCTACCAGCGCTCGGCACTCTGATTCGTGATGTCGACCGGCAGGTCAGCGACTATGGCTCGCTCGCGCAGGTGCCCGCCGCCGCTGTCAGCAATATCCGCAACGACATGTATCTTGCCTCCGAAGCGATCAAGCGCCTGGGCAAGGATCAGGCCGCGCATATTCCCGATGCGAGCGAAGAGGCACTCAGCACCTACAAGTCGTCGCTGGACGCAGGCACGCGCTTCATCCCGACCTGGGTGAAGATCGCCGTCGCCTTCGCGCTGGGCCTTGGCACCATGGTTGGCTGGAAGCGGATCGTCGTCACCGTGGGCGAAAAGATCGGCAAGTCGCACCTCACCTATGCACAGGGCGCCTCGGCCGAACTCGTGGCTATGGCGACGATCTTCGGCGCGGACCATCTGGGCCTGCCGGTCTCGACAACCCATGTCCTGTCGTCCGGCGTGGCGGGTACCATGGCGGCCAACCGCTCCGGCCTTCAAATGGGGACGATCCGCAACCTCATCATGGCATGGGTACTGACCCTGCCCGTTTCCATTCTGCTTGCCGGGCTGCTCTATCTGATCTTCTCGCGAATCTTCGGCTGAGGGAGCGGCTTACGACGGAAGCTCCCGACCTACCTTTCCGCGTCCCGATGCCCTCGCAAGGCATAGGGCCGGGCCTCATCTGGGGGCTGGATTTCGCTTCGGATGGCGCGACCAGCCCGGTGAACGGCTGCGATGCGGAGGCAGCGGGTTCCTTTCGCTGGCTTCACCTCAATCTGGCCGATCATGGCACAAAGCGATGGATAGCGGAAAATCCGGCATTTTCGGTTCAGATTCGCGAATTGCTGCTCGCTTCGGAGACTCATCAACGCGCGCTGGTGGATGGGGGCTGCATCGGCTGCGTGCTGCATGATTTCGAACGCGATTTCGATGTTACGGACACGCAGAGAATCGGGGCGCTGCGGATCGCGCTGACGCCCACGCTGATGCTGACAACCCGGCTGCACCCGCTGCGATCCGCCGACATCGCACGCCATCGGCTGGAACGGGGCAGCGCCGCCACCGGTCCGGCACAGGCGCTGGATCTGCTGATCAGCGCCATCACCAGCAATATCGCCGACATCGCCCGATCGCTGAGCGGTGATGTCCGGCAGGCGGAGGACGCGTTTCTGGACGGACATCATCCGCCCGGCGCCCGCGACCTCGTTCTGATTCGTCGCCGGCTGGCGCAGATACACGGCCTGCTGTCCGGCATGCGCAGCGTGTTTCAACGACTGGAGGAGGATGAGGAACTGCCCGCCCATTTGCGGCCGACGGTGGAAAAGCTGGTGCAGCGGCTGCAATCGCTGGATGCGGACATATTGGAAGTGCAGGGCCAGTTGCGGCTACTGCGCGACGAAGTCGATATTCAGGCTGCGCAACGGACCAATCAGAATCTCTACATTCTCTCCATCATCACCGCCCTGATGCTCCCCGCGACACTCGTCACCGGCATATTCGGCATGAACACGGATGGCATGCCACTCGCCCAGGGCGCGCACGGGACGCTGTTTGCGACCATGATTGCAATGGGCGCCGCCGGAATCACCTATTGGGTGCTGCGATGGATGGGCTTCATGCGGCAATAGACTGGTTTCCGGACTTCTCAAAAGCGATCCGGTACAAGCATCTCCCGCGGCACAGGCTGACGGATATAATCGGCATGGCGTTCCCGGTCGGGCAACACAACGGTTGTCTTTGGCACCTCCTCATAGGGAATCTGGCCCAGCAGATGCGCGATGCAGTTCAGCCGGGCTCGCTTCTTGTCAACTGCCTCGACCACCCACCAGGGTGCCTCGGCAATGTGGGTGCGCTCCAGCATGGCTTCCTTGGCGCGGGTATAATCCTCCCAACGGCGGCGCGATTCGACGTCCATGGGTGAAAGCTTCCACTGTTTCAGCGGATCGTGGATGCGCATGGCGAAGCGGAACTGCTGTTCGTCATCGGTGATCGAGAACCAGTATTTGACCAGGATGATGCCGGACCGCACCAGCATCCGTTCGAATTCGGGGACGGAACGGAAAAATTCCTCCACCTCCTCCTCCGAACAGAAGCCCATGACCCGTTCGACTCCGGCGCGATTATACCAGCTGCGATCGAACAGAACGATCTCGCCCGCCGCAGGCAGTTGCGCCGCATAGCGCTGGAAATACCATTGAGTGCGTTCCCGTTCATTGGGCGCGGGCAGCGCGGCAACGCGGCAGACGCGGGGGTTCAGCCGCTGAGTGATGCGCTTGATGGCACCGCCCTTACCCGCCGAATCGCGCCCTTCAAAGATCACGACGACCTTCAATCCCTTATGCACCACCCAGTCCTGCAATCGTACCAATTCATGCTGAAGCCGGAATAGTTCGCGAAAATAGGTACGTCGCTCCAGCTGCTCGCGGCCAGGATCCTCCTCCATGTCGGCCAGCATGGTTTCCAGCCGGCTTTCGTCGATCTCCATCTCAAGTTCCTCATCGAAACTGTCAGCGATTTCCTCCTTGATGCGGTCCATCGCAAAGCCGGGATCGGAAGCGTAGTTCATGGCATATCACTCGTCACGATAAGGATCGCGAAGACTGTCGCACCGCATCATGACAATATATTGACGTGGACATTGCCAGAAGCCGCTCCCCACCTGGCCGCTATAAAGAGACGTATTACAAATCCACCACAACTAGCGCGCAATCTTCGTGACAGAACCTCGCCCGGGCTGTAGACCCTCCGTTGCCGCAACTGCATGCGGCGCTTGAGGCAATATGAAGCCGATCCTTAGGCCAGGGGCATTGTCTTCGACCTCAAGCTGACCCTCATGCATCGCCACGATCGCCGCGACCAGATTGAGGCCCAGTCCATGACCAGCAACAGTCCTGCCGCGGTCCAGCCGCATGAAACGTCGGAAAATGGCCTGATGCGCCTCTACCGGCACGCCCGGTCCGTTATCGGATATCGTGAGGCGCACCCTGTCGTCGAAGGTTTCGAGACACAATCGGATCGCCGTGCCGCAAGGCGTATGAAGCTGCGCATTGTCCAGCAGGTTCACGATCGCCTGGGCGAGCAGTTCCGGGTCTCCCTGCACCAAGGCCCCGGCCGGGACTTCGGCGCGGAGGGTCCGACCGCCTTCCTCGACCGCCGGGACATAGCTGTCGCCAATGTCGCGCGCGATCTCAGCCAGATCGATGATTTGAAAGCTCGCCTTGCGTCGGCCGCCTTCTATTTCGCTGATGCGCAATATCGCCGCGAACAGAGCCAGAAGCCGGTCGGCTTGCTCCAGCGCGGACGAAAGCCGTTCCCGCTGCTCGGCGGCATCGCCTCCACATTCCAGACTTTCCTCCAGATGGCCGCGCAGCCGGGCCAGCGGGGTGCGCAGATCATGGGCGATATCGCCCGACAACTGACGCAGATTTTCCAACAGTGCCGTGATGCGCTCCAGCATCTGGTTGAGCGAACGAGCCAGGGCGTCGAATTCGTCGCCTGTTCCGCTTTCGGGCACGCGGCGATTGATGTCGCCTGTCATGATTCGGTCGGCCGCCCCGCTGATGCCAGCCAGGCGGCGGCGCAGATAAGCGCCCAGCAGCAGCGCGCCGGTGAGGCTGAGCAGCAGGACTATGGCGAAGGCGGCCAGGAAGATACCGCCCAATGTCCGATCGACGCGCCCGACCACGGAACGGTCCGCGCCGACGACCAGGCGCGAGCCATCATCAAGGTCGACGGCCCAGGCGCGGGCGACATCGGGTCCTTCGAGTGTGTCGTGAAAATCAAGGTCGCTCCATCCATTGGGCGGCCGGCGGGCATGCAGCCCGCCGGCTATGCGCCGCCCGTCCGGCGCAAACACGGCATAGAGCAGTTCGTTGGTCGTATTACCCGCCTCGCGCTCGCCAATGGCGAAGTTCAGGCCCTCATGCCCTTCCAGCCGATATTCGGCGACGAGCGCGCCGCTATCCTCGACAATCTGCGCCTCCAACTGATGCATGAAGGCCGCATGGGCAAAGAGGACGACCGCAAGCCCGAGCAACGCCGTCGCCACGGCAAAGCCGAGGGCATAGACCAGTGCGATGCGATAGGCAGCGCTGCGCAGTAACCTAGCCATGCATGACAAGCCGGTATCCGATGCCACGTACGGCTTCGATGCTGGCAGGCACTCCGCTGTCACCGAGCTTGGAGCGCAATCGGCTGATGTGGGTTTCAACGATGCTGGTCTGCGGGTTGAAGGTGAACCCCCAGACCCGTTCCAGCAGCATCGCACGCGTCACCGATGCGCCCGAATGGCGCATCAGCTCCTCCAGCAGCCTCATCTCGCGCGGTTGAAGCGCAACCTGCCGGCCCTTGTAGCGCAGTTCGCGGCGCAGAAGGTCCAGCACCAACTCGCCCTCCTCAATTCGCGAATCCAGTCCTGGGGCATGGGCGCGGCGGGTGATCGCCTGGAGCCTGGAGAGCAATTCGTTCAAAGCGAAAGGCTTGCCGACATGATCGTCGGCACCGGCGTCCAGCCCCTCGACCCGGTCGTCAATGCCATCAAGCGCGGTCAGCAGCAGAACCGGCACATGATTGCCCTGTTTGCGCCATTGGCGCAGCAGATCCAGTCCCGTCATGCCCGGCAGCATCCGGTCGAGGATCACGGCATCGAAGGGTTGCTTCCCCAGATCCTCGACGGCATGCTCGGCGCTCGCCACGCCATGCGGCACATGCCCGGCACGCCGCAGGCCGTTTTCGATGAACAGGCGCAGGTCGGGATCATCTTCCACCACCAGGATCTGCAACGCTACACACTCCCTGCCCGATCGGCATCGCAGATGTAGAGCCCCGGTGGCGGTGCTGCAAAGCTTACATTTTCCCACACTTTAAACTGTTATCAAAGCGTCACCGATCCGTCATGACGTCTCCCTAGCCGATCCCGCGACGCCAAAATGGCTGAAAGGGGACGAATTTCATGACCATGACCACGTTTCGCCGGGCACTGCTGCTTGGCACCATTGCGACTGCTTCATTGATTGCCGGTCAGGCCGCTCTGGCGGCCGAGGCTTCCGCCGCCGAAGCCGGCGCCGCGGATCAAGGCATTGCTGAAGGCTCCAACATTCTGGTGACCGCGACCAGGGTCAATGAGATCGCGCCCGCCACCGCCTCGCTCCAGACAACCCAGCCGCAAGCGATCATCTCGCGCTCCTTCATCGAGGATTCGCTGCCGGCCACCGCCGACTTCAACCAGATCGCCCTGATTTCACCCAGCGTCTCCAATTTCGGCGGCGTCAACGGTGCTGGCCTGTCGGAATCCAAGGCGCAGATCCGCGGCTTCCAGGACGGCGAATATAATGTCACCTATGACGGCGTTCCATTCGGCGACACCAACGATCCTTCGCACCACAGCAACACTTTCTTCCCGTCCAACACGATCGAAACGCTGGTTGTGGATCGCGGACCGGGCAACGCCTCGAACCTGGGCATCGCGACCTTTGGCGGCAGCATGAACCTCTTTTCCCGCGCCACGCGTGAAGATGCGAGCGCTGAGTTGAAGGGGAGCTATGGCACCTGGAACACCTGGCTGGCCCGCGCCGTGCTTCAGAGCGGCGCGATCGACAGGCTGGGCGGTACCGAAATCATGCTGTCGGGACAGCATGTCGAATCAGACGGCGCGCGCACATTCAGCCCGTTCAGGTCGAACAACATATTCGGCAAGGTGATGATCCCGATCAGCCCCGACGTGAAGCTGACGCTACTTGGCACCTACAACGAAAACCGCTTCAACCAGCCGGACAAGGATGGCGCGACGCGCAGCCAGATCGCACTCTATGGCAAGAATTTCAGCCTGAACAACGATCCCAACAGCCAGACCTATTATGGCTACAACCACACCCACAAGACGACCGATTTCGAGATCGCAACGTTGGAAGCGAATATCGCGCCCGGATCGACCTTCGAGAATCGCGCCTATACCTACAGCTATGACAATGATACGCTGAGCGGTAATGACGTGACGCTGTTCGCCACGGCGACCCCCGCGCAGATCGCGGCCGCCAACACGGTCAAGCTGACGCCGGGCGGCGCCTCTGTATCCGGCGTTCCGGGCTATACGAAGACCAACAAATATCGCGTCTATGGCGATATCGCCAAGGCGAAGATCAAGCTTACCGATTTCGCCACGATCACCGGCGGCCTGTGGATCGAATGGGTGAACACCTATCGCCAGCAGCGCGACGTGAACCTCGTCACCCTGGCACCCAATTATGTCGAGAAGGCGGTGAAAAATCCGGTCACCGGCGCGGCCACGCCTGCAAACATCAAGTTCGATCAGGACAGCCACACCAGTCATTATGAGCTTTTCACGGAAGTGGAACTGCGCCCGTTGCCCGGCCTGACGATCACGCCCGGTTTCAAGCATGTCGACTTCGAACGTGAAATCGATGCAAACTATAACCAGACCACCCGCTACGCCCAGAATATCAGCCATGATTATCAGGCGGACCTGCCATTCCTGACCGCCAATTATGCGGTCACTGACCAGTGGGCGGTCTATGGCCAGTTCGCCAAGGGCTTCCTCGCTCCCCCATTGAGCGTCCTCTATGTCGCCAATCCGCGGTTTTCGAGCGCGACGCCGCAAAAATCGACCAATTATCAGGCTGGTTTCGTCTATCATGGCGCCCATCTCAGCCTGGATGGCGACATCTACTATATCGACTTCAGCAACAAGATCGTCACCGATCCCTCAGCCCCCGCCAGTGAAGGCACAGTCTTCATCAACGCGGGCAGTGCTGTATATAAAGGCGTGGAGGGTCAGTTGACCTACGCGTTCGACAACGGCTTTGCCATCTTCGCCAATGCTTCGCGCAACTATGCCAAGACCGATAACGCCGGCACCGCACACCTCCAGCTTGCCAATGCGCCAACATGGACGGCGGCCGGCGGCGTACTGTTCAAGAGCGGACCGATCCGTTTCTCGCTGATCGACAAATATACCGGCCCGCAATCGGCCACTGGTGACGGCGATCCGCGCTACCGCATCGGTGGCTATAACAATGCGATCCTGTCGGCACGTTATGATTTCGGACCGGTACGCGTGGGCATCGAGGTGAACGACCTCTTCAACTCCACCAGCCTCACCAACATCAATGCGGGCAAGACGACACAGGTCGACCAGCTCTTCTATCAGCCGGGCCGGTCGGTCACGGGCGACATCACGATCACCTTCTGAATCGGAGCAGGACCGGCGCTATGATGAAATGGATGCTCGCCGCCGGTCTTGTCTCAGCAAGCATGACCGGGGCGGCGGCGGCGGATCAGCCGTCGCCGCTTTCGGCCTATGTCGTGATGACAGGCAATGGGCCGATCGCCCGCGCGGTGATGGCCGCCACGGACGCCTGCCCGATGGTGAGGGTCGATGGACGCGGCATGGTCATGAGCGTTCGTGCACAGCCCGCTGACCTGTCGCTGCGTCCCACCAAATCGAGCATCGATAACAGCAAGCCCTCGCATTTTCCGGTGCGCGTCTGCGAAGCGCCGATCCCATCGGGTGCGCGAAGCATCCATATCGGCAGATCCACCCTACCTGTGCCGCATCCGTCCATCCGCCGGATCGTCGTGATCGGAGACACTGGCTGCCGTCTCAAGGCGTCGGACAATGCCTATCAGCCATGCAACGATCCAACCGCATGGCCCTTTGCCCGGATTGCGCAACAGGCAGCGGCATGGAAGCCCGAACTCGTCCTCCATGTCGGCGACTATCTTTACCGCGAAAATCCCTGTGCCGGTCATCCGGGCTGCGCGGGAACACCGTGGGGCTATGGCTGGGACGCGTGGGATACCGACTTCTTCACCCCCGCCGCACCCCTGCTGGCGGCTGCGCCCTGGCTGATGGTGCGCGGCAATCATGAAAGCTGTCTGCGCGCAGGACAGGGCTGGTGGCGGCTCCTCGCCACGCAGCCCTTCGTCGCCGGGCAAGACTGCAACGAAGCAGCCGACGACATCCGAGGCGACGAAAGCCCGCCCTTCGCCGTATCTCTGGGCGGCGGTGCGCAGATCATCGCCATGGATCTCTCCATCATGGGCGAGGATGCGATTACGCCGGACGATCCGCGCTTCGACCAGATACGTCGGACGCAGCAGGCGGTGATGGCGATGACGAAGGGCCACGGCTTCACCTTCGCCGCCGATCACTATCCGCTGCTCGGCCTCACCGCTTCGTCCAGGAAGGGGATCAAGCCCGGCTATGACGCGGTGCGCTCGACCTTCGGCAGCATCGACCCTGCCTTGAACCTGCCCGGTGTCGATATGCTGATCGCGGGCCATGTCCATGAATGGCAGCTGGTGGACTTCGGCCCCGACCATCCCGGCCAGCTCATTTCCGGCATGGCAGGGACGCAGGAGGATGTGACGCAGGTGCCTGCAGCCAAGGCCATTGGTCAGGAACCCGCACCGGGCGCGAAGGTCCAGCGGTTCGACAGCTGGGCCGGCCATTTCGGCTTCATGACGCTGGAGCGCATGGGCAAGCGACACTGGCGCCTGGAGGTTCATGATCTTGCCGGAAAGGTCGTGCGCCGCTGCGCCATCACCGGGCGCCGCTCAAGCTGCGCCGCCTAACCTTACCATATTGCAATTAGGCGTCTCTCCAGCGCGAGCCTAAAGCCCCGAACCATGAACCGCAGGCCTCTCTCCTTCCTGTTTCCGGCCCTGATTGCCCTTCCGCTGAGCGCCTGTCAGTCCTATCGGCCTGTGCCTGTCGATCCAGCGGCGCTGGTGAGGGCGCGGCAACGGGGGCCGGTCGATGCCCTTGCCGTTCAGGCCGAACAGGCGCGGATTGCGCCTGCCTCACCCTATGAGGCTGCGCATTGGACCCGGCTTTCGCTGCTCGCGGCGGTGCTGGCCGGCAATCCCGACGTCGCCGCCGCGCGGGCAGCGATACGCTCCGCCCAGGCGCAGGAGGCTGCGGCGCGTCAGGCTCCCGGCGCGACGCTGACGCTGACCAGCGAATATGCGAACGACCCGGCGACCCGTTCACCCTGGCTCCTGGGTGGTACCATTGATGTGCCGCTCGACATCGGCGGGCGGCGCGACGCTCGAATGACCAGCGCTGCCATCGCTGTGACCATCGCCCGCTATGACTTTGCGGATGCAGTCTGGGCGGCACGGATGCAGGCGCGGCGGGCACTGGCCGACCTGCTGATCGCCACGCGCCAGATCGACGTGGCCGCGCAACTGCTCGCCTTCCGCAGCCAGCAGCAGACGGCGATGGAAAGACGGCTGAAGGCAGGCGAAGCGTCGCGCGCCGATCTGGAACGGGTGCGCGCCGACGTCGCCATCGCCAGAGCATCGGCGGATGATGCACACGGCCGCGCCGGTGCGGCACGACAGGCGCTTGCGGCGGCGGTCGGCCTCAGCGCTGAGGTTTTAGCGCCTATTTCCTTTGATTGGGCCGGATTTACGGACCTCACGCGGGACCCGACCCAAGACATTACGGACCGTATCGGAGCGACCGTGGCGCGGGCCGATGTACTCAAAGCGCTCGCCGCCTACGATCAGGCGGAAAGCGATCTGCGCGGCGAGATAGCCAAGCAATATCCCGCGGTTTCCATATCGCCCGGCTATAGTTGGGAGCGGGGTCTCACCAAATTGCCGCTGTCGGTAGGTCTCGCACTGCCGCCGCTCGACCTCAACCGCCATGCCATCGCCGCCGCGCAGGCGAGGCGGGCCGAAGCTGGACGGCGGCTGGAAGCCGTGGTCGCTGCCGCCGATGCAGCCCTTGACTCTGCGATCAGCGAATGCCGCTTTGCCCGGATTGCGCTGGCGGGCGTGCGGGAAAGAGACCTGCCCGTCGCCCGGCGCCTCGCCACGCAAGCCGATGCCCAGTTCCATCTGGGACAGATCGACCGTATCGACTGGGCGGCCGCCCAAGGCGGGGTGCCGCAGGCCGAGTTTGCCGAACTGACCGCGATCGCCCGCGTTCATGCCGCCGACGCCGCGCTGGAAGATGCGCTGCGTCGTCCTCTCGAAGGGCCTGAGTTGATGATGAAAACCGGCGCGCTGGAGACTGTCCCGTGAAATCGCTGTTCGTCGCCGCTGGCTCCGCTCTGGCGGGCGCCGCGCTCGCCGCCGCGCTGTTCATCGCCGCGCCCTCCCTGATTTCGGGAATGGACAAGGATGACGCGACACCAACCGCCGCCGCACCGGCAGCGCCTGAAGGCGTGGTCACGATCACTCCTGCGCAGGCGGCCCGCGCGGGCATCCATATCGTGGCGCTCGCCCCCGCCCAGGCCATCGGGGTGCGCCCTGGCTTCGCGCGCGCGCTCGACATCGGCACCTTGTCCGCGATCCAGAGCGAAATCGTCAGCGCCCGCGCCGCCCTTACCGCATCGCAGGCCGATTATGCGCGGCAGCGCGCGCTTGCCGCCGCCGATCAGAGCGCCTCGACCCGGTCGGTGGAACAGGCCCGCGCGCAGGCGGTGGCGGATCAGGCGCGGCTTGCCGCCGCGACGCAACGCGTGGGGCTGGAATATGGCCCAGGTCTTGCGCGGCTTTCCCCGGCCGCGTTGGGCAATCTGGTCCACGCAGCCGCTGCGGGACAGGCGAGCCTTATCCGCGTGGATTTCGCCGATGGGGCCGCGCCGGGCAGCGGACAGATCCGGATCCATGACACCATGGTGCCGTTGCTTGGACCCGCTGCCGCCGCCGACCCGCATCTGCAAAGCGTCGGGTCGCTGGCGATCGTGCGCGGAGTGCTGGCACGGGAATTGAGCGCGGGCCGGGTGCTGCCAGCAACCATGGCGGCGACGAGCGGCCGCGAAAGCGGCGTAATCGTTCCGCGCGGGGCGCTATTGCGATATCAAGGAGGCCTGTGGGCTTATCGCGCCGAGCCGGTCGGCGGTTATCGACGCATCGAATTGACCGACGCCCGCGCAGAATCCGGCGGCTGGTTCGTGCGCGACGGTTTGAAGCCCGGCGACCGGGTGGCGGCCGACGGGATTGCGGTGCTGCTCTCGATCGAGCATGGCGGCGAACCCGTGGGTGAGGCCGACTGAAGCCATGCTCGCCCAGATCGTCCGCCAGAGCGTACGCCATCCCTGGACGGTGCTGACCGCCGCTATGCTTTTGCTGCTGATTGGCGGCCTGTCGCTGCGCAGCGCGCCCTATGATGTTTTCCCCGACTTCGTACCGCCGCAGGCCACGATCCAGACCGAAGCTCCCGGCTATGTGCCCGAGCAGGTCGAAGCGCTGGTCACCCGTCCGCTCGAAACCGTGGTCAATGGCGCGAACGGCGTGAAATCAGTGCGGTCGGAGTCGATTCAGGGGCTGTCCGTCATCACCGTCACCTTCAAGGAAGGCTCAGACCCCTATCGCGCCCGGCAGGTGGTGGCCGAAGCATTGGGCGATGCCGCCGCCCATTTGCCCGCGGGCGTGGGCACGCCGCAGCTGACGCCGCTCACCTCTTCCACCATGGACCTGCTCAAGATCGGCTTCACCTCGACGCGCCTCAGTCCGCTGGCCCTGCGCGATCTGGTGCAATGGACCGTGCGACCACGCCTGTTGAGCGTCGCGGGCGTGGCGCGCGCCAATGTCTTTGGCGGAGAGCAGCGGCGCATCGAAATCCGCGTGCGACCTGCCGATCTCGTCGCGCGCAACCTTTCTGTCAACGATCTGTCCAGTGCCATTCAGGCGGGCGCGGCCGTTCGTGGCGGCGGCTTTGCCGACACGCCCAACCAACGCATTCTGGTCCAGCCCGACAATGACGCGGTAACGGCGCGCAGCCTTGCCCGATCGGTGCTGACGCCCATCAGTGGCGGATCCGTGCGGCTGGGTGATGTCGCCGACGTGGTCGATGCGCCCGCGCCGCAATTTGGCGACGCGCTCATCATGGGGCGGCCCGGCGTGCTGCTTGCCTTGTCAAGCCAATATGGCGCCAACACCCTCGACACCACGCTGGCGGTCGAACGGGCGCTGGAGGACATGCGCCCGGCGCTGACCGCCGAAGGGGTGACGCTTTACCCTTCGCTCCACCGCCCGGCCAATTTCATCGAGACGGCTCTGGCCGGCATCCGCCATGACCTGGCGGTCGGCGCGCTGTTGATCGGGTTCGTGTTGATTGCGTTCATGCGCAGCCTGCGGGTCGCGCTGATCGCCTTTCTCTCCATACCGCTCTCGCTGCTGGTAGCCATTCTGGTGCTGAATCATTTCGGGCAGAGCATCAACACCATGACGCTGGGCGGTCTTGCCGTGGCGCTCGGCGTGGTGATCGACGATGCCATCGTCGACATAGAGAATATCGCCCGCCGCCTGCGCCTGGCTCCCCCAGACATGCCACGGTCCGCCGTGGTGGAAGCCGCCTCGGTCGAGGTGCGCGCGCCAGTGGTCTATGCGACCTATGTGCTGCTGCTCACCATGGCGCCCATCCTGATGCTGACCGGCCTGCACGGCGCCTTTTTCCGGCCGCTGGCGATGGCCTTCGCGCTGGCCGTGCTCGCCTCGCTGGTGACCGCGGTCAGCGTCACGCCCGCGCTCGCTTTCCTGCTGCTGGGCAAGGCGTCCCATGCCGATGAACCGCGCTTCATCGCCCGCATCAAGTCGGCGCATGAGGGGGCGGTACGCAGGCTTTGCGCCCATCCCGGTCCCATTGCGTTCGCCGCCGCCGTCACCGGCCTTGTCGGCGGCCTGCTGTTCCTTTCGCTGGGCAATGAGTTGCTTCCCGCCTTTCGCGAGCGCCATTATGTGTTGCAGGTGATAGGCCCAACCGGCGCGTCGATGGACTGGATGCGCCAGACGGGCGCGCGCATCTCCCGCGACCTGCTCGCGCTGCCGCAGGTCGCCACGGTGGAACAGCAGATCGGCCGCGCCGAAGCGGGCGAGGATGTATTCCTTCCCAATCACAGCGAGATCCACGTGAAGCTGAAAGCGGTCAACGGCGTGGGGGAGGAAGCCGCGCAATCGGGCATCCGCACCGTGCTGGCCCGCTATCCCGGCCTCCAGACCGAAGTGCTGACCTTCCTTGGCGACCGGATCGGCGAAAGCCTGTCGGGCGAAACGGCCGCAGTCGCCATCAGCGTCTATGGCGCCGACCTGGACACGCTCGACCGGATCGCCACACAGATCGCGCATCTTGTCGGCCAGGTTCCTGGAGCCGCCGATGTTCAGGTAAAGGCGCCCGCCGGAACGCCGGTGCTGCGCATCCGGCTCGACCATGACCGCATGGCGCTGCGCGGCATCGCCGCGACCGACGCTTATGATGCGATCGAGATCGCGTTTCAGGGCCATGTGGTCGCGCAGACCAGCGACGCCAACCGCACCATGGACATCGCGCTCGCGCTGCCGCCCGCGTTGAGGCAAGACCCGGAAAGCGTCAGCGATACGCTGGTTCACGCCGCTGATGGCACCGGGACGCCTCTTGGCGCCATCGCCACCATCCGCGAGGAGGAAGGCCGTTCCAGCATCGTGCACGAAGGCGGCCAGCGGCGGCAGGTCGTCACCGTCAACCCTAGCCGATCGGATATCAGCGGCTTCGTCCGCGACGTCCGCGCCCGCATTGCGAGCCAGATTAAGCTGCCGGCCGGTGTCTATGTCGATTATGCTGGCGCTGCGGAGGGTCAGGCGGCGGCGTCACATCAGATATGGATGAATGTCGGCTTTGCCGCCATTGCCATGGTCGCTCTGCTGGCGCTGGCCTTTGGCGGAGCACGGCCGACCGCGCTGATCCTGTCGAGCGCGCCATTCGCATTGGCCGGCGGGGTCGTCGCGGTACTGCTGACTGGAGGCACGCTGTCGCTAGGCGCTCTGGTCGGCTTCGTCACCCTGTTCGGCATCGCTGCGCGCAACGCCATATTGCTGCTGTCCCATGCCGATCATCTGGTCGAGGCAGAGGGCGCGGCCTGGTCGATCGACACGGTACTGCGCGCAACACGGGAACGCGTCACGCCGATCCTGATGACCGCGCTCGTCACCGCGATGGGCCTTGCGCCGCTCGCCATCGATTCGGGACAGGCCGGGCGCGAGATCCAGGGGCCGATGGCGGTGGTGATCCTCGGCGGACTCATCAGCTCGACGGTGATGAGCCTGATATTCCTGCCGGTCCTCATTCTGCGCTGGCGCCGGCCACGCAGCATTGAAGCCGGTAGAGCACGATAAACATCAGCCATCGGCGACCTTGAACCGGACAGCCTTCAATGGCGAACCAATCCATGTTAACCACTTTTCATAAGTGGGAAGCGGACAGGTCGGGCCCGCATAAAGACCGAACGCGAGCCAGGCGCATATGTCCTTCGATTCTGTCGGACGGACAGGACTGAGCCGCGCATTTTTCATGCTCCCATCCGTTGCGCAATGGCTCATGAAGCGCTCACGAACGGCCCGGTGGGCATCGGATCAAGGGAGTGCCGCAATGCCGGTCGAGACGGAACTCAAACTGCAACTCGAACCCGACGCCATCCCCTTTCTGGAGGCGAGCGACCTTCTGGGCAAGGCGGCACCCGTGGTCAGACAGCGCTCGCTCTATTTCGACACGCCCGATCAGAAGCTGCGCGCCCAAGCCATGTCATTGCGCATCCGCCGTGCGGGCCGGAGCAGGACCCAGACCCTCAAAGGCTGCGAAGGTCAGGCTGCGGGCCTGTTCGAACGATCGGAATGGGAAATGCCTGTCAAGGACGACCAGCCCAAGGTCGAGGGACTGAGGCCCCTGATCGATGCACTCGGCAAGGAGGTGAACGGCCTGGGCGTCATCTTCGAGGTACGGAATGAACGGCGGACATGGCATTTGCGGTCGGGCGGATCGGACGTCGAACTGGTTCTCGATCATGGCGCGGCTGTGGTTGCAGGGCGGACAAGCGCGATCAACGAAATGGAGCTGGAACTCAAATCCGGACAGCCCGCCGATCTGTTTCGGCTCGCCCGGCAGATCGACGCCATCGTCCCCGTTCGCCTGGGCGTTCAGAGCAAGGCGGAACGCGGCTATGATCTGCTCGGCCCGGCACGCACCGCGTTCAAGGCGGAGGCGCTGTCGCTCGCCAAAGACGCCAGCGTTGCTGATGCATTCAGGGCCATCGTCCATGGCTGTCTGCGGCAATATCGGCTGAACGAGACGCTGTTTCTGGAAGCGCCCAATCCCGCCGCCCTGCATCAGGCGCGGGTCGGGCTGCGGCGGCTGCGCTCGGCATTCACGATCTTCAAGCCGATCCTGGAGTGCGAGAGGGCCGAGCGCTTCAAGACCCGGCTGCGCGACCTTTCGGCGGTGCTGGGGGATGCGCGCAATCTCGACGTCCTCAAGGAGAAACCTTTACCGCCAGCAGCGTTGAGCAGGATCGAGGAGGCACGGCAAGCCGCCTATGAGAAGGTGGAGCGGCGACTGCATGCCGCCGAAAGCCGCGCCTTGATGCTGGATCTGATCGAATGGCTGGGTGAAGACGGCTGGTTCGCCAACCATGAACTGGCGGACAGGCCCGCCATCGGTTTTGCCGAGGACAGGCTGGGCCGGTTGCGGCGGCGCATCAAGAAGGATGGTCGCCATCTCGCCCGTGGATCGGACAGCGAGCGGCATGAGGTGCGCAAGGATGCGAAGAAGCTCCGCTACGCTTCGGAATTTTTCGCCCATCTGTTCGACACGCCCAAACAGCAAAGACGTCACGGGAAATTCCTGAAGACGATGGAAAAACTGCAGGACGATCTCGGCGCCCTCAACGACCTCGCAACCGCTGACGAGATCATCGACAAGCTGGGCATCGACAAGTCCAGCACTCAGCATATCCATGCCGATCGCCACGCTCTGATCCGGCACGCCAGCAAGGCATGGCAAGACTTGATCGACCTGAAACGCTTCTGGCGCTGATCCGGCCGCTCAAACAGGCATGCACCGCATCGCCGGGACTACCCATGTAGAAAGATGAATATTCATTATACTGCCACAAGAACGAAATCGCCACGACCCAATGTTTGGGTAGCTGCCCTTCAAACTTGGGGGGCGCCATGTTCAAAACATCTTTCACAATCCTGTTCGCCTTTATAGGCGCGCTGTCGCCTATCGGCATAGGCGAAACAGGGCTTAGGGATCAGGCAGTCGCGGCAGACACTGTCGGGGTCGAGAGACCAGACAATGTGCTGTCGGTCATGACATATAATATCAAGGGACTGCCCTGGCCGATCGCGCTTGACCGGAATGACGCCCTGGATCGGATTGGCGAGCGATTGGCAATGATGCGCCGTGATCGACGCCAGCCGCACATCGTCCTGATGCAGGAGGTTTTCTCCTCCAAGGCTGCGGAAGTGGCTGCCGTGGCCGGTTACCGGCATGCCGTAATGGGTCCCGATTCAGCCCTGCGCACGACGATGGCCATGGACGGTATCGACAGGCGCTATATCAAGGCCGCCCGCTGGGACCGGGGCGAAAATATGGGCAAGTCTCTGAACAGCGGCCTCATGATCCTTTCGGATTATCCTGTCCTCGGGATTGAGCGCATGGCCTTTCCGGACTTTGCCTGTGCCGGTTTTGACTGCCTTGCCAATAAGGGCGTGTTGATCGTCCATTTGAACATTCCCGGCGTCGGGCGAGTCAGCGTCGTCAATGCCCATCTGAACGCCCGTTCGGCGGCGATGGTGCCTGTTGCGCGATCGCAACAGGCCTTTGCCCGTCAGGTCGATCTGATGGCAGCTTTCGTTGCCCGGCATATCCCGCAGGGACAGGCCATGATCCTGGGTGGGGACATGAATATCGGCAGCGACCAGCAACGCCAGGCCAGTTTCTTTACCGCCTTCGCGCGATCCGGCTTGTCCTTCATCACGCCTGCCCTGTGCGGTGCAAGCCAGGCGCTCGCGCACGGCCAGCTGGGTGAAGGCACTATGCGGCGGGACCTGTTACACGCCGCCCGCCACGGCAAGGACTGGCTGTTCGGCCGCGACGCGAGCGGCACCGCCCTGCCCGTTCGGCAGGCGCAAGTGCCCTTCGGCAACGAAGTGACAGGCGAACCGCTATCCGATCATTTTGGTTATGTGATCGATTATGCCCCGAAGAGGTACGGAGCGCATGAACTCATCCATTTTGCGGAGCGCGGCGAACTCCCGCGACTGGGAGGCCGCTGATGCGCACCCTATATTGCGGGCTCGCGGTGGCGCTCCTGTTGCCTGGAGGGGCCGCTCAGGCGCAGACCGCCGACATGAACGGAGCCTTTTTCCTCAAGCCCGGCCTCGCGCGTCAGATTTTGCCGCCTGCAACCAATATGAGCAGGCATTCAAGATTGCCGCGGCTGGCGCGGGTTGCTGTCGACGATCGCACCCATGAAATCGCGATAGTCGTCCGGCGGCAGAAGCAGCGGTTCGTTGGAGGCAGATGGGGCGGTAGCGATCAACCCGTTTCATCCGCTGCCCTATCGCAAAGCCGCATGGTATTGATGACCTTTGAAGACCGCATTCCGCTGGCGGAGCGGCTGACTCTGAGGGCAGGTTTCCAGGGGATGAAGCTCAGCAATCGCGGCGCAAATGTCACTTCGCTCGGCAGCAATGAACGCCTTCGCACGCGCGACTGGTTCATGCCGCGGGTCGCCATAGGCTGGAGGCCGGGAGCGGATCTTGACCTGATGATCGACTATCGGGAAACATTGACCGGCTATGGCGAAACCGGCCGGACCGGGCCAATGGGACTGACCCGGGAGGATTTCAGGACATGGTCGCGGAATTTCAGGCCCGAACGGCACCGCCGCCTGCGCTTCGACGCGGATTGGCTGCCCGCAGCGGATCTGAGCGTGAAGGTAACGGCTTTTCAGGGGCGCCTCGACGATCGGCTGCTCTTTACCGACCGTGGATATATGCCGGTGGACGGCGGCTCCGCCCGCCTTCTGGGCGCCGCCGTCAGTATCAGTCATCGCCTCTCCTCAAAATGGCACTGGTCGATGCGCTATGGCGCGACGCAACTGAAGCGGACCGAAGGCGGCTCCGCCACCGAACAAAGCATGACGGTCCAGGCTGGCTGGAACAGCGGCCCCTGGAGCGCGACGCTGAGCGGCACAAGAAGCAGCCGGCCCGCCCTGTGGCATGAAGCGACGGAATTGCGGGGGCCGATGCATGTCATGGGGGAGCTGCGGTACGAAATTGCCGGGCTCGATCGCACCCCGCTCAGCGTCGCGCTGCGCCTGACGGATTCCGACCGTCTTGCCAGCAATGCGCTGTTGCGCAATGACCGTTCGGGCATTGCGCATGCGACCGATCAGGCCCGTGGGCTGATGCTGAATGTCGCTTGCAACTGGTAAAACTGGCTGCCTACGGCAGCAGTCATTTCCCCATGGAGGGCAATATATGAAATGGCTCCTGCTTGCCGGCTTAGGCCTGTCGGTCCCCGCCCTCGCGCAAGAGGCATCTTCGCCGCCTGCCGAGCGGGTGAGCCTGCGCCTTTCCGCCCCCGAAGCCAATCAGGGCGCCGCGTCGGACGGCAGATTCGTCTATGCCATCGATAATGACCGGATCGGCAAATATCGCATCGATACCGGCAAACGTGTTGCGCAATGGCAGGGGGATCGGCGACTGTTTCCCCATATGAACAGTTGTACCGTGGCCGGGCGGGAACTGGTATGCGCCGCATCCAACTATCCCGCCGTGCCGCAGACCAGCGCGGTCGAATTTTTCGACACGGCGACACTCCGTCATCTGCGAACCGTAAGCCTGGGTTTCGGCCCGGGGTCGCTGACGGTGCTTGATCGGCATGGCGGCAAATGGTGGGCAATATTCGCCAATTATGCAGGCAAGGGCGGAGAGTCGGGACGCGACACGCGCTACACTTTGCTGGTCCGCATGGACAACGCCTTCCGTCAGGAAGCGGCATGGACCTTTCCGGCAGAGGTCCTGGCCCGTTTCGCCCCTTATAGCTGTTCGGGCGCAAGCTGGAGCAAGGATGGCAGGCTTTATGTGACCGGGCATGACCGGGCGGAAATGTACGAACTCGCCTTGCCCGAAGCGGGTTCGGTGCTGGAACTGCGCCGCACCGTCGCGATCGCGACGCCGGGCCAGGCGATCGATTGGGATCCGGTGCGCGCCGGCCGCCTCTGGTCGATCGACCGCGCGAAGAATGAAATGATCGCCAGCGAGATTCCAGGGAAATAGGATCGAGTTTTTCGCAGACGCAAACCAGCGCGATCAACCTGACGGCCGTTTTTCGCATGATGCCGAGCCAAGTAAGGGCAAGTAATTCCAGAACCTTTGGCACGCCGGACTTGTCCGTGTCTTTCAGACTTCCGTCCAAGGCCAGCATCGCCAGCACTGTTTTATCGGGGTGCAAGGAGACGTATCAGGGCAAAAGGGCTGCAAAACTCCACAAACGCATAGCTGAATATAAAATTCCAAAGAAGATCAGGAAGAACAGCAAGCCTCTGCTCAAGCTCCTGGACAGCCTGCAGTTCAAGGTGCTGGTCGGTGCCCCAGTTACGACAGACGTTGCCGTGCTCTCCGGTCATGATCAACAGAATGGAAAGAAATCAGATTGGGCGAAGAAAGCGAAGTGGCGCCTTCCTGAACCGTCCCTGGACATCAAGCCCATCGATCCGAAGCTTCAACCTCCAGAGCTTACTGCCGCATAAAGCGTGACGAGAGGTCAGAGACATCCTCCCGCTCGTGCCCGAACAGGCGCGTCGCTTCCTTGATGAAGTCGGTATAAATTTCCTCGCGCCGGCTGCGGGCTTCCGACCTTATCTTTTGTGAGAGTTGCGCGCGAACCGTCAGCCAGAATGTCATGAACGACCCGAAACCCCGACTGCGGCACCGGCAAGACCGACCATCGCAGTCAGGATGGATCCTGATCCGTCTATGTCAGTCTTTCCGAGTAAGGATCAGGCTGACGCGTTGATTTCTGGCGCGGCCCGTCGCGCTATCATTGGGCGCGATCGGTTTGCCGGCGCCTTTGCTTTCGGTCTGATCCGCGACTTAGGGCTTGTTCGTAATCGCTTCGAAGGTCTGGGCGTAGTGATGCTGGAGCAGGGTGATAGCGCGATCGGCGTCGCGATTGATGCATGCATCGACCAGATCGCGATGTTCCTGCAGCTCATTGCGCTCCAGGACCTGCTCCAGCGCGAGAAGGCGATAGCGTTCCGCGGCGTCGAACAACTGGCCGC
>Ga0207639_10000368_pt1 | contig 31255 bp, 31 predicted proteins | sample KBSCornC32_FD_184299 | JGI IMG/M metagenome (GOLD analysis project Ga0207639, IMG submission 184299) | Corn rhizosphere microbial communities from Kellogg Biological Station, Michigan, USA - KBS Corn C3-2 (SPAdes) (version 2) | ecosystem: Host-associated > Plants > Roots > Rhizosphere > Soil ...
CTTGGCTCGACGGTATGGAAGACCCTGGCCCCTTTCGGCGCATGGTTCGCTGCCCCGGCGCCTATCATCGCCGCATTGCCCGGCCGATCTTGTCGATGGACCCGCAGACATTATGGCTACCGAACGCCGCCGGTGAACAACGTTATGTCACCGGCGCGCAGAACCAGCTCGGATCATTGATCGACGATCTCAGGTCCATTTGTCGCGTGGTGCAACCTGCGCCCGGGACGCTTTCGGTGCACGGCCATGAGATCCGCAACCTGCTGATCCTGGCGGCGACGGAAGTTGAAATGCATTGGCGCGGCATTCTGGTGGCCAACGGCCGGACCGCCAAGTTCAATACGAACGAATATGTGAAGCTGGCCGATGTGCTCGGACTGCCAGCCTTCACGGTACGCTTTCACCCCTGTCCGGACATCGACCCGTTCACGCCATTTGCGCTTTGGGAGGCGGCGGATCCGACCAACTCGTTGCCATGGTTCTCCGCCTATCATGGCGTAAAGCACAATCGCGAATTCGAGTTCGAGCGGGCAAGCCTTGCCAATGCGTTCGCCGCAATTGCGGCGTGCGCGGTGCTGCTCGTGGCGCAATTCGGACACCAGGCGCTGACGCCGGAGCTCAAACGATTTCTCGACGTAGAGGCACCGGAATGGCCGGTCGAGGAAATGTATATCATGCCACAGACGGACGAGGGCTGGACGGCGCAACCGCATCCCGCGCTCATCTGAGGGAGACACGCTTGCCTTATCGCGCGCGCAGCGACGGTAGGATCGCTGTCACCATCGACAGCAATGTCTGGAATCTGTTCCACCGATTGGATGTGCGGCTGTCGGTCGAACTCCCGAAGGACCGGTTTCTGCTGTTCGTCCCGAGGCAGATCGAGATCGAACTCGCAGCGATCCCGGACCGCCCCGACAAGGAGGCGCTAAGGGCCTATATCGCGCGTGAAATGGTGAACAGCGCGATCAGCGTGACGGCGGTGTTCGGGTTCGCGCGGCAGGATGGCGGCCCCCAGCGCCATGGCAGCTTTGGGTTCGGCACCTTCCAGTCCGAGGACGAGCGCGCATTCTACGCGGCCATCCGCGAGCCCTACCTGCTCGATCAACCGGCCAGGAACAGCGGATTGACCAACAACGAAGGCGATGCGGCGGTAGCCGCCGCGTCGCTATCATCCGTGGTGCTGACGCTCGACAGGAAAACCGGGCCGCTACGCGCCGCACTCGATCATGGCGGCAAGGTGCTTGATATGACCCCGTTCGAAGACTCGGGCCTCAGTCTTGCCGGCTATGTCGCGCGCCGTCAGACCATCCCAACGTAGTGCGAGGAGCAGGACGGGGAAATTGGCGCTGGCAGACACGGCGAAGGCCATGCTCATGATGAACCCGAGGTTCTGCTTCGCAAACGGCATCGCGAGCGCCGCGCTGATGGCGACGACGACCACCGTGCAGATGCGCGTCCGGCGGATGGAGTTCCCGCCGGGCGCCGCGCCGCCTCGTCCGATGAGGTCGTGAGCGAGCGCGGAGACGGCGGTGATCACCAACCCGGAAACCACCGCCAGGATCGTCGTGTAGATGGCGGCGCTGACAAGCCCCAACAGGACGCCGCCACCCAACCGGTCGATGAGATAGAGGAAGATCATGTTGGCGCTGCCAAGTGGCCGTCCACCGGGGCCCGTGTAAGTCGGATCGCCGGCGACCAGCGCAACGGCGCCGAGCGATACGGCGAGGTAACAGATCGTCGCCAGACCGACGGTCAACGTCGCGACGACCATCGACGTCCGCGCCGCTCGTGCATCCTCGACCGTGCAAAGACGGATCAGAATATGGGGTAGGCCGGCGATGCCGAACATCATGGCCGCCGCGAGCGACAGCGTCGCTCCCGTGTCCGGCAGCATCGCACCCGGCCGCATATATGCAGCACCGAGCATATGAGCATGCGCCGCCGAGCTCAGCAGCCTGCCGGCATCGAAATGGAAAAGCGCCAGGATCGCAATCGAGAGGAATGTCAGCCCGCCGATGAAAACGCAGGCCTTGAGCAGTTGAATCCAAGTGATCGCCAGCATCCCGCCCATCCCCACGAAGACCGTGATGAGGACGGCCACGACCAGGATGGACCAGACATAATCGAGACCGAACATCAGGTTCACGAGCTGGGCGCCGCTGACCAACTGCCCGATAAGGTAGAGCGACACCACGACGAGCGTCGACACGGCGGCGAAGATCCGAAGCGCCGGCGCGTCGAATCTGGCCATGAGGACGTCGGCCATCGTGAACTTGCCGAGCGCGCGATAGCGCTCGGCCATCACGAACAGCACAAAGGCGAAGCCGATCACCGTACTCAGAAAGTAGATCATCGAGTCGCCGCCGAAGCTGAAGAACAGCGCAACGACGCCCAGCAGCGATGCCGCTGACGAAAATTCGGCGGAGATGGCGATGCCGTTGACGATCCCGGAAATGTGGCCACCGGCATTGTAGAAGCTGTCTGTCGTCCTGGTGCGCCTCGCCGCGAGAAACGTCGCGAACAGTGACAGCGCCACGACGCCTGAAAACAGCGCTGCGGCGAGCACGGTGCCCCTTGCAGCAATCACGTCCTGCGCCTCGCGAACAGAATGACAAGAACCACCTGAAAAGCGAGCAATGCGAGTGTCAGGGCCAGCAGAACCGAGAGCGAACTGCCGAGCATGACGGGAGTCTTCAAGGCGTCTGGCTCAAGCGACATCGCAAGCAACAGCGCCAAATAGGAGCGGCGGGCGGCTATCTCGGATGGAGCCTGCTCACGCCTTGCCGCTCAATGATGTGAGGGAGACTCGTGCCAGGCCAGTGAAGACTCAGCAGATGCCAAATGCACCGCATGCATTTCGTGTACTGCTTTCGGAGGCCTTTGGATGCGGCCCCAACTCAAACTGTCGAATGCTTCAGCCAGATAGTGTCTCGACGGTGGAGACTTCGATCTCCTCCATGTCGGGATGCCGCCGCCCGATCATAAAGCGCCCAAAAAAGGCTTCGAGCTCATGATGTGCCGAAAGCGGCAGGACGTGTGCGATATACTGATCCGGCCGGATGATAACTACGCAGCCGCTGGACCGATCGATGCCACGGAGCGTGAAGATATCCCGTCCACCTCTTCGGTCGGCGCAGAACACCTTCTCATAGTCTTTCAGGCCATATCGCCCCTTTGCCGGCTTCAGCAAATCGGGCATCCGCTCGAACGCGACGTCTCGGTAATCGTCCTGAAACACCGCTCGGACGTCGATCACTGAGTCGATATCGTTCCCCGCGGCGGTGTACCGCAGAAGGGGTGAGCAGTCCGACCCGCCGAGATATTCGCACAGTTGCCGGACCTGCGATCTCGGCTCGGTAGGATCCTCAGCTGGCGCGAAGATGACTACCCGCCATCGCCCGTCGGCGAGCAGCACGTCGCCGAGCTGCATAGGCCGCGCGTCGGCCAGCCGGATTACCGGCGCAGAGTGGAAGCGCATGCCTTGGACCAGGCCGGTCGCGAGCGACTGGTGGCGCACCTCGGCGGAGACGAGCGACGGCGGATAGTGCGTAGCAGTGCCCGCAGTGAATCGGCTCTGCGCCTCAAAGAATGCCTGGAACTCAGCGGGATCGATCCCTTCCGATTCCGGGTCGTCAAGATTCTTCGGCCGCGCGCTGAACATGCGCGCCATCTCGCGGTCGAAATCGATCAACTCCCGGGCAACGGCGTGCCGCTCGCGCGAATAGCTATGCAGGATGCGCGGCAATGACGCACCGGACAGGACTGAAGCAAGCTTCCACCCGAGGTTGAAGCTGTCCTGCATCGAGACGTTCATGCCCTGCCCTGCCTTGGGGCTGTGGGTATGGCAGGCATCCCCGGCGATGAACACGCGCGGAATGCGGACGTCACGCTCGTCTTCGGGCACGTCGTCGAAGCGCGCGCTCAATCTCTGCCCGATCTCGTAGACCGACCACCATGCGACCTCCTTCACATCAAGGCGGTATGGATCGAGGATGCGCTGGGCCGATGCGATCAGCTGGTCGACGGTAATGCCGCGATCGGCAACGCGTTCGTTTTCCCCGAGCTCATCGAGCTCGATGTACAGGCGGTTGAGATAGCCGCCCTCGCGCGGGATGATCAGGATGCTACCTTCGCTCTGCGAGTGAACCGCGGTCTTGAGCCGGAAGTCGGGAAAGTCGGTAGTTGCTAGCACATCCATAACGCCCCAAGCCTGATTGGCGGAGCGCCCATCGAGGCTGAGCCCGAGCTCACGTCTCACGGAGCTGCGCGCACCATCACAGCCGACGACGAAACGCGCCCGAATCGTCTCGATCTCACCGGCATGCTCAGCATCGAGCCGCTCGAGCTGCACGGTCACCGGAAAAGCGTCCTCGCCGTCCGCAGCAAGTCGCAGGTCGAGCCGATCGGCGGTTGGCGTGACCCTGATCGACCGCAATTCACGCGCGTATAAGGGTGCGATCGGGCTGATCGATTGCGCCATCACGTCGAGGTAGAAGTCGTGTATCCGCGCCTGGTTGAGGATGACGTGGGGAAAGTGTGACAGGTCGTCAGGCGTATCATGGATGCGACCGCTGCGCGCAATGTGCCCCGGGCGGCTGGCATCGGGTTTCCAGAACGTCGTTTCGTTGACCCAATAGGCTTCCCGCAGGACGCGTTCGCTGAACCCGAAGGCATCGAACATTTCCATCGTGCGACAGGCGATTCCATCCGCCTGTCCGAGCGTCAGCCGCTCTGCCTTGCGCTCCACCAGGCAGCTGCGCAGGCCCGGGATTCTGGCAAGTTGCGCGGCAAGGGTCAAGCCGGCAGGGCCGGCTCCGACAATGAGGACGTCGACTTCGGCGGGCGGACATGCATCCGTTATCCCGCCGGACGCTTCGATCTGAGGGTCGCCCGTACGAAATCCATTCAGATGAAATTGCATGTTCCCGAGCTCCCACTGTGCGTCATTGTTTCGGCGGCTCGGCTACTTTGAGACCGACGGCGCATGCGCACACCGCCGGATGAATGCATGATTGGCCCCATCCTATCAAGTAAGATTATCAATATTCGATAATCTCGTCCTATTGATGTGGGTTGCGGATAGCACCAGCGATTGGCGCGATATCCAAGCGCCGCTACCGTCGCGACTGCGACAGCGGAGAAGGCGGCACTACATTGGGCACGGTTGACAAAGCGATGGGAGTATTGGGCCTGTTCACTGTCGAAGAGCCGCAATGGTCGGTCGAGGACGCCGCGCTTCGTCTCGGCATCCCGGCGAGCAGCGCGTACCGCTACTTCCGCGGCCTAGCGGACTTCGGCCTGATCGCCGATTTCGCCGGCGGGCGTTATGTCGTAGGCCCGGCGATCATCGAACTCGATCGGCTCGCCCGGCGTACGGATCCATTGATCGCGGCCGCAAGCGCGCCGATGGACGAACTTGCTCTGGTGCCGCACAACGAAAAGGTCGTGCTTCTGTCGCGGCTCTACGGACGTCGGGTGATGTGTGTCGATCAGCGGTCGACCGGGCACCACAAAATGACAGTCAGCTTCGAGCGCGGTCGGCCCATGTCGCTATACCGCAGCTCGGTTTCGAAGGTGATCCTGGCCAACCTACCGGCCCGCACGCTCGCGCGCGTCCACCACGAAGATGCGTCCGAAATTGCGGTCGCCGGCCTGGGCGAGACGGCCGACGAGTTCCGGCGAAACCTGCGCGCCATACGCCGCCAGAGATTTTTTATTTCGTACGGTGAAGTCGATGCCGGCGTTGTTGGGATCGCAGCTCCAATCATGTCGCCAGGAGGCGACGTATTTGCGAGCCTGGCGCTGGTCCTTCCAGCGGGCTCAACACATGAAGCCGAAGTCGATGCGCTGGTTTCGCGCGTGCGTGACGCTGCCGCATCCGTAACGGAAAATCTCCGAAGAACGACCGCAGGCTCGGCGTGATACGATGCGGGCGCGACCGACCCGCATCGTCACCCCTGCAGTGCAGAAGCGCGCTCAGCTGCCTGCCGCGATGTCCTTCAGCGTACGTGCCGTATCGGCCAGAACGAGCGGGTCGGCGGTGATTGCTGCCAGGACGAGCGCCCGACCCTGCACGTAATCCTTAGCGGCATTCACACAGTCGAGCGCGACGACGCGACCGCCGCGCAGATAGATCACCGAAAACGACCGCGCGGCGACGTTTCCGCGAACGACATGGTCGTCGTGCCCGATCGACAATCCCACGGTCTGGAGCTTCAGGTCGAACTGATTGGACCAGAACCACGGGATGGCCTGATAGCCGTCAGATGCGCCGACGATATCGCTTGCCGCGACAGCGGCCTGATCGTTCGCATTCTGCACGGATTCGAGCCGTATCCAGGCACCGTCGGCAAACCTGTTCTCGTGGAGCGCGCAGTCGCCGATCGCGTGGATATCCGGAAGGCTGGTGCGGCAATGCCCGTCGACCGCAACGCCGTTGCCGCCTGCCGCTCCGGCGACCAATAGCGGATCAACGGACGGGATGATGCCAATGCCGACGATCACCATGTCGGCGGGCAATATCGTCCCGTCCGACAAGGCTACGCCGGTGACCTGCCCGTCAACGCCGACGATGTGATCAACCTGCGCGTTCAGGCGGACATCGACCCCGTGGGCGCGGTGTTCTGCCTCGTAGAAGCGCGACAGCGGCTCGCCCGCCACTCGCGCCAGCACACGGTCGAGCGCCTCGACCACGGTGACCTTGTGCCCATATTTGGTCAGCGCCGCCGCGGTCTCGAGACCGATGTATCCACCACCGACCACCACCACCCGCTCAACGCTCTCGACGGCTTGAACAATAGCGTCGACGTCGGTGCGCGTACGGACGACATGTACACCGGTCAGATCGTGGCCGACGCAACCTAGCCGGCGCGGACTTCCGCCGGTCGCCCAGACAAGCCGCCGATAGCGGATAGAGTCCCCGTCCTGAAGCGTGACGCGGTGGCTAGCGGGATCGACCGCGACCCCGCATCTTCCAAGCAGCAGCATGATGTCGCGCTCCGCCCAAAAGGCGCGTGGCCGTATAAGGATACGGTCGAAGGTCTTCTCACCCGAAAAGTAGTCCTTCGATAGCGGCGGGCGTTCGTAAGGGGGGTGCGTTTCATCGCCAAGCAACGCGACCGACCCGGCGAATCCTTTCTGTCGCCGATGGGATTGCCGGCGATTTCAGCGAATCGCAAAGCACATTCTACGCGGGGGCGGAGAGCACGCCCTGCAAATAGGCGTGATAGCGGCGTGGCCGGAAATCTCTGTCGCGCTTGTCTATCAGCGTGTGAAATTCAGTAGCAGCGGCTCGTCTGCGAGCGAGAGCAGTTCTTCCCCGGCGAGCTCGGCGAGAGCGCGGGCTTCGTCGGTAACATGGAGAAGCGGGATCCCGGCGTGGTCGACCAAGAAGCCTTTCTGGACGGCCATCATCACATGGTCGCAGGGAAAATGCACGTCGCCGACCGCATGCAGGCCGAGCAGGGCGAGAAGCTGGTCCGGCCCACGCGCGCGGAGGAAGTGCTTGCGGCACAGGCTGACCGGATCGCGCGAGCTGCCCCCATGCAGCTCCTTCATGATGTCGTCCGCGAAATCGGCCTGGTCCTTGGCCGGCTGGCCGAATGACTTGTAGGCACGGCGCGAGGCCTTTTCCTTGACGATGTGGTCGGCCAGGGCCTGGATCACGTAATAGTCGGTATACAGGTAGCTGACGTTTCCCTTGTCATCGGTGTCGTCAATCTCGATAAGCACGAAGCCGCCGCCGACGCCGCAATCGCCAGGTGCGAACCCGAGCTTGTCGCCGTATACTTCCTCAAGGCGCATGAACCGCTTGGTACTGGCCCAGGACGCGGTCTTGGCCGTCTTCAGGACCGTCTTGAGCTGAACCCGCCGCTGCGTGTCGCCATCGTCGAGCATGACGTCGTAGGAGTCGCGGTCGACCTCGGGCTCGAACAGCGTGAGCGCGTAGCCGCGCCGCGCCGCGGCCAGCTTCAGGTCGAAATAGAGCTTGTGAAAGAATATCCGCTCGCGCGTGACGCTGTTGGAAGGGGTCCGGCAGAATTCAGCAATCGTCATTGTCATGGTCGGTCCAGTCCGGGCACGCGCGGGTCGAGTACGTTCAAGCGCATAGCCCGGAGGCCAGCAGAAACCTACGTCGACTGTTACGGCGCCTGTCCATCTGGACCCCGCTGAGTGAGGACGACAAATATCCCCTTGGCATCGCCCGATGCTGCGGACACAGAGCTTCCTGCTAGCCGTCCAAACGGGAAGAAGATGCTGTTGACAGGCACAACGGCACCACGGTCAGGCGCCGGCTGTTGGTCCCCGCCAACGGTGGCCAGATAGGCACGCGTCTCGCCCGGTAGCGTCCGGCCCGTCGCGAGAAACGCAGCGTAGCGGGCGGGTCCGGCGTTATAGGCGGCGAACAAGCCGGGATAGCCGAACCGATCATACATCAGCCGCAGATAGCAAGTGCCCGCCAGGATATTGTCGCGCGGATCGTGCGGATCGGCACCAAGGCCAAGCGCACCGCGCTGTTCGGCCCAGGTGCCAGGCATGAGCTGCATCAGCCCCATCGCGCCCGCGCGGCTGGCGATCGGCCGGCCATCGAGCGTCGTCCTCCCGGCGCTTTCGGCCCGCATGACGCGCTCGATCCATGTGGCGGGAACGCCGCACCGGGAGGACGCCTCGGCGATATAGGTGCGCCAGCGCTCGACCTGATCCGCGTGTGCTGGCGTTGCCGCCTGCAGCGCCAGCGTGACAACGAGCGATTTCAGCGCGCCCACAGCAAGGTCGCCTTGCCGACGATACCGCGGCGGCTGGTCGGCCCGAAATAGCGCCCGTCGAAAGAGGCGAGGCTATCAGTCATCAACAGGAACATCGTCCCATGCCGAAGTGTGACGCAGCCCGTCCACCACGGCATCGGACGGCCCGCGCCATCGCGGACCCGGCGCTCGGCGATCCAGCGGCCGTTGACGAATATCTCCTGCCCGAGCGCGCAAACGGTGTCGCCGGGCTCGGCCGCGATGCGCTTTACCAGCGGTACATTGGCGGGAAGATAATGCCGGCGCGCGGCGAAATCGCGGGCAGCGGCGGGCGGCCAGGCGATCACCATGTCGCCGGTCGCGGGATCGGTCCTGCCGACGCGGTAGAGCCCGATCGGCGCGCTCGCGCTGGCATTCCAGACGAACAGGGGACGCGGCGGGAGCGCGATCGTGGCGGCGAGCGCCGCCGCGAGCCCGGCGATCGCAAGGCTTCGTCGCGCGAGACGGCGTCGCCGCGACCGGGCGGCACGAAGGCTCTGGCTCCAGTGGGCAAGCGCGGCAGAAGCGGCGCGGCGATCAGTCATGGCCGCTCTCCCCAGCGGCACCCAGCGACCAGGCGTCGAGATCATCGATATGATAGCGGACATGCCGGCAATGGCGCCGGAACCGCGGCCCTGTGCCGGCGCTGCGATGCTCTTGGAGCGTGCGCACCGAAACGCCGAGATAGTGCGCGGCCTGTTCGGGGCTCAGAAAGGGGGAGCCGCGCAGCGCCAGGCGCGCGCGGGCAACTTGATCATCGTCGTCCATGGGTCCGATCCAACTGCATCGCGCCGCGACGCGCGGCGGATGGATCGGTGATGACGGCGGATCAAGGGCGCGGCGAGTGTCGAAAACCGGCACCCTCATTTCGACACACCCGGCGAGAAGGCCGGGATAACGCCGTGCGACGACACGCCGCAACGCGAGGTATTCCTATCCTTGCAGTTCTTGAGCCTGACCGGGCCGGGCACCGAACGCGGCGATAGCGGAAGCCAAGCCTTCACTGACGATCCAGCGCGCCCGCTCGAGATGGGAGCGCCAGCATTGCTCCGCGTCGCACGCGGTGACATCGATCTTCATCAGTGAAGTCGCGGCCTCTTGCCAGTCGCGGCCAGCGTCGGCGGCTTCGAGCAATGCCGCGTACAGCGCGAGATGACAGCGATCATAGTCGACCACCGCATCGCCTTCCGGCGCCCGTCTTTCGACCACGATCACTGCGTCAGACCTCCATTGATCCGTGCTGACGAGTATACTCCGTGGATCGTCACTCGACAATGGCGTCCATCTTGGCCGGTGTCGAGTCGAGAGAATCTTGCCCGCAATCTCAAAGCGCTGAGGACGTCGAAGGGCCTTTCGCAGGAAGCGCTGGCCGACGCTGCAGGCATTGATCGAACATATGTCAGTGCGCTCGAACGGCGAAAATACAGCCTCAGCATCGACCGGCTCGATCAATTGGCGGCGACACTTGGCGTCGAGCCGCACATTCTCCTGATGTCCGAGACGCCGCAGTCTGCTGGCTGAAGACGGCGCTTAAAATCAGGGGCGATCGCGGCAAATCATATTCATAATGGATGTAATTGCCACGTACCGCGCGGCCGATCAACGAGGGCGCCGGCTGGACCGGCGCGGATCATCTCGTCGCCGGCAACTATCATTCGCCGGACGAGCGACTTCCTGTGCTCGCCATTTCCAGGCCATGCGCCGGGGCCAAGCACGACCTCAGCGATTTCTCGCAGGCCGGCTCCCGCATCGCGTGTGTCCACTGCCTGCAGGGCCAGCAGCCGGTGGGCCACACGTATATGCTGGGGCGCCGGAACCGGCCCGCTGCAAAATCTGCTGACCACAGAGATTTGGGCTGGAAGTCGGTCGTCATCGGCGATGTCAAAGCGCAGCGAGACCGGGCCTGCCGCAGTTGTACCCTCGATCACGTCGAACCGAAAAAGATGATAGCCGCGCTCGATCAGAAGATGCTCTGCATGTCGGCCGCGCAGGATCCGCGCACCCATCATCACCGCATCGAATAATCGCATCTCATCGCTCGGCGGGTTCCGCACCCGTACCGCAAGCACGCACGGATCGACCGCGGCCGACCACATCGGCAGAACGTGGGCGCAGCTCTGTCCGGGGTCTTCAGCGAAAGTGCAGCCCCCAATGCGCGACGAAGTCGGCACCGGCTGCGACGCCGGTCCGCGACAGGGCCGGCAGCCCGGCAAACGCTGCACGGTAGGCCGGATCACGGCGCAGCACTTCCCACGCCAACGCGCTGCGCCCCCGTTTGACGATTGCCTCATAAGCAGCGGGATCGAGCGTGCTCACCGTACGACCTCAGCCGAGCTCGCCCATCTGCGACCGGACGAACATCGCCGCCGCCTCGGCCTGATCCGGCCGTAGCGCGTCGATCGCAGGGAGATGCTCCGGCACATGGTCGCCGAGCAGGACCGACGGGCATTGCCCTTCGACATTGCCGAGGTTGGGGCGATGCTGGGCGTAGCCGACCAGCGCGGCCAGTTCCGGCGAGAAGTGACGCGCCACCTGGGGCGGATAGACCAGCCATTGCAGTTCGAACGGCTTGAGCCAACCAAGGCAATAGCTGATGACGATGCCCCGACGCGGTGCCGCGCTCGCATTGCCACCGCCGCCGTGGAGGGTCGAACCAAGGAAGATGAGGGCGTCGCCCGGTGCCATCGTCGGCACGATCGAATCCTCTTCGGCGAGGACCGGCACGTCCTGATCGAACTGACTTCCCGTCCACAGGCGCGTGCCCCCGTTCTCGCGGGTGAACGTGGTCAGCGGCCACATGACGTTGACGAGGTATTCGAGGGCGCCCTTCGGACCCTGCCACATATCCTGGTCGCGATGGGGAAGCTGCGGCAGGGCACCGGGATGGATCTCGATCGCCTGTGTGAGGTTGAGCGCGATCCGCTCGCACCATGGCAACAGCATCTGTTCGACGATCTCAAGAACCAGTGGATGCATCGCCAGCCGCTCGATCGCCGGTGACCGGGTCAGCAGCGACCCGAAGCGCTTGGTCCGTTCGCCATAGAAGGCACCCTGGCACAGCGGGGTCGCGGCAAAGCGAGGATCAAGGTCTGTTTCGATCCTGGCGATCTGGGTCGGATCGACGGCGCGCCCGAACACGCACCAGCCGTTGCGCGCGAGCATCGCGGCATGGCGATCGACCGCGGCGCTCACGCCGGCACCCGGTCGAGCACGGGGGAATAGACACCTGACCAGCCGAGCCGCTCTGGCGTGTCCGGCCGGACATGGATGAGAAAGGCGCCGATCGGCCCGCCCGGAATGCGCACCGCAGGTCCAAGCGGTTCGGCCTGCCAGCCCAGCGACAGCACTTCCTTGCGGAACGGGTCCGGGATGACGCCGGTATAGCGCTCGATGCCGCGTTCGAGCGCGACGTCGACCATCGCGGAGAAAAGCATGTTGCGCAGCTCACGGCGACGCTCGGCGCCGTGCCGCTGGGGCAGGCACAGGCGCGTGCTTTCCCAAGTCGCTTCGTCGACCGGCACGCCGAACGGGCAGAGGTGAGGAAAGAGCGTGCCGAGCATATGCGGCCGGATGCTCGGAAACAGCCGGATCGACGCCGCGTGCTCGCCGTCCTCATCGGCGACGATCAGATAGATCGCGTCGGCATTGTCGAACTGGTCGATTTCATACTGGCCATCGACCACCGGCACGTCCCAGCCGAACAGATCGACGAAGAGGCGTTTGCGGTCGGCGAACATGGATTGGAGGAGCGGCCGATTTTCGGGCGCGAGAGGGTTGTCGATAATATGGATCATGATGGGCTCCCGGTCGTGGTTTCCACGCACGAAGGAAGCAGCGACTAACCGGCCGAGATAGACCGAGCGATTACTCGGGTTGACGAGTCCGGAGTTCGTCCAATCCGATCTCCCCGGCGAGCACCGCGCCTACCACCAACTCGGTGCGATCATGCGCATCGAACAGGCGGCGAGCCTCGGTCATGTAGCCATCGACCGTACGTGGCGTCAGGCCGAGCGCACGGGCGATCTGTTTGTTCGAACAGCCGCGCCCCGCCAGAATAACGCAGTCGCGTGGACGTGGATGCAACCTTGGCAAGCCCGAGGCGATCGGCACTTCTCCCAATACAAGGCGCCGTGCGGCCTGGAACGCAAAGATGCCGATCATCTGTGCCGCTCCCAGATAACGGTACGCGCATTCGGGGCGGCGCGTGCCTGCGAAGGTACAGGAACCCATGCGATCGCCGAGCCGGACATAGGGCACGGTGATGCCTTCGTTCAGGCCTTCGCGCGCGCCCAGCTCGAAGCTGGCACGATCCTGATGGTCGAGCTGGATGATGCGGGAGAGATCGGACCAGAGGAAGGCACTATCGGCAAAGATGCAGCCCCGGATAACCGGATCACGGCGATAACGATGCTGCCCGATCAGGCGGTCGGCGATTGCCGCCGGATAGTCCTTGAGATCGACACGGTCAGGCCGCGACCCGCGAAGGTCGTCATGATGGATCAACGCATAGTGACGAAAGCCCATCGCGCTCGCGATGGCTTCCATCAGCGACACAAGTTCGTCTCGTGATGCTACCGTGCGGAGCGCCGCGATAACGCTATCGATCAGTGTCAGGCAGAACAGGTTTCTCGGCCACTCAGGATTAGACGGCATACTCTCACGTCCTTCTCCCCCCGTTCAATCGGTCGACAAACCGTCCCTGGCGGCAACCAAGTCGATTCTTTGGCACGGCACTTATTGCGCAGTCCTCCGGTCAACCCGTGGCGTCAGCTAAACCCGTCGCGTCAAACGCTGACCGGCGCTTCGAACGATTCAGCCGACGCCGTGGCGGACAGCCGCTGGTGCAATATTGCGAACGCGCCGACTGATATCAGCGACAGCATCATTAGGACGCAGCCCAAAGACGGCAGAATCTGCGCCGGCGACAGCAGGTAGCTGCTGACGGCCCCCACCAAAGCAGGACCCGCTCCCGCACCGATCCCAACGTTGGCGAACATGAAGAAGCCCGTCATCCGGCCGCGCATCGCCGACGGCGTGATCGTCTGCAGGAAAGTGGGCATCAACATGAGCATCATCGATGTCATCATCGTCATCATACCGACCACAGCGATGAAAGGCCCCGCACTCGCGGACGCCAAGCAGGCTATCGCGAGCAACAACAAAACGGACCCGATGGCGGTCATCGTCGCTGTCACCGGTCGGGTAGACGGGTGCCGGAACGCGCGATCCGCAATAAGGCCGCCCGTCAGACAGCCGAGTGTTCCACCCGCCAAGCCCACAGAACCTAGAGCTGAGGCAACTTGACCTGGAGACCAATTGAACGAGCGCGAAAGTATCAATGGTGACCAGGCAGTGATGGCATAATGGATGCCAACGATCGCCGTTGATGCGAGCGCGAAGACGAGATGCGAGCGCCCAGGGCCCCCGAGGAAGGTGAAAAGCCGGCTGGACGAGATTTCCCCGACATGGCCAGCCTTGCGGGTAGGATCGCGCAGCAGAACGAGACCGACGCTAACCGCGATTCCCGGCAACGCCGCCGCCGCGAACGCGACGCGCCATGCCGCGCAGTTGCCGAAAATCGGTAGAACGAGACGGCCTTCCGTGTCGCCAGCGGACAGAATCCATCCCGAAATCGCGGCAGCGCATGCGACGGAAACGGGCGCCCCGAGCGAGTAGATCAATGATGCGCGACCGAGCAACCGCTTCGGAAAAACGTCCGCCATCAACGAATAGGCACCTGGCGTCAGCGCTGCTTCGCCGGCGCCGACACCCATGCGGGCCACAGTCAGCAGCGCAAAGCCAGGCGCCAGGCCACATGCAAGGGTCATGGCGCTCCAGAAGGCGACCGCGCCCCCCATGACCTTCGTGCGGGAGAACCGATCGATCAGAACACCCATCGGCATCCCGGCCACCGCGTAGAATAGCGAAAAAGCGAATCCTTGCAGAAGCCCCAGTTGGAGATCGGTAAGCGCAAGGTCACTCTTCACTGCGGGAGCGACAAACGCGAGAATTTGACGGTCGAGCCCGGATAAAACATAGGCCAAAGCGAGGAAAAGGATGAGGAACCAGTCGCGCCGCCGCACGCGGTGCGAGGTGCCAGCTTCGGTCATTTCGCTAAGGTCTCGTCAGCAGGCGCGCAATCGAACAAGTGAGCGCGAGCTTGCAGCGCGGCGTCGAGCGCCGCAAGGAATGCCGTGATATCCTCGTCGGTTGTGACGAGAGACAGGGCTATCAGGCCACGCGGCGCGAAATAGATACCGCGTTCGAGGAGGTCAAAAAATAGCAGTTTCCGCCACGCCGCGACCGTCGCTGCGTTTCCATGCGGATGGATGTTCATGATCGAACCGAGGCCGGAGACTTGGAAGGGTGCGGCGTGTTGATCGAAACAGGCCGTCAGCCGCTCCCGAAGTTGGTCGCCTTTGCTGTTCATTGCGGACAGCGCGTCCGCGCTGAGCAAGGTTCGGCATGCCGTCAAGCCGGTCGCCATTACGAGACTGTTATTGTTGAACGTTCCCGAATGCGCCACTCCATCACCGCGCCGCGGGTCAAACATGTCCATGACGTCTGCGCGGCCACCGAAGCAGCCAAAAGCGAGACCGCCGCCGAAAAACTTACCCAGCGTCGTCAGGTCGGGATCGAGACCGAGTTGGGACTGGCGGCCGCCCACTGCCAGTCGGGCGGTCTGCACCTCGTCGAGGATGAACAATGCCCCTCGGTCTCGGCAAAGGCGCTGGATAGCCGACAGGAACGCAGGATCGCCTGGAATGCACCCGCCCGCACCGAGCATTGGCTCGACCAAGATCGCGGCGAGGTCCAAGTGATGCTCGGCAACCGCAGCCTCAAGCGCACCAATGTCGTTATACGGGACGACAATGAAGCGATGCGGTACACTACCTGCGGGCACGTCTCGACCGAAGGTGATGCCGGTGCCGTGATAGCCACCCGCGAAGACAATGATGGTTTTGCGCCCCGTAAACTGCGTCGCGGCCGTTATCGCCATGAGATTGGCCTCGGTCCCCGAGTTGGTGAATCTCAGCCGCTCGATCGAGTCGAAACGACCGCAGATCTCTGCCGCCAGTTCGATCTCCATCCCGTGATGCGATGACAGGTTCAGCCCCCGATCGAACGCCCCGAGCAACGCATGACGCAGTTCCGAGGGTGAGTGGCCGAAGATGCCCGAGGTAAACTCGTTCAGGAAGTCGCGATAGACATGGCCATCGGCATCGGTGAGCCACCTGCCCTCACCGCTGGCCATATAGAGCGGAAAGGGCTCGTACCAAAGGGACGTGCGAGTATTCCCCCCGGGCATGACCTCCGCGGCGCGTCGCGCCAGCCCCTTGCTAGCTGGATTACGTTCGATGAAGGACTGGACCGCGGCGGCGAGCGCCGCGGCCAGTGGCGTGGAGACGGTATCGATCATGCGATAGAAACCATCCAACCGTCGGCTGTAAATTCCATCGTCATCAGAAATGCACCCGGGCGCCGACCACAAACGTGCGCCCATAGAGGTCGTAGAGGATCGGGTTGGTCGATGTCGCGTAGATGAATGTTCCCGGATCGAGCGGCGGGTTCGCGTTCAGGAGGTTGTTGATCGTGCCATAGAGGCTGAATTTGCCGGCGCCCGGAACGCGAACTTCACCCGACACATTGAGCAGGAACTGGCCTCGGACATGATTGTCGTTGATGTCGGTTGCGGTGTAGTCGGCGTTATATTTGCCGCCGCCGACATACCGGCCCTGGACAGACGCGCTTATTACGTCGCTGTCATAGGTCAGCGTGGCAGTGGATCGCCAATGTGGGCTTGCCGCGAGATCAGTACCGACCACGCCCGCCTGCCGAAACACGGTCACGCCATCATTCGACGTCAGTTCGTCAAGATACGTGGCCAGCGCACTCAGTGTGACCGATCGATTACCGGTACCAAGCGGCACGCGGTAGCGCAGTTCCATGTCCACACCACTGAGCCTGATCGACGCCAGATTCAGTTGCTTGACGGCTACTGCGGAGATTGCTCCCGTGGTGTCGCGAGTAATCAGCGAGCAAAGGCCCGGCTGGCTGGTGGAACAGCGGTCTATGATCTGCTGCGCGGTCAGGGATGCGATCGCGTCGCTGATCTTGAGATGATAATAGTCGGCGGACAAAGAGAATCCGGGAATAAAGCGCGGTGTCACGACAGCGCCAGCGGTCCACATATTGGACTTTTCCGGTCGTAGCGCGGTGTTACCCGAGGTGAACTGCTGCGCGATCGATTGCGCATTGTTGCGGGTCGGGTCGGTCGCTGTGAAGAACGTCAGCAACGGAGATGCAAACAACTCGTTGATGTTGGGTGCGCGGATGTCGCGCGAGACAGTGCCGCGGAACCGGATGTCCTGAATTGGCGACCAGGATCCACCGACCTTCCACGTCGCGACGCTGCCGCTGGTGCTGTAGTCGGTGTACCTTACCGCTCCGTTCAGCTCCAGATCTTGCGCGAAAGGGACGTCTTTCGCGAGCGGCACGACGATCTCGCCAAAGGCCTCCTTGACGTCGAATTTGCCGGTAATCGGGAGCACATTGCCTGCGTTGAACCCATTGACGGCAGAGATCGCATCCGCGATACGGACGACCTGCTCATGACGGTACTCGACACCGACGACGGTGGTCACCGGTCCCGCCCAGGTCGAAAACAGGTCGCCTTGGATCGATGCCGCCGCAGCATGCTGCTTGATCGTGGTATCGGATACACCGATACCGGTGACATAGTTTATAGCTGCAGCGCTCGGCGACCCGAGGCCGAACAAATTGATCGGCACACACCCGTTGCTGGGCGCGGTGAGAGTGCTGCGACAGACGATCGCGCCAGTTGCCGGATTGATCACGGCGTCGACTGCCTTTGTCATGTTCGCGTTGATCGTCAGGCCGCTCGTGCGGATGTCTGCGTTAGTTTGTCCGTATTGATAATAGGCGTTCCACTTCCAGGTCCCGCCGAGCTTGCCGTCAAGCGTCACCACGCCGCGATAGGTATCGGTGCGCGAACGGGAATCGAAAATGCCGACGTCCGGTGTAAAGCGCCCCATCGCAAAGCTGGTTACGCCGGCAGCCGCCATTCGGGTTTTGACGGAGGCGGGGAGGTAGGCATTGTCGCTCATAATGGTAAAGCCGCCTGGGAAGGAAAAAGAGGGGCCTCCAGTTGTGCTGCGGGACCATGAAAGGTCCGCGCTGATCTTGAGCGCATCCGAAATCTCATATTCGGGCCGGACGTAGATCGTGCTACGCGAGAGCGGATAGGCCAGCGGCTTGCTCGCACTCGGATTGATGCCGTCGCCGCCGATCATGTAGGCGGAACCGACCGAGGTGCCGTACTGGAACTGGCGTGTAGCTCCACCAGGCAGGAACTCGGTCCCGAGCAACGGGCCGGAACGGATCAGGCCGTTATAGGTGAAGCCCGATAAGTGGGCGTTTTCCGTAATCAGTCGGGCGGGTTGACCGTTGGTCCGCGTAAACGCCGGGTTCGCGATGACCGCCGCATCGTTATACCAGGGACGGTCACTTTGATTGCGCACGCCCTTGATGTCGGCATACTCGCCCGCGATGCTGATATGGCCGCGGCCGCCAGCAAAACCGGTCCCATACGCTGCAGAGACTTTCCACTGCGCATTGTCGCCATATTGCGTGATGCCCGATTGGATGTCGGCACTGAACCCGTCGAGCCGTTTCAAGACGAGATTGACGACGCCAGCGACCGCGTCCGATCCATAAGCGGCGGATGCGCCGCCGGTGACGATGTCGACTCGTTGCAGCAGCGATACCGGCACCAAGTTGAGATCGACATTTTCCGACGTGTTCGACGGGACGACACGTTGTCCGTTGATGAGGACCAGCGTGCGCTGCGGACCAAGACCGCGCAAGTCGGCAAGATTGGCGCCCGAGCTGACAGATTGGGTCTGCGCGGAAGGCGTGGCGGATGCCCGGAAGGCTGGCAGTTCGTTCAAGGTGTCTGCGATCGTCACCGGCGCCCTGCGGGCGATCGCGGCGTCGCCGAGAACCGTCACCGGCGTCGGTGTAGTAAAGCCGCTTCGGGAGATCCGTGAGCCCGTCACAACGATCTCGCCTGTTGCCGTCTCGGCTTGGGGAGTCGCGTCAGCAACCGGACTTGAGGGGGCCTGGTCACCGCCCTGAGGCGCCACGGGACCTTTTGCCGTGGCCGCGTCGCTGGATTGCGCCATGGCCGCGGATCCCGCCAAGCACCACCATGCGGTTGCAGATGCCAGTGCGATCCGTGCTGTGCTGCTTGCTACCCTGCGTGTTCGATTGTTCATGTCAGCCCCCTTTTTCCGAGAGCCTGTCCACGAAAACGTTCTCGCTCCGTCGGGACTGCTCCTCGACTCGAAACTGCCACATAATTGTCCGATGGGCAATATAGATTCGCGTGCGTGGGGTTCAGCGGGTTAGCAGGAGGCGCAGTCCTTCGATGATCGTGAACGTAAATGCGTCGAAACTGGCATCGAGAGGGACAGTGGATCCATTTTCCCACCGCAGGATGAAATGGCGATTCCGCAAGGCGTAGCGATGTCGCGCAATCATCGGAAAGAGCGCGCCGTCCACTTCATCGATTCGCGCACGCATCTGCCCCTGGAAATCTGCCGCATCATCAATTGGGGCCGCGGCGAACTCCATGGCGACAAAGCCCAAAGCGCCGGCTATCACGACGTCGAACGCTTCCAGAAGCCTTTCCCCTGTAAAACCCGCACGGTCGAGAACGACAAGCGTCTTCTCGACCATCACTAGGTCGGCACCAGCATTCGATAGCAGCTGGGAGGCGAGGAGAGGGGCGATATTGGGGTGTCGCCGCATAACCTCCCGCTGGGAGACGAAAAACTGGCGAATCCACTCTTTCCAGTCGATTTCGGTGTCTGCGAGCGTGACCTCGCGGTAGCTGTAATTCACTATCTCGGCGAGCAGGGCATTGCGTGTCGGCACCCACCAGCGGATCGCTGCCGGATAGACGGACAGTCTTTCCGCAAGTGTGCGGACACTGAATTTCTCGAGGCCAAGCTCATCGACCAGCGCCAAGGCGCCTTGGACAATGAGATCCTTCGTAAGTCCGCGGCTTTCGCTTTTCGCAGGTTTGCCGCGCCGTGTCGCCGCCATCCTCATATCCGTGCCAGGTTAATCCCAACCCGACATATCAGCCGAACCAGTCCCGGGCGAGCTAATGTCATGGCAAGGATTGTATTGTCCGGTGGACAATAATATGGGATATATTCTTCTGTGAAACTCGAGAGACGGAACTCGCCATGATCGTCTACGCATGCGGCTTTTCCCACGAAAGCCACAGCTTCAGCACCCGGCTAACCGGCATCGAGGATTTTGCGGGAGCAACCCCGGGATCGATAGATGCAGATGCGGACCTGATCGAATCCCGTTCGATCGAAGGCGGCATCCTGTCCGCCGCCCGCGATTTCGACTGGGAGCTCAGTTTTCCCTTCTTTGCCCAGGCCATCCCCTCCGGCCCCGTGACCACAGAGGCGTTCTCTATCATCGCTGACCGGTTGATCGCGGGGCTCAAGGAGTTGGGTAAGGTCGACGGCGTCATTCTACCGCTTCACGGTTCCATGTTCGTCGTCGACTACCCTGATAGCGAAGGCGAGATCGTCCAGAGGGTACGAGCCCTGGTTGGTCCCGAAGTGCCGATCGCAGTTCTGCTCGATCTCCACGCCAACGTGTCAGACCGAATGGTCGCGCACGCGAATATCGTCACCAGCTATCGCACGACGCCGCATACCGACCATTGGGAGACCGCGCATCGCGCGGCGACTCTGCTGGATCGGACGATGCGCGGCGAAATCAGGCCGCATGCGGCGGTCGCGCGCCTGCCGATGATGGCGGGCCTCGACATGGGGCGGACCATCGATCCGGAGGGGCCGATGTGCCGGTTGCTTGAGGTCGCGCGCGGGATAGAGCGTGATGATCCGCGCATTCTCGACATCTCGCTCAATGCTGGCTTTTATTATGGCGACGTCGAGGAAGCCGGCCCCTCGGTGATCGTCGTCGGCGACGGTGCCGACGCCGGCCAGGACACCGTCGCGCAGCGATTGATCCGCGAGGCATGGCCAACGCGCGATTTCGTCAGCATTACACATCTTCCGGTTGCCGAGGCAGTCGCGAAAGCGGTCGGCGCGCCGGCCGGCGTCGGCCCGGTCATCCTCGCCGACTATACGGACGGAATGATGGGTGGCGGCTACGGCGACGGCACGGCGCTGCTCGCGGAGTTGCTGCGGATAGATCCGGCCGGTACCGTTGTTGGCCCGATCTTCGATCCGGTCTCAGTCGGCGTGGCGCGCGATGCTGGGGTCGGCGCGACGGTCGCGCTGACGATCGGCGGCCGACAGGATCCGACCTATGGCGGCGGTCCGATCTCCGTCGCGGCTGAGATCGTCCGGCTGTCGAATGGCATCTATCGCCGCAAGGGCGCTTACGCCACGGGCACGATCGGTCATATGGGCGACTGCGCGCTCGTCAGGGTCGGTCAGGTGTCGATCCTTCTCGTCTCGCTACTTTGCCAGCCCGAGGATCGCGAGCAATATCGAATCGTGGGGGTCGACCCCGAGCGCACGACGATCATGGCGATGAAGGGCATCAACCATTTCCGCGCCGACTTCGAGGCGATCGCGCGCGAGATCGTTTTCGTCGATTCTGGCGGGCTCGTTTCGGTCGACTTCACGCGCTTCCCGTTCCGGAACGTCCGCCGGCCGATCTGGCCTCTTGATGCGGACGTGGCGATATGAATGCCAAGGTTAGCAGCGACAGCCGTCCGATCTGGAGCCGCTCAATCGATCTTGTCGATCTCAATACGGCCGGCGATGGCAATATGATCGGTCATCTCGGCATCGTATTCACTGAAAGCGGCGACGACTGGCTGGCGGCGACGATGCCGGTGGATGAACGTACCCGACAGCCGTTTGGCCTTCTCCATGGCGGCGCTTCGGCCGCACTGGCGGAGACGCTGGCTTCTATCGCCGGCGTTCTGGTCGCTGGTGAAGATCGCGCCGTTGTCGGCGTCGAGATCAACGCCAGCCACGTTCGCAAGGTGTCCACTGGCCGTGTGACCGGTGTCGCGCGTCCCGACAAACTGGGCCGCGGCACGCATATCTGGTCGGTCCGTATCCAAGACGAAACCGGAGACACCGTGTGCGTCTCGCGGGTGACGCTGCGCGTGCTGACGCCAGCCTGACCGACGATAGAGAGGAACCCAAATGTCCCGCAAGATCATCTTAACGATCGCGCCAACCGGCGGTATGGCGAGCAAGGCGCAGAACCCAGCGCTTCCGACCACACCGGAAGAGATTGCCGACGATATCCACGCGTGCTGGAAACTGGGCGCAAGCGTAGCCGCGATCCATGCACGTCGCGCGGATGGCAAGGCGACGTGCGACCCGGAAATCTACGCGCGTATCAATCGCCTAGTGCGTGAACGCTGCGACATCGTCATCAACAACTCCACCGGTGGCGGCGTTGATGGCGACATGATCGGAGAAGGTCCGAACGGCTATCCCGAAATCCTCTGGGAAGAGCGGATCAAGGGGATCGAAGCGGGCGCGGAGATGTGCACGCTCGATGCGACCACTATCATCGCGACCTTCGGCGGGCGGGAACTGCTGATGCATACGTCACCGCAGCGCTCGCGCCAGCTTGCGGAGCTGATGATGGCACGCGGCATCAAGCCCGAATGGGAAGTGTTCAGTCCCAGCCACATCGTCCAGGATGTTACCACGCTGACTGCCGCGGGACTCGACCGGCCACCCTATTTCGTCAACATCGTTCTCGGCACCGACCGCGCCTTCCAGAACGCGATGCCTTACTCGCCCAAGATTCTGCAAACGATGGTGGATCTGCTGCCGCCGGATGCCATCTTCGGCGTCACCGGGATCGGACGTGCGCAACTCCCGTGCATCTGCAACGCACTGCTGCTCGGCGGGCATATTCGCGTCGGTCTCGAAGACAATCTCTATTATACGCAGGGGCGTCTCGCGACCAACCAGATGCTGACGCAGCGTGCCGCGCGATTGGTCGAGGAGCTTGGCTACGAACTCGCAACTCCAGCGGAGGCGCGCACCATCATGGGATTGCAGTCAGCGGGATGACTTTCCTGGCGGTGGGCAGTCGCTCACCTGCAGGAAGCGGTTGGCCGCGAAGTTACAACAGCATCGTGCGGAGCCAGAGGGAGAGGTCGCGATAGGTGTGCATCACGCTGGTCGCGGATCGCTGATATTCCGCTGACCCGTCGATCATGACCGCCGGCCAGCGGGATTGATGCTCGGCGACTTGGTAGCGCAGGTCGGCGACACGTCGCCGTAATGTCGCTTGGGAGGCATTGTCGGCCGCCTCTTCTGCGAGGTGCGCCAGCGTGTCGATCTGGCTCGTCAGCAGACGTCGACATCGGAGCAGTTCATACAGCCGCTCCCGGTCCTCGCGCTGTACGATATTGTTTATCTGCTCGAACAATTGATCCATCGATTCGATTGCCGACGATAACCGTACGTGCAGCGAACCGCCTGGCAGATCGTCCATACTATCCCCTTTGGCCCTTGATGGCCGTTGCAGGAGTTCGCCAATTCACGATCCCGCCATCAAACGCGTTCGACCAGCAGCGCTACGCCCTGCCCCACACCGATGCACATGAAGGCAAGGCCGTAGCGGCCATGCGTGCGGTGCAGTTCCTCGACCATCGTCATCACGATCCGCGCACCCGACATGCCCAGCGGGTGTCCCAGCGCAATTGCGCCGCCGTTCCGGTTGACGCGGGGGTCGTCCATCTCAATCGCCAGATCGCGCAACGTCGCGATCGCCTGGCTGGCGAAGGCCTCGTTCAGTTCGATGACATCGACTTGGTCGAGCGTCACGCCGGTCGCGCGCACGAGCTTGCGCGCCGCCTCAATCGGGCCGGCCCCCATGACGCGCGGGGCGATGCCCGCCGCGGCCATGCCGAGAAGCCGGGCGCGGGGCGTTAAACCGTGACGGGCGGCCGCCGCCTCGGACGCGACGAGCATGGCCGCGGCACCATCGTTCAGGCCCGAGGCGTTGCCGGCGGTTACCGTCCCGTCGGCGCGCACGACGGGCCTGAGCTTTCCAAGCGCTTCGAGACTGGTCGGACGAGGGTGCTCGTCCCGCGAGAAGACGGTCGACCCACCCTTTGCCTGCAGGACGGTAACCGGCACGATTTCTTTCGCTAGCCGACCGTTTGCGATCGCCAGAGCAGCCTTTTGCTGGCTGGCCGCCGCGAACCGATCCTGGTCCTCGCGGCTGACCTTCCACTCGTCGGCGACATTCTCGCCAGTCTGCGGCATCGTCTCGACGCCATATGCCTCGCGCATGGCCGGATTGACGAAGCGCCAGCCAAGCGTCGTATCCTCGATCGTCTGAGCCCGGTCGAATGCGGTGCCCGCCTTGCCAAGGACGTAGGGCGCGCGGGTCATGCTCTCGACACCACCGGCGATGATCAGTTCAGCATCGCCCGCGCGGATCGCCTGCGCCGCCGATCCCACCGCGTTGAGGCCTGATCCACATAGGCGGTTGACGGTCGATCCGGGTACAGCTTCCGGAAGCCCAGCCAGCAGCACGGCCATGCGAGCGACGTTGCGATTGTCCTCGCCCGCCTGATTAGCGCAGCCAAGGATCGTGTCGTCCACCGCCGACCAGTCCACGCCGGGATTGCGCTCGACGAGCGCCCGGATCGGAATCGCGGCGAGATCATCGGCGCGAACCGAAGACAGCGCGCCGCCCAGTTTGCCGATTGGCGTGCGGATGGCGTCGCAGATGAAGGCGTCGGACATGGGATTTCAACCTGCGGAAAAAGCGATGATCGCGGACGCCAGCGTGTCGGGCGCATCCAGCGGCGCGAGATGCGCCGCGTCGAGCGCGACATGCCGGGCGGCGGGAATGCCGGCAACGAGATGTTCGCCATGCCCTTCAAACGGCGTCGATGTGTCGCGCGCGCCGGTCACCACCAACGCTGGCTGGCTGATGTCGATGAGGCGATCGGCCAGCGCCATGTCCCTAATCGCCGCGCCGCACCCCGCATATCCGGCAGGCGCCATCAACAGCAGGCCGCGCCGGATGGTGGCTGCGACCGCCGGGTGTTCGCCGGAGAATGTCGGCGACAGGAAGCGTGACATCGCCAGATCGGCGATGCCATCCATGCCGTCGGCGCGTACCGTGTCGATCCGTGCCTGCCAGGCCGCCGGATCCATCGTCGCCGACGTGCAAACGAGCACGAGACCGGCCACCCGCGTCGGCGCGTCCAACGCCATCCGCATCGCGATCATGCCGCCGAGCGACACGCCCGCTATAATAGCGGCCTCGATTCCGGCCGCATCCATCGCGATTCCGACATCGCCGGCGAGCAATGCCATGTCGTAATCGCCTTCGGGCGCATCGGAGGCGCCGTGGCCGCGCGTATCGATCCGCAGGACGAGGAAATGGCGGTGCAGGGAAGATAGCGCGGGCGTCCAAACATCCATGTCGGTGCCGATCGAATTGAGCAGCACGAGCGCGGGATTCCCCGCTTCTCCTTCGACCTTCCAGTAGATGCGCGCACCGTTGGATTGGGCGAAAGGCATCAGGCTGTCCGTTCCAGGTCTGCGTCGACCGCGAATGCGGCGCCCGTCTTCGCACGCACCTCCTCGAGCGTGACGCCGGGCGCGAGTTCGATCAGCCGAAGTCCGGGCTTGTCACACGCCATCACACACAGGTCGGTGATGATCAGATCGACGCAGGCTTTCCCGGTTAACGGCAGAGTACATGAGGCCAGAATCTTGGCTTCGCCGGCCTTGTTGGCATGGTCCATCACCACCACCACGCGCTTGACGCCGGCGACAAGGTCCATCGCGCCGCCCATGCCCTTCACCATCTTGCCCGGGATCGTCCAGTTGGCGATGTCGCCGGCTTCGCTGACCTCCATTGCGCCCAGCACGGCCATGTCGATATGGCCGCCGCGAATCATCGCGAAACTGTCCGCCGAGGAGAAGAAGCTCGACGTCGGCAGGGCGGTGATCGTTTGTTTGCCGGCATTGATGAGGTCGGGATCGACCGCATCGCGGGTCGGGAACGGGCCGATGCCCAGCATCCCGTTCTCGGACTGCAATGTCACGTCGAGGCCGGCGGGCACATGGTTAGCCACCAGCGTCGGGATGCCGATGCCGAGATTGACGTAGAAGCCGTCCCGAAGCTCCTGCGCGGCCCGCGCGGCCATCTGTTCCCGGGTCCAGCCCATCATGTGATCTCCGTTTCGCGGACGGTCAGCTTCTCGATCCGCTTCTCATTGATGGTGCTCAGAACGACCCGGTCGACGAAGATGCCGGGCGTATGGATGCAATCGGGATCGAAGCTGCCCGCTTCGACGATCTCTTCGACCTCCACGACCGTCATCTTGCCTGCCGTGGCCATGTTCGGATTGAAGTTGCGCGCAGTTTTCCGGAACATCAGATTGCCGGCTGGATCGGCGCGCCATGCCTTGATGATCGACAAGTCGGCGCGCAGCCAAGTTTCCCGCACATACTCCTCGCCTTCGAACGTCTCCACGAGCTTGCCCTCGGCAACGACGGTGCCGACGCCGGTCTTGGTGTAGAAGGCCGGTATACCCGCGCCGCCAGCGCGGATTCGCTCGGCGAGTGTGCCTTGTGGCGTCAGTTCAAGCGCCAGTTCGCCGGAGAGGTATTGCTGTTCGAACAGCTTATTCTCGCCAACATAGGACGAGATCATCCTGGCGATCTGCCGGCTCTCCAGCAGCATCCAGAGCCCGAAGCCGTCGGCGCCGGCATTGTTCGAGATGACGGTCAGACGCTGAACACCGCTGGCGCGGATTTCCGGGATCAGGCTCTCTGGATTGCCGGACAGGCCAAAGCCTCCCGACATGATCGTCATGCCGTCGAACAGGACGCCCTCAAGAGCGGCGGCGGGGCTGTCGTAGATCTTGCTCTTCAATGGTCAATCCTCGCCATTAGCCCAAATCGCCGCCCGCGACGGGCAGTGTCGAACCGGTGATGTAGGAGGCTTCGTCGGACGCGAGGAACAGGATCGGTGCCACCTGTTCCTCGAGCGTGGCGTAGCGTTTCACGAAGGTGGAGGCCGTGACCTGCGCGACGGCTTCCGCCATCCAGGCTTGCTCCCGGGCGCTGTCGCCCGCGGCGTTGCGGGCGATCCGGCGGGGCGGCGCTTCGGTGCCGCCTGGCGCTGTGGCGACGACGCGTATGCCCTGTTCGCCATATTCCATTGCAAGGCTTTGGGTCAGCGCATTGATTCCGCCTTTCGCCGCGGAATAGGGCGCGCGGCGTATGCCACGCGTCGCGTTCGAGGAAACATTGACGATCGTGCCGCTGCCGGCCGAGAGCATATGAGGGAGCGCGGCATGGCAGCACCACATCGTCGGGAATAGCGAACGGCGAATTTCCGCCTCGATCTGCTCCGGCTCAAACTCGGCAAACGGCCGCATGCGGATCGCCCCGCCAACATTGTTGATGAGGATGTCGATCCGCCCAAAGCGCCTGACAGCTTCCGTCATCGCATCAGATGCGCCAGCGTTCGTCTCGAGATCCGCGACAAAGCCGTGCGCGTCGCCTTCCGCCTCTGCAGCGACATCGCCGACGAAGTCCGCCCGATCGACGAGCAGCACCTTTGCGCCTTCCGCCACGGCGCGAAGTGCCACGGCGCGGCCTATGCCTTGCGCCGCTCCGGTGACTACGATGACCTTGGTGTCAAAGCGCCCGGCGAAGATCATGCCGCCTTGGCCTCGGGCTGGGCAGGAATGAACTTTTCGTAGTGGAACGCGGCGGGCGTCACGCCGAGTGACTCGACATGCTGGCGCACGGTTTCAACCATTTCGGGAGGCCCACACAGATAGATTTCGACATCGCCGGCGTTCAGATGGGCCGCATCGAGATGGGCGATCACGCGACCGGTCCGGGTGTGGCCGTGATTCGCGCCAGAACAGGTGGTGATGACGGTACAGTTCGGGATCTGCCGTGCCAGCTCATCGATCCGCTCCTTGCAAACGAGATCGGCCACCTCGTGAACCCCATAGATGAGCGTGACGGCGTGGCCGTGAGAGCCGTCCTCCGCCAGCACTTCGAGCATCGAGAGGATCGGCGCGATGCCAGTCCCGCCGGCAAGAAACACCATCGGCCGTTTCGGGCTGCGAAGATAGAAACTGCCCAACGGCCCGCGCAGCGTCAGCCGGTCACCCGGCTTGGCGACGTGTTCGAGATAGCTGCTCATCAAGCCGCCCTCGACATTGCGGATGACGAACGTGCCAGTCTCTGCTCCTGGTGGGGAACTGAACGAATAAGAACGGCTCGTGCCTGCAGCGCCCGGAACGGAGATGTTGACATATTGACCGGCAAGGAACTGCGGGAGGCTGCCACTGGCCGCGCGAACCGTTAGAGCGATGCGGTTGGCAGACAGGTGTTGAACCGCCACGACCTCGGCCTCGAAGTCCGCCGGTTGCACCTTGCAGGCCGAAGACGCGACCGGCACTGCGATCACACAATCGGACTCGACGACCATTTGGCAGGTCAGCACCATACCTTCGGCAACCTCGTCTTCGGTGAGCGCGTCCTCGACATATTCGTCGCCGAGGTCATATTCTCCCTGCTCGCACCGGCATTTGCAGGTGCCGCACACGCCGTCGGAACAGTCCATTGGCAAATTGATCTTCTGTCGGAAGGCCGCGTCGAGCACTTTCTCGCCTGCGTTGCAGTCGATGAAGCGTGTCGCGCCATCCTCGAAGTTGAGTGCGATACGGTAGCCCATAATCATCCTCGCTGGGCCGGCATCAAACGTGATAAACGTCGATCACCTGGCGGATATAGTCGTTCTTCAACACGACCTTCTTGTTGGTGATGAGCGGCTGCTCACCGGTCGTGTCGATCGTGTAGAAAGACGTGCCGAAGAAGCTCAGCGTCTCCTTGTAGCGGTGACTGAGCGTGTGCCAGTTGAACCGCACCTGTGCCTTGCCGTCGCACTCGCCGATTATCTCGACATTGGTGATCTGATGGTTGGTGCGCGGTTCCGGCATGCTCGCGCCAGACCGCTCGGTCTTGATGCGGAAGACTCGATCCTCGAGCCCGTCCCGATTGGGATAGTAGATCAACGAAATCTCGCGCTGCGGGTCGTCGACAAGCTTGTCGTCGTCGTCCCACGCAGGCATCCAGAAGACGGCGTGCGGCGCGTAGCATGTCAGCCATTCGTCCCACTGCCGGTCGTCGAGCAGCCGAGCCTCCCGGTAGAGGAACGCGACGACATGGTCATAGGCTAGCGTCATGCCGCCGCCTCCAGCCGGTCGACCTGCCGGACCGTGCTGCCGCCGTTACCGCCGCCGTCACGGTCGATCGCGGCGATCAGGGTCCGCATCCAGTATTCGTGCTGCCGCACAAAGAGGCCTTCGTCCTCGCTGCGGCTGCCGCTGAGCATCGGCTCGAGGCCCATAGCCTTGGCGTTGTCATCGGCGCCGTCGATCCAATGCGTCGCACCGCGACTCAGGTCGTTCCAGAGTTCGCCTGCGCCCTCGTAGGCTTTCTGACAGGACCGGAATTCCTCGAGATCGTCGGGCGTGCCCATGCCACTAACGTTGAAGAAGTCCTCATATTGCCGAATGCGCAATGCGCGCTCCGCATCGGACTCACCCTTGGCGGCGAAGCAGTAGATCGTCACCTCCGTCCGATCGACGCTGATCGGGCGAACGACGCGTATCTGGGTCGAGAACTGATCCATCAGATACACGTTGGGATAGAGACACAGATTACGCGTCTGCTCGACGATCGGCTTGGCGCGCGCCGCACCCAGTCGCTGCTCCAACTCGGCGCGGTGCGTATAGACGGGACGGACCTCGGGATTGAGCAGCTGCGTCCATAGCATGATGTGGCCGTTGTCGAAGCCATACACGCCGCCGACACTTTTCGACCAACCATCGGGGTCGACCGCCTTGGTCGCATCTTCCTTGCGGCGACCGGTAGTCGCCGCATAATTCCAGTGAACCGCGCTGACATGATAGCCGTCGGCACCGTTCTCGATCTGAAGCTTCCAGTTCCCGTCATAGATGTAGGAGGAGTTGCCGCGCAGCACCTCCAGCCCCTCGGGCGCCTGATCAACGATCTGATCGATGATGACGCGGGTCGAACCGAGATGCTCCTCGAGCGAGGCGACGTCCGGGTTAAGACTGGCGAAGAGGAAGCCGCGATAGTTTTCGAAGCGGGCGACCTTGGTCAGATCATGCGACCCTTCCATATTGAAAGCCTCGGGATAATCGCCTGTCTTGCCGTCCTTTACCTTGAGCAGCTTGCCGGTATTGCCGAACGTCCAGCCGTGGAACTGGCAGGTGAAGCTGCCCTTGTTGCCGTGCTTCTTGCGGCACAGCATCGCCCCACGGTGTGCGCAGGCGTTGATGACGGCATGTAGCTGGCCGGTCTTATCCCGCGTGATGATGATCGGCTGTCGACCGATGAAGGTCGTGAAATAGTCGTTGTTCTCAGGAATTTGGCTCTCGTGCGCCAGATAGACCCAATTGCCCTCGAAAATGTGCTTCATCTCCAGATCGAACAGATCGGGGTCGGTGAATACGTCTCGACGGCACCGGAACGCGCCGGTCGCGGGATCATCGACAACCGCGGTTTCAAGACGTTCCCGAATGCTGACGCGAAGGTCGGTCATGACGCTTCTCCTTCTGCTACGGGTCAGGCGACCGCCAGGCGGTGGCGACTGGAGAATTCTTCGTCGTCCTTCGCTTCGGCGCGCTGCAGCTGGAAGTCGAAGGCGATGTGGGCGCTGTCCCCCTGGCGGTTCGGCACGGGGAGCAGCCCCTCTCGCGTACCGAAGGCGAAGTCGTCGGCGGCAAAAGGATCGTCGCCGAAGTTGATCTGGGTTGTCAGCACCCGATAGCCTGGCGCCTCGATGAAGAAGTGCACATGGGCCGGCCGATTGCCGTGGCGACCGAGCACCTTCATCAGCTGGTCGGCGGCGCCGCCGGGGGGCACGCTGTAGCCGTTCGGCATCTTCGACTGGAAGCTGTAGCGGCCATCGGAGCCGAGCTTGATCCGGCGGCGGTTGTTGAACGGCGTCTGCTCGTGCGTTGGATCGAAGTGCGAATAGAAGCCCTTTGAGTTCGCGTGCCAGACGTGAACGATGGCGTTCGCCACCGGTTCGCCATCCGGCCCGGTGATCTTTCCGGCCATGTACAGCGAACCGGTGTCGTCGGGGTCGTCGGTCAGATTGGCGTCGTTCTCGACCAGCGGCGCGCCCTCGACGTAGAGCGGCCCCTCGATCGTGCGGGGGGTGCCTCCGGTCTTCCCGGTCTCGGCGTCCTTGGCGTCCATGTAGAGGTCGAGGAAGTGCTCGACCCCGACGCCCGGCATGAGGAGGCCGAATTCAGCGGCGCCGGCTTGCAGGAAGTTGACCGCTCCCCAAACCTCGTTTTCCGAAATGTCGTGCTTGACGATGAGCGC
>Ga0207639_10000372_pt1 | contig 30967 bp, 15 predicted proteins | sample KBSCornC32_FD_184299 | JGI IMG/M metagenome (GOLD analysis project Ga0207639, IMG submission 184299) | Corn rhizosphere microbial communities from Kellogg Biological Station, Michigan, USA - KBS Corn C3-2 (SPAdes) (version 2) | ecosystem: Host-associated > Plants > Roots > Rhizosphere > Soil ...
GCGCTCGAGATGCTCAAGGTCGACGCCGAGGGCTTCGACGCGCTCGACCGCCGCCTCATGAGCACGATCATCGAGAACTTCGACGGCGGCCCGGTCGGCGTCGAGTCGCTCGCCGCGGCGATCAGCGAGGAGCGCGGCACGATCGAGGACGTACTCGAGCCGTTCCTGATCCAGCAGGGCTTTCTCGTGCGCACCGCGCGCGGGCGCATGGTCACGAGCAAGTGCTGGCGCCACTTCGGCCTCGCGCCGCCGCGCCGCGCGAGCGCCGACGACCTGTTCGAGGCGCCTCCCGGGAGCACGCCGTGAGCGCGGCCGCGGGAGGGATGCCCGCCGCCGTCGGCGCCGTGTTCGCCTGGCCCTGCCGGGTCTACTGGGAAGACACCGACGCCGGCGGAGTCGTCTATCATGCGCGCTACCTGCACTTCCTCGAACGCGCGCGCAGCGAGTGGTTCCGCGCGTCCGGCATCGGCCAGCAGCGCCTGCGCGAGCAGGAAGGGCTCGTCTTCGTCGTGCACCGCATGGAACTCGCGTTCAATGCACCGGCGCGCCTCGACGACCTGCTGAGCGCGACCGTCGCGATCGAGGACCTGCGCAGCGCGAGCTTCAGCGTGCGCCAGCAGCTGCTGCGCGAACCCGAACCGAAGGCGCTGGTCGAAGCGAAGGTGCGCATCGCCTGCCTCGACGCGCAGCGTTTCCGTCCGCGTCCCATCCCGAATCACCTGCTCCAGGAAATCGCCCCTGCATGAACTCGGAACTGAACGTCCTCGCCCTGATCCTCGGCGCCAGCCTGCCGGTCAAGCTCGTGCTCGGGATCCTGATCGGCTTCTCGATCGCGTCGTGGTTCATCATCTTCCGCAAGAAGGCGCTCATCGATCGCGCCAACGCCAGCGCCGACGAATTCGAGGAGCGCTTCTGGTCCGGCGCCGACCTCGCCGGGCTGTTCAAGGAAATCAGCGGCGCCGGCGAGCGGGTCAGCGGCAGCGGCGCGATCTTCGAGGCCGGCTTCCGCGAGTTCGCGCGCCTGCGCCAGCGCCGCGGCGTCGATTCGCGCGCGTTGCTCGAAGGCGCGCAACGCGCGATGCGCGTCGCCTCGACGCGCGAGGTCGACCGACTCGAACACAGCCTCGAGTTCCTCGCCAACGTGGGTTCGATCAGCCCGTACGTCGGCCTGTTCGGCACCGTGTGGGGCATCATGATCGCGTTCCAGGGCCTCGCCAACGTCAAGGAGGCGACCATCGCGATGGTCGCGCCGGGCATCTCCGAGGCGCTGATCGCGACCGCGATGGGCCTGTTCGCGGCGATCCCCGCGGTGTGGGCGTACAACCGCTATTCGACCAAGCTCGAACGCATCAGCCTGCGCTACGACACGTTCGTCGAGGAGTTCTCCTCGATCCTCGCGCGCCAGGCACACGTCGACGACGCCTGAACCCCGCGCCGTCCCGCCCCGCGTTGGAATCCCCTGCATGCAGAACCTGAAATCGCGCAAGCGCCGCAAGCTCAAGGCCGAGATCAACGTCGTGCCGTACATCGACGTCATGCTCGTGCTGCTCATCATCTTCATGGTGACCGCGCCGCTGCTCAACCTCGGCGTCGACATCCAGCTGCCGCAGTCGGCGGCGAAGGCGATCCAGAACGACAAGGAGCCCGCCGTCGTCAGCGTCGACGAGGGTGGTGCGTTGTTCCTCACCCTCGGAGCGTCGCAGCGCGAACCGATCGACGCGGACACGCTGGTCAAGAAAGTTTCAGCTTTCGTCCGCGAGAATCCGCAGGTACCCGTGCTGGTCGCCGGTGACCAGCGCGCCGACTACGGCAAGATCTACCAGGCGATGGTGCTGTTGCAGTCGGCGGGCGTGCCGAAGGTCGGGCTGATGAGCCAGCCCGTGCAGGCGGAACAGGCCCACTGACCGGATGGAGACGTTCGGCGACAAGTTGCGCGCGTTCGCGCTGGCGATGGCGCTGCACCTGCTGTGCATCCTCGCGTTGCTGGTCGGCCTGTGGTGGACCCACGAGACGCGGCCGGTGAGCATGCCGGGACCGGTGATCGAGGCGACGCTGGTCGGTCCGACCGCAGCGCCGAAGGCGCGGTCGGGTGCGCAGAAGCCGCAGCCGTCCAAGCCGCCCGCGAAACCGGAACCGCCCAAGCCCGAACCACCGAAGCCGGAACCCAAACCCGTAGAGCAACCCGAGCCGCCCAAGCCCGAGAAGCAGACGCCGAACGAATTGCAGAAACCGAACCAGGTCGACCAGGAACGCGTCGCCGCGCTCGCCCAGGAAAAGGCCGAGCAGGAGAAGCGCGAACAGGAGGAGAAGGTCCGCCAGCGCCAGGTCGAGCTCGAGGACGAGAAGCAGCGCAAGCTGCGCGAGGAGCAGCAGAAGCAGCTCGCCGAGATCCGCAAGGAGCGCGAGGCGGTCGAGAAGAAGCTCAAGCTCGAGCGCGACCGGCTCGCGCAGATCGAGGATCGCAACCAGAAGCAGGCACAGGCGCAGGCGCAACCGGAGGCCGAACACGAAGCGGAACAGGCGCAGACCGGCGCGGGCGGCCAGGACAACGACCTCACCGCGCGTTATGCGGCGGCGATCCAGGCCGCGGTGACGAACAACTGGAACCGCCCGGACAACGCGCAGGCGGGCCTGCGCTGCGTGCTCAACATCGCGCAGATCCCGGGCGGCGACGTGATCAGCGTATCGGTCGGGTCGCCGTGCAACGCCGATCCGGTCACCCGCACCTCGATCGAACAGGCGGTGATGAAGGCGGCGCCGCTGCCGTACCAGGGCTACGAGAAAGTGTTCCAGCGCAACATCAAATTCAATTTCAGATACGACGGATAGGGCCGATGACGAACTTCGCGGGATTCCTGGGTAGGTTGACGCTGGTCCTCGCCGGCGTCTGCGGATTCGGCAGCGCGCACGCGCAGCTCGACATCGACATCGTCAACGGCAACGCCTCCGCGCTGCCGATCGCGGTGGTTCCGTTCGGCTTCGACGGCGCGAGCGTGCCGCCCGAGTCGAACCCGGGCGAGATCGTGCGCGCCGACCTCGCGCGCTCCGGCCAGTTCCGCACCTTGCCGAAGAACGACATCGTCGAGTTCCCGACGCGGCAGGGCGAAGTGAAGTTCGCGACCTGGCGCCTGCTCAAGCAGGACTGGCTCGTGGTCGGTCGCATGGCCGACGGCGACGGCGGTTCGCTGCGCGTGGACTGGGAGCTGTTCGACGTCGCCAGCCAGTCGCTCAAGGCGAACGGCACGATCAGCGGCCAACGCAGCGGCCTGCGCGACATCGCGCACCAGGTCGCCGACGCGATCTACGAGAAGATCCTCGGCGTGCGCGGCGCGTTCTGGACGCGCATCGCCTACATCACCGCGACCGGCACGCCGCCGAAGAACGCGTCGTACGCGCTGATGGTCGCCGATTCGGACGGCTACAACCCGCAGGTCGTCGTACGTTCGCGCGAGGCGCTGCTGTCGCCGGCGTGGTCGCAGGACGGCAAGCGCCTCGCCTACGTCTCGTTCGAAAGCGGCAATTCGGCGATCTACGTGCAGGACCTCGGCACCGGTTCGCGCCAGGTCGTGTCGAGCAGCCGAGGCATCAACAGCGCGCCGGCGTGGGCGCCGGACGGCAACCGCCTCGCGGTCAGCCTGTCCAAGGGCGGCAACCCCGACATCTACATCCTCGACCTCGCCAGCCGCCAGACCACCCAGGTCACGCGCCACTTCGCGATCGACACCGAACCGCGCTGGGCGCCGGACGGCCAGACCCTGTATTTCACCTCGGACCGCTCCGGCAAGCCGCAGATCTACCAGGTGTCGCCGGGCGGCGGCGAGCCGACGCGCGTGACCTTCACGGGCCAGTACAACGCGAGCCCGAGCGTGGTCGACGCCAAAGGCATCAAGCTTGCAATGGTGCAGGGCAACGGAAACGTGTATCGTATTGCGGTCCTCGACCGGGCGACCAGCCAGAGCACTCTGGTGTCCCCGGGCAGTCAAGACGAAGCCCCGAGTTTCGCACCGAACGGAAGCATGCTGCTGTACGCCGCCAGCGAAGGCATCCGCGGCGTGCTCTACGCCGCATCCGCCGATGGGCGAGTGCGTCAACGTCTGGGCCTCGCGGAGGGGGACGTGCGTGAACCCGCATGGGGCCCGTATCGCCAGCGCTGATGCGCGAGCGGTCGGGAAGCGGCGAGTCGCCACTTGCTCCGCTTGAACGTCGATTCAGGATTCTTCCAACACTATCTGCCCAGTTCACGAAAGGGAACGACCATGAACAACACCGTCCGCATCGCTTTTTCGGTCCTGCTCGTCGCCGGCGTCGCCGCCTGCGCGAAGAAGAAGGTCAAGCCCGACGTCGTCGAGCAGCAGCAGCAGCAGACCGAAACGCGTGGCATGGAGAACACCGGCCGCTACACGAAGGACAGCCTCGACACGGATTCGTGCCTGCGCCAGCGCGTCGTCTACTTCGACCTCGACAAGACCGAGATCAAGCCGGAATTCCAGGCGCAGGTCGCCTGCCATGCCGAGTATCTGCGCCAGTTCCCGGAAGCGCGCGTGACGCTCGAAGGCAATGCGGACGAGCGCGGTTCGCGTGAGTACAACCTCGGCCTCGGCGAGCGCCGCGGCAACGCCGTGCAGGGCGCGCTGAGCGCGGCCGGTGCGTCGTCCTCGCAGCTCAACGTGACGAGCTACGGCGAAGAGCGCCCGGTCTGCCGCCAGCACGAGGAATCGTGCTGGTCGAAGAACCGTCGCGTCGAGATCGTCTACACCGCGAAGTAAGAACGTGATGGCGCACTTGAAGTCGAGTGCGATCGCGACGGCGGCCTTGTCGGCCGCCGTCTTCGCGTTCGCCGTACCCGTTTCGGCGCAGCAGCGCCTGTCGCTGGCCGAGCGCGTCGAGCGCCTCGAGCAGCAGGCCAACGGACAGGGCGGCGGCGCGGTCGACCTCGTCAACCAGATCCAGGCACTGCAGTCGCAGGTCCAGTCGCTGCAGGGCCAGGTCGAGGAACTCAAGCACGCGCTCGACGAGGCGAAGCAGCGCAACAAGGATCAGTACACCGATCTCGATTCGCGCATCGGTCGTCTCGAAGGCCACGGCGGGACGCCTGCGGGCGCACCGTCCGCCGCGCGCGCGCCGGCGCAGCCGGAGCAGCCCCCCGAGGTCGACCTCGGCAATCCCGCCGGCCGGCCGGCGGCTGCTGCCGCGCGCGGCGACGCCGCGCGTGGCAATGTCGGCGATCTCACGGCGGACGACCGCGCCGCGCTCGCCCCGGGCGAGCGCGCACCGCGCGAGGCGACGCCGAGCGAACCGGTGCCGGCACCGACGACGCTCGCCAAGGCGGCTCCGGCCGATCCCGCCGCGGAAGGTTCGACCTACAACGAGGCGTTCGCCGCGCTCAAGGACGGCCGCTACGCCGAATCGGCGCGTCGCTTCCAGTCGTTCATCGACCAGTACCCGAACAGCGATCTCACCGGCAACGCGTACTACTGGCTCGGCGAGTCGTACTACGTGACTCAGAACTACAAGATCGCGCAGGAATCGTTCCAGACCCTGCTCTCGCGCTATCCGGGCAGCCAGAAGGCGCCCGACGCGCTGCTCAAGGTCGGCTACAGCCAGTACGAGCAGAAGCAGTGGGACCAGGCCGAGGCCACGCTCAACGAAGTCGTGCAGAAGTATCCGGACACGACCGTCGCACGCCTCGCGCAGGGACGCCTGCGCGCGCTGCAGTCGGAATCGCGCCACTGAGCACGCCATGACGACCGTCGCCGCCCGCGGCGCCGCGGCCGGCGACGCCGTCGCCATCACGGACGCGAATGCCGACGCGACGCAGTCGCCGGAACGGCTGCGCATCACCGAGATCTTCCATTCGCTGCAGGGCGAAGCCGACGCGGTCGGCTGGCCGAGCGTGTTCGTGCGCCTGACCGGTTGCCCGCTGCGCTGCGGCTGGTGCGACACGACCTATTCGTTCCACGGTGGCGAATGGCGCACGATCGACGCCGTGCTCGACGAGGTCGCGACGCACGGTGCGCGCCACGTCTGCGTCACCGGTGGCGAGCCCCTCGCACAGAAGCGCTGCCTCGCGTTGCTCGCGCGCCTGTGCGACGCGGGTTACGAGGTTTCGCTGGAGACGTCGGGCGCGCTCGACGTCGGCGAGGTCGACGCGCGCGTGCGCAAGGTCGTCGATCTCAAGGCGCCCGGCTCCGGCGAAGTCGCGCGCAACCTCTGGTCGAACATCGCCCACCTGCTGCCGCACGACCAGGTCAAGGTCGTGCTCGCCGATCGCTTCGACTACGACTGGGCCGTCGCGCGCGTGCGTGAACACGGCCTCGATGCGCGCTGCCAGGTGCTGTTCTCGCCCGTGCACGGACGCCTCGCGCCACGCACGCTCGCCGAATGGATCCTCGCCGACCGCCTGCCCGTGCGCATGCAGCTGCAATTGCACAAGCTGCTGTGGGGCGAGGAGCCGGGGCGGTGAGCGCGAGCGAACATGCCCGCCGCGCGGTCGTGCTCGTTTCCGGCGGCATGGACTCTGCCGTCACGCTCGCGATCGCGCGCGCGCAGGGTTTCGCCTGCCACGCGCTCAGCGTCGACTACGGCCAGCGCCACGCGTCCGAACTCGAAGCCGCGCGCCGCGTCGCGCTCGCGCTCGGCGCGACCCTGCACAAGACCGTGCACGTCGACCTGCGCAGCATCGGCGGCTCGGCGCTGACCGCCGACGACATCGCGGTGCCCGACGAAGGCGGTGCCGGCATCCCGGTCACCTACGTGCCCGCACGCAACACGATCATGCTCTCGGTCGCGCTCGGCTGGGCCGAAGTGCTCGGTGCGCGCGACATCTGGTGCGGCGTGAACGCGGTCGACTACTCGGGCTATCCCGATTGCCGGCCGGCCTTCATCGAGGCGTTCGGCCGCCTAGCCAACGTCGCCACCAAGGCCGGCGTCGAAGGCGCGCACCTCGTCGTGCACGCGCCGCTGCTCGACATGGGCAAGGCCGACATCGTGCGTGCCGGGATCGCGCTCGGCATCGATTTCGCGCAAACCGTATCGTGCTATCAGGCCGACGCGGACGGCCGCGCCTGCGGCCATTGCGACGCCTGCCGCCTGCGCGCGGACGGCTTCCGCCACGCCGGCGTCGCCGACCCCACGCGCTACCGCTGACGCGGCCGGGCGGGTAAACTGCGCGACCCCGCGGCCGTCGCGGGCGCCTTCCTGTGGGCCGTTAGCTCAGCGGTAGAGCAGCGGACTTTTAATCCGTTGGTCGATGGTTCGATCCCATCACGGCCCATATCCCGCCCGTCGCGCGGACGCTGCCGGGCGCAAGCCCGCGGGGTGTACCACGACGATCGTCGAGGATCGTGCGACGGATGCTCCGCTACGCGTCGCGCACGCTGAAGGCGACCATCATGCCCTGGTCCTCGTGCTCGAGGTTGTGGCAGTGGAGCATGTAGGTCTGCGTGCCCGCGAACCGCTGCGCGAAATCGATCGCGATGCGCACGCGTTCCCCGGGCCAGACGACGACGGTGTCGAGCAGGCCGAGGTCCTGCGCGCCGAGGCCGCCGGGGGCGACCGCGCGCGCGCGCGCCTGTGCCGGGCTGCCGCGCCGCTCGAGCACGCGGAACTGGAAGCCGTGCAGGTGGATCGGGTGCGGCATGCTGCGGAACTCGTTCGCGAACTCCCATACTTCCTTCGCGCCGCGCGCGACCTCGAATACCGGCGCGTGCCCGGTGAGCAGGAAGTTCCAGTCGTTGATCATCCAGCGCCCGCGCTCGGAGATGCGGAAGCGGAAGCGGCGCACGGGTTCTCCGCGCGCGGCCGGCGCGGGCAACGCGGCGAGTCGTCGCGGCAGCGCCGTACGCCGCGCCGGTGCGCGACCGACGCGCAGTTCCATGAGATCCATCGCACCGCCCATCGGTGTCGCACCGGGATGCTCGAGCATCGGATCCTCGCCGGCCGCACCGCCGTCGTTCTCCATCGCGTCGTAGGCGAGGCTGCATAGCCGGATGCGCGCGCCGGCCGCGAGCGCGCTGAGGTCGAGCAGCACGTCGACGCGTTGCGCGGGTGCGACGAAGCAGTCGCGCAGCGGCATCGGCCGTTCGAGCAGGCCGCCGTCGCTGCCGATCAGATGCAACGGCAGCGCATTGCCGTTCGACACGAAGGCGAGGCGGAACATGCGTGCGTTCGATGCATTGGCGATGCGGAAGCGATAGGTCGCGCGCTCGACGTCGAGGTAAGGTTCGGGCGTCCAGTTGACGAGCACGCGATTGCCGATCCAGTCGTCCGCGCCGGCCTTGTACGCGAGTTCGTTCCTCCGCGCGAGCTGCTTGTCGGCGATCATGAGCGGGAGGTCGCGCTCGAGCCAAGCGAGGTCGAGGTGCTCGCGCAACGCGAGTTCCTCGTCGTCCTCGACGACGAACAGGCCGGCCATGCCCTGGTGCACCTGTTCGCCGGTGTGGAAATGCGGATGCGCGTGGTACCAGTACAGCGCGGCGCGGTTGGCGACGCGGAACGCGTAGCGACGGCGCTCGCCGTGGTGCACGGGGTGCAGGCCGCTGCCGTCGTTCGCTTCGTCGAGCGCGAGGCCGTGCCAGTGGATCGTCGTGTCCTGGCCGAGGCGATTCGACAGCGTGACGTCGACGTCGTCGCCGCGCCGGGCGAGGAGCAGCGGATCGTGCGCGTCGCCGGCGGCGGCGTAGTTCCAGACGTTGCTCGCGAAGCCGTCGAACACCGGCAGGCGGTCGACGCCGGCGACGAGTTCGAGCGGTCGCGCGAGGCGCCGTTCGGCGAGCAGGCCTGCGCGCGCGGGGATGCGCAGCTTCGTCGTGAACGGCGCGTCGCCGGCTTCGCGCGCCGCCGTTGCGGCGTCGAGGCACCGTGCGCCGCCGAACCCGGCGGCGCTCATTCCACCGAGAAGCGTCAGGAATCGGCGGCGCGAGAGTGGCGGCATGGAGGCGTCCGGAAGAAGGCGCGCAGGGTAGCGCATCGTCGCGTCGCGGGCGTCGCGCGACGGCCCGGATCCGTTCATTGAGTAACTGTGGACTGCGACACATAATTTCCTTTGCGTGCCGCGCGCTTGCCTTTTCATTGAAAGACGACCGTGCTAGCGTGTTCTTTCCGGTGCTCCCTCGGGGAGCCTTGCGCTTGCGGAGCATCGGCCGAATTGCTGGGAAGCAGGGAACCTGCCGCCGATGCGGCCGGGGCGGCCGCATGCGCGGCGAGGATCAGGGGAAGCATCATGTTTTTGCGCGCACTCGTCGGTGTCGTGTTCGCCGTTTTCGCGTCGTTCGCTGCGGCACCGGCCGGTGCGCAGCAGGCGCCACCGGAAATCACCCGCGGCGTGGCCTGGCTGACCGGCCAGGTGCAGGCCGACGGCAGCCTCTCCGGCGAAGGCGCCTCGATGGCCTTGCCGCTGCAGGCCGAAGCCGAGTCCGTCGCCACCCTCGCCCTGCTCGCCAATGCACCGTCGCCGCTGGTCGCGCGCGTCTCGGCGACACGCGTCGGCCAGGCCGAATATCTCGCACGCCGCGCCCTCACGCTGTACGCGGTGCGCCAGGGCGCGAGTGCGCCGATGGCCGATCTCGCTGTGCTGCGCAACGCGGATGGGGGCTATGCCAGCAGCCCCGGTTACGCAAGCGACGTGATCGACACCGCGTTCGCGCTGCAGGCGCTCGCGCAGGCGGACGGCGCCGATGCCGGCGCAGCGAATGCATCGATCGCCTGGCTGCAGGCGTGTGCCAACGCGGAAGGCAGCTGGGGTGTCGACGGCCATGGCAGCCTCTACGCGACGGCGAACGTGCTCGTCGCAGCGCAGGCGTGGGCGACGCGCCTGTCGGTCGGCACCGTGTCGACGCCTGCGGCGAACTGGCTGCTCGCGCAGCGCAATGCGAACCATGTCTATGCGAACGCGTTCGAGAATGCGATCGCGCTGATCGCGCTGAGCACGCAGACCGCCGATGCCGCCACCCTGCAGCCGCTCGCGGACGCATTGCGTTCGAGCCAGCAGGCCGACGGCAGCTGGGCCGATGATCCCTACGTGACCGCGCTCGCGTTGCGCGCGCTGTGGGCGAGCACGCACTCGACGGTGCCGTCGACCACGGCGGCGGTGACCGGCAAGGTCGTCGACGCGACCAGTGGCGCGCTGCTCGGCGACGTCACGGTCGAGCGCACGGGCGTCGACCACGCCGCGACCGCGACGGCGGCGAGCGGCAGTTTCCTGCTGTCCTCGCTCGCGCCCGGAAGCTTCGGCATCCGCCTGTCCAAGCTCGGCTACGCGACGCGCGCCTTCGACGTGCAGGTCGGGGCCGGGCAGACGCTGCAGATGGGCACGATCCCGCTGAGCCGCGCCTCGCTCACCGCGACCTTGTCGGGCATCGTGCGCAGCAACGGCGGCTCGGCGCTGTCCGGCGCCGTCGTCTCGGTCGGCAGTGCATCGGCGACCACCGACACCGCGGGCGCCTATTCGATCGACGCGTTGAGCGCGGGCGACGCGACGATCCAGGTCGTGAGGTCGGGCTACCAGACGGTCACGGCGACGGCCACGTTCGTCGCCGGCCAGCACTACGCGTTCTCGCCGACGATGTATCCGACCAACACGACGCCGCCGACGACGGCGACGTTGCGCGGCACCGTCGTCGACGCCGCTACCCAGGCCATGATCGCCGGCGCGACCGTCGCCGTCGGTACGCGCACGGCGACGAGCGGCAGCAACGGCAAGTTCGAGATCGCCGGACTCCCGCCGGGCGTGTTCAGTGCCGACGTGAGCGCGGCCGGTTACCAGACCGTCACCGCGAGCGGCACGCTCGTGGTCGGCATCGACGACATCGGCACGATCGCGCTGGGCAAGGTGCCCGCGACGAGCACGTTGTCGGGCCTCGTCAGCGACGCGAGCAGCGACGCGCCGATCCCCGGCGCCGCGCTCGTCGTCGAAGGCCAGGCCGTGTCCGGCGTGAGCGGCCCGGACGGGCGCTACGCGCTCGGCGGCATCACCGGCACGCAACTCACGCTGCAGGTCACGGCGAACGGCTATCTCAGCAGCCGCCTCGGCATCAACCTGCCGCAACCCGGCGCGAACACGCTCGACGTCCGGCTCACGCCCGCGCAGGCCTCCGGCCTGTCGTTCGAGGAAGTGAAGACGTCGGCGCCGGTGTACGGCCCGAGCGACAAGATCGAGCTCGAGATCGAGGTGCGCAACGCGACCGACGCGGCGGCCGACCTCGTCGTCGACGCCGACCTGCGTGACCCGCAGGGCAACGTCGTCTACGTCTTCAAGGCGAACTCGTACGGCCCCGGCCAGTTCTTCCCGAACCTGCCCGTGAGCTTCCCCGCAGCGTCGACCACGCCGATCGAAATGGAATGGAACGCGCTGCGCCTGCAGGCGGGCAGCTACACGATCTACGCGCGCGGCAGCGATGCCAGCGGTCGGGTGATCACGGACGGCACGACGCAGTTCAGCGTGCGTTCGGAGCCGTCGATCCGCGGTGCGGTGACGGTCGATCCGCCGCTCGCGCAGGCGGGCACCAGCCGGCCGGTGCATCTCGCCGCCGATCTCGCCAACGTCGGCAACGAACCGGTGCCCGCGGGCGACCTCGCGCTGCAGGTGATCCTGCAGAACGCGGACGGTGGCTCGGGTGCGCCGCCGCCGACGAGTGTCGTCACGCTCGCGAGCGGCACGCCACTCGCGGCCCAGCGCGGCTTGGTGCGCGATTCGACCGGCAACCTCTACACGTTCTCGTCGACCTCGCGCAAGCTTCTCAAGATCGATGCGCAGCGCGCGGTCACCGTGCTCGCCACGTTGCCGGACGTGCAGACCGGCCTCGCGATCGACGCGCAGGACGTGGTCTGGGCGGTATCGACGGGCAAGCGCGTCACGCGCATCACGCCCGCGGGTGCGACGAGCACCCTCGACGTCGCGAGCCTCACCGCGTCGAGCGCGATCGACGTCGAGGCGTCGGGAGCCCTGCTGTTGACCGGCAGCTACACGGGCGCGGACACCGGCAACGTCGCCGAGCAGCGCCTCGTGCGGCGCGCGATCGACGGCAGCGAGACGGTCTTGTGGCGCAACGGCCTCGCGCAGCCGGTCGGCCTCGCGAAAGCGGACGCCGGCGGCTTCATCGTCGCCAACTACGCCGACAACACGCTCGCGAAGGTCGGTGCGAACGGCGCGGTGACGCCCTTCGCGAAGGGCCTCAACCGGCCGCAGGGCATCACGCGCGGCAGCGGCGGCGACGTGTTCGTCGCCAACTCCGGCGACGGCACGATCGCGAAGGTCGGCGCCGACGGCGTGGTCGGCACGTACGCGAGCGGCCTGTTGCAGCCGATGGACGTACGCTTCGACACGGCGGGAACGCTGTATGTCTCCAATCAGGGCAACGACACGATCGTCGCGGTGTCGCCCGCGGGCCAGCAGCAGGTGTTCGCGCGCGGAATCGCCAACGCGCCGCAGGGAATGAAGTACGACGCGGCCGGCAACCTGTTCATCGCCAACGACGATGGCACCTTGCGCAGGCGCGGCGTGGACGGCAGCGTGCAGACGCTCGCGAGCGGCCTCGTCTCGCCGCGCGGCGTCGCGCTCGATGCGGCCGGCGCGGTGTTCGTCGCGAACCTGTCGAACGGCACGATCAGCAAGGTCACCGACACCGGCAAGGCGACGTTCGCGAGCGGTCTCGCTTCGCCGGTCGGCGTCGCGGTGGACGACCAGGGTCGCATCTATGCGAGCGAGTCGGGTGCGACGCGCATCGCCGGTTTCGATGCGGCGGGCACCCGCGTGTCGACCACCGAGACGATGCTCGCGAACCCGAGCCAGCTGCGCATCGACGCGCAGGGTCGCGTATTCGTCGCGAACACCAGTTTCATCTCCGTGATCGAAGGCGGGTCGCCGCGCATCCTCGCGCGCTCGTTCAACACGAACGGCATGGGCGTGGACCCGTTCAACCCAAGCTTGCTCGCGACGCGCGGGGCGGATCTCTACCGCATCGCGCTCGACGGCACCCAGACGAAGCTCGCGACGCTCGCGTTCACCACCAGCGACGTGGCGGTCGCCGCGAACGGCGACATCGTGCTGCGCGACTACAACGGCAAGCGCCTGTACCGGCTCGACGCCGGCGGCGTGCCGGTGCTGCTCGCGCAATTGCCGGACAACCCGGCGCAACTCGTCGGCGACCTCGCCGGCAACCTCTACGTCCGCCTCAACAACGGAACCCTGTCGCGCGTCGCGGGCGACGGCACGCTCACGCCGATCACGTTCACGTTCGCCGAATCGATCCGCGGTCTCGGCATCGGCGCGGACGGCATGCTGCTCGCGTGGACGACCGCGAACCGCGTCTGGTCGATCGATCCCGCTACCGGCGCGGTCGTGCGCCTGAGGGACAACATCGGCGGCACCGTCAGCGGCGCGACGCGCGACGCGGTCGGCGACCTGATCCTCAGCTACGGCGGCAACCTCGAAGTCGACACCTACGACGCCGGCGGCGCAGCAATCGCGCGCGTCGACGGTTTCGCCGCGCCGGGCGACCTGCTCTGGGACGGCACGCAGCTGCGCTTCGTCGACAACGGCGGCCGCTTCTATGCGTTCACGCCGGGCGGCAACCCGGTCAAGCTCGGCTCGTTCAACGTGACCTACCTCGCCAAGGCCGGCACCGAGATCCTCGGCAACAGCGGCGCGCGCATCGTGCGCTGGAACGGTACGGCCGCGGTCGACCACGCCGGTGTCACGGGCGTGACCCCGCTCGGTGTCGCCGGGCGCGCCGACGGCGGTTTCGCGGCCGCGTCCAACGCGAACAGCCGCGTGGTCGAGTTCAACGCGGCGCGTGCGGTCGTCGCCGACTACGCCGGCATCGTCAAGCCGCAGGGACTCGCCTTCGATGCGCAGGGGCGCCTGTACGTCGCGAACTTCGCCGCGAACACGATCGCGCGTTTCGACGCCAACGGCGTCGCGACGACGTTCGCGACGGTCACCAATCCTCGCTATCTCGCGTTCGACGACAGCGGCAACCTGTGGGTCAGCCGCTCGGGCGGCGTGTCGCGCATCACGCCTGCAGGCATCGCCAGCACCGTCGGCGACGCGGTGAACGTGCAGGGCATGCTGCTCGACGGCGCGCAGGCGTACGCGGCCGACTCCGCCTCCGCGCAGTTGCGCAAGCTCGCGACGACGACGTGGTCGCCGTTCGCGACCGGCCTGTCGACGCCGGTCGCGGTACGCGCGGACGGCAACGGCACGGTCTACGTCGCCAACCGCACCAGCGGTACCGTGCTCGCCTACGCCGGGGGCAGCCTCACCAACGTCGCGGTCAACCTCGCGGCGATCAACGCGATCGCCGTCGGCGACGCGGGACGGCTCTACGTCGGGCAGGACGGCGGCATCATCGACGAGATCGCGGCCGACGGCAGCGTGAAGGACCTGCGCGTCTCGTTCCAGCTCAACGCGGCCGCGGTGCGCGGACTCGCGACGATCGCCGGGGGCCGGTTCGCCGCCGTCACCGATACCGCGGCCTACACCGTCGACGTCGGCCAGGCCGTCGCGCCACCCGCGCCGGGCACGGTCGTCTACTCGACGCACCTGCCGATGGCGGCGCTCGGTGTCGACGAGACGCCGACGCACTACGACTTCGGCAGCTGGTTGCCGCCGTACGGTGGCGACTTCCGCATCGTCGTCGCGCGCGACGGCATCGCAGCGCCGGCGACGAACTTCCTGCACGTGGGACCGGGCGCGAACGCGACGCTGTCCGCGCTGCAACCGTTGCTGCCGCCCGGCGACCAGACCGAGCCGATGTGCCTCAACGTGTCGGGCGCTGACTTCACGTCGCTCGCGCGTCCGGAGGTCGCTTCGTTCCGCAAGTTCTCGACCACGGGCGTGTGGGTCGTCGCGATGGGCGCCGATCCCGCGGGCAACATCTACTTCGCGCCCGGCAACCTCTACGCGACCGACCCGGACATGTCCGCCTACGTGCGGCGCATCAACGGCCCGATCAAGCGCATCGCGCCCGACGGCACGACCAGCGACTTCCACCCGGGGCCGAGCTACACCTACGGACGCCTGCCGGTCGACGACCAGGGCAACATGTACGTCGCCACGTCGCCGACCGCGATCATCAAGACCTCCGGCAGCGGCAACGACGCTCCATTCGCGACATTGCCCGAGCGCATCCTGTCGATGGACTGGTCGCCAGACGGTTCGCTCGTCGTCGCGACCAAGACCGCGTTGTATCGCGTGTCGCAGGCCGGCGCGATCGAGCGCATCACCAACCTCAACCGCGTGCCGTACGTCGTGCAGGTCGGCCGCGGCGACTACGCCTACCTGCAGGCGGGCACGAGCACGGGCGACGGCTCCGTTCTGCAGGTCGATCTCTCGACCGGTGCCGTCACCTACGTGACCGGCAATCCGCAGACGAACTTCGAGACCGAAGGCCCGCAGGTCGCGGTCGACTGCGCCGAGAAGCTGTTCGTCGTGCCGTGGAGCGGCGACGCCGCCTACTGGGGTTCGCTGAGCGGCGAGGAGAAGCGCGCGTTCACGGTCGATCCGCGCACGCTCAGCCCACAGAGCGTGCTGTACGGGCCGCTGTACGACCCAACCCTCAACGATTTCGACTTCATCGCGTACGACCGCTTCCGCAACCAACTGCTGGTCTGGATCGACGACGCGCGCTACAGCACGACGAGCCAGGAAGGCCAGCTCTGGCGCCTGCCGATGACTTGCGGCGCGATCGGCGTCGACGCGCACGTGGTCACCATGCCGGGGCAGACCCTCACCGGCATGACCAAGGCGCCCGCCGCGGTCGTGCCGAAGGCCGACGGCCGCACCGAATACGTATGGAGCCTGCGCGACGTCAGTGCCGCGGGCGAGAACGTCTGCTTCGACACGCAGCTGCGCGACCTGCGCCTCGGCGAGGATCGCGCTGCGGTCGATTCGGGTTTCATCAGCTTCCACAACAGCTTCGTGCCCGAGGACGTGCAACTGTCGCTCGACGTCCCGCACGTGCACGTCGGCAACCTCGTCGACATCCGCGTCGAGACGGACCGTCCCGAGTACGTCGCGAACGCGACCGCGCAGATCACCACGACCTTGAGCAACGCGAACCCGGTCACCGTTTCCGGCGTGCTCGACGTCGACGTGTTCGACGCGCACGGTGCGCGCGTCGGCGCGGTGCAACTGCAGGACGTGCTCATCCCGGCCAATGGCAGCGTGCCCGTCGGCGGTTCGTTCCCGATCGGCTCGCTGCTCGCGGCCGGCTACAGCGTGCGCGCGAGCCTCAGCGACGGCGGCCTCGAACTCGCGCGTGCCGAGACGCCGTTCGCCGTGCTCGCCGACGCCGCGCAGGCGCTCGCGCGTTCGCAGATCGCGACCGACCGGATGTCGTACCAGCCGACCGACCACGTGCTGATCAGTTCGCGCGTGCTGAGCCTGTCGTCGAACGTGATCCTCGACGACCTCACCCTCACCGTGCGCGTGTTCGATGCCGCGGGCGACCTGCGCTTCACTCAGGGACATCCGATCGCCCAGCTGCTGCCGGGCGCATGGAAGGATTTCGTGTCCGACCAGACGCTCGTCGACGCCGAGGCCGGCATCTACACGGCCGCGCAGGACCTGACCGACGCCGCCGGCCACGTGCTCGACACGCAGCAGACGCAGTACCAGGTCGGTTCGTCGGGCCAGACCGGCTTCGGCCTCGTCGGCGCACTGTCCGCGGATCCCGTCGAAGTCGACGCCGGCCACGCCGTGCAACTGAACGGTACCGCGTCGAATCGCGGCAACGCCGACATGCCCGCGGTGCCGCTGACGCTCGCGGTCATCGACCCGCTGCAGTCGAGCGTCGTGTGGAGCTGGAGCACGAACAGCGACATCGCGATGGGCGCCAGCGTGCCCATCGTCCAATCGTGGGCGAACGCGGCCCCCGCCGGCGACTACGTCGCGGTACTCAAGGCGACCATCGGCGGCGAGGAACGCCTGCTCGCGCAGACCACGTTCCGCGTCGTCGCGCCGCAGGTGCATCTCGATGCGACCGTGGCCGTGACCGCGCACCCGCAACTCGCGGCGCTCGTGCTCACCGGCGCGTCGGTGCCGATGCCGGCGCAACAACGCGTGCGCGACGCGCTGACGGACCTCGGCTACGCCGTGACCTTCGTCGGCACGGCGGCCGAGTTCGATGCGGCGCTGCGCTCGGGCACGTTCCAGTTCTACCTGCTGTTCGGCGACGCGCCGGCACTCGATGCGACGACCGAACGCCTGCTGCGCGAAGCCGTGCATCGCGGTGACGGCTTCGTCGTCGGCACCGGCTCGGCGACCTTGTCCGAGACGCTCGCCGGCCTCGCGGGCCTGCGAGCCGGCAACGCGCTCACGCCGATCGACATGGCGAACCTCGCGATCGCGGCGAATGCACCGGGCGGTCCGGCGCACCTGCCGGTGCAGCCGCCGTACGCAAGCCGCATCGTCGAGCCGACCACGGCGAGCGTACTCGCCGAACTCGACGGGCGCTTCGCGAACACACCGGCGATGGGTACGCTGCGCGATGCGGTCGAAGCACAACTGCGCGTCGACGTCGCCTATGCAGGCACCGATGCGGGCACGGGCGGCAGCCGGCTCGCGCTCGCCGCGGTCGGACGCATCACCGACGCCGGCGGCCACGATCGCTACACGGTCTGGCGCGTGCGCAACAGCGGCGACAGCTTGCGCTCGCTCGTGCTCATGGCAACGTCGGGCACGTGGACCTACGCGTTCACGAGTTCGCCGCACAGCGACGCGTTCATCGCGAGCCCGGTCGTCGCCGGCAGCGCCGAACATCGGCTCGCCGAAGGCGCGGCGGTGATCCAGGCGGCCGTCGCGCCCGCGACACCGTTCGTCGACGCGCGCATCGTCGACATCGGCGCCAACCCGGGCGCAATCGCGCTGTGGGCGAATTCGGCGACGATCGACTACGGCCTCGAATGGACCGGCAGCCAGCACGAGAGCCACGGCGCGATCCATGCCAACAGCGGCATGCGCTTCGCCGGCGCGCAGAACCTCGTCGACGGACCGGTGCACTACGTCACGCGCTTCGACAACTCGGGCAGCCAGAACACGTTCACCTCGACGCCGCGCGTGGTGTCGGTGCAGCCGCTGCCGCAGCTGATCGACCTCGACGACTATCGTCCGGGCGGCGCGATCCAGTCCGCGCTCGGTGCGGCCTACCTCGACCAGTCGGCCGAATGTGCGCACGGCAACCGCTGGCAGCGCAACGGCAGCCACGTCAGCCTCGCTCCGGGCGTCTACTGGATCCCGTGCGACGTCAAGATCAACGGCGCGGGTGCGAGCGGTACGGTCACGCTCGTGAGCACGGGTTCGATCGAACTCAACGGTTCGAGCGCGAACTTCCAGCCGTACTACCACGGCGTGCAGTTCGCGACGTCGCAGGCGGGCAGTGGCGCGGTCAAGCTCGCGACATCGTCGCTCACGCTCGGCGGCCTCGTGTTCGCACCGAACGGCGAGATCCAGGCATCGGGTTCGAACAGCCTCTACCGCTGCTCGCTCGTCGGCGACACGATCAAGCTCGCCGGCGCGAAGACGACGATCGATCCGCGCCAGTGCGCCTGGGCTGCGATCGAGCGGCGCTCGCCTGCGGTACTGCTCAACGCATTCGGCGCAGGCTGGGCGGGCTACTCCGCGTTCGACTGGCTCGGCGCGTTCGACGCGATCGACGCTTCCGGCAGCGGGCCGTTCAGCCAGTTGTTCCACGGCGTCCTCGATCGCGCGGCGCCGGACACGTTGATCCTGCGCAGTGGCGCGCGCGTCCCGCTCGCGCTGTCGGTGCAGAACCGCGGCGACGCGTTCCAGGGCGCGTTGCACCTGGATGCGGCGGGCGACGCGACGATCGTCGGCGTGCCGGACTGGCTGCTCGACTTCAGTCATGCGAACACGTTCGAAACGAGCGCGCTGGTCGAACTCGGTTCAGGCACGTCGACGCAGCTGGGTGCGCGCGTCTCCGCGCAGGCGCCGATCGCGGTCGATCCGCTCGCGCAGTCGTCGCTGGCGATCGCCCACCTGTCGGGAGAAACGCTCACCGCGCTCGCCGGCGAACTCGCCGGCGAACCCGGTCGCGACGCACCGCTCGAGGCGAGTCTCGCGAGCCTGCGCTCGGCCGAGACCGCGCTGGCGGCCGGCGATCGCGTCGCCGAGGTGGGATACCTGCTCGACGCCGCCGAATCGGCGGGACGTTCCACGCATGCGGCCGCCGACGCGTATCGCACGCGCATCGACTGGGTGTTGTGGCGCGACAGCCGCTGATGATTCGAACGAAACACCGTCCGCGCGCCGATCGGCGCGCGGACAGCGACAACGACGCGTCCGGCGGACCCGGACGTCAACGATGGGCTAGAGGTAGAGCATGAGCAAGTCGAATCGATGGACAGGGATGCAACCGTTCGCGCTCGCGGCATTCGTGATGGCGTGCACCGTGGCGAGCGCGTCGAGCCCGCTGACGCCGTCGCGCGCCGTGCCGGCAGCGCAGCCCGCACCGACGGCGAGCGCGGATCGCGGTGTCTCCGCCCAGCCGACACGGCCGCGTTTCGTCGTGCCGCAGGGCCGCGGCGAGCGACTGCCGCATGCGAGCGCCGAATCGTTCCGCTCGGCTACCTACCTGCCGCCCGCACCGCCGGCGAAGCGCGCCGGAAAAGGCGTCGCGAAGGATGCCGCAGTGGACGCATTCGCGCCGCCGGGTCCGGCCGATCTCGGCGAGAACGACGACGTCGTGCTCACGCCGGCGATCCGCTCGCTCGCCGATTCGCTCGGCCACAACCCCGTGCAGATCTACAACTGGGTTCGCGACCATGTCGCGTTCACGCCGACCTGGGGTTCGATCCAGGGCGCCGACGCGACCTTGCAGACGCGCCGCGGCAATGCATATGACACGGCGAGCCTGCTCGTCGCGCTGCTGCGCGCGAGCAACGTGCCCGCGCGCTACGCGTACGGCACGATCGAGGTGCCCGCGGCGGCCGCGCAGAACTGGGTCGGCGGCGTCGCCGCGCCGGAGGCGGCGGTCAGCCTGTTCGACCAGGGCGGCGTGCCCGTGCAGGGCGTCGTCAGCGGCGGCAGCATCGGTGCGCTGCGCCTCGAGCACGTGTGGGTCGAGGCGTGGGTCGACTTCAACCCGTCGCGCGGCGCGGTGAACCGCAGCGCATCCACCTGGGTGCCGCTCGACGCGTCGTACAAGCAGTATCGCTACAGCGCGGGCCTGCCGGTGCGCACCGGCGTCACGCTCGACACCGCCGCGTTGTCCGCGCGCATCGCGCAGGGCGCGTCGATCAGCGCCGACGGCGTGAGCGGCCTCGACCTCTCCACGCTCGCCGCCGCATACGCCGACTTCACCGGCCGCGTCGACGCGTACATCCAGTCGCACAAGCCGGGTGCGACGGTCGCCGACGTGCTCGGTGCGCAATCGATCATCGGCGAGGGCTTGCCCGTGCTCGCGGGTGCGCTGCCGTACAAGACGGTCGCGCTCGGCGCGGTCTATTCGGAGCTGCCCGACACCCTGCGCTGGAAGGTGCAGTACGGCGTCTACGCGGACGAGTTCGAACGCAGCCAGGGCCACGCGCTCGCGAGCGTGTCGCAATCGCTGCCGAAGTGGGGCGGCAAGCGGCTCACGCTCACGTTCCCCGGCGCGAGCGCGGGCGACGACAGCCGACTCGCCGCGCGCCTCAACGCGAACCCGCTGCCGGCGAACGTGTCGGCGTCGACGGTCAGCACCAAGGTGCAGCTGACGATCGACGGTACGGTCGCCGCGAGCGGCGGCAGCGTGCCGTTCGGCACCGCGCTGGTCGGCGCGGTCGGCATCTTCGATCCGCAGGTCGGCGACTGGCGCTACGCGCCCGGCACGCGCGTCGTCGCCGGCGAAACGCATTCGCTCGCGCTGATCGGCAACGGCGTATCGCCGGCGACGCTCGCGGCGAGCCGCGACCGCCTCGCGGCGATGGGCAGCCAGCTCGCCGCGCACCAGTACGCCGGCCTCGGCCAGGACGGACTCGTCGGTGAAGTGCTCGACTATGCGGCGCTCGCCTACGCGACGACGGTCGCCGGCAACACCGAACTCATGTGCAAGGCGTGCGGCATCGTCGGCTATCCGCTGCCGACGATCGTGCGCGTGAGCACGCACGCGACCGTGACGTCGGCCAACGGGCTGCCGCAGTCGGTCGCGTTCCCCGGCGTAGCGCTCACGGTCGAGGCGATCGGTCGCACCGCCGTCGCGAGCGACGCGAACGCGGCGCGCGCGCAGGCGTTCCAGCGCACCTACGGCGAACGCGCGTCGGCGTACACGCACCTGCTGCTCGACGCGCTGTTCACCGACGCCGCGCACGCGGGCAGTGCCGCATCCGCGGTACGCGCGCTGCACGCGGCGACGACGTCCGGCCAGAAGATCTACCGCGCGACGTCGGCGAACGGCGCCACGGTGCTGCCGCAGCTCGGCGTCGACCCGGCGACGATCACCGTCGTGCAGGACGCGATCCAGTCGGGGCGTACCGCGACGATCAGCCAGTCCGGTGTCGCGGTCGGCGCGTGGAACGGCGTCGGCTACGTGCTCGAGGACACGGCCACCGGCAGCGGCGACTACGAGATCAGCGGTCGCGAACAGGCCGAACTCGACGTCGCCGGCGGCTGGTTGCCGCTCGCGCTCGCCGGCCCCGCGCTCGGCGTGCAGGGCGACGCGGTCGCCGCGGCGCTGCAGGGCCCGCTCACGGTCGAAGCGAACTACTACAACGCCGCGGTGGCGCTGCTCGCCGACTACGGTACCGTGCCGTGGTCGAACTTCGTCGGCGCACCGACGGTGCTGAGCCAGTGGTGGCTGTGCGCGCTGTGGGACGGCCTGCCCGGCGCCCTCGGCGACATCGGCACGTCGGTCGTGAGCGCGGTCGACACGGACGACCATACCGGCCTGCCGGGCGGCCCGCAGACGAACAATGCGCCGTACTTCACGAGCGCGCCGGTGACGAGCGGTGCGCTCGGCCAGGCGTACCAGTACTTCGCGACCGCGACCGACCCGGACGGCGACGCGCTCACGTTCCAGCTCGTCGGCGCGCCGAACGGCATGACGCTGTCGAGCGCGGGCCTGCTCGCCTGGGCGAGCCCGGTCACCGGTTCGTATCCGATCACGCTGCGCGTCTCCGACGGCCATGCGACGGCGGAGCAGGCGTTCACGCTGACGATCGGCCAGGTGATGCCGCTCGATCTCAACCTCGCGGTCGCGCCGCAGTTCGTCAACGAAGGCGACACGGTCACGATCACCGTCGCGACGACCGGCGGTTCCGGCACCGTCGCGAAGTCGCTCGCGATCGACGGCACGAACGTGCCGCTCGATGCGAACGGCCAGGCGCACGTCGCCGCGCACGGCGCGGGCACCCATACGGTGGTCGCGAACGCGACCGACAACAAGGGCACGCTCGTGCGCAGCAGCGCGTTCGGCGTGCACGTCGACGGCGACACGACGCCGCCGACCGTGCAGATCACCGCGCCCGCGGACGGCGACGTGCTGACGAAGCCGACGCCGGTGAGCGGCGTCGTCTCCGACGCGAACACCACGTTGTGGACGCTGTCGGTGTCGCCGACCGGCCGCAACGCCTGGCACGAACTCGCGCGCGGTTCCGGTGCGGTCAATGGCGCACTCGGCGCGTTCGATCCGACCCAGGTCGAGAACGGCCAGTACGACCTCGGCCTCGTCGCCTGGGACGCCAACGGCAGCTCGGCGAGCGCGGTCCAGCACGTGGTCGTGCAGGGCGACCTCAAGATCGGCGCGTTCACGGTCAGCTTCAACGACATCCAGCTCGACGTCGGCGGCGTGCCGCTGACGATCACGCGCACCTACGACTCGCGCCGGAAGGACGAGAAGGGCGACTTCGGCTACGGCTGGACGCTGTCGTACCAGAACGTGAAGCTGCAGCGGAACAAGCCGCTCGGCGAGCAGTGGGAGATGTACCAGCCCGGCTTCCTCACGTTCTGCATCCGCCCGATCGGCAAACGCGTGGTGAGCATCGCGCTGTCGGACGGCAAGGTGCACCAGTTCGACGTCGTCGCGAGCCAGGAATGCGCCACCGGCGGCGTGCCCGCGGTGTTCTCGATGGCGTTCAACCCGCGCCCGGGCACGACCAGTACGCTCGACGTGCTCGACGGCGGCGACCTGCTCTACCAGGGCGGCACCGTGTTCGATCCGGATGAAGGCGCCGCGTTCGACTCGCTGACCTATCAGCTGACGACGATCGAGAACTATAAGTACATCCTGAAGAGCAGCGATGGCGCGAACACGTTCAAGGTCGTGCAGATCACCGACCCGAACGGACAGACGCTCGTGCTCAATGCGCAGGGCGCGTTCGCCGGCAACGGCGCCGCGCTGCAGTTCACGCGCGACGCGGAAGGGCGCATCACCCAGGTCACCGATCCGTCCGGTCGCAAGGTCAAGTACGCCTACACGGCGGCGGGCGACCTCGACAGCATCACGAGCCCGGCGAACAAGGTCAGCCGCAACCAGTACGCGACCGTGCCGGCCTCGCTCGCGCATCTCCTCACGAACTACACCGACGCCGCCGGTGTGCAGCAGGTGCGCAACGAGTACGACGCGAGCGGCAAGCTCATCGCCCAGTACGACGCGCTCGGCAACAAGGTCGACCTGTCGCAGCGCGATCTCGACGCGCATACGCAGGCCGTTACCGATCGCAACGGGAACACGACGACCTACACCTTCGACGACCAGGGCAACATCACGAAGATCGTCGACCCGACTGGCGGTATCAGCACCGCGACGTTCGACACGTTCGGCAACCAGTTGACCAATACCGATCCGCTTGGCCATACGACGTCGACGACCTACGACGCGTCATCCGGCACAGTGCTCGCGCAGACGGATGCGCTCGGCCACACGACGACGTCGGAGTGGAACTTCTACACGATGATGGGGAATCATACCCCACAGAACCTGAAGTCGACCACCGACGCGCTCGGCCACAAGACCAGCTTGTGGTACACCGATCCTGGCATGCTTCGCAGCGTCGAAGATCCGCTCGGCCACACCGCCGCGTTCGGCTGGGGCGGCGCCAATTTCGATCAGCTCGCGCAGTTCACGGATCCGACCGGCAATGTGACGCGTTATGTCAACGACGCCCAAGGACGCAAGACGCAGGAAACGGATCCTCTCGGCAACATCACGAAGTATGCCTACGACAGCGCCGGCCATTTGCTGACGACGACCAGGACTCGTGTCGTCCTCGGTCAGACGCAGGCAATCACCACGACGAATACGCTCGATGCTGACGGCAACGTGCTGGCCACGACGGATGCCCTCGGCAACATCACTCGCAACACGTGGACGTCGCAGAAGCTTCCGGCGACACTGACAGACGCACTCGGGCGGGTCACGAAGTACGCCTATGACGCAGTCGGCCGGCCGGTACAGACGACGTACTCCGACGGTTCGACCGAATCGGCCACGTACGATGCGAATGGCAACTCCACGCTCGCCACTGACCGCGCGGGAAGAGCCACTCGAACTGTTTACGACATGTTGAATCGCCCGACCGCGGTTACCAACCCCGACGGCGCCACGAAGGTCATGACGTATGATGCTGCCGGACAGATCGCGCAGACTAGTGACGAACTCGGCCGCCTTACGCATTTCGACTACGATGCCGCGGGCCGCCGCGTGGGTACGACCGATGCGAACGGTCATAGGACGACGTACGCGTACGACGCGGTAGGCAAGCTGATTGCGACAACGGATGCGTTGGACCACACGATAGCCGCTGTCTACGACGCGGCGAGCCGCAAGACGCAGACGACGTGGCCCGACGGCAGCGCCAGCCGGTACGAGTACGACGCTGCTGGACGCAAGACCAAGGACACGGACCCGCTCGGTCGCGCAACACAATACGGTTATGACGCGAATGGCCGTCTGAACAAAGTCACGGACGCGATCGGCAAGATCACGCAGTACGGTTATGACGAGCTTGGCAACAAGACGAGTCAGACCGACGCGATGAATCACGTCAGCGGTTGGGTGTACGACGCACTCGGTCGCCCCACCAGCCATACGCTGCCCGACAGCCGTTACGAGACGATGGCGTACGACGCGGTTGGGCGCGCGACCAACCATACCGACTACGCAGGGAACGCGAGTGGCTACCAGTACGATGCGGCCGATCGCGTTCGCAGCCAGACATTTGTGGATGGCTCCGTCCTCAGCTGGACCTACACGGCAAGCGGTCAGGTCGCCACGCAGACGCTGGCGAAGGACGGACAGTCGAAGCTGACGAAGTATGAGTACGACGTGCGCGACCGATTGATCGACGTCGAGAACGCGGACCATTCCAGGTTGCACTACGCATACGACGCAGCCGGTCAGAAAGTGCAGCAAACGCTCACCATGCCCGATCGGCAGATTTGGACGATCGACTATGCGTACGACAACGTCGGTAACCTCACGAGCGTAAGCGCGGCGGGCAAGACGTTCAGCTACTCGTACGACGACGCGAATCGCAAGCAGACGCGCGAAGATCCAAATGGCGTCGTTTCGCAGTACACCTACGACGCAAACGGGCGCTTGACCGGATTTGTCGCGCACAAGGCCGCAGCGATCATTGGCCAAGGTACGTATGCGCTGAACGCGGCGGGTCAACGCACCAACCTCGCGTACGCCGCGCCGGACGGAAGCGCACGGAACCTCGAATGGGGTTACGACGGCGCGGGCAGGCTTACCAGCGAGACGCGCGACCAGCCTGCCCATAGCACGAGTTGGACGCTGGATGCGGTCGGCAACCGCACGAACCGGACTGCAGACGGGCAGACGAGCACCTATGCCTACGACGTGGCCGATCGCCTCAAGACCGTCACGGGAACGGGGGCGGCGGTGTACGAGTGGGATACGAACGGTCAATTGCGATTCAAGACGATCGGCAGCGGAACGACCGCGCAAACGACGAATTACACATTCGACAGTCGCCACCATCTCGTCGGTGTCGCGCTGCCGGACGGCACGGCGATCCAGTATGCGTATGCGCCAGACGGCAATCTGGAGGCGCGCAGCCGCACGCTGGGCGGTGCGACGGATACAGTGCACTACCTCGTCGACCCGAATCTTGCGTTCTCGCAGATCGTCGCTGAATACGGGGACGATGGGCATGCAATGGCCATCTACATCTACGGCGATGAGTTGTTGATGCGCATCGAGCCGCCTGCGGCCAATCGCGGCACGATCTACCATCATGATGGCCTCGGTAGCGTCATTGCGCTGACGAACGAAACCGGCTCTGCGAGTCAGACCTACGGCTACGACGCGTGGGGAAATCTGGTCGAGTCGACCGGTAGCGACGCCAACCCATACGGCTACGCCGGTGAACGCCGTGACTCCCAGACAGGATTGATTTACTTGAGGGCCCGCTGGTACGACCCTACGGTCGGCAGGTTCATCTCCAGCGATGCTGCCGACGCCATCGAGCGTCGGCCGATTTCCCTGAATAGATATCTCTATGCCAGCGGGGATGCCGTGAACGGACGGGATCCCACCGGCCGAATGGACCTCGCCGAAGTCAGCGTGGCGCAGGGGATCGGCGCTGCCTTGGCGACAACGGCGCTGTACATCGGCACGAGAGCGCTGCTGTCGCACGTGGATACGAATTCGATACATCTCCCCACGTTGTGGGACATTCTTGCCGTCCTCTACTTCCAGCCGCTGGCACGCTCGAAGGTGGAGGAGAAGGAGGAAGCCCCCGCGTATGTTGAGGAGGATGAGGCAGACGATGACGTCCACGGACATCACACCATCCCCATCTACCTGTGCGGCGCCCTTGGTCAGGAGCTGTCATTCATCGGGACTGCAGAGCATTACCAGATTCATCGTGACATCGCTGCGCTGACGCTTGCCGCAGAAGTGTCCGCGCAGTACGCAGACCGCGTGCTGAATCTGCAGCGCCGCAGGACGCCGGCAGTGATGGCGCTCGCCCAGACCGAGGCGGGACGCGCATCGATCGCCGGCGTTCTCGAGGAGTACTACCGCGCGACCTGGTGGGGCACCGGCACGCCGACCATAGGCGACGTTTTCACCAGGGAAAAGATGCCGTATATCACTGGTGCGAAGACTTCGGTGGCGGGGTACTGCTCGCGGACGGGATCACCGCCATAATGATTCTCTCGATCTATCCCCATTCCCGATCGTTCGCTGCTTGGACCAGGCGCGAAACATCGTTGGCGGAGTTCGCCGGCGGGTTGACCATGCGTCAATTCTCGGAACGATTTCGTTCGGCGCGTCCGGAACTGCTGACCTATTCGATCGAGGCGCTGGGATGGTCCGGATATATCGCTTGCGCGCCGATCAATGGGGGGTTCGGCACGGTGGAAGTGCTCGCACGTATGCTGAGGCCGCAATTGGCGGCTTGGGTACGTCCGTTCGTCGAGTCTGCCGACGTGTATACACGATTTTGCGCAGCGCTTCGCAAAGAGGGAATCTCCAAAGATCTTTGTCCGCCCACCCTGCTATGGCCGTACTGCGGGTTCGGAGCGTACGCTGGCGGAAAAAAAACGGGATTTGGCCGCAAGGCCAAGGCGCTGAATTCTTGCTCGGTCACGGGATGGCTTGTTCCGCGTGACAGCGGCCTGCGCCTCGAGACGCTGCTCGACCGCGTGCTGGGCGAGTCTGGAACGTGGGCATTCTGCGAGGGCGACGAGCCGGGTACGCAGCCTACAGCGGCGGGGCAGGCGGAAGTCACTTGGGCATTGTCGGCCCCGACCTTGATCGCCGGGGAAGCCGACGATTCCGTCGCCGCGCGTCTGCAGAGCGTTTCAGCTCGCTTGTCCGATCATCTGGCCCGTTGTGAAGCCGGCGAAGCAACCACGTTCAATTGTCCGTATGCCGACATAGTCCGCCCTCGCGTCGATTTGTACGTCAATGCGGCGGGCTGGGCGCGGCCGGACGCCTATTGCTCCGCCATCGAAGCCATCGTCGAAAAAAGGATTCTATTGATGCGCCATCTTTCGTGGCCGACATTTTACCCCGTCGTGCAAGATGCCATCGACGTCCTGGCGGAGAAGCGCAACGACGGCATCGCGGCCTATGACAGCATTCGATCGCAGCTTGCGGCGTTGCTGGCCACCCTGCGTGATCGGCATCCGGTATTGAGGACAGAGGGAGTGATGCTGGGACTTGTTTCCTCGCCGTGATGCATTGTCCTCGGGGATCGCGGCGACTCATCTCCCAGTAGATTGCGGGAAGTTCGATTGCGGCCTCGTGCGAAGGCGAATCGCGAGAAGGTGGATATTGGTGGAGGGTATGCGCGGATGTTCAAGGCACTTCGCACCCGCTTTGCTCGCGGTGTAGCGAACAAGTTCAAGATCGATTCCCCGGGCTATTTGAAGGTTGAAGTGAGTCTTTCGGGAACCTGCCTCGCGGGCTGTGACGTGTATTCGAAGGAGGTGGACACATTTCGCCGCGCATGGATTGCCATCGGCGGAACGGCGGATGATTCGTCATTCACCACGGAGCTGTACTGGACGACGGAAGGTGTGCCTTGGGATGAGGTGCAGGGTTGGGATTGGCGGCGCAGTCCGGCGATACCGAAGAGCGGGGGGCGCCTCCAGCTGACTGACGAGCCCCTGGTCGGTGACGACCTCTTCGACGGGTCCCGTCTTATCGAAGTCCGCGACCCGCCGATCGCTCTGCAGGACGAGGCGATCCGCGCGGCATCGACGACCGACCTCTATCGCCGCGTCCGCGAGATGACGATCACCGACATGCGACGCGCGAATCCTGCCGTCACTATGGATGAGATCGAGAAGCTGCTGGCCCGGGCTGACAGGATCGAATTCGGACTGTGGGGAAGCATCGCGAAAGCGATCGAGATTCCGGATCACGAGCTCGATCGCGCGATCGAGCCGGCGTTGAACAAGGTGTTCCATCTGCTGGATACCTACGGATTTTCGTTCCTGGAGAAGCGGCTATCCGGTTGACTCGATATTGTCGATGGCGTCGCGAGTGGACGTGGTCGAGGGAATGCGCGGATGTTCGAGGTACTCCGCATCCACTTGCTCGCAGCGTCCGGATACCCGAACCAAGGCCGGCCTCGCTTGGACTAGTTGGACGGTGTGCGATGTGTACTCGAAGGCGATCGGTGACCGCCTTCACGCGTGGATCGTCTTGGGTGGAACAGTTGGTGAATCGTAGGCGTTTGGCGATCGGTGGACTTCCGATACATCCGCCTGCAAGAAGGTAACTCTGGACGGCATCGCTGCATATGAATGCAACACCCGCAATAGCGTTCTGTGATTTGGCACTGGATAACCTGCTTGCCGCGGGTGAGGCCGGCGTGCTGGCGCGATATCGCTCGCAGGACCTCGTCGTGCTCACCGTCGATCTGCGCGGTGCGGATCTCACGATACTGCTCTGCATCGCACCCGACGCCCTGGTCTTCGGTCAGGAGTACTGGCTCGGGCAGTCGTACCTGAATTGGCACATCGGTTATGGGCTCAGTGCGAAGAACGTCGAGATCGTCGTGGACTCGCTGACGGCGAACGGATTCGATTGGTCGCAGATTCCTTATGCGGTGGTGAATTTCGGCACGGGTGACTTCACGAACTCGGCGCCGACGCGGCCCGCTTGGAACAGAAACATCTTCCAGACATTCGTCGTGCCGGCGTCCGCCGCGCCGGCGGCGCGTGCCGCGATCGTCGCCAGCGCGGCCCTGGTGCGCGAGTTCCTTTACGAGCCGAGGGCAGCGTTCGACGGAGTGGAAGCCCGCTACGGCGACTGCGTACTCGAGAAGCTCTTCGATAGGACGGTCCACGGATATCGACGACCAGCCGGCTTGCCGCGGAGGACGATGGGTTCCGGTGCGGAGTATGTCCAGTCGCAGATGGAGCAGGTGGATGCCGTCGAAGCGGATTTCGCGGCGGGTCGGCTTGACCGACAGGTCAATTGGCGTTGGCTTACCTACCGACCGTTGGACGCGCGGGAGTTCGATGGCGGGCAGCGGCGCCTGATCGCCGAGATCAATCTCAGGAAGGCCCGTCTGGTCGAAGCCCTCGCGATGCCTCATTTCTACTGCGAACTGTTCTTTCGGCGCATCGACACGAGCTCGAATCGTCAGCAGGCGTCCTATGCCGTGCTCGGCAACGACATGGACTGGATGGAAACGCTGCACGCGCTGTCGCCTGCCAGCTTCTCGCCGGAATTTGAGGAGCACGCAGTCCTGGAGCGGTACGTCAGGAGGATGCAGGAACGTCATCCGTTCATGGCGCAGGACCCGCTCGACGGATTCCTGCAGATGCCGAAGATGAAGAAATGGAAGCAGCCGATGGTCGCGTAAGCGGGCGCGGGCATATGGCCGTCGGATGGGGCGCTGAGCCCTTCGGGTCCGCCGCGTGCGGCGGAGCAAATGGATGCAGTCGCGCGATGCGTCGCGCGTGTTTTCAGGAGACGAAATGAACCTGTGCTTTGGAGTGGCGCGTTTCCGGGCCGTCGTGGCCTCGCTTCTGGCGTGCGCGTTCGCGTGCGGCGTGCACGCGCAGGCGGTGCCGCCGTCGGTGCAGCGCGGCGTCGACTGGCTCGGCGTGCAAGTGCAGGGCAACGGCTCGCTCGCGGGTGAGGGCGCCGCGATCGCGACGCCGATGCAGGCACGCATGGAGACACTCGTCACCCTGCATGCATTGTCGAGCACGCCGGCCTCGCTCGCGGGCGTCATCGCGGCGAACAGCGACGGCAACGTCGAATACGTCGCGCGCCGGATCCAGGCGGCCGCAGCGGCGGGCCAGCCGAACCCGAACGACGTCGCGACTTTGCTCGCGCTGCAGAACGACGACGGCGGCTGGGGCCTCACGCGCAGCTATGCCAGCGATGCGCTCGACACCGCGTTCGCCCTGCAGGCGCTGCGCGCCGCGGGTGCACCGGCGCCCGTCGCCGCCGAGGGCCTCGCGTGGCTCGCGCAGGCGAAGCTCGTCGATGGTGGCCGGGGCGTGTCGTCCGCGTCGTCCGTCTATCTCACGGCCAACGTG
>Ga0207639_10000373_pt1 | contig 30956 bp, 27 predicted proteins | sample KBSCornC32_FD_184299 | JGI IMG/M metagenome (GOLD analysis project Ga0207639, IMG submission 184299) | Corn rhizosphere microbial communities from Kellogg Biological Station, Michigan, USA - KBS Corn C3-2 (SPAdes) (version 2) | ecosystem: Host-associated > Plants > Roots > Rhizosphere > Soil ...
CAAGGACCACCAGGGCTTGTTCGCGAAATGCCAAAGATCGTAATAGTAAAGCGCCGAGTCAGCGATGTGGGACTGGGCGTAATTGTACGACAATATCGTCGCGGCGAGATGGATGATCAGAAGACCGAATAGGAAAGCGAGTCTCGGCAGCGTCAGGCGCGATGACGCAACGGGAAGCGCCAGGAGACTGATGATCAACGCGATATAGCTGACGAATGTCACCGGTGACGCCTTCTCCGACGGCAATCCTGAAGCGACCTGCCACGAATTGCACGACTGAACGCCGCACATAGTCGTGGGGTCCGAAAAAGGCAGCCCGTTTTGGCTAATAGCGTTCCAATTTGCGGAACTCTTGCCAAAGGTAAGCCGATGCGACGGCTCCTCACCTCTTTCCTTGCTGCGATGCGGCGCGACGGGTTTGCCGCTTCGCTGGTCAAGCCTGTCGCGGGGAATGGCGTCGTCCGGGTGCTCGGCATTCTCGCCAGCTTCACTGTCGGGATCCAGCTGGCGCGAGGCCTCGGCGTAACCAACTTCGGTTATTACAGCATCGCCTTGGGAGTGATTACGCTGGCCGAAATCCCGGGCGAATTCGGCTTGTCGACCTTCGTCACCCGCGAAGTCGCGGCCGCATCCGCCCGGAAGCAAACGCACGAGCTATTCGCGGTCATCCGATGGGCGGATCGCTCCTGCCGCTGGATTGCATTGAGCATCGCCGTGGTGACCGCGATCATCGCCCTGCTGCTTCGCGAAACCTATTCGCGGACTCTGCTCGAATGCATCCTGATCGGAATCCCGACGATTCCGCTCATCGCGCTCGCCCGGGTACGCGTCGCGGCAGTCTGGGGGCTTGGCCGGGTAGCACGCGCACAAATTCCCGAAGCGCTCGTTCGGCCCGTGGTTTTCTCATGCATGTTAGGGCTGGCCTATATTTTACACGCTAGCCTTAGCCCGCAGCTCGCGATGGGCTTCTTTTGCGGGGCGATCGTAGTCGTCCTCATCGTTTCTTCGGTGTCGCTGCGGCAAGCCTTGCCGGAGCGTCCCGCCGAACCCCGCGAGACTCGCAAGCGCAGCATCTTCAGCTCGGCTCCGATGGGCTTGATGGAAGGAATGCGGGTAATTCAGGGCGAACTTTCGATCGTACTTGCAGGCCTTGTTGCCGCCCCGGCTGTGGTCGGGCTCCTGCGCGTTGCGAATGTAGGCGCAATGACCGCTGCGGCTCCCCTCGTCTTTGTCGTCCAGGTCGGAATGCCGATGATGGCGAAGCTGCACGCGATCGAGGATCACGCGAAACTGCAGAAGGTGGTTACGGCGGTCGCCCAGGCGCAATTCGCCGGAGTCGTGTTGCTAAGCTTGCCGCTTTTCCTCTTTCCGGCGCCGCTGCTCAGTCTCGCGTTCGGGAGGCCCTTCGCCGACGCGAGCGTAGCGCTCCAGGTCTTGCTCGTCGCGCAGATCGTGAACGGTGCATTCGGGCCCAACATCTGGCTGTTGAACATGACCCATCATGAACGCCGAGTCCTTCGCGCACTCGGCGTCGCCCTCGTCATCAACGCGATTGCGGTGCCGCTGCTGGCCAGCCGGTGGGGCGCCACCGGCGGGGCTTGCTCATTGCTTTTCTCTATGATTTGTTGGAACGCGATTAGCTGGCGCGACGCCAGAAAACTGCTCGGGATTGAAACGTCGATTTTCCGTTGGCCCTGGCAGTTAAGGTTCAAAGTCGCATGAATTACACCACTCGGGGAAGGTATTTCCACGGCAGCACCATCGATCGCGCACTGCTCGTAAAGCGGCGATCGCCGCTCTGGGCGCGCAAGGGGGTGGTTTTCATCCACGTGCCGAAGGCCGCCGGCACCAGTATCAGCGAGGCAATCTATGGCCGCTTCACGGGTCACGTTCGCGCATCGGACGTCCTGCGCTGGGCGTCGGCGGCGGTCAGGTCGCTGCCGAAGGTCGCGGTTGTTCGAAATCCCTGGGCCAGGCTCGTGTCAGCCTATCGCTTCATCAAACTGGGACGCGGAATAGGCGGCCCTAACGCGGGGCGAGTCTGGCGGCCGGAGCAATATGAAATTCCGGAATTCGAAAATTTCGAAACTTTCGTGAACGAATGGCTGGCGCATCAGGACCTGGACTGGCTCGACGAAGCCTTCCAGGCACAGTCGCCCTTCGTCTCCGACAAGCGAGGCAAGATTATCGTCGATCACCTCGGTCGCGTTGAATCATTGGAGCGAACGCACCGCTATCTGGCCGACCATGTACAGACGCTAAGGCCGTTCGCACGCTCGAACCGGTCAGGCGACCCCGTCGACTACCGCACTTACTACAATCCAAAGATCATCGAGCGAGTAGCGGAGATCTACGCGGACGATGTCCGAATCCTGGGTTATGACTTCGGCGCCTAGCGCGGCTCGGGATAGTCGTATTTGAACGGATCGGTCGGCTGCGGCTGCGTCGGCAACGGCGGCCTCGGCAATTCCTTGTCGCTGTTCGCCGCCTCAAGCAGGACTCCCGCAAGCACGACCGACTGCTGCCTGAGGTCGTCGGCCCTCAGATGGTCGAGCGTGTCGATGTTCGAATGATGGACGCGGCTTTCATAGTCGAGCGGGTCCTGGATGAACTGGAAGCCGGGGATTGCTACCGACTGGAAGAACTCATGGTCGGTGCCTCCGGTCGGGCCGGCGACGACGGCGCCCGCGCCCATGCTCTCGAAGGGCGACAACCACTCGCGTAGCATCGGCTCGGCTGCTTCATTGCCCTCGGCGTAGATGCCACGCAGCTTGCCTGAGCCGTTGTCGATATTGAAGTAGGCCTTGAGGTCCGCGTAACCGGGGAGCGGAGTGACCGGATAGGAATCACGCCATTTGATATAATTGGTGATCCCATTCTCGGTGATCGCGAACGGCCGCCTCGCGAGGTGCTGCGCGACATAGTTGAGCGAGCCGAACAGGCCCTGTTCCTCGCCCGTCCACAGCGCGAAGCGGATGGTCCGCTTGGGCCTCGCTCCGATCGCCTTCAGGATTCGCGCCGCTTCCATGACGGCGACTGTACCGGCGCCGTTATCGGCCGCTCCGTCGCCCGCGACCCAGCTGTCGAAATGCGCGCCGGCCATGACATAACCGGCCTTCGGGTCGCTGCCGGGGATTTCGGCGATGATGTTGTAGCCGTGGGTGTCATCATCGAGGTAGCGGACGTCGCTTTCGATCTCGAGCACCGGATTGTCGCCCATCTTCGCCATTCGCGCGATTCGGCGATAATCCTCGGCGGCGATCTGCACGGTCGGTAACTTGGGTGAGCCGCCGACCTGGTTTTGGTATCCTTCGCCCGAGACCAGCTTGCCGTCGCGATAGGCCATGGTCGCCTGAGCAACCGCGCCTTCGCTTGCGAGGAAGGCGTCGAGCTCCCGCGCGAACTGGACGCGCTTGATGAAATTGTTCTGGGCGTCCGGATCGATGTGCGGGATCTTATATTCGTCGAGCTTCGAGATATCGCCGCTGTCGAGCCGCTTGAACGCCGCCTCGCTTGGCTCGTCGCTGGTGCCCGGCAGGCTGGTGAGGACGATCTTGCCGGCGAGCTTTCCGCGATAGGCCGCGAATTGCTCGACGCGGTTCATCGGCGCGACGACGACGGGGGCACGAAGCGTGCCGTTGGTTGGAGGGCTCCACGCGATCGGGATTGCGACGAGGTCGATCGGCCTTGGCGACACCAGCCGAACGCTCGAATAGATGATGTCCCAGCCGCGGCCGAAATCGTAGGCCTCGCGATGAACGTTCGAGAGTCCGTAGCTGGCGAGCTTTCGAACCGCCCAGTCCTGCGCCTTGCGCATGTTGGTGGAGTTGGTGAGGCGCGGGCCGATGTCGTCGAACAGCTCGTGCGCGTTGAGCATCACCTGGCTGTGATTCATGCCCTCATCGATGATCCGGGCGGTATCGCCGGTGACCGCCGCCGCGGGGCTCGTGACCAATGCAGCCGTGGCCAGCAGAATCCATGATGATGCGCGCAACGCCCCCTCCCCTGTGACGAAAAAGCCGCCGGCGGGCAACGAAGCACGCCGGCGGCCAAAGCTCAATACTGCTGCTGGAAGCTTAGCCCGCCACTCCGGCTTTCGCTTTTGCGCGACGGGTCTTCGCCTGGTTCTCGGGATCGAGCGGGCCGGTTGGCCGGACCGTTCGCTTCGCGTCGTACCAGAGCTGGTGATAGGCAAGGTAGCCGAGGATCGTGCCGAACAGCAGGAAGACCACGACCGCGAGACCCGCCGCATGCCGACTCTCGAGGTTCGGCTCGGCGGTCCAGACGAGGAACGCGGCGACGTCGGTCGCCATCTGGTCGACGGTCGGCTTGGTGCCGTCCTGATATTCGACCTGCCCATCCGTCACCAGCGGCGGCGGCATCGCGATGTTCAGGTTCGCGAAGTAGGGATTGTAATGAAGGTTCGGCGGCGTCTTGGCGTCCGGGAACTTCTTCAGGAGCTCAGCCGGCTGGTTCTGGAAGCCAGTGAGAATCGAATGGACATAGGCGGCCCCACCCTCACGCGACTTGGTGATCAGTGACAGGTCAGGCGGAAGGGCATTGTTGTTCGCCGCACGCGCCGCAACCTCATTCGGGAACGGCGCCGGGAAGGTATCGGACGGAAGCGCCTTGCGCGTCGCCGCCTCTCCGGTGTCCGGATTGATCGACGGGACCTGAGTCTTCCAGTCGGAAGCGATCTTCTTGACCTCGGCGTCGTTGTAACCGAGTTCCTTCAGGTCGCGGAACGAGACGAGGCTCAGGCTGTGGCAGGCCGAGCAGACTTCCGAATAGACCTGGAAACCGCGCTGCAGCTGGCGCTTGTCGAACTTGCCGAAGGGTCCGTCGCTCGCAAGATGAAGCGGCTTCGGCGGCTTGTGGAATTCCTCGGCCGCGAGCGGCGCCGGCGGGTTGCTGACATAGGTCGCGACCCCGCTGATCAGCGAGATGAGCAGGACACCGGCAAAGACGGCGCCGATGAATCCGAGAATGAAACGCATCTGTCCCCTGCCCCCTTACTGGACGACCGTTGCGGCCTTTGAGCGCCGCGGCTTCGCTCCCAACGGAGCGGCCTCCGCCTCCTCGCCGTGAAGCACGGAATCGCTGATCGACTTCGGCAGCGGGAGCGGCGTTTCGAACGCCGAGACCAGCGGCAGGATCACCAGGAAATGGAGGAAGTAATAGGCCGCGGCGAGCTGGCTGATCACATTGCGCAACGGCGTCGGAGCGCCACCGCCCGCCCAGCCGAGCACGATCACGTCGATGACCAGGAGCCAGAAGAAGCGCTTGAACACCGGACGGTACGACCCCGAGCGAACCGGCGACTTGTCGATCCACGGAAGGAAGAACAGCAGCAGGATCGAGCTGAACATCGCCAACACGCCCCACAGCTTCGCTTCGAGGATGAAGTCGACCGTGAAGGAGCGGAGGATCGCGTAGAACGGCCAGAAATACCATTCGGGCACGATCTCCGCCGGCGTCGCGAGCGGATTGGCCGGAATGTAATTGTCCGGATGCCCCAAGTAGTTCGGCGCGAAATAGGTGACGAGCGCATAAGCGAGCAGGATCGCGGCCGAGAACCAACCGTCCTTCGCGGTGAAGAAGGGATGGAAGGGAAGCGTGTCCTTTTCATCCTTCACGTCGACGCCGGTGGGGTTGCCCGAACCAGGGATGTGAAGCGCCCAGATGTGGAGGATCACGACCGCCGCGATCACGAACGGAAGCAGATAGTGGAGCGAGAAGAAGCGGGTCAGCGCCGCATGGTCGGGGGCGTAGCCGCCGAGCAGCCAGATACGGAGCGGCTCACCGACGATCGGGAAGGCCGAGAAGAAGCCGGTGATGACCTGCGCTCCCCAGTAGCTCATCTGGCCCCAGGGGAGGACGTAGCCCATGAAAGCGGTGGCCATCATCAACAGGTAGATGACGAGCCCGAGCATCCACACCAGCTCTCGCGGCGCCTTGTAGGAACCGTAATAAAGGCCGCGGAAGATGTGGATGTAGACCACGATGAAGAAGAAGCTGGCGCCGTTCATGTGCGCGTAGCGGAGAAGCCAGCCGGCGTTGACGTCGCGCATGATCAGCTGGTTGACCGAGTTGAACGCACCGTCGGACGAAGCCGTGTAGTGCATTGCGAGGACGATGCCGGTGATGATCTGGATCGTCAGGAACAGGCCCGCCGCGACGCCGAAATTCCACCAGTAATTGAGATTGCGCGGAACCGGATAACCGCCGCCGACCGCGCCATAGGCAAGGCGCGGCAGCGGCAGGCGCTGGTCGATCCAGCGCATGAACGGGTGCTTGGGTTCGTACGGCTTGGCCCAGGAAAAACTCATCCGTTACTTCCCCTTTGCGCCGATCGTGACCGTCGTCGGCGTATTGAACTCGTAATCCGGAACGAAGAGATTCTTCGGCGCGGGCCCGGCGCGAATGCGCGCGGCGGTGTCGTACTGCGAGCCGTGGCACGGGCAGAAATAGCCACCGTATGGGCCGCGGTTCTCGCCCTCGGAAATCCCCAGCGGGACGCAGCCGAGATGGGTGCAGACGCCAAGCGTGATCAGCCAGTTTTCCTTACCCGGCTTGGTCCGCTGGGCGAGCGTTTCGGGATCGCGAAGCGCCGACAGCGGCACCGCGTTCGCCTCGGCGATTTCCTTGGGCATGAGGTTACGCACGAACACCGGCTGCTTGCGCCAGCTGACCTTGATGCCCTGCCCCGGCTGGACCTTCGAAATGTCGACTTCGGTCGTCGACAAAGCGAGGACGTCCGCGGACGGCGCCATCTGGACCAATAGCGGAGCGATCGCGACGACCGCGCCAACGCCTGCGAAGCTGACCGCGGCGACATTCAAAAAGTCGCGGCGGCGAACTCCTCCTTCGCCATCGGTCGGACCTGCGGTCTGCGAAACCTCAGCGGACCCTGCCTTGGTGGCCATCATTCCCCTTTTTGACGCGATGTGACTTCACCTGCCGGGAGGCATGTGAGCGTGCTCGCGCCGGCCTTGCACCGGTGCGATGGCGGGCCTGATAGCGAGGGGTTTCGGGTCTGTGAAGGGGCTGAGCAAAGCCGCTCATGAGAGAGGCCGCCGAGGCTTGAGCCGCGTCAAGCTCAGCGCGGTTCGAGGACTTCCAGAAGGATCAGGCTGACGAGGTGCATGATCATCAAGCCGCCAAGCAGCCACCCCAGGATCGCGCCGATTCCGAGAAATGCGCCCGCCAGCGCCGCCAGCAATGCTGCCACGACCGTTATCCTGCCTGCCCACATCAGCGGCGGCGCGGGATTGAGCAGCCAGAACCAGGCCATTCCCTCGCGGTAACGGAAGCGGAAATCGACATAGCTGAAATGGATGAGGACGATTGCCGCAGCGATCGCGAACGCGATCAGGAACGAGTCCATCGGTCCAGCACTCGTAACGCGCGCACGCGGGCGCAATCCAGGTTCAACATCGGCACCTCATTTTCTTAGTTACGAGACTGGAAAAAGGCGAGAACGAGCGCGGCGCCCGTTCCATCTCCACCGGTGAAATATTCGCTGCCCTCCTGACTCTGGCGCGCGACTGGGGAATCTGAAGTCCCAAGCTCGAATCAAATTCTCGTCACCTGGCGTTCCGCCGGGCTGTGGGCACTTGTTCGGGCGTCGACGAGATCAAGAGCGAGGGCAACGCAAATGGCCAAGGCAACCGACGCGGGAACCATTCTTTCGCGAATCAAGGATGAGGAGATCGACTGGGTCGACCTCCGCTTCACCGACCCCAAGGGCAAGTGGCAGCATCTGACGATGGCGTCGGGCGTCATCGACGACGACATGCTGACCGACGGCTTCATGTTCGACGGGAGCTCGATCGCCGGGTGGAAGGCGATCAACGAGTCCGACATGATCCTGAAGCCGGACCTCGACGCGGCTTATGTCGATCCGTTCAGCGCGACCCCGATGCTGGTATTGTTCTGCAACGTCGTCGAGCCCTCGACCGGCGAGCTCTACGGCCGCGATCCCCGCTCCACCGCGACGCGCGCGGAGGCCTATCTCAAGCAGACCGGTGTTGGCGATACCGTGTTCGTCGGACCCGAAGCCGAATTCTTCATGTTCGACGACGTCCGCTTCGAGGACACGTACAACTCGAGCTGTTTCAAGATTGACGACATCGAGCTGCCGACCAACACGATGCGCGAATATGAGGGCGGCAACCTCGCGCACCGCCCGCGCGCCAAGGGCGGCTACTTCCCGGTGGCTCCCGTCGATAGCGCGATGGACATCCGCGGCGAGATGGTCGCGACGATGATCGAGATGGGCTTGCCGATGGACAAGCATCATCACGAGGTCGCCGCGTCGCAGCACGAGCTCGGCCTCACCTATGGGGGGCTCGTCCAGACCGCGGACCGGATGCAGATCTACAAATATGTCGTTCACATGGTTGCGCACGCGTACGGCAAGACCGCGACTTTCATGCCCAAGCCCATCGCCAAGGATAATGGCAGCGGGATGCACACCCACATGTCGATCTGGAAGGGCGGCAAGCCTTTGTTTGCAGGCAACGGCTACGCGGGGCTGAGCGAGACCGCGCTCTATTTCATCGGCGGCGTCATCAAGCACGCCCGCGCGTTGAACGCCTTCACGAATCCGACGACCAACAGCTACAAGCGCCTGGTCCCCGGCTTCGAAGCGCCGGTGCTGCTCGCTTATTCGAGCCGCAACCGCTCGGCTTCCTGCCGCATCCCCTATGGCGCGGGAGAGAAGGCGAAGCGGGTCGAGTTCCGCTTCCCGGACGCGCTCGCCAATCCGTATCTCGCTTATTCGGCGCTGCTGATGGCGGGGCTCGACGGCATCCAGAACCGGATCCATCCGGGCGATCCGATGGACAAGAACCTCTACGACCTTCCGCCGCAGGAGCTGGTCAACGTCCCGACCGTGTGCGGATCGCTCCGCGAGGCGCTGGTCTCGCTCCAGAACGACCGCGCCTTCCTGACGCGGGGAGACGTATTCAGCGACGACCAGATCGACAGCTACATCGACCTCAAATGGGAGGAAGTCATGCGCTGGGAGACCACTCCCAGCCCGGTCGAATTCGACATGTATTATTCCAGTTAATTTTGGGGTAACATGCTCCTTTCGGGACGCCGATGGGGGGAACCCTCCCACCTTCCCTTTCCCTCCATCGGCATCATTCCTCCCTGTCGCGAAGCGATGGGGAGGGGGACCGCGCAAACCGCGGTGGAGGGGCCCTCCGTCAGGCCTGCGGCCCGCCACCTCCCCACGAGCTGCGCTCGCAGGGAGGAATGCACGATTCCGTAACCATGCGGACTGCATAAGGGCCGTTCCGATGTACGGAGCGCGCGAATGAACATCAGGTCGAAGGTCTATGGCGGCGGCGGAGCTGCGTCCGACGAGCCGATCCTTCAAGCGAAGAAGCCGAAAGGCGCGAAGGCCGACGCTCTCGACAGCGTCAGGGTGCCGCGCGACGGGCCGCGCTCGGTCAACGGCCGGTTCGAGGACCGCCACCGGCTCCTCGAGGAATTCGTCACGCTCACTCACGACGGCGTCAGCCATGACGTGCAGCTGATCAACCTGTCGGGCGGCGGGGCGATGGTCTGCGCCGAGCTCGACCTCCCGCTGTGGGAGAAGGTCGAGTTGCATCTTGGCGAGGAAGGGACGATCGAATGCGTGGTCCGCTGGGTCCGCGGCGACCGGTTCGGCCTCGAATTCGCGCATGAGACGAGGATCGACTGCGGTGCGGACCAGCAGGCGACCGTCCTTCGCGAAGTGGTACGCCGCAGCTTTCCGGATATCGAGTTCAACGGCGGCGTCGAGCCGCAACCGCCGCAATCTCACGAGGGCCCCGAGGATCGCGTGGCGTCACGCCACCCGCTGGTCTGGTCGGGCGTTCTTCACCACGATTACCAGAGCACTCCGGTGCGCCTCAGGAACATCTCGGCCACCGGCGTGATGATCGAGTGCAGCGCTCCGCTTCGCGTCGGCTCCGAGCCGCTGCTCGAGCTCAGCGATTCCCTCTCGATTTCCGCGACCGTCGCCTGGGTGATGGGCGACCAGGCGGGCCTTCGCTTCCACAACCCGTTCGACCTGCAGCAGCTGGCGAGCACGCGACCCGAAATCGCGGAAGCGAGCTGGGAGCCGCCGACCTATCTCACGAACGGCGCTTCGAACGAGACGCCGTGGAGCGACCATTGGAAGCGCTTGTCGGTGGGCGAGCTCAAGCAGCAGCTCGACAGCTTCCTCGGCCGCTGATCAACTTGCGCGCGCACGCTCGGCGGCGCCGCTCCCGTAAATGAGGTAAAGTCCGATCCCGATCACCTGCGCGGTGAGGAAAAAGAGCTGCGTTCGATCCGGCAGGCTGATGAAGAGATAGATGCAGCCGAGGATGCCGACGACGCCGACCACCGGCGCGAGCGGCGCCCTGAACTTGCGCTCGCGATCGGGCTCGCGGCGGCGGAGCACCAGCATTGCGGAGCAAACCGCGACGAAGGCGGCGAGCGTGCCGGCATTGGCCAGCGCGGCAATCGATGCGAGCGGGATCAACCCGGCGAACACCGACGTCACGATCGCGGTGAAGATGGTAATGCGCACCGGAGTGCCGCGCCGGGAGACGCGAGCGAGCGAGCTCGGCAGCAATCCGTCGCGGGCGACGGTGAAGAAGATCCGGCTCTGCCCGTAGAAGAAGGCGAGGATGACGGTGGGAAGCGCGATCACCGCCGCCGCGCCGAGTATCCGCGCGGCCCAGGGCTTGCCAATCTCTCGCAGGATCAGCGCCAGCGGCTCCGGGCTGTCGGCAAAGCCGCTGGTGACGACCGCTCCGATCGCCGCCGCCGCGACCGCCATGTAGATGGCCACGCACACCAGCATCGACCCGACGATCCCGATCGCGAGATCGCGGCCAGGATTCTTGGTTTCCTCCGCCGCGGTCGCGATGGCGTCGAAACCGTAGAAGGCGAAGAAGATGATCGCGGCGGCGGCCATCACGCCGACCTCGCTTCCGGACGGGCCGCTCCTCGGGAAACCGTAAGGCATGAAGGGGTGGAAGTGGGAAGGATCGAACACCGGCAGGCAGACCGCGATGAACAGCGCCAGCGCAGCCATCTTGATGACGACGAGGATGGCGTTGACGGTGGCGCTCTCGCGGGTACCGCCAATCAGCATTCCTGCGACGACGACGATGATGAAGATTGCCGGCACGTTGACGATCCCGCCTAGCTCGGGTCCCTGGATCAGCGCGTCGGGAAGGCCGAGGCCGATCGATTTCAGAAAGCCCGCCGCATAGCCCGACCAACCGACCGCGACCGCGCTGACCACCAGCGTATATTCGAGGATCAGCGCGACTCCGATCATCCAGGCGATCAGCTCGCCGAACACGACGTAGGAGTAAGTATAGGCTGATCCCGACGCGGGGATCATCGTCGCGACTTCTGCATAAGCAAGCGCGGCGCAAGCGCAGATCACGCCGGCGATGGCGAAGGACAGGATGACCGCCGGGCCGGCCTTTCCGGCGCCGACTCCGATCAGCGTCAGGATCCCCGTGCCGACGATCGCCCCGACGCCGAGCGCGACGAGATGCGGCCAGGAGAGCGACTGCTTGAGCCGGTGCTCCTCGGGCATGTCCTCCCGGGCGACCACCTGCTTGCGCACGTTCCAGTTTTTCATGCCGGCCTGCCCCTCCCGTCATCCCGGCCCTGGGTTCCCATCAAAGTAGTACTTTGATGGGGGCCCTTGAGCCGGGACCAGCCTGTTCTTGGCCGGTAGAAAAGAAGGTGGGTTCCGGGTCAAGCCCGGCATGACGATAAGGTCATGTGCGCGAACTGACGCAGGAACCTCATCTCTCCAGCAACGTCGATACGGGATCGATCAGGTTCAGGAACGCCAGCATCGCAAGGATTGCGATGATCGGCTTTCGTGCGGTGACGAAAATGCCCGCGACGCACCCGGCGAGAAACAGTCCAAGCTCGAGCCAATCCGCCCAGCTGAAGTAGGCGAAGGTCGAAGGACCGATGAGCGCATATCGCGATCCGTAGGCAAGCAGGTTTGCCGCAAGGAGGCACCCGAGGACCTTTCCTTTCTCGGCGAAGAAATGATCATCGAGGTTGCCCCTCTCCGCTGCATTGCTAGGCAGCACGAGCGCCGTCCCGAAGAACAGAAGACTGCAGATAAGCAGAGACGCGAACAGCGCGGCTGAATTGTCCGGTATCGCGTCGCGTGCTCGCCACGCAATTTCCCATGAGATCGTCAGGCTCGTCATCATGACCAACGCGAGCAGCCCGGTAGGCCAGCCCAAACGAACCTTCCCGCGCGCCTCCACGATCTTCGCCAATCCGCCGAGGAGCTGCGCCAATGCGAGCCCGAGAAGGAGCGAATAGAGCGAAAAGACATATTCAAAGACGCTCATCGCTTACCCCCAACGGCCTGATGCAACGATACGGCCGTAGCGACAACAGCCGTCGTCGCTAATAATCCTTGCTGATCCGCACGCTGGCGCTCGCCCGGCCGATGGTCGAGACCGTGGACAGCAGCGAAAGCCACCTCGTCATCTGATATTCGACCTGCGTCGCGGAGTAGCCAGCGCCGTCGGTCACGACTTCGACGTAGAGCTTGCGGGTGATGTATTTGCCCGCGCCGATCGCGGTTTTCTGTCCGGTCGCCACGTCGGCGGGCACGATGCGGAGGCGATCGAGGCCGACGGCTTTTCGAAGCGCGTTGATCGGGTCGAGGCTTCCGGAGCCCGACTGGAGCGCGGCGACCGCCGAGGCGAGCTGGAGCGCTTCCGGTGCGGAAAGGTTGGTGATCGAGGTCCCGAACAGGATCCGCGACAGCAGCTCGTCCTGCGGAAGGGGCGGCGAGCTCGCGAAGGTGATTTCGGGCTTGAGGCCGGTGCCGCGCACGTTGACGCTGGCGTCGATGCCCTGGACCGCGGCTTCGGCGTGGATGTCGAGCAGTGGATTGGGCGGGCTTTCGCCTTGGAAGCGGATCACGCCGTGGTCGAGCCGGAAGACCCGGCCGGCGAAGTCGTAATTGCCCTGGACGAGGTCGGCGCGGCCGGTGAAGCGCGGCGCGTCGGCGAAGCCGCCGATCTGGAGGTTGGTCGTCCAGCGGCTGTTGATTCCAAGACCGCTGACGGCGAGGTTGCTGCCGGCGAGTTTCAGGTCGAGCTTCCAGTGGTGGACCGCGGCGGGCTCGATCATGTCCTCGATGTCGAGACCCGTTTCCCGAACGTTGAGCTGCGGGACGGCCGCCGCGGCGGTCGCCCGGCCGAGCTGGAAGCGGCCCTTGTTGAGCTTGAGATCGCCCGAGATGAGGCCTCCGTTGGCGTCCGACTTCAGCTTCAGCGGACCGGTGACCCGCGCGGCAACGTCGTCGCGATTGAGAAGCAAGGCATCGTTCGCGTTGAAGGCGAGGTCGAGGAGCGCACTGCCTTCGGAGAAGGTCACCGATCCATTGCCGCTGATCGCCCCGCCGCCCGCTGTGCTTCCGGAGATCTGGTTGAAGATCAGCCGCGGTCCCGAGAAATGCGCGTCGGCCGCGACATGGTCGATGACCATTCCGGTGACCTGGCTTTCCAGCCGCGCGTTCTGGGTCCTGAGCGATCCGCGGATCGAGGGATCGGCGAGCCGGCCGCCGATGTCGGCACCGACCGCGAGCGGCCCCGACATGTCGATGACTTCGCTTCCCGTCAGTCGCCACAACGTATCGGCGGGTCCGGAATAGCGAAGCTGCGCGAACAGCGGCGCGTTCAGGAGCTCCGCCATCAGCGGACCGTTGCCCATTGGAGCGAAGCGCGCCTGCGCCCGCCCGACGATTGCGCCGTCGCTCGCTGCAACCGCCCGAAGCGCGGCCTGGTTTCCGTTGACGATCGCGGCGACGCCGACGTCGATCGGCTTCGAAGCGAGAACGAGACCGGCGCGGCTGAGGCCGTGAACCTTGAGATCGAGGCGGCCGCTGCGATTCGATTTCCACGCGTAATCGACGCGTCCCGACGCCGAGCCGGAGAGATCGAGGTTGGGCCAGAACAGGTCGAGCACTTCGAGCGGCATGCCTGCGACCTGGGCGTGGACTTCGGGCGCGGAGCCGCTTCGGCCGGATACGGACGCGGTCCCGCCGCCGAAGCTGACGCTCGTCGGGGCGAGCGCCCAGCCGTCGCCCGAGCGGGTCAGGACCGCCGCTTGATTGAGCACCAGGTCCTGCCGCTCGATCTGTCCGTGGCCGGTTATCCGGATCGCATCGGGGGAGACATCCGCGAGTGTCGAGAAGTTGAAGTTCGCGCCGCGTCTTCCCGCGAAAGCGGCGCGCACCTGGCCCGAGCCGTTGACCAGCTTCGCGTTGGCGGTGAGCCGGGCGAAACTGATCCCGCTGGCGCTGATTCCGCGCGCATCGACGACACCGTCGATGGTCGTCTTGTCGTCGGCGAGGATGATGATCCCGTCCGCGCGGCCGCTACGGACGGAGAAGGCGTCGGGGAAGTTGGCGTTGGCCGCGGTCAGGTGGGCGTCGATCCGCTGCGCGCCCGCCACCGGGGAGAAGTCGAGCGTTCCGCCGAGCGCGCCGTTGGCTAGCGTCAGCCTGCCGGCGAAGCCGCCGGGGTCCGAGCGGAGGCTGCCACTGGCATGGGCGTCGCCGGCATCGAGCGCCGCGATGGCGATGACCGTCGGCGCGTTGTTCGGAAGAAGGATCTGGCCGTTGCTCGTGAACGGCCCGAGCTTCGAGCCGCCGCTCGCCTTGTAATCGAAGCCGGCCGCCGTCGGATCGAGCAGCAGGTGCATTGCCTTGATGCCGAGCGCTTCGTTCGGGCTCGCGAGGAAGAGGTCGAGCCTGGGCCGCTCGATATGGCCATCGAGCGTGAGGCGGACGGGGCCGTATTTCGCCTGGCGTCCGGACGCGACGATATGGAAGGTGCCGTCGCGGAAGCGCTCGCCCGCCCCGGATAGCCTCAGCTTGGGCGAATAGATCTGGAGGTTGGTGAAGTGGACGATCCCGTCGTTTCCGCGCTCGAGATTGGTGGTGAGCGACGGCAAGCCGCCGGTCAGCTCGCGGAAGAAACTGTTGTCGAGGCGGCGGACCCAGGCCTTTGCGGTGCCGACGACGTGGCTCCCCTTCCCGTTCGGTCCGGGCTCGACCCTGAGGTCGGTCATCACGTCGACGATTCCGAGGCCGGGGATCAGGTAGCGCTGCATCGCGCCGGACAGCAGAACTTCGAAGCGGCCGGTCACGAGGTCGATCAGGACCGACATCTTGCCGTTCCACTTGGCGCTCCTGAGGCGGAGGTCCTGGCCACGCACCAGCTTCGGCGTGACGATCAGCCATCCTTCGATGCTGGGGTTCGCGAGCATCGCTCCAGCGACGTCGCCGAGCCCGGTGATCGCCCGTGCCGATAGGCGCAGCGGGACCCGCATCGGCCACGGGCTGAGGCGCCCGCGCCCTTCCGCGTGAAGGCCGAGGAAGCCGTTATTGTCGAACTGCACGTAGTTTGACGTGAGCCGGTAGGAATAATCGGCAGTGGCGAATGGGCCGTCGAGGGTCCAGACCATGCGCACGGCCTTGCCGGTCATGTTCGGGAAAAGCGCGGGCGGCTTCAGCAGGTCGATGCCGAGGCGCATCCCCTCGTAGCGGTTGCGGGCGAGGTCGACTGTACCTTTGGCGATGGCGCGGAGCTCGGGCGATGCGGCGGTCAGCTGGCCCTCGAGCAGCCTGTTCTTCAACGTGCCTTCGCCGTGGATTGTGACCAACGGGACCGTGAGCCGGTGCAGCTTTCCGGTCAGGAATTGCGCGGGCGCCCACTGGCCCTGCAGGCGATAGAGACCGTTATCGACTCCGAGCGCGAGCCGGGCGGTTGGGCGTCCTGAAAGGTCAAGCGACGCAGTGCCGCGCCAGCGTGCCCACGTCCCCTTTCCGCCGACCGTGAGATTGATCGCGCGCTTCGTTCCGATCATCGCCGGGACGAGACCGTCGGCGGGCGACAGGACGCGCGCCGCGACGTCGAACCTGTTGCGATCGGGCTCGGCGTCGAGGCGGAAGGCCATGCGGTCGCCGCCGTTGTTGATCAGCGTCTGAAGCTCGATGAGCGCTCGGCCCGAGTGGATGTCGGCTTTGCCCCAGACGCGGCCGCTCCTCGGTTTGCCGCTGACCTCGGGCCCGATATCGAACCGGTCGATGCGAAGCTCGCCGACGTGAATGTCGAAGCCCGGGAGGATCGGCCCCTTCCTGGTGCTCGGCTTGAGCTTGGGCAGCCGGACGAGCGTGACGCGGTCGGCGGTCAGGCTGTCGATGGTGAGCTTGTTGGTGAGCCAGGCGCCCGGGGTCCAGTCGAGCTTGATGTCGGGCGAGGTCAGGAAGACGCCGTTCTGGTCGGCAACGCGGACGTTCCTCAGCTGCGACTTGCCGAAGATCGATCCGTCTATGCGCCCGATCTGGATTCGGAGCCCCGAGGCAGTTTCGAGCTTGGCGATCCGGTCGACGATGAAGCGGTGGCCGGGCGCGCTGTCGAGCAGAACCAGCAGCACTGCGAGGAGGAATAGCAGCGCGACGAACAGCGCGAACAGCTCATTGAGCAGTCGCCAGCGCCAGTCGCGCCTCAGACGGACAGGCGGGTCGGAGTTGGTGCGCCCTACGACCGCTTCGGCCATTAGAAAGCCTGCCCCAGCGAGACGGCGACCGCGAACGGACCGTCGCCCTTTTGCCGGTTCAGCGGGATTCCAAGATCGATGCGGATGGGCCCGAAGCTCGAATAATATCGAACGCCCACGCCCGCCGCGAGTCGCCAGTTCTTGAGGTCCGGAAGCGCTTCGGTCGAGAGCGACCCGGCGTCGAAGAACGGGACGACGCCGAAATTGCCGCCGAACTGCTTCAACCGGATGCGGCTTTCGATCGCGAACTCGGCGAGGCCGCGTCCGCCGATCGGATCGCCGTCCGCGTCCTTGGGCCCCAGTTGCTGGTAGCCATAGCCGCGCACCGAGCCGCCGCCGCCGGAGTAAAAGCGGCGCGACGGCGCGAGGTCGAAAGCATTCGCTCCGAAGATGGTGCCGAGACGAATTCGCCCGGCGACCACGACGTTACCAGACACCGGGCGATAAGCGCTCGCGTCGATCTGGGTTCGGGCGTAGGCGAGGCTCCCGCCGTGGCCGGAATATTCGGGGCTGATCCAGCCGCTCAGGCGAAACCCTCGCGTCGGATCGAGAAGGCTGTCGCTTCCGTCATAGCCAAGTGTCAGCGGCGCTGCGGCGATGAAGAAGGTGCGCGTGCTCTTCGTGCCCGCCGGGCTGAAGATTCCACGCTCGTCGGTGAGGAGGAGCTGGCCGCCGTAGCTCCACGTCCATTTCTTCTGCCAGATGAAGTTGCTCAGCCGCTCGATATGGCCGGCGAGGAGGATGGTGCGCGCCTCGTAGGCGCTGAATTTCTGATGCGATCCGCTGAACTGCAGGTCGAGCGTCTGATCGCGCTGGATGAAGTCGGAGCGGCGGAACTCGATTCCGCCGAGTTGTTCGGACGTGCCGAGAATCGCCCGGAGAATCAGCGCGCCTTCCGGATTGAAGAAATTGCGATCGGTCCAGGTCGCTTCGACGAGCGCGCCCTGCCCCGTGCCATAACCAATGTCGCCGGCGATGGTGTGCGACGGCGCGGGTTCGAGGCGGACGTCGAGATCGACCACGCGCCCGCCTTCGGCCGGCACGATTTTGATGTCGGCGTTGGCGACGAGCGTCGTCGCGATGAGCGCGCGGCGCAGGTCCTCGATCTTCGATCGTTCGAACTGGTCGCCAGGCTTGAACCGGGCAATGATTCCGACGTGGTGGGCGCTGAACGGCGGTTTTCCGGAGACGTGGATCGCGCCGAACCGGGCAACAGGCCCCGGCGTCACCGGCAGGACCAGGGTCGCGAGGTGCGTGACGTGATTGACCTCGATGTCCTGGTCGCCGAGCTTCGCTTCGGCAAAGCCTTCCTCACCGAGCGCCGTCGTCAAGGCGAGGCCGCCGGCGATAACGTCCTGGGCGATTACGGGATCGCCCGCCTTCACCGCGAATGTGTTGCGGAGCTTCGCAGCGTCCGCGCCTGCGGCTTCGAGGCCCGGTAGCTCGACCGAGGCGAACCGGTATTGATTGCCCGGATCGGCTGTCAGGATGACTCGAAGCATGTCCCCGCTGCGCTCGGTCCGGGGCTCGACGGCCGCATCGTAATAACCCTGGCTCCGCAGCAGCTCGACGAGGAGGTCCGAATCGGCGCTCGCCCGGCGGCCGATCTGGGCGGCATTCGCAGGGTCCTTGCGTTCAGCTTCGAGGGTAGATTGCTGGCGGAAGGCTTTGAGCAGGTCTTCCGCGTCGCCAACCGTCAGGCCCGCGACCTCGACCGAATAACGAAGCGTGCCATTGGCCTCCGTCTGTTTCGTAGCGGACTTGGCTTGCCGTTGCGCCGGCTCCGCGGCCGCTTGCGGCGAAGGAGCCGTGTCCTTCGCGTTGAGGTCGGGCCATTCGACCCCGAGGTCCGGCAAGGGCGCGAGCGGAGCGTTCGGGTCGAGCTCAGGCTCGTTGGCGGGCGGGGGCGCTTGTTGCGCGGACGCGGTTTGGGCGAAAGCCGCCGATGCAAAGAACGGCAGGCAGCCGGCCGTGCACAGCAGCCGCGCGGCACCTACCCTCAATCCCCGACCGCTCATCAGAGCGAAGCCTTACGCGTGGCTCCTGAACCGCGCCAGTCTGAACAATGTTAGGGGAGCTCGCCCGCCTGCGGCGCCAGCACCAAGCCAATTCAATGGCTTAGTGGATGGTGCCGATTACCTCTTCACTGTCGAGGGTCGCGATCACCCGCTCGATTTGCCGCCAGTGGCAGAAGCGGGCGACGTTGCCGACGTCGCGGCTGCGGTCGGCACGGAGGGCGGCTTCGAGCCGGGCATCTTCGCCGAAGCGCTCCATCAGCTCAGTGGCGTCGGCGAGCGAGAGGCGGCCGTGGATGAAGGGAGCGTCCATGCGCCGATTATAGCGCGCCGCCGTTTCGCGACTGCCGACGAACGTCGTCAACATAGCGTTGACCATGTCTCGGCTGGCGCGTGCCGCGGCGCTCTGCCATGAGCGCCGGCATGCAAGGCAGCTCGGCGCGCTCGGGAGGATGTTTCCTCACGGTCTTCATCCTGTTGGGGTTCCTCTACGGCCTCTCGATCCAGAACCCGCTCAAGGGGACGCTGATCGGCCTCGGCATCGGCATCGTGCTGGCCGTCGTGACCTGGCTGATCGATCTGCGCCGCCGCGGTAGCTAGACGATCCTCCGCCCGGACCAGATCACCCGGCCGATGCAATTGATCTGATCGAGGCTGCAATCGGGCCAGTCGGGATAAGCGGGATTGTCGGACTGGACGGTTACCCGGCGGCCGGTCGGGTTTAGCGCGAGCCGCTTGACCACGACCGCATCGTCGATCCTCAGCACGTAGATTCCATCGCGCAGCCGCTCGGCGGCATCGCCAATATCGACGAGGATATCGTCGCCGGCGTTGAGCGTCGGCGCCATCGAATCGCCCTCGACGCGAACGATCGACAGCTTCGACGGCTGGCTCGCCGTCAGCGCCTTCAGCCAGCGCTGGTCGAACGCAAAATAGGGTTTTCCCATTTCTTCGGTAACGAGGGCGCCCGGTCCGGCGGATACCGAGACCGGGTGCCGCTTGATGCTCACAAGGCCGCCCGGCCCGGTTTCCTTCTCTGGAGGGCCGCCAAGCATCGTCTCGGAAATCGAGAAATAACGCGCGAGCTTGCGGCGCTCCTCCTCCTTGAGGCGCTTCGGAACGCCGCGCCGGACGAACTGCTGGATGTAGGCCGGGTTGCGGCCGAGCATGCGCGACAAGCCGGCGAAATCCTCGCCGCGCTCGGCGCAAAGGCGTTCAAGGACCAGGCGTGGATCCATTAGCATTAATGCCCTCTTAGTAGTGATAGGCAACTGCCTAGACAAGTAGGAAATGCGTTGGGATTAACTGTGCAGCCGAGTCGCATCGAGCTCATAAGGAAAGATAAGTGCATTTGCTGAGAGAAGTGGAAAGATTTCTGCGCCAGAATGGAACTCCCGCTACCCGATTCGGCCGCGAGGCATTGGGAGATCCCCGTTTCGTCTTCGATTTGCGCAACGGCCGCGACCCTCGGCCGCAGACCGTAAAGCGAGTCCTCGCTTATTTGCGGGAGGCGGCGGCGCAATGATGAAGATCGCAATATCCCCGGCGGCGACCGCGCTTCTCCGCGCGCTTGTCGGACGGGCTGCTGTCGACCGAAATAGGATTTTGCTTACCGATGCTCATTCGACGGATTGGCAATCGCTGACTTTCACCGGCGAGCGACATCAATTAAGCCTCAGGGTCACGGGTGCTGATTCAAGCGAGGTCGTGGGACGGATGTGCGCCCGCCTCGATGATGCGGAGTTCAGCATTCCGGGCGTTCTGGTTGCGGACATCGCGGTCGTGGGCAGTCCGCGAAGGGCGTCCGACGGAGCAACGGAATTGGTCGTCGAAGCGCTGACAATCTCGGAAGATTAGCGGAGCGAACGGCGCAGCTCGGCGAGCGCCTCATGGAGCGCCTGGACGCCTTCGGCATGCTGCTGCGGCGTCGCTTCCTGATCGAGATGATCGTCGATCTTCGATTTGAGCTGGCCCGGCGTAGGCATCTTCGCCGGATCGAATAGCCGGACCACGCGCGAATCCGAATCCGAAGACAACTTCGCCAGGATATCGTCGAGCCAAAGTGGCTCACTGGAAGCCGGCGCGTCGTGGCGCTCCGTCAGCAAGAGCTCGGGAAGTTCGCGGCGTTCGGTCAGCAGCAATTCTTCGGGTTCGGCCGATTCAATTTCCCGAACGTCGAAGACTGGCACCGGCAGCCTGCGCGAATCCGGCTGGAATGAACCGAGCAAGCAATTGACGAGCACATAGCCGAACGCCGCCGCGGCGAACGTTTCCGTGAAGGGCATTGGTCCGACCTGCGCGCCGAGCCACGAATAGGCGGCGTAGGCGCAAGCAGCCGCAAACATCGCCGATGCCGCGCGGTCGACATTCTCTTCAATCCGGATGGCTGACGCCGCCTGCATGGCGGAATCGATAGCCGCAATTAGTTGCGATCCGGTTAGGCGGGAATCTCGCGCGGATGAAGAATCTCTTCGACCTCAGGCTGGTTCTCGATGAGGTCCATCAGTGCCCCCGTGAACGCCTCGACGTCGTCCGGATTGCGGCTGGTGACGATATTCCCGTCGGTCACCGCGGCTTCGTCGACGACCTTCGCTCCGGCATTTCTGAGGTCGGTTCGTATGGAAGGCCAGCTGGTCGCCGTACGGTCGCGAACCAGGCCCGCCTCCACCAGTAGCCACGGCCCGTGGCAGATCGCCCCCACCGGCTTCCCCTGCTGGGCGAAACTGCGGATCAGCGCAATGACGTTGCCGTGAATCCGCAACTGGTCCGGATTGCGGACGCCGCCGGGCAGGATCAGCGCGTCGAAATCGTCGGGGTTCGCCTCGTCGATCGTCAGGTCCGGCCGGATGGTCTTCCCCGGGTCGTCGTGGATGGTCGCCTGGATGGGGTCGCGCTTCAGCGAAGCGAGGACAACCTCGGCGCCGCGCTTCTGAAGAATTTCGCGAGGACCGAACAGCTCCCATTCCTCGAATCCGTCGGTCGCGACGATCAGCACCCGCGCATTGGAAATCCGCATCGGCAAGACTCCTTTCTTGGTTTCAGGAACTCGCCCGCTCCAACGAGCGCTTATGCCGACTGATGAGTCGAGTAAAATCAGCTGGTCGCGAAAATGCTTCGGCATAGCAGCGATGCCGAACCAGGTTATACGCGCAAGCGGATGGGCCGATACTGGGCCTATTTCGATAGCGGCGGGAAAAGAGTCACGGATCGTGTGGAGATCGACCGCCTTACCGCGATCGGCCTCCCGCCCGCCTATTCCGACGCCTGGTTCTGCGCCGATCCGGACGGCCATTTGCAGGCCACCGGCGTCGATGCGCGCGGGCGCAAGCAATATCGCTACCACCCGGATTACCGGCAGAAGCGTGAGAAGGCGAAGTACGAAGGGCTTCTCGAGTTCGGGAAGGCTCTTTCGAAGCTCCGACGTCGGGTCGAGCAGGATCTGAAACGAAGGAACCTGACCCGCGAGGCGGTTCTTGCCGCCGTCGTCCGGCTGCTCGACACCGAGCATATCCGCATCGGCAACGAGGAATATGCCAAGGAAAACAAGAGCTACGGCGCGACCACGCTGCGCACCCGGCATCTTCGAAAAACCGGTCACGGACTGATGATGCGCTTCACCGGCAAGCACGGAATCGTGCGCGAGGTGACGATCAGTGACACGAACCTGAAACGCATCTGCAAGCGCTGCCAGGAACTGCCCGGCCAAATGCTGTTCCAGTATGTGAACGGCGACGGCGACCCGAAGCCGGTCACTTCAACCGACGTGAACGATTATATCCGCGAGGCGAGCGGCGGCGACTTCACCGCCAAGCATTTCCGCACCTGGAGCGCGAGCGTCATCGCGCTCGAGCAGCTGCTGAAAAAAGCCGAGGACGCGCGGATAAGCGTCAAGACGGTCGTCGAGCCCGTTGCCGAAGCGCTCGGCAACACCCCGGCGATCAGCCGGCAGTCTTACGTCCATCCGAAGCTGCTCGATGCGGTCAAGGACGATCCGCGCGATCCGCTCGCCGGGATGGAACGCCCGCGAGGAAGAAAGCGACTCTCGACTTCCGAGGTGGCGTTGCTCGAATTCCTCGCGAAGGGTGGCAAGAAGCGGCGCAAACGAACGGCCGTAGCCGCTTGATTGCCGCGGCGCTCGCCGCCAAGAGGTGAGCGATGGGGGTGGACAAGCTCTCGGCCTGGTTCGACGCCAACCGCGACGGCCTTCTCGTCGGCCTCGTCGTCGCGCTCGCCATCGTCGGGGTGATGCTCGTCCTTCGCAGTTTCGGACGGCGCACCGTCGAGCGCGATCCCGAAGGCTGGGGATGGCGGACGGTGATTGGCCGGGTGCTCTCGCGCACCAGCCTCGCCTTCATGATCCTCGCGGCGGCCGACGCGGTTTCGACCTACGCCGATCTTCCGCACAAGATCGCGCGCCTCATCGACATCTTGTTCGTCATCGCCTTCGCGCTCCAGGGAGCGATTTGGGGTCGCGAGCTCATTCTCGGGCTGATCGGCCACCGGGCTGCGAGGGACGATGGTGCGAGTGCGCTCGCCAGCGCGATGGCGATCATCCGCGTGCTTGTCAGCGTCGCCCTGTTCGCGATTGCCGGCATCCTGATCCTCGACAATCTCGGCGTGAACGTCACGGCGCTGGTCGCCGGTCTTGGCATCGGCGGCATCGCCATCGGCCTCGCCGCGCAAGGCATCTTCTCCGACCTCTTCGCTGCGCTGTCGATCCTGTTCGACAAGCCGTTCAAGAAGGGCGACACGATCCGTTACGACAATAGTACCGGAACGGTGGAGCGGATCGGGCTCAAGACGACACGCTTGCGCTCGATCACCGGCGAACAGCTGATCATGGCGAACACCAAGCTCCTCGAGCGCGAGATCCACAACATGGCGCAGGCCAAGTCGCGGCGGGTGACGCTCTATCTGGCGATCTCGGGCGAAGCGTCGGCGCAAATGATCGATGCGGTCGGTGAAGCGGCCGAGGCCGCGGTGTCAGCGCAGAAGGGCTGCAAGCTGGCTCGCTGTGCGTTGTCGGGTGCCGGCGGCGGCGGTCTGGCGTTCGACCTGGTCTATGACGATTCCACCCGCGACAACGACAAGCTCGCCGCCAATCGCGCCGCCATCCTGCGCTCGCTGGTCGAGGCACTTCAGAAGCAGAAACTGAAGCTGACCCGCGCATCGGAGCAGGCGCCTGCGCCTCTGCCCTTCTGATGCCGCTCGCCAGCGCGACCGACCTCAAGACCCGCATCGGAGAGGAGATCGGCGTTTCGGATTGGATCAAAATCGACCAGGCGCGCATCGACGCGTTCGCCGACGCGACCGAGGACCGTCAGTTCATCCACGTTGATGCCGCCGCTGCTGCACAGACGCCATTCGGCGGCACTGTGGCTCACGGCTTCCTGTCCCTGTCGCTGCTGTCGCGGATGGGTGCGGAAAGGATGCTTCTGCCCGAGGGCATGAAGATGGCCGTCAACTACGGCCTCGACCGGGTCCGTTTCCTTGCGCCGGTGCGCTCGGGAAGCCGCGTTCGCGGTCGCTTCACGCTTGACTCCGTTGAGGAGAAAGCGGCGGGACAGCTGCTCCTGCGGCATGTTGTAACGGTGGAGATCGAAGGCGAGGAGAAGCCCGCGCTGACCGCGGTCTGGCTGACGTTGATTATGCTTTGACATCCTCCCCACGATTTCGTGGGGAGGGGGGTCTTGGGGCAGGACGAGGAAGACCCCTCCACCGCCTTCGGCGGTTCCCCTCCCCAGCAAATGCTGGGGAGGATGAAATTAGGAGAGAAGAATGCGCGAGGCCGTCATCGTTTCGACTGCACGAACGCCGATCGGTCGTGCCTACAAAGGCGCGTTCAACGCGACTCCCGGCCCGACGCTCGGCTCCTTCTCGCTGAAGGCGGCGATCGAACGTGCGAAGATCGAAGCGGGCGAGATCGACGATGTCGTGTGGGGCGCGGTGCTCACTCAGGGCACGCAGTTCGGTAATATCGGGCGGCAGGTGGCGCTTCGCGCGGGTTGCTCGGTGAGCGTCTCGGGCATGACCATCGATCGCCAGTGTTCGTCGGGACTGATGGCGATCGCAACCGCGGCCAAGCAGATTATCGTCGACAGGATGGATGTGGTCGCGGCGGGCGGACAGGATTCGATCAGCATGGTCCAGACTCCGGAAATGCGCATCGCGCCCGATCCGTCGCTGATGGCCATGCACACGCATATTTACATGCCGATGCTCCAGACCGCCGAGACCGTTGCAAGGCGTTACGGCATCAGCCGCGAGCGACAGGACGAATATGCGCTGAAGAGCCAGCAGCGGACGGCAGCAGCACAGGCCGCGGGGCGGTTCGATGCCGAGATCGTCCCCGTCACCGTCACGATGAACGTCACGAACAAGGAAACGGGGGAAGTCTCGCAGCGCGAAGTGACCATCTCCAAGGACGAGGGCAACCGCGCCGACACGACGCTGGAGGGACTGGCGGGCCTCAATCCCGTCCTCGGTCCGGACACGTCGATCACCGCCGGTAATGCGAGCCAGCTTTCCGACGGAAGCTCGGCCTCAATCCTGATGGAGGCTAAGGAAGCGGAGCGCCGCGGGCTCGCGCCGATGGGCCGCTACGTCGGCATGGCGGTGGCCGGAACGGAGCCCGACGAGATGGGCATTGGTCCGATCGACGCGGTCAGTAAGCTGGTGAAGCGCTTCGATCTCAGGATCGACGACATCGGTCTTTGGGAATTGAACGAGGCCTTCGCGGTGCAGGTGATCTATAGCGCCGAGCAGCTCGGCATTCCCGAAGACCGGATGAACGTCGACGGCGGCTCGATCTCGATCGGCCATCCTTATGGAATGAGCGGAGCGCGGATGACCGGGCATGCGCTGATCGAAGGCAAGCGGCGCGGCGTGAAGCATGTCGTCGTCACCATGTGCGTCGGCGGCGGAATGGGCGCGGCGGGGCTGTTCGAAGTGCTATAGGCTCCGCCGAGTCCTCGGGGGAAACATCATGCCTGTCTTTTTCGCCATCCTCGCCTTCGTCGTCCTCCTGCTGCTGGTCACGACGCTCAAGAGCTTCGGGATCAATCGCGAATATCAGCGCGCGGTGCTGTTCCGGCTTGGCCGGCTCGGCGAGATGAAGGGGCCGGGCTGGTACTGGCTGATCCCGTTCGTCGACCGGGTCGTCCGGGTCGATACCCGGATCATCACTTATCAGCTCGAGACGCAGGAGACGATAACGCGCGACGGCGTCGCGGTTCGCGTGAACGCAGTGCTCTGGTTCCGCGCGGAATCGCCGATCCAGGTGGTGAACTCGGTCGAAAACTGGATGTCGGCAACGGTCCAGGCGGCCGAGACTGCGCTTCGCGACGCGATCGGGCAGAGTGACCTCGATCACATGCTGAAGGATCGCGCCTCGATCAATGAGCGGCTCCAGCAATTGCTTCGCGAGGCTTCGCTCAAATGGGGAGTCGAGATCGATTCTGTCGAGATCAAGGACGTCGACATCCCCGAACAGATGCAGCGCGCGATCGCCAAGGAAGCGGAAGCCATTCGTGAAAAGCGCGCCCGCATCATTCGCGCGGAAGGCGAGCAGGAAGCGGCCACCAAGCTTTCGCAGGCGGCGAGCACGATCGGCACGGTTCCGGCGGCGCTGGAGCTGCGGCGCCTCCAGACGCTCAGCGAAATCGGGGTCGAGCACAATACGACCATCGTCGCGATGCTTCCGGTCGAACTGGTCCATGCGGCGCGAAAGCTCGCGGGAATGCCGCCGGTCGATGAACCCGAAAGCGGCAATGCGGGTTGAGCGGGAAAAGGGAGGAACAATGATGCCCGAATCCAATTGCCCGCTGGTCGAGCGAATCGCTCGGGTGCTCGCCGGCGCGAAGCTCAGCGCGAACGCCGACGGCGACAACGGTCACGCCGCCGCGGAAGTCGATCGCACCTGGCGCGAGCATGTGAACCAGGCGCTCGCTGTCCTTCACACGGCGCGCGAGCCGGACGAAGCGATGGCGGCGGCGGGCGACGCGAGTGTGTGGCGTAACATGGTCGAAGCGGCGATCGCGCAGCGTCTTGACTAACATCCTCCCCGAGTTTCCTCGGGGAGGTGGCAGCCCCGGACTTGATCCGGGGATGACGGAGGGGCCCCTCCACCGCACTTCATGCGGTCCCCCTCCCCCGCAAATGCGGGGGAGGATGTGAAGCATTCCGAACCACGCTGGACGCTGGTCTGCTGCATCCTCGCTTCGAGCCTGAGCTTCGTCGACGGATCGGTGACGAGCGTCGCGCTGCCGGCAATCAAATCGAGCTACGGGGCGGGCGCGCAGGACGTCCAGTGGGTTGTCAACGCCTACCTCCTTCCCCTTTCGGCGCTTCTCCTGCTCGGCGGAGCGCTCGGGGATCATTTCGGCCGGCGCCGGCTTCTCATCGGCGGGACGTCCGTATTCGGCGCAGCATCATTGGTCTGCGCGCTTGCGCCGAGCCTCGGTCTGCTCCTCGCCGCGAGAGCGGCGCAGGGAATCGGGGCGGCGCTTCTTCTTCCCAACAGCCTCGCCATTCTCAATGCCGCTTATTCCGGTGAGAAACGTGGACGCGCGGTCGGCATCTGGGCGGCGGCGGGCGCTGCCGCGGCGGCAATCGCTCCGCTGATCGGCGGCTGGCTCGTCGGCGCCGTAGGCTGGCCTGCGATCTTCTACATCAACCTTCCGCTCGCGGCCGGCGCAATCGTACTGGCCGTCCGGTCCGTCGAGGAAAGCCGCGAGACGGGCGTGGGGCGAACGGACTATGCCGGTGCCGCGCTCGCGACGGCCGGCCTCGGAGGCCTTACCTACGCGCTGACATTATGGTCGGCGACGCGGCATTTGAGCGCCGAGGCTCTGATCGCCCTGGCCGCCGGCATTGCAATGTCCGCCGCTTTCCTGTGGGCGGAGCACAGGCGCGGCAATCGCGCGATGATGCCGCTCGACCTGTTCCGGGGGCGCTGCTTCTCGGGGCTCAACCTCCTCACCTTCCTGCTTTACGCCTCGTTCGGCGCCGCGATGCTGCTCATTCCCTACGTGCTGATCACGAGCGGCGGCTATTCGCCGGTACAGGCGGGCCTCGCCATGCTTCCGCTGCCGATCCTGATGACATCGCTTTCTCCGATCATGGGAAGCCTTGCCGCCCGCATCGGTCCGCGAATCCCGCTAACCGTCGGCCCGCTCGTCGTCGCGGCGGGGATGATCCTGTCGTTCCTTGCGACGCCCGACAGTAGCTATTGGACGGGCATCTTCCCGATGATCATCGTGTTGGCCGCCGGGATGGCAATTGCAGTCGCGCCGCTGACATCCTCGGTCCTCGGATCCGTCGAGGAGTGGCACGTCGCCATGGCGTCGGGGTTCAACAGCGCCGTTGCGCGTACCGGCGGACTCATCGCCACCGCGCTGCTAGGGGCCGTCCTCGCCAGCAAAGGGGAGGCTCTGTTCTACGGCTTCCATGTCGCGATGTTCGTCTCGGCGGCGGTCGCTGCCCTGTCGAGCGTAGTAGCGCTGACCATGCTCGGCGGAGTGAAAATGAAAAGCGCTGCCTAACTATCCTCCCCTCGATTTCGAGGGGAAAGGGACCGCACGAAGTGCGGTGGAGGGGCCTTTTTGCTCGTCCGCAAAAGATCCCTCCGCCAGCTTCGCTGCCACCTCCCCTGCAAATGCAACGGAGGAAATTTAACCATTGGCGGCGATGAACTTTTCGACCACGGGCGCGATCTTCTCGCGCCATTTGCGGCCGTTGAAGATGCCGTAATGGCCGACGTCCTCGGCGAGGAAATACTGCTTCTTCGCCTTGGGCAGCCTGGTCGCGATATCGAGCGCCGCTTTCGTCTGGCCGATACCTGAAATGTCGTCGCGCTCGCCCTCGATCGCGAGCAGCGCGGTGTCGCGGATCGCCGCCGGATCGACGAGGCGACCGCGATGCTCCATCTCGCCCTTCGGCAGAAGATGCTGCTGGAACACGACGTCGACTGTCTGCAGGTAGAATTCCGCGGTCATGTCGCAGACCGAGCGATATTCGTCGTAGAAACGCTGCGTCGCCGCGGCGCTTTCCTCGTCGCCCTCGACCAGGTGCTTGAACATCTCCCAGTGGCTGATGAGGTGCGAGCCGAGGTTCATGGTCATGAAGCCGGCGAGCTGGAGGAAGCCCGGATAAACCTTCCGCCCCGCCCCCGGATAGATCATCGGCACGGTCGCGATCACGTTCTGCTCGAACCAGCCGAACGGCCGCTCGGTCGCGAGCGTGTTCACCGCCGTCGGAGCCTCGCGCGTGTCGATCGGCCCGCCCATCATGGTCAGCGTCTTCGGCCGGTACGGATTCTTGTCCGCACCCATCAGCGCAGTCGCCGCGAACGCCGGAACCGCGGGCTGACACACGGCGAGCAAGTGCGGCCGCTCTCCCGTCTTCTTCCCGATCAGCTCGAGATATTCGATCAGATAATCGATATAATCGTCGAGATCGAAATGGCCTTCCGAGAGGGGGACCATCTTCGCGTCGCGCCAGTCGGTGATGTACACGTTTGCGCCCGGCAGAAGGCGCTGCACCGTGCCGCGAAGAAGCGTCGCATAGTGACCCGACATCGGCGCCACGATGAGCAGGTGCGGTCCCTTGTCATGCCCCTCGCGGTAGAAATGCTTGAGCTGCCCGAACGGCTTGCGGAGGAGGATCTCCTCATGGACCGGCACGTCCTTGCCGCGAATGTGCACGCTGTCGATTCCGAACGCCGGCTTGCCGTGCGGAGCCGCGGCGTCGGCGAACACCTTGAGGCTTGCTGCCACGAGCGGGCCCATCGCGCTGTAACCCAAAGGATTGGCGGGATTGTTGAGCCATCCGGCGCCCAGTCCTGCAAGCTTGCTCGCACCTGCGAGAAGCGAACGCTGCACTTCATAGGCGTCGTAGAGCATCGAACCTCGTTTCTGCTCGGGGGATAAAGCTGATGTGGCAAGGGCTGAAACCGGTTGCAAGGCTCATTGTTGCAGCGCAGCAAGCATTTGGGGATAACTTTTGGCGGGACGCACAAGCAATTTGAGGCGTCACCCCGCCACTGTTACGTAGCAGCAATGGCGATCCCGACAGCCAACCGCCCCAAGGGCCGCTCGATCAAGAACCTCCGGATGGTGTGGGGATTCGCGACCAGATATCCGGGTCGTATCGCCGGCGCAGCCTTGGCGTTGCTGATCGCCGCGGCGGCTGCGACATCGATTCCCTACGGGCTGAAGCTCGTGATCGACAAAGGCTTCGGGCCGGGAGCCGCAAGCGCGCAGCACATCTCAAGCTGGTTCGAAGGGCTGCTCGGAGTCGTCGTGGTCATGGCGATCGCAACAGCGTTCCGATATTATTTCGTGTCGTGGATGGGCGAGCGCGTCGTCGCCGACATCCGCCTCGCCGTGCACCGCAACCTGCTGCGCCTGTCGCCCGGATTTTTCGAGGAGAACCGGCCTGCGGAGATCACCTCGCGGCTGACCGTCGACACCACGATTATCGAACAGGTCGTCGGTACCACTATCTCCGTCGCGCTTCGCAACGCGATCATGGCGCTCGCCTGCGTCGTGATCATGTTCGCGCTGGCGCCGAAGCTCGCTGGCCTGATGCTGATCGGCGTTCCGGTCGTGATGGGGCCGATCATCCTGCTCGCGCGTCGAGTCCGCGCGATTTCGGTGAAGAGCCAGGACCGGATCGCGGACGTCGGGACGATCACCAGCGAAGTATTGGGCGCGATGAAGATCGTGCAGGCGTTCAACCAGCAGGGCCGCGAATCCACCCGGTTCGGAGACGCAGTGCAGCACGTCTTCGCGACGGCCAAGAAGCGCATCCTGGTCCGCGCGTGCATGACCGCGATCGCGATCTTCCTGATGTTCAGCGCGATCGTGTTCGTGATCTGGCAGGGCGCGGTCGATGTATCCGCCGGCAAGATGACGGGCGGGACGATCGCCGCGTTCGTGCTTTACGGCGGACTTCTCGCCGGCGCGCTTGGGAATTTGTCCGAGGTCTATGGCGACCTGCTGCGCGCATCCGGCGCCTCGGAACGATTGTCCGAACTTCTTCATGCCGAGCCCGACATTCGCGCGCCTGCGAATCCCGCCAGCCTGCCCGAGCCGGCTCAAGGGGCGCTCACTTTCGAGAATGTCACCTTCCATTACCCGACGCGGCGCGAAGTCTCGGCGCTCCAAGATTTCAGCCTGAGCGTTCGTCCGCGCGAGCGGCTTGCGCTTGTTGGTCCGTCGGGGGCGGGCAAGACAACGATCTTCCAGCTCGCCGAGCGCTTCTACGATCCGCAGCAGGGCCGGGTCCTGCTCGACGGAATTGATCTAAAAGATGCCGATCCGGCAGACGTCC
>Ga0207639_10000374_pt1 | contig 30955 bp, 24 predicted proteins | sample KBSCornC32_FD_184299 | JGI IMG/M metagenome (GOLD analysis project Ga0207639, IMG submission 184299) | Corn rhizosphere microbial communities from Kellogg Biological Station, Michigan, USA - KBS Corn C3-2 (SPAdes) (version 2) | ecosystem: Host-associated > Plants > Roots > Rhizosphere > Soil ...
ATGATCATGCTGCTCGCGCGCGCCGGCTTCGAGGCCGAGGAGATCGACGATTTCAAGGGCCTCAACCAGCGCAACCCTTGGTACGCGGGCGTGATGGCGATTGCGATGTTTTCGCTCGCCGGCGTGCCGCCGCTGTTCGGCTTCTTCGCAAAGCTCATGGTCCTGAAAGCGGTCATCGACGCCGGGCAGCTCTGGCTCGCCATCGTCGCGATCGTGTTCGCGATCATCGGGCTCTACTACTACCTTCGCGTCGTAAAGGTCATGTACTTCGACGAGGCGAACGACGCCTCGGCGCTGGTGCTGCCCGGCGACCGCACGTTCCGCTGGGCTCTCTCGCTGAACGGCCTCGCCCTGCTTGCGCTCGGCATCGCTTGGGGGCCGCTGCTCGACTGGTGCAACCATGCGCTGGCGGTCACCGCCCGCTGATCATCGGGCTTGCCGGATCGTTGCGTTGCCGCTACACTGCGCAGCTCGGTGCGGGGTGGAGCAGTCTGGCAGCTCGTCGGGCTCATAACCCGAAGGTCGCAGGTTCAAATCCTGCCCCCGCTACCAGTTTCAGGTCTTAGGAATGGGCCGCCTAGTGCGGCCTTTTTCTTGGATCCCGTCGGGAGTGCGGCCATGGATGGACGCTGTCGTTTTTGTCATCATGGACGATGAGTTGAGGTATGAGCGCAGGATGCGCCGGCCGCCGCGAGGCGGTTCCGCCGATGTTGGATGCGACACAACGGCGAACTACGGAATGGGCCTCGTGCCCATTTTTTGTTTCCGGATTTCAAGAGTGGCGACGAATCGGAGCGTTCTCCGGGCACATGACGAACGAAGAACTCAATCAGCTGCTGGAGCCTGCGATCGCCGATCTCGGCCTCGAGCTCGTCGGCATCGAGTTCAGCCCGAGTGCGGGCGGCAGCCTGCTGCGCGTCTACATCGACGAGTCGGTGCGCGGCGTCACGATCGACGACTGCGAGCGCGCGAGCCGCGAGATCTCGGCGCTGCTCGACGTCAACGACCCTGTCGCCGGCCGCTACACGCTGGAAGTCTCCTCGCCCGGTCTCGAACGACCGCTGTTCACGCCGGCGCATTTCGAGCGTTTCGCGAGCGAGCAGGTCAAGATCACGGTGAGCCTGCCGATCGAAGGGCGCCGCCGGTTCCAGGGCCGCATCGACGCGGTCGATGCCGATCGCGTGACGATCGACCAGGACGGCAAGCCGGTCGCGATCGCGCACGCGAACATCGCCAAGGCGCGGCTGGTACCCGACTATGCGGCGCTCGGCCTGGCGCCGGCGCGCAGCGAAGGCGACGCGCCGGCCAAGCCGGCGCGGCGTCCGGTGAAGAGAAAGGTTTGAGAGCGTCCCCATGGGGGCGCAACGGTTTTATTGAAGACCATTCCGGCCGCTGATGCGGACCGGTGACGGAGTCGGGAAATGAGCAAAGATCTGCTGCTGGTCGTCGACGCGGTCGCCAACGAGAAGGGCGTGCCGCGTGGCGTCATCTTCGAAGCCATGGAGGCCGCACTCGCGTCCGCCGCGAAGAAGCGCTATGCCGAGGAAGACGTTTCCGTGCGCGTCGTGATCGACCGCGAGAGCGGCGACTACGAGACGTTCCGCCGCTGGGAGGTCGTCGCCGACGACGTCGTGATGGAATCGCCGGATCGGCAGATCCGCCTGATGGACGCGGTCGACGAAGTCGAGGGCATCGATGTCGGCGGTTACGTCGAACAGCAGATCGAAAACCCGGATTTCGGCCGTATTTCGGCGCAGGCCGCCAAGCAGGTCATCGTGCAGCGCGTGCGCGAGGCCGAGCGCGCGCTGGTCGTGGACGCCTACCGTGAACGCGTCGGCGAACTGATCACCGGCATCGTCAAGCGCGTCGAGCGCGGCAGCGTCTACCTCGATCTCGGCGGCAATGCCGAGGCGTTCGTGGCGCGCGACCGCAGCATTCCGCGCGAAGCGGTGCGCACGGGCGACCGCCTGCGCGGCTACCTGTACGAAGTACGTTCGGAGCCGCGCGGCCCGCAGCTGTTCGTGTCGCGCACCGCGCCGGAACTGATGATGGAGCTGTTCAAGCTCGAGGTGCCGGAAGTCGGCCAGGGCCTGGTCGAGATCAAGGCGTGCGCACGCGACCCGGGTGACCGCGCGAAGATCGCCGTGCTCGCACACGACCATCGCACCGATCCGATCGGAGCCTGCATCGGCATGCGCGGTTCGCGCGTGCAGGCGGTGTCGAACGAACTCAACGGCGAGCGCATCGACATCGTGCTGTGGAACGACAATCCGGCGCAGTTCGTCATCAACGCGATGGCGCCGGCCGAAGTGCAGTCGATCATCGTCGACGAGGAAAAGCACTCGATGGACATCGCGGTCGCCGAGGACAAGCTGTCGCAGGCGATCGGTCGCGGCGGCCAGAACGTGCGCCTCGCGAGCAAACTGAGCGGCTGGCAGCTCAACGTGATGACGGCCGACCAGGTGCGCCAGAAGAGCGAAGCCGAGCAGATCGCCGCGCGCGACCTGTTCACCGCCAAGCTCGAGGTGGACAGCGAGATCGCGCAGATCCTCGTGCAGGAAGGCTTCTCGACGGTCGAGGAAATCGCCTACGTGCCGACCGCGGAACTGCTCGGCATCGAAGGCTTCGACGAGGATATCGTCGAGGAACTGCGCGCGCGTGCGCGCGACGCGCTGCTCACCGATGCGCTCGCCGTCGAGGAGGGCATGGAAGACCACAAGCCGGCCGAAGACCTGCTCGCGATCGACGGCATGGAAGAAGGGCTGGCATTCGAACTCGCCTCGCATGGCATCGTCACGCGCGAGAACCTCGCCGACCTCGCCACCGACGAGTTCATGGAGCTGGGCATCGAAGGTATCGACGAAGACCAGGCGGCGGCGCTGATCATGGCTGCGCGCGAGGACGCGGTCGCGTAACGGTCGGCGCGGCACGGGCGTTGCGCATCGAAGCGCGTCGCCCTCGAGGCAGAGCACGATGGCGCTGGTGCGAAGCGCTGCCGGAAGGATCACCACCGCACGTGTCGCAGGGCCACGGAGTACGAAATCGATGTCGGACGTCACGATCAAACAGCTGGCCAAGGTCCTCGGCACGCCGGTCGACAAGCTGCTCACGCAGCTTGGCGAAGCAGGCATGAAATTCAACGACCCGGATCAGGTCATCAGCAGCACCGAGAAGGTGAAGCTGCTCGGCTTCCTGCGCCGCACGCATGGCAAGAAGGAAGAAGCGCCGGTCGAGGCCGCTGCCGCCCCGCGCCAGATCACGCTCAAGCGCCGTACGGTGAGCGAGATCACCGTCGTGCCGGGCCAGCGCGGCGCGAGCGCGAAGACCGTCAATGTCGAGGTGCGCCAGAAGCGCACCTACGTCAAGCGCAGCACGGTCGAGGAAGGGCAGTCGATCGATCCGGAACGCGAGGACGCGATCCGCAAGCTCGGCGAATCGCAGCTCAAGCGCGAAGCCGAGGATCGGGTGCGTTCGGAAGCCGACCGCCGCCGCCACGATGAAGACGCGAAGATGCGTGCCGCCGAAGACGCGCGCAAGACGGCTTCGGACGAGGAAGCACGACGTCGCGCCGAGGAAGAGGCGAAGCCGAAGGACGCTGCGGTCGACGCAGCCGCGCAACCTGCCGCACCCGGCGCGCCTGTTGCGGCACGCGAAGGTGCGCACGCACGCCCCGAGCGCGCGCGCGAAGCGGCTGCCGCTCCGGCCGGCGCCGGCGCCGGCGATGGCCAGCACCGTCACAAACCCAAGCATGGTTCGCACCGCATGCGCGACGAAGGCAGCTCGGACGAGCCGGCCGGCGCACGTTATTTCGGCAACGAACTGCATCTGTCGCGCGAAGGCGCGGCACGCCGCACCGGTCGCAAGCGTCCGAAGGCGCGCCAGGTCGAACAGTCACGTTCGGGACCCGCGCATGCGTTCTCGCGCCCGATGGCACCGGTCGTGAAGGAGATCGCGGTCGGCGAATCGATCACGGTCGCCGACCTCGCGGGCAAGCTCGCGGTCAAGGGCGCGGATGTCGTGAAGGCCCTTTTCAAGATGGGAGTGATGGTGACGATCAACCAGGCGATCGACCACGACACCGCGGTGCTGGTCGCCGAGGAGCTCGGCCACAAGGTCGTCACTGCCGAGGACACCAGTGCCGAGACGACCCTGCTCGCGCAGCAGGTCGGTGATGACGCCGTGAAGGCGGCGCGCCCGCCGGTCGTCACGATCATGGGCCACGTCGACCACGGCAAGACGTCGCTGCTCGACTATATCCGGCGCACCAAGGTCGTCGCCGGCGAGGCCGGTGGCATCACCCAGCATATCGGTGCGTACCACGTCGACACGCCGAAGGGCGTGATCACGTTCCTCGACACGCCGGGCCACGCTGCATTCTCGTCGATGCGCGCACGCGGCGCGCAGTCGACCGACATCGTCGTGCTGGTGGTCGCTGCCGACGACGGCGTGATGCCGCAGACGGTCGAGGCGATCCAGCACGCGCGTGCGGCGAAGGTGCCGATCATCGTCGCGATGAACAAGATGGACAAGACCGACGCGAACCCGGATACGGTCAAGCAGGGTCTCGTGCAGCATGAAGTCGTGCCCGAGGAATGGGGCGGCGACGTGCAGTTCGTGCCGGTGTCGGCGAAGACCGGCGACGGCGTGGACAACCTGCTCGACGCGATCTCGGTGCAGGCCGAGGTCATGGACCTCACCGCGGTGCCGGACGGCCGCGCCAGCGGCGCGGTGATCGAGGCGAGCCTCGACAAGGGCCGCGGCCCCGTCGCGACCGTGCTGGTCCAGCAGGGCCTGCTCAAGAAGGGCGACTTCCTCGTGTGCGGTATCGAATACGGTCGCGTGCGCGCGCTGTTCGATGAAACGGGTGGCCAGGTCGAATCGGCCGGACCGTCGATTCCGGTGCAGGTGCTCGGCCTGTCCGGCGTGCCGCAGGCGGGTGACGATTTCGTCGTCGTCGCCGACGATCGCCTGGCCAAGGAAGTCGCGCAGCAGCGCATGCACAAGCGCCGCGAAACGCGCCTGGTCAAGCAGGCCGGCAACCGCATGGAAGACATCATGGCGCAGATGGGCGAGGGCCAGGGCCAGCTGACCCTGAACCTCGTCGTCAAGGCCGACGTGCAGGGCTCGGCGGAGGCGCTGCGCGAATCGCTCGGCGCGATCACCACCGACGCGATCCGCGTCAACGTGATCGCTTCCGGCGTCGGCGGCATCACCGAATCGGACGCCACCCTCGCGGCGGCGTCGAAGGCGGTCATCATCGGCTTCAACGTGCGCGCGGACGCCTCGGCGCGCCGCGTGATCGACGCGAACGGCCTCGACCTGCGCTACTTCTCGATCATCTACGACGTGATCGACCAGGTGAAGCAGGTCGCGACGGGACTGCTCGGCATGGAAGTGCGCGAGGAGATCATCGGCGTGGCGCAGGTGCGCGACGTGTTCCGTTCGTCGAAGTTCGGCGCGGTCGCCGGCTGCATGGTCATCGAAGGCACGGTCAAGCGGCACAAGCCGATCCGGGTCCTGCGCGACAACACGGTGATCTTCCAGGGCGAACTCGAATCGCTGCGCCGCTTCAAGGAGAACGTCGACGAGGTGCGCAATGGCACCGAGTGCGGCATCGGCGTCAAGCAGTACAACGACGTCAAGCCGGGCGACCAGATCGAATGCTTCGAGCGCATCGAGGTCGCGAGGACGTTGTAAGCCATGCCTGCCAAATCCTTCAACCGCTCCGACCGCGTTTCCGCCGAGTTGCGCCGCGAGATCGCGCTGCTCGTGCATGCCGCGGTACGCGAGCATGCGCTGCCGTCGGTCAGCGTATCGGACGTCGAGGTCACCAAGGACCTCGACGTGGCGACCGTGTACGTGACGGCGTTGCTCGGTGACAAGGGGCCGGAGGCGGTGAAGGCGCTGAACGAGCTCGCGAAGGAATTCCGCCGCGAACTGTCGCGCTCGATGAAGTTGCGGCGCGTCCCCGAGCTGCGCTTCCGCTACGACGATTCGGTCGACAAGGGCGAGCGCATCGAGTCGCTGCTGCGCGGCGATTCCGGCGCGCAGTCGCAGTAACGCGAGCCGGATGGGTTCGCGGCCATCACGCCGGCGGGATGGCAACTCCGCACGGAGCTCCGCCAGGATCGTCTGGCGCGATGTGGATGGCATCCTCCTGCTCGACAAGCCGCAAGGCCTGAGTTCGAACCAGGCCCTGCAGAAGGCTCGCCACCTGTTCCGCGCTGAAAAGGGCGGACATACCGGCAGCCTCGATCCGCTGGCGACCGGGCTGCTGCCGCTGTGCTTCGGCGAGGCGACCAAGATTGCCGGCCTGCTGCTCGGTTCGCGCAAGGCCTACGAGACCGAATGCCTGCTCGGCATCACGACCACGACCGACGATGCCGAGGGCGAGCCCGTGCTGCAGCGGCCGGTACCGTCCCTCGACGAGGCCGTGATCCGCGCCGCGCTGGCGCGCCTGACCGGGCGCATCCGCCAGGTGCCGCCGATTTACTCCGCGCTCAAGCAGGGTGGTGAACCTTTGTACCGGCGCGCGCGCCGCGGCGAGGACGTCGAGGCGCCGTCGCGCGACGTCGACGTGCACCGGTTCGAGTTGCTCGGTCGCGATGGCGACCGGCTGCGCCTCGCGGTCGATTGCGGCTCGGGGACCTATGTGCGGAGCCTGGTGCGCGACCTCGGCGAGGCATTGGGTTGCGGAGCACACGTGACGGTGCTGCGCCGGACCTGGGTCGAACCGTTCGCGCAGCCGGCGATGTTCACCCTGGAGCAGCTCGAAGCCCTGGCGGCGACCGGCCAGGACGCGCTCGATGCCTGCCTGCTGCCGCTGGAGCGTGGACTGGCCGCACTGCCGCAGTTGCCGGTGACCGATGCGGAGGCGGTGTCGCTCGGGCAGGGCAGGCGCCTGTTGCGCAGCGGTGCAGGCGCCCTGGAGCTGGCCTGCGCGATCGACCCGGCGGGCCGGCTGGTCGCGCTGGTCGACGTGGACGCATCCGGCGAGGTGCGCGTACGCCGAGGGTTCAATGCGGGTGCGGCGGTGGAAAATCCGGCCTGAACGCTGCGGTCCATGCTCCATTCCCCGCGCAAAACGGGTTAGAATAGGGAGCTGTATTTTCGTCCCGGTTCCACCGGGGATCCCTGACGCGGCTCGCGCTTGGCCAAGCGCACAAGCTGACCCGCGCCGTATGTTCCATCAAAAAAGGCAAAAAACATCATGTCCCTTTCCGTTGAACAGACCAGCAAGATCATCGCCGACTACGGTCGTGGCAAGAACGATACCGGTTCGCCGGAAGTGCAGGTCGCTCTGCTGTCCGCGCGCATCGAGCACCTGTCCAAGCATTTCGCCGATCACGACAAGGACCATCATTCCCGTCGCGGTCTGCTCAAGATGGTCAACCAGCGCCGCAGCCTGCTCGCCTATCTCAAGAAGGCCGACGCCGAGCGTTACAAGACGCTGATCGAACGCCTGGGGCTCCGCCGCTAAGCGAGTGTCATCGACTCCGGTCGGCGTGATCGTAGCCCCGGAGTCGCTTGTTTGTGTGTTCGTCCGTGAAATGTCGCGTGTGCGTTCTTGAATGAACGCTGTTCGGCAAGCCATATCATGGAAACGGCGTTTCGCGTTGCATGAAACATCAGAGCGGCCATCCTGGCCGCACTCTTCAAATGAAGCACGAGCGCGTTCCATGGGGAATGCGCCCTCCCAGACAGGACAACTAACGTGGCGAAAGTAACCAAGTCGTTCCAGTACGGCGCTCACACGGTCACGCTGGAAACGGGCGAAATCGCCCGCCAGGCCTCCGGCGCGGTGATGGTCAGTATGGGCGGCACCGTCGTCCTGGTGACCGCGGTGGCAGCGCCGAAGGCGCGCGACGGGCAGGACTTCTTCCCGCTCACCGTCGACTACGTCGAGAAGTTCTACTCCGCCGGTCGTATCCCGGGCGGCTTCTTCAAGCGCGAAGGCCGTCCGACCGAAAAGGAAACGCTGACCTCGCGCCTGATCGACCGTCCGGTGCGCCCGCTGTTCCCGGAGGAGTTCAAGAACGAAGTGCAGGTCATCGCACAGGTCATCTCGCTGAACCCGGAAGTGGACGGCGACATCCCGGCGCTGATCGGCGCATCGGCTGCGCTGAGCCTCGCCGGCATTCCGTTCAAGGGACCGATCGGCGCCGCGCGCGTCGGTTATGCGAACGGCCAGTACCTGCTCAACCCGACCCACACCGAACTCAAGACCTCCGACCTCGACCTCGTCGTCGCCGGTACCGCGAACGCGGTGCTGATGGTCGAATCCGAAGCGAAGCTGCTCAGCGAAGACGTCATGCTCGGCGCGGTGATGTTCGGTCACAAGCAGATGCAGGTCGCGATCCACGCGATCGCCGAACTCGCCACCCAGGCGGCCAAGCCGTCGTGGAACTGGCAGGCGCCGGCGCGCAACGAATCACTCGTCGCGGTGCTCAAGGGCGCGGTCGGCAACAAGCTCGAGGAAGCCTTCCAGATCCGCGACAAGCTGCAGCGTCGCGATGCGATCGCCGCGATCAAGGCCGACGTGATCGATTCGCTCAAGGGCGAAGCCGAGAAGAACGCGTGGGTCGCCGCCGACATGGCGAAGGAATTCGTCGAACTCGAGTACCACACGCTGCGCGACAGCGTGCTGAAGACGAAGGTGCGCATCGATGGCCGCAAGCTCGACGACGTGCGCGCGATCACCGCTCGCGTCGGCGTGTTGCCGCGCACGCACGGTTCCGCGCTGTTCACGCGCGGCGAAACGCAGGCGCTCGTCACCGTCACGCTCGGCACCACGCGCGACGCGCAGATCATCGATGCACCGGAAGGCGAGTCGAAGGACCCGTTCCTGTTCCACTACAACTTCCCGCCGTTCTCGGTCGGCGAGGCCGGGCGCTTCGGCGCGCCGAAGCGCCGCGAGGTCGGTCACGGCCGTCTCGCCAAGCGCGGCGTGCAGGCGGTCAAGCCGAGCATCGAATCGTTCCCGTACGTGCTGCGCGTGGTCTCCGAGATCACCGAGTCGAACGGTTCCTCGTCGATGGCGTCGGTGTGCGGTTCCTCGCTCGCGATGATGGATGCGGGCGTTCCGCTGAAGTCGCCGGTCGCGGGCATCGCGATGGGCCTCGTCAAGGAAGGCGACAACTTCGTCGTGCTGTCCGACATCCTCGGCGACGAGGATCACCTCGGCGACATGGACTTCAAGGTCGCCGGTTCGGCCGATGGCATCAGCGCACTGCAGATGGACATCAAGATCGACGGCATCACCGAGGAGATCATGAAGGTCGCGCTGGCGCAGGCCAAGCAGGGCCGCCTGCACATCCTCGGCGAGATGAACAAGGTCATCACGACCTCGCGTACCGAGATGAGCGAATACGCGCCGCGCCTGATCACGATGAAGATCCACCCGGACAAGATCCGCGAAGTGATCGGCAAGGGCGGCACCACGATCCGCTCCATCACCGAGGAAACCGGCGCGACGATCGACATCAACGACGACGGTACGGTCATCATCGCTTCGGTCAACCGCGACGCGGGCGAGGCGGCGAAGAAGCGCATCGAGCAGATCGTCTCCGACGTCGAGCCGGGCCGCATCTACGAGGGCAAGGTCGCCAAGCTGATGGACTTCGGCGCATTCGTGACGATCCTGCCGGGCAAGGACGGCCTCGTGCACGTCTCGCAGATCTCCAACGAGCGCGTCGAGAAGGTGTCTGACAAGCTCAAGGAAGGCGACATCGTCAAGGTCAAGGTGCTCGAAGTCGACAAGCAGGGCCGCATCCGCCTGTCGATGAAGGCGGTCGAGGAAGAAGGCACGGCCTGATACCCGGTACGCGCACCGCGATACGAAAAGGCGGGCCATCGGCCCGCCTTTTCATTTGCGGGTACGGGTGTCCGGCCTTGCGCATGCACTGCTAGACTCGTCCCCCGTCATCAGGAATCGTCGCCCGCATGCCCGCATCGATGCGCTATGAAGACCTTTCGGCATTGCTCGGACGCGCCTGTCGCATCCGTTCGCTCGACCGCGAAGGCGAGGCGGTCGAACTCGGGGGCGCGCTCGTCGAAGTCGGTGAGCGACGCGAGCGGCAGGGTTTCGAGCAGTTCGTCCTGCTGTTCAAGGTCGACGAGCCGGGAAGGCCGCAGCAGGGAAACTACACGATCCTGTTCGACGGCGAGGAAGATCGCGGCATCTTCCTCGTGCCCGTCGCAAGGGAAGGCGCGCAGGTCGCCTACGAGGCGGTGTTCAACAGGGTTGCGGCGACTGCCTGATCACCCGCACGAGCCGTGAAGCTCAGGTGCGGTTGAATACGACCTGGTAGCTGTGGCCATCGCCCAGGATCGGCGACATGTAGGCCTGGAACGTGGCTACACCGGTCGTGCTGAAATCGTAGAGCCCTTCGGGCAGGGCGGAAGACTGCGCGCTGCGGAAGACCAGCGTGAAGCATTGCGCTCGCGCCACGCGTTCATCGGCATAGCCCTTCACGCTCTTCAGCGGCACCACCTTCGCGAGCTTCAGATCCAGCGCGGGCTTGCCATCGCGTGCGAGCCGGAATCCGCTTCCGACCAGTTGCGCGAAGGAGGAATAGTCCATCTCCGCGAGGTTCTTGGCCGAGGAGCCTTTCGCCGAAGCCAGCAGCGGGAAATCGCCCAAGGCAAGGAGAGTCGCGGCGGCGCCGAAAAGCCGCAGGAACTGGCGACGAGGCTGCGACATCTGGATGGACCCCCGGAAACGACGCGACCAGTCTATCGGCCGCGCTCGACCGCGGCAAGGTGGAATTGTGCTTGAGCTCACGGCACCCGAGCGCCTAACATGCACTGGTCCGCGTCGGCGACGCCGGATGCAAAAAGGGGGAAAACCGATGACTCAGCCGTTTCTCAGCGAGATCCGCATCTTCTCGTTCGATTTTGCACCGCGTGGCTGGGCCTACTGCGCAGGCCAGATCCTGTCGATCCAGCAGAATGCCGCACTGTTTTCCCTGCTCGGGACGACCTACGGCGGCAACGGCGTCACGACCTTCGCGCTGCCGGACCTGCGTTCCCGCGTGCCGGTGCATACGGGCCAATTGGCCGGCGGCTCGCTCTACACGCTCGGCGAACAGACCGGCACGGAAAGCGTGACCCTGACGGTGAACCAGATACCGCAGCACCTGCATCTCATGCAGGCATCGAATAGTGCGTCGACCGGCGACCCGAGCGGCGCCTTGCCCGGAACGCCGACCGCGAGCAAACCGTATCGCAATGGCCCGACCTCCGCGCAGCTCGCGGGCAGCACGGGTCTGACCGGCGGCAACCAGCCGCATCCGAACATCCAGCCCTACTTGACGGTCAATTTCTCGATCGCCTTGCAGGGCATCTTTCCCTCCCGCAACTGAGCGTATCCATGTCGAATCCCTATCTCGGCGAGATCCGCTTGGTCGGTTTCAACTTCGGCCCCCGCGGATGGGCAATCTGTGCCGGCCAGCTCCTGCCGATATCGCAGAACGACGCGTTGTTCGCCCTGATCGGCACGACCTACGGCGGCGACGGCCAGAACACGTTCCAGCTGCCCGACTTGCGCGGGCGCCTGCCGATCAATCAGGGGCAGGGACCAGGCCTGAGCAACTACGTGCTCGGCCAGCGTGCCGGGACCGAATCGGTCACCCTGATCAGTCAGCAAATCCCGCAGCACTCGCATGTTGTCAACGCTGCGAGCACGGGAACGCGCAGCTCGAATCCGAGCGCCAACCTGCTTGGCAGCGGCGAGGCCGACATCTACACCCACGACAATGCGAACGGCGTGCTCATGTCGCCTTCCACGATCGCGCCGAGTGGCGGTAGCCAGCCGCACGAAAACATGCAGCCCTACCTTTGCGTCAATTTCATCATCGCCCTAGAGGGCGTCTTCCCGAGCCGGAACTGAGGCAAGCATGACCGCACCTTTCATCGGCGAGATCCGCATGCTCGGTTGCAACTTCGCACCGCGCAATTACATGTTCTGCAGCGGTCAGCTGTTGCCGATCGCACAGTACACGGCATTGTTCTCCTTGCTCGGCACGCAGTACGGCGGCAACGGCACGACCAATTTCGCGCTGCCCAACCTGCAGGGGCGCGCGCCGATGGCGTATGGCGACGGGCCTGGCCTGACGTCGCGTCAGATCGGTGAAAGCGCCGGCAGCGAGACCGTGACATTGCTGTTGACCGAAATGCCCTCGCACGCCCATGCGATGAGCGCGCAGAGCTCGCGCGCGGATCGCGCCAATGCCGCGTTTGCGTCGCTCGCAGCGAGCGCCGACCCGGTCTATTCGACCGCAAGTCCCTCACCGACGATGAATCCTCTCGAGATCGGGTTCGCGGGTGGCAACCAGCCCCACAACAACCTGCAGCCGTTGCTGACGATCAATTTCTGCATTGCCGTCAACGGCATCTTCCCGGCACGCAATTGAGCACGCCGGGCGCGCCATGTGGACACATGATCGCGTTGCGCGACTTGCGCGCCGACGACGATGACTTCCTGTACCGGGTGTACGCGAGCACGCGCATGGCGGAACTGGCGCCGCTCGGCTGGAGCGAAGCGGGTGTCGAGGCATTCCTGCGCATGCAGCACCAGGCCCAGCGGACCGACTACTGGCGCAACTACGACACGTCGCGCTTCCACGTCGTCACCTGCGATGGCGTGGACGCCGGGCGCCTCTACGTCGAACGCTGCACCGAAGAACTGCGCATCATCGACATCGCCATGCTGGCGGAATATCGCGGACGCGGCATCGGCAGCCTGCTGATTTCGCAATTGCTGGCGGAGGCCGACGAAGCCGGGCTGCTGCTGCGCATCCACGTCGAGCACAACAATCCGGCGCAACATCTCTATCTCCGGCACGGTTTCGTGTTCTGCAACGAAGCCACCGATTCGATCTACCGCTTGATGGAACGTCTGCCGCGCACGCGAGGCGCGAGCCTGGCAGCTTGAAACAGGGGCAAGCACGCATGATCGGCAATGCAACGAGGCGACATCGCACGACGCCCTGGCTGGCGCTCGCGCTCCTGCTGGGTGCCGGCCCGGCGGCAGCGGGCGTGGTCACGAACCTCTCGGACAGTGGCGCGGGCAGCCTGCGCGACCAGGTGAACGCGGGCGGAGCGGTGACCTTCGGCGTCGGCTTGACCGGCACGATCAACCTGACCAGCGGACCGATTTCGATCACGAGCGCGACGCCCTCGATCAGCGGGCCCGGTGCGAACGCGATCACGATCAACGCCAGCGGCAATGCAGGCCGCATCTTCAATATCGTGTCGACCGGCACGACCACCACCGTATCCGGACTCACCCTGACCGGCGGGTCAGCAGGACCCACGAGCCAGGGCGGCGCCGTCCTCAACAACGGCACCCTGACCCTCAACGCGGTCGCCGTGACTTCCAACGCGGCTTCCGACGGTGGCGGCGGCATCTACAACACGGGTTCGCTGACGGTCACGTCGAGCCTGTTCACGGGCAACACCGTCACCGCGTCGACCTGCGCCGGTGGCGGTGCGATCCGCAGTGAAGGCCCCGGCTCCTCGCTGGTGGTGAGGGACAGCACGATCACCGCGAACAGCGCGCCTTCGTGCAACGGCGGTGGCATCAGCTTCAACAACGGCACCGCATCGATCATCGCGAGTACGATCACCGCGAACAACGCGGGCCTGGGCGGCGGCAACGTCTACAAGGGCAGCGCGGCCGCGGGCCTCACACTCGGCACGAGTGTGATCAGCGACGGCACGACCGGCGGTGGCACGCCGGCCAATCCGGATCTGCATGGCGCGTTCGGCGGTGGACTGACGTCGAGCGGCTACAACCTCGTGAAGGCGCGCGGCGATGGCATCGGCTATGTCGCGACGGACCTTGCCGACGGCACGAGTTCGCAGCTCTCCTCCCTCACGAACCACGGCGGCACGACCGCGACGCAGCTGCCCAATATCGGCAGCCCCCTGCTCGACGCGCGTCCTGCGCCATGCCCGACCGCGAACGACCAGCGCGGATTCGCCCGCCCACAGGGAACGTCCTGCGACATCGGTGCAGTGGAATACCGCCATGCCGCGTTGACCGCGACGATCGTCGGCAGCGGCACCGTATCGGCAGGGGCAAGTCCCGTTCCGCTCAGCGGCACGATCACCAATTGCGCAACGAGCTGCGCCGCCGACTACGACGGTGAACTCGCACCGACGGTGACGCTGACCGCGACGCCAAATGCGAACCAGGGCTTCACCAGCTGGAGTGGCGCGTGCAGCGGCACCAACCCGGTGACGACCGTGGCGATGACCGCGGCGAAGACGTGTACCGCGACGTTCGTCCCGCTGACCTACTCCGTGACGTCGAGTGTCGCGGGCGGCAACGGTTCGATCAGTCCGCTGGGTGCGCAGACGGTCAATGCGGGTGCGACAGCGGTCTTCACCCTCACGCCATCCGCGAACTATCACGTCGGCAGCGTCGACGGAACGTGCGGCGGCGTGTTGTCCGGACCGAACAACACGACCTACACGACGAATGCGGTGAATGCCAATTGCACGGTCGTCGCCCATTTCGCGATCGACCAGCACGTGGTTCTCGCGAGCGTCGCGGGCGGCAACGGCACCATCACCCCGACCGGTGCGGTGAACGTGGACCACGGTTCGAACGCGGTCTTCTCGCTGTCGCCGTCACCCAACTACCACGTCGCGAGTGTCGACGGCAGTTGCGGCGGCGTACTGTCGGGGCCGAACAACACGACCTACACGACCGCGGCGGTCACCGCGGACTGCACGGTCGTCGCGCACTTCACGATCGACCAGCACACGGTGACGCCGAGCGTCAGCGGTGGCAACGGCACGATCACGCCGTCGACGCCGCAGCTCGTCAACCACGGTGCGACGACGGCGTTCACGCTCGCGCCTTCGGCGAACTACCACGTCGCGAGCGTCGATGGCAGTTGCGGTGGCGTACTGTCGGGGCCGAACAACACGACCTACACGACCGCGGCGGTTACCGCGGACTGCACCGTAGTCGCGCACTTCACGATCGACCAGCACACGGTGACGCCGAGCGTCAGCGGCGGCAACGGCACGATCACGCCGTCGACACCGCAACTCGTCAACCACGGCGCGACGACGGTGTTCACGCTCGCGCCTTCGGCGAACTACCACGTCGCCAGCGTCGACGGCAGTTGCGGTGGCGTACTGTCGGGGCCGAACAACACGACCTACACGACCGCGGCGGTCACCGCGGACTGCACGGTCGTCGCGCACTTCACGATCGACCAGCACACGGTGACGCCGAGCGTCAGCGGCGGCAACGGCACGATCACGCCGTCGACGCCACAGCTGGTCAACCACGGCGCGACGACGGTGTTCACGCTCGCGCCTTCGGCGAACTACCACGTCGCCAGCGTCGACGGCACCTGCAACGGTACGCTGTCGGGCGTCGGCAATACGACCTACACGACGAATGCGGTCACGGCCGATTGCACGGTGGTTGCGCACTTCACGATCGACCAGCACACGGTGACGCCGAGCGTCAGCGGTGGCAACGGCACGATCACGCCGTCGACGCCACAGCTGGTCAACCACGGTGCGACGACGGTGTTCACGCTCGCGCCTTCGGCGAACTACCACGTCGCCAGCGTCGACGGCACCTGCAACGGTACGCTGTCGGGCGTCGGCAACACGACCTACACGACGAATACAATCAACGCTGATTGCACGGTGGTTGCGCACTTCACGATCGACCAGCACACGGTGACGCCGAGCGTCGCGGGCGGCAACGGCACGATCACGCCGTCGACGCCGCAGCTGGTCAACCATGGCGCAACGACGGTGTTCACATTGGCACCTGCGGCCAGCCACCACGTCGCCAGCGTCGACGGCACCTGCAACGGTACGCTGTCGGGCGTCGGCAACACGACCTACACGACGAATGCGATCAATTCCGATTGCACGGTCGTCGCGCACTTCGCGATCGATCGTCATACGGTCGGCGGCTCGGTGAGCGGCCTGGTCGGATCCGCGCTGGTACTGCGCCTCAACGGCGGCAACGATTTGCTGATCGGCGCCAATGGCAGCTTCGTGTTCGCCCAGCCGATCGACGATCTCTCCGCATACGCGGTGACGATCGCGCAGCAACCGACCGGACCGACCCAGGTCTGCACGGTCGCGAACGGCAGCGGCACGATCGCGGGAAGCGATGTCACCAATGTTGCGATCAGTTGCCCGGCGCCGCAGGCGCACCTGAGTGTGACCGTCAGCGACGGCCGCAGTTACGTCCACTACGGGATGCTGTTGAACTACATCGTCACGATCACCAACGACGGCAACGGTGACGCGACCGGTGTCAGCGTCAGCAATGTTTCGCCACCGCAGCTCGATGTCGCGTCGACGACCTGGACTTGCCAGGGCGCCGGTGGCGGGGCGACGTGCGCGGCGAGCGGCAACGGGGCGCTGAACGACAACAATGTGAAGCTGCCGATCGGCCGTACTCTGACCTGGATCGTGACTTCGCCGGTACGCCTGGATGCGAGCGGCGGCGGCATCGGCTATACGGTCAACGTCACCGGAGCGGGTTCGGCCAGCGCTACCGACCAGGATGTGATGGTCATCATGCGCACCGGCATGGACGTGCCCTACGGCGATGGCGCCGAATCGGTGGACGATACCGCCATGGTTGCCTGCACGCCTGCCGGCAGCGTCCAGCAGCGCTTCGACCTCACCGCCACCCGCGCCTTCGCACTGCCTGCGACAGCCAGCGCGGCGATCGATGTGGTGCTCGTCGCGCATGCGGCGAACGGCGCGGCCCTGCGCGTCGAGCGCCTCAATGTCGGTACGGCGCCGCGCGTGCGGGTCGTGGCGACCGACAAGTCGGGCGTCGAGCATGCGACCGCCTGGGCGACCACCGTCGCGCGTGCGACGCTGACGCTCGGCGTCGCGACGAGTGGCGACCAGTCGGTGCTGTTGCTCGACGGTTCCGGCATCGCGCTGGAGATCGTCCTGCCGGAGGGCATCGACGCGACCGTGCAGGCGCAGGTGCCGACCCGCGACTGCGGCCCCTGACAGGAACTTCGATCCGGCGCGACCTCGCGCCGGATCCCCGTGCGTCAGTCCTTGCCGTCGGTCATCGTGCCGAGGCGCACGACCCGTTGCAGGGTTTCGCCGTTGCGCACCACGGTCAGCGTTACCGAGCGCCCGGCGCTGCGCTTGAGGCGATCCTGGAAATCCGCGCGATCGGTGATTGACTTGCCGTCGACGGCGAGCACGTAGTCGCCGGGGATCAGGTTCGCGCGTGACGCGGGCGTACCGCCGATGACGGTGCCGATCGCGACGCCGCCGTCCGCCGCGAGCGTCGTGCGTTCCTGCGCGCGCAGGTCGCGAAAGGTCGCGCCGAACGGCAGCTTGAAGCGTACGTAGTAGTCAGCGATCCATGCGGCCCCGTCGACGCCACGCGGAGGGTCGAGCAGCACGCGTTCCGCACCGATCACGCTGGCCTGGCGCGACGCCTCGGCGCGCGCGTCCGCTTCGCGGTCCCGACCGATCAACTGGACCGGCATGCGGGTGCGTCCGATGCGCACGTAACCTTGGGCCGACAGCCGGTTCTCATCGTCGTCCGCGGCGGCGTCGACCTGCGCACTCGCAGGCGCCGGTGCCGCGCGCATGCGCGCGACGGTTGCGGCGTCGCGGCCGGGCGTCTCTTCATAACTGATCTGCGCGCGCGGGAGCTCGATCGTCTCGTTGCCGGAGGCTGGCGATTCTCCGGGCGCATGGGGTGGGTTGCTGGCGCAACCGGCGAGGAGCAGCAGGGCGAATGGGGCGAGTCGAAGGTTCATTGCGGAATCCGCGGGGCAGGGACGGCCATTCTCGCCCGGTCCGCCGCATTGGCATAGTTTGCCGGTCCCGGCGTCGCCGTTTGCTAGGATTCGTGCGTCTGCGGAGGGACCCACGTGTCGCTGTTACGCATCTATTTCCGCGTCATCGCCCTGCTCGCGCCGGAAAAGTGGCTGGCGATCACGCTGGCCCTGGCCAATCTCGCACTGGCCGGCGTGTACTTTCTTGAACCGTGGCTGTTCGGAAAAGTCGTCGACGCGCTCGCGGCGCCCGAAAAGCACGGCGCCTGGCGCCTGATCTGGTCGTGGGCCGGGGTCGGCCTCGGCGGTGTCGTCGCGAGCGTGTGGGTGTCGCTGTACGCGGACCGCCTCGCCCATCGCAGGCGCCAGGCCGCGATCGCGAGCTTCTTCGAGCATGCGATCGCGCTGCCGCTCGCATTCCACGGCCAGCACCACACCGGGCGCCTGTTGCGCATCATGCACGGCGGCAGCAGCAACCTGTTCGGACTCTGGCTCGGCTTCTTCCGCGAACACCTGGCGACGCTGTTGTCGATCATCGTGATGGTGCCGCTCGCGCTGCACATCAACTGGAAGCTGGCCTTGCTGATGATCCTGCTGATGGTCAGCTTCGCGGTGTTCAACGCGATCGCGATGCGCAAGACGCACAAGGCGCAAGGCGAAGTCGAGGAGCTGCACCACGAGATCTCCGAGCGAGCAGGCGACGTGTTCGGCAACGTGCTGGTGGTGCAGAGCTTCACGCGCCTGGCAGCCGAGGTCGCCGCCGTGCGCGAAATGATGCGCCGTGCGCTCGCGGCCCAGTATCCGGTACTGCGCGGCTGGGCCTGGCTGTCGGTCGCCAATCGCGCCGCGAGCACGTTGACGATCGTCGCGATCTTCACGCTCGGCACCTCGCTCAACATCAAGGGCGAGGTCACGGTCGGCGCCATCGTCAGTTTCGTCGGTTTCGCGATGATGCTGATCGGGCGCCTCGAGCAGTTCGCCGGATTCGTGTCGAGCCTGTTCTTCCAGACCCATTCACTCGGTGATTTCTTCGCGGTGCTCGACACGCCGGCGATCCTGCAGGAGGACGCCCGTGCGCCGAACCTGCCACCGATCCGTGGCGAAGTGGCGTTCGAGAACGTCTCGTTCGGTTACGACGTCTCGCACCCGGCACTCAAGCACCTGAGTTTCCGCGTCCGCGCGGGCGGCACCGTCGCGTTGGTCGGACCGACCGGCGCCGGCAAGACGACCGCGCTCAGCCTGCTCTATCGAACCTACGATCCGAGCGAGGGGCGCATCACGATCGACGGTGTCGACATCCGCGACGTGAATCTCAATTCCCTGCGCCGCAACATCGCGGTCGTATTCCAGGACCCGGGGCTGTTCTACCGCTCGATCGCCGACAACCTGCGCATCGGTGATCCCGACGCAAGCCAGGAGGAACTCGAGGCGGCCGCTCGCGCGGCCGAGGCGCACGACTTCATCGTGGTCAAGCCGGAAGGCTATGCGACCCTCGTGGCCGAGCGTGGCCGCTCGCTGTCCGGCGGCGAGCGCCAGCGCCTGTCGATCGCGCGCGCGATGCTGAAGGACGCGCCGATCCTCATTCTCGACGAGGCGACTAGCGCGCTCGACAATGCGACCGAGGCGCGCATCCAGCGCGCGCTGACCAAGCTCACCGACAACCGCACGACCTTCGTGATCGCGCATCGCCTGTCGACCGTGCGCAATGCCGACCTCATCCTCGTGCTGAAGAACGGCGAGCTCGTGGAGCAGGGCCGCTACGCGGAACTGGTTGCGTTGGGCGGCCTGTTCGCCGAGCTGGACGGTCAGGGCCGTTTCGTCGCGGATGCCGATGAGGCGGACGTCGCCGCGGAGGACGCTCCGGGCTGAACGCGCGGCTGCTGCGTCAGCGGCGATCGCGCGTTTCGCCGGCCCCCGCGATCAGCGCGCGCAGGCGATCGATCTTCGAGCCGTACAGATGCGCGCGCGCGGTGTCCGCGCGCAAGGGTTCGCGTACCTGGTCTGCGCTGAGCGTGCGCACGCCGCGCTCGAATTCGTGGAAGCGCAGGCAACGCTCGTCGAACGGCAGGCCGCAGAACTCGAGCAGGCGGTGGATGCCGGCCTCGGGTGCGGCCACCATTTGCTCGTGGACGACTTCATGGATCGCTTCCGGATGCAGCGCCCGCCAATGGCGCATCGCGCGGTCGTAGTCGCGCCAGAATGCGACCAACTCGTCCAGGTCGTAGGTGAAGCCGAGTTCCCTGGAGAACATCTGCCGGTAGCAGGCGATGCAGTTTTCGAGCGGATCGCGCCGGCAATCGATGAAGCGTGCGCCCGGCAGCATCGCTCGCAATGCGCCGATGTAGAGCCAGTTCATCAGGTTCTTGTCGGTGAACACGCGTTGCGCGCCGCGGCGTGCTTCGACGCGCGCGAGATACGCGTGGGCGAGCCGGGTCCAATCGCGCTCGTCCGTGGAGGCGACCCAGCCGGGGAAATCCTGTTCGCGGCGTTCCGATTCACCGCGGATGATCCCGGTCGCGTGTTCGAGTTCGCCGCCGGCGGCGACGTCCGGATGCGTGGCGAGGATCTGCTCGACGATCGACGAGCCCGAGCGCGGCAGGCCGATGATGAACACGAGGCCGCTGCCGCGCGAACGATCGCCCTCGGCGCGCGGGCGGTCGGCAAAGGCGCCTAGCACGGACTGCACATGATGCGTGAACCTGGCTGCGTCCCAGTGCTGGCGCCGGCGCCAGCCTGCATTCGCGCTCGCCAGTGCATCCCAGGCCTCCGCATGTCGACCGACGGCTTCGCGCGCGCGCGCCAGAGCAAAGCCGATCGATGCGCGCGCGGATTCGGCGAGATCGGTGCGCGCGTGGATGCGTTCGATCGCGACGACGTCGTCCGCATCGAGCGCGTGGCGCTGCAGGGTCGAGAGGCCGTACCAGGCAGGGATCGCATCCGGCGCCTGGGCGAGCAGGCGCCGGTATTCCGCTGCGGCCGCGTCGCCGCGGCCGAGCGTCTGCAATACGCGCGCGAGGGCGAGGCGTGCGGACGCATCACCCGGTTCGCGTTGCAACCATTCGTCGAGAACGGCGCGTGCGCCTTCGGCATCGCCGCTCCGGTCGAGCATCTGCGCCAGCCCGAGCCGATGAACGGACTGTTGCGGCTCCAGTTCGCAGCAGCAGCGCAGTTCGGCGACCGCGATTTCCGGGGCGCTCTCGGCGACCAGATGCGCGAGATTGGTGCGCGCGAGGGTATCCGCCGGGCGCGCGGCGACCGCTTCGCGCAGCAACCCGATCGCGTCTTCGATGCGACCTTGCAGGCGCGCCACCGCAGCGCACAGGCGAAGAACCTCCGGATGCCGCGGCGCGATCGCCTGCAGCGCCGCAAGGCGTTGCAGGGTAGTCGCGGCATCGCGTCGCTGCAGTGCGGAATTGACTTCCGCAACGAGGCGGCGGGCAGGGTCCGGCAGGCCGTCGAGGCGATCGGCAGGCTGGACCGTGGCGGACGAGCTGGGGTTCATCGACGGGTGCGAAGGAGACGGAGGTCGAAGCATTGCCGTGGTCGTCGCATTTGTCCACCTGCCGCCCGCCGCCATGAGGCATGACTTCCGGCCCGTTCAACTAGTATCAACTGAATACTATGCTTCACACATGGCTATGAAGAGCTGAGGGTCAAGGCGATGGTCGACACCGAGACGCACCTGTGGAAATTCCACAAGGAACTCAGCGCCGGCATCGTTTCGCTGGTGCTCCTCGCCGTACTGGCGCGCGCCAGGAAGCCGATGTACGGCTACCAGATCGCCAAGCAGCTCGACGAGACCGGCGAAGGCGTGCTGAGCGGCAAGCAGAGTGCGTTGTACCCGGTGCTGCGCAACCTCGACGGCGCCGGCCTGCTCGCGAGCGAGGTGGAGCCGTCGGTCGCCGGGCCGCCGCGCCGCTACTACCGCATCACGCCACTCGGGCGTCGCGTCCTCGACGAGTGGAGCTACGCGTGGAGCGCCACGCGCGATTTCGTCAATACGGTGCTGGAGGGCACATGAGCACGCCGAAGACCATCCGCGAATACCTCGACCAATTGCGCGCCGCACTCGGCAATGCCGACCCGGCGCTGGTGCAGGACGCGCTGTACGATGCCGAGGACCACCTGCGCTCGGAGCTCGCCGAGAACCCCGGCCAGCCCGAAGCCGACGTGCTGGCGAAGATCGCCAACAGCTACGGTGCACCCGACGAAGTCGCCGCGATCTACGTCGACAAGGAGCAGGTCGTGCAGCAGGCGCTGCGCGCACCGCCGCCGCCACCGCGGCGCAGTGCGCTCGGGCGTTTCTTCGGCGTCGCCGCGGATCCACGCGCGTACGCGGCGCTGTTCTACATGCTGCTCTCGCTCGCGACCGGCATCTTCTACTTCGTCTGGGCGGTTACCGGCGTCTCGCTGTCGATCGGCCTGTCGATCCTGATCTTCGGCATCGTGTTCGCGGCATTGTTCTTCGGCACCGTGCGCGTACTCGCCCTCGTCGAAGGGCGCATCATCGAGGTCATGCTCGGCGAGCGCATGCCGCGCCGACCGCCGTACCAGGACCGCGAGCTGGGCTGGCGCCAGCGCGTGGTTGCGATGTTCACCGATCCGCGCACCTGGTCGACCCTGCTGTACATGGTGCTGATGCTGCCGCTCGGCATCGTCTACTTCACGATCGCGGTGACCGGCATTTCGGTGTCGATCGCCATGGTCGCCGCACCGGTAGCGGTGCTGCTCGCGCAATCGGGCGTGATCGAGGGTGGCATCTATCTCGACGGCCAGTCGGTGGTGCCGCCGATCGTGCTGCTGCCGTTCACTCTGCTGCTCGGTGTCGTGCTGCCGTTCGCGCTGCTGCACCTCGCGCGTGGTGTCGCGCATTTCCAGGGCGCGCTGGCGAAGCATCTGCTGGTCAAGTCGACGGGATAGGCGCCGACACTGCGGCGGTACTCGCGCTTCGCGCTCGACCCGCCCTACGCGTCGCGTGTCGGCGTGCGCAACGTCCCGAGGATCGCGTCGCGCGAGCGCAGCAGACGCAGGATGTCGGTGCCGCCGGTGCGCAGTGCTTCATCGCCGCCGCGACCGAGTTCATGCAGCAACGCGTCGAGGCAGGCGAGGCCGGAAAGATTCCTGTTGGCGCCGAGTCGCTCGACCAACATCGCGGTCAGTGCATCGATCTCGGTGAAGCGGACCTCGTCGTGGCGGTCGCGTACGAGCAGGATCAGCACCGGCTGCGGCGACGGTTCGGACGGAACGAAATCCGGGCCGATGTGCTGCACGGGGTAACGATAGGCGAGCACGCGCAGCAGCGGCGACAGTACCGGCACGCGCTGCAGGACGTCACCCTCCGCGTCGCAGTCGACTGCGACGATCTCGGCTTCGTCGAGGCTGAGCGCGAGTTCGCTCCACTCGTAGTGCGCGAGTTCGAGCAGGAAGGGTGGATCGTCGGCGCCTGCCTCGACGCGCTGTTCGAGGTGGCGGATGAATTCGCGCGCGATCTCGGTGAACAGCGGCGTGTGCGAACGGTGCTCGCGATAGAAGTCGCGCACGCGCCGGTGCCAGGCGTCGTCGTCGTGCAGGCGGCGGATCACCGGGAAGTTCGCCGCGAGCAGGGATTCGATGTTGTTGTAGAACAGTTCGGTGTACACCGCCATGCGGCGCGGTTCGACATCGGCCGGCGCGGGCGCGTGCTCCGGATCGCGGATATGCGCGGCGAACGCGTACTGCGCCGCTCGCGTGATGCCGGCTTCAGGCACGGCGGACATCGCGCGCCTCGACATCGTGTTGCGACTGGATCGAGCGGATCGTGCGCACTTCGCCGACCAGCTCCGCGAGCGGCGGGAAATTAAAATCGCGCTCGACCAGGGTCGGGCGCACGCCGAAGTTGCGGTAGGCGCGTGCGAGCAGCTGCCACACCGGATCGATGATCGCCGCGCCGTGGGTGTCGACCAGCAGGTCGGGTGCCTCGACGTAGTGCCCGGCGATGTGGATGTAGGCGATGCGCTCGCCCGGCAACGCATCGAGGAACGCGCCGGCATCGTAGCCGTGGTTGACGCTGTTGACGTGGATGTTGTTGACGTCGAGCAGCAGGTCGCAGTCGGCTTCGGCGAGCACCGCGTTGATGAAGTCGATCTCGCGCATCGCCTGCGACGGTGCGGCGTAGTAGGACACGTTCTCGACCGCGATGCGCTGACCGAGCACGTCCTGTGCCTGGCGGATGCGTGCCGCGACCGCATGCACCGCTTCGTGGGTGAACGGAATCGGCATCAGGTCGTACAGGTGACCGTCGTCGGAGCAGTAGGAGAGATGCTCGGAATAGATCGCGATGCCGTGCGTGTCGAGCAGGCGACGGATGCGCACGAGCAGGGTTTCGTCGAGTGGCGCGGGGCCACCGAGCGAAAGCGAAAGGCCGTGGCACACGAACGGATGACGTTCGGTCAGCGCGCGCAGTTCGCGCCCGAGCCGACCGCCGACACCGATCCAGTTTTCCGGTGCGATTTCCAGGAAGTCGATCGCCGCGTCCGTCGGTGCGGCGGCGAAATGTTCCCGCAGCGGGCCCATGAGGGCCCGCCGCAGGCCGAGTCCGGCGCCTTGCAGTGCTGGACTCCGGTTGCCCATTGCTTACTTCTTGCCGCCGCAGCTGCCTTCGGCATCCTTGTGGCCGCCACACGAACCTTCCGCGGACTTCGCCTTCTTTTCGCCGCCGCACGAACCTTCGGCCTTCTTCTTGTCGCCGCCGCAGGAGCCTTCGGCCTTCTTCTTGTCCGCACCGCAGGACGCTTCCTTGCCCTTCTTGTTCATCGCGGCGTGGTGCGCGCTCATTTCCGCCTTGTCGACGAAGCCGTCGCCATTGGTGTCGACGTCCTTGAAGTGCTCCTCGAGGTCGGCCATCTTCGCCGCCTTCGCTTCCTCCATCGACACCTTGCCGTCCTTGTTGGTGTCCATCTTCTCCACGCCGCACTTGCCTTCGCCACACTTGCCTTCGCCCGCTGCGGCGAGCATGTAGCCCGACGCAAGGTCGCTGGCCTGGAACGCCGGGCTGGCCGCGGCGAGCTGGCTCAGCGAAAGCGAACCGATGAACGCTGCGCCGATCGCGACGCCGAGGGTGTTGCGGATCTTGCTGGACATGCGAGTGATCTCCGTAAGTGACTTCGGGCTGCGCCCGTTGGGTTGCGCCGATGCGCCGGCGTCTTGCTTGGCCTACGTTAGTCGCTTTCGCGTTAACGCGGCGTATTCGACCCAGAGCGGCGCGAATCGATTGCTCGGTTCACCGCTGGCGGTGAACGGTTCGTCGATTGCTGCGCTGCAATGCGTCGCTACCTGCACAAGGACCGCGCACGAACCCGGATTCTTTCACGTCCGGATTGCAATCCGCCGACATGGGCACGCCACGGACCGGTTTCGGCAAATCCACCTTTCATCAGCGCAGCACGCGTACCTGCAATTGCGCATAGGCGCCGGTCGTCGCGAGCGCGGTGATGGTCTGCACGCCGGTTTCCGCGAAGGCATGCTCGAAAGCGGCGCTGCCGTGCGTGCTGCCGACCAGGCGGCCGTTGATCAGCCACAGCACGTCGCTGCCCGCACCGAGCGCGCGCAGGTGCAGGGTCGCCGGCGTGCTGCTGTTCGGCGCGCGCGCGATCGCACTGCCCTCGGCGACGCCGTCGATGCGGATCGGCTGGGTTGCGTCCAGGCCGTCATCGGCGCAACCACGCGCGAGCGTGGGCAGGGCGGCGCGTCGACGCAGCTCGCGCGGCAGCCATGGATAGGCGAGCGCGGGCCAGCGCGCAATGTCGATTTCGCGCGTGCGCTCGCGCGTGCAACCGCCACTGAGGCGGTCGCCGTTGCGCGCGTCGACGCGCAGGTGCACGAGGCCCGCGCTCCAGCTGTTCGAATCGCGCTCCGGCAGCGTCGGCGGGACCACGCCGTCGAGCACCCACGCGGCGTGCTTCTGATGGCACAGGTCCGGGCGCGCCGGATCGAATGCGAGGCCGAGCGGCCAGCAGACGTCGACTGCGCTCACGGCGGCCGGTGGCGGGTCCGGTGCCGCTCCCAAGGCGTTGCGCGGCAGACTGTCGACGACCTGGAACATCAATGGCAATGCGGTCACCGCGCCGTACTGTCCGGGCAACGGCGTTCCGTCCGGGCGCCCGATCCATACCGCGACTGTGTACTGGCGTGTCGCGCCGACCGCCCACGCATCGCGGAAGCCGTAGCTGGTGCCGGTCTTCCAGGCGACGCGCGGACGCGTACCGGGGTCGAACGTGCCCGGCGCATAGCCCGGGCGGGGATTCGCTTCGAGGATGTCGCGCACGATCCACGCGGCACCCTCCGAGAGGAGCCTGCGCTCGACCGTCGCATCGTCGCCGCGCAGGCGCACGCGCCCGGCGATGCCGCGGCGGTTGAACGCGGTATAGGCGCCGACCAGGTCTTCCATGCGTACGCCAACGCCGCCGAGGATCACCGACAGGTTCGGTGTCGCGCCGCGCGGCAGGCGCAGGTCGAGCCCGGCGTTCGCGAGGCGTGCGGCGAAGCGGGTCGGGCCGATGCGGTCGATGAGGTCGACCGCCGGAACATTGAGCGAGAGGCGCAAGGCTTCCGCCGCGCCGACCGGTCCGTTGTAGGCCATGTCGAAATTGCCCGGCCGATAGCCACCGCCGAACGATTGCGGCGCATCCACCAGCAGGCTTTCCGAATCGATCAGGCCGTCGTCGAGCGCGAGTCCGTACAGGAACGGTTTCAGCGTCGAACCCGGCGAGCGCCATGCACGCACCATGTCGACGTGGCCGAGGCGTTGCTCGTCGCCGAATTCCGCCGAACCGACATAGGCGCGTGCTTCCAGGGATGCGTTGTCGACGACGAGCAGGGCGGCGGACGTGCGTTCCGGCAGGCGCGCGAGGTAGTCGGTCACGCGCGCTTCGAGCGAGTGCTGCAGCTCGGCATCGATCGTGGTCGTGATGCGACGCTGCGTGGGGCGATCCGCGTGCAGGCGCTCGGCCAGCAGCGCTGCGCTCAGCGGCGGTTGCAATGCGCGAGCCGCGACCGACTCGACCATCGCATCATGCACTTCCGCCGCGCTCCACACGCCGAGGTCGGCCATGCGTGCGAGCACCTTGTCGCGTGCGCTGCGCGCAGGCTGCGCATTGCGATCGGGACGCAGCCGGCTCGGCATCTGCGGCAATACCGCGAGCAGTGCCGCCTCGGCATGCGACAGGCGCGACGCGGGCTTGCCGAGATATGCCCACGACGCCGCCTCGACCCCTTCGATCGTGCCGCCGAACGGCGCGCGATCGAGATACAGGGTCAGGATCTCCTGCTTGGACAGGTGCGCCTCGAGTTGGAGCGCGCGCAGCATCTGGCGCAGCTTGCCGAGCGCGCTGTGCGGCGTGCCGTCGAGAATGCGCGCGACCTGCATGGTCAGGGTCGAACCGCCCGATACGAGGCGGCGATGCACGACCCACTGGCCGAGCGCGCGCGCGAGCGCGAACGGATTCACGCCGGGATGGCGATGGAACCAGCGGTCCTCGTAGGTGAGCAGCGCCTCGACGTACAGCGGCGAAACGTCTTCGACGCGCACCGGGTAACGCCACACGCCGTCGCTGTCGGGAAATGCGCGCAGCGGCCGGCCGTCGCGCGCAAGCACGATCGTGCTGCCGCTCGACGGATCCGGCAGCGGCAGCGGGAACAAGCGGTCCAGCAACAGGGCGAGTGCGAGCAGGCACAGCAGGGTGATTACCGATCGCCGGAGGAACTTGCGTGCACGCAGGTTCATCGCCTCAGCCCTCCCCTTCAAGGGGAGGGTTGGGCGGGGATGGTGTTGCCCGCGCGACAAGGTGTCGATGGATCATTTCCAGTACGCCATCGATGTTTCCGAACACGTCGTTGTTCCAGAAACGCAGGACGATGAATCCAGCTTCTTCCAGAGATCGAGTGCGTGCCGCATCGTGCTCGACCGCATCGGCATGCTGGCTGCCGTCGAGTTCGATGACTACGCCACGTTCGAGGCAAACGAAATCGAGGATGTAGTCGCCGTAAGGATGCTGGCGACGGAACTTGCAGCGATCGAGCTGTCGGTCTTTCAATCGCTGCCACAGCGCGCGTTCTGCATCGGTCGCGTCGTTGCGTAGCCGACGCTGCAGACGCGCATCGAGGATGTGGCGGTTGGTTTGGCCTTTCATGCGCGCGCGTCGTGTGTCGAACACCATCCCCACCCCACCCTCCCCTTGAAGGGGAGGGCTCAACAGCGCCGGCTTCGCATTCAGCCCTCCCCTTCAAGGGGAGGGCGGGGTGGGGGATGGGTCTGCTTGGCTTGCTTCCATCCGGCATCAAGCTAAGGTTCGATCACCTTCACCGTCGAAGGCAGGCTCTTGCCGATACCGCGGACCTGCGGCATGTACATGTCCTCGACCAGCGGCGGCGGCACCTGGAACGTGCCCGGCGTGACCGCGCGCACGAGGTAGAACACGTGCGCGGTCTGGCCCTTGCCGAGGTTCAGCGCGGCGACGTAACGGTCGTCGCGGAATTCCTCGTGGCGCACTTCGGCCGCCTGTGCACGGTCGGTGATCGTGATGCCGTCGACGACGACGTCGGCCCACTGCTTCGCATCGGTGAGGTTGAAGTTCTCGATCTCGAGGCCGCCCGGCAGCAGGTCGACCAACAACGCGTCCGGCATCGCCTCGCGCGCCTCGAGCTTGAGGCCGACGATGAGGCTGTCGCCCTCCTTCAGCGGAGCCGGTTCCCACGGCTTGCCATCGAGCGTGTAGAACTGGCGCTGGATCCAGACATGGTGGTCGTCGAACGCGGGCGCGGTCTTCGGGATGCCGGCGACATCGCTGCTGAGGTAGAGCGGCAGGTCGCCCTGCGGCGTGAAGCGCACGCCCGATGCGAGTTCCGCCGCGCCGAACTCGCGACTCCACATGCGATCCGGGCTGATCTCGCTGCTGGCCGCGCCGATCGCGAGCGTGCCGGAGACGACCTTGTCGCCATCCGTGATCAGGGTCTTGCCGAGGCGGGCGAGCGCGATCTGCTCCTGCGTGCTGAGGTAGAGCCAGCGGAAGCCGTACTTGCGCTGCTGCGCGTCCGCCTGGTGGTCCTCGTTGACGAGCGAGCGCGCGAGGTCGAACACGCGGCCGTCGTACTCGGGCGTGGACAGGCCGTAACGATGCGCGAGCGCGATCATCAACGCCGTGTCGCGCAGGTTCGAACCGTAGTCGCCGAGATACCACGGTCGTTCGACCTTCTTCGCGAACGCTTCCTCCACCGCCTTCTTCGCGCGCGGCTCGTCGCCCATGAGCTTCAGCGCGACGCCGAGCTGGACCAAGGGCAGCGCGGTCACCGACTTGCCGCGCTCGTTGTCGTACAGCGCACGCAGGGTGCCGAGCGGGGCGCGGTTGACGCGCGCGAGCACGTAGCCCGAGTACGCTTCGTTGGCGAAGCGCAGGTGGTCGCTGTGTTCGTAGCCGTAGAACGGATGGCCGCCCGAGAGCAGGTCGTCGTTGAGGCGCTTCAACGCCTTCTGCAGCATTTCGTCAGGGACGAGGAAACCATCGTCGCGCGCGTCCTCGAGGAACTCGACCACGTACGGCGTGATGTACTCGTTGACGTAGCTGTCGCCGCCCCACATCGAGAAATGCCCGGACGGAATCTGCATCGAGGCGATGCGGCCGATCGCGGTGTCGACGCGTTCCTTGCGCTGGTCGGCGGGCAGGCCGTCGGTATGCAGGTTCTGCGCGGTCTTGTCGTCCAGCAGCAGGGCGCCGTAGCCCTTGCTGGTGGTCTGTTCGATACACCCGTACGGATACTTCAGCAGGTCGCGCAACGCCGAGGCGAACGGCAGCGGCGGCAGGCTCGACACCGTCAGGCGCGCGTCGATCGAATCGGCGAGCAGGCCGTCAAGCGCCTCGTTGCCGAACGTGACCGGGGCGAGCGTGTCGAGCGCACGCGCGCTCGAGCGCATCACGCTCGGCCAGGCCGCACGCACGACCATCTCGAAATGACGATCGACCTTGAGCTCGGCATTGCTGGCCTGGACATTGATCTTGCCGACGCCGTAGCCATCCAGTGCGCTCAGCGCGAACGTGAGGGTCGCCTTGGCGCCATCGGCGAGCTTGACCTTGCGTTCGCCCTTGTCGATCGCCAGCGGCTTCTGCGTGGTCACCTTGACCGCGAATTCGCGTTCGCTGCCGGAGAAGTTCTGCAGGTCGAGCGTCAACGCCGACTTGTCGCCAGGCGCGAGCACGCGCGGCGTCGAGATCTCGGCGACCAGCGGTGCGCGCACGATCGTCTCGGTGTCGTTGCCGCCGTACTGGTCCTCGCCGAACACCTGCGCGGTCACGCGCACGCTGCCGTTGAAGTCGGGCATCTTCAGCGCGACCTTCGCCTCACCCTTGGCGTCGAGCGCGACCACGCCGGAGAACAGGTCGACGGTCAGCACCTTGGCGGTCGGGCGACGCGCCTGCGGCAGCGCGGCGAGTGCCATGTCGCCGCCGTAGCGCAGCTTCGCGGTATTGCCGTCGAAGCTCTCGATCACGCGACCGTAAAGGTCGTAGGCGTCGATGCCGAGCGCACGCTGCGCGAAGAACCACGCGTTCGCGTCCGGCCGCGCGAAGCGCGTGATGTTGAGGATGCCGACGTCGACCGCGGAAACGGTCACATAGGCCTTCTTGCCGGCGAGCGCCGGCGCCTTGACCGTGACCGGCAGGTCGGTTTCCGGCTTCATCTGCTTCGGCGCGTCGATCGCCACATCGATCTTGCGGTTCGTGCGGTCCATCGGCACCCAGGCTTCGCCGACCGCACGCGCGGGCGTGATCTTGTCGGTCGCCGAGCCGCCGCGGAAGACGAGCGCGGTGACGTAGACGTCATGCCGCTCGAAGTCCTTGGTGACCGGGATTTCGAACGTCGCGCCGGGCTTGGCATCGATGTTCTTCGTGTAGAGCAGGTGGTCGGACTCGACCAGCAGCATGCCGGGCCCCGCCTGCGGCGGCGTGATCGTGACCTTGAGCGTGTCGCCCGCGTGGTAGCTCGGCTTGTCGAGCGCGAGCTTGACCTTGTCCGGGCGCGCTTCCTTGCCGCGGTTCTCGTCGTTCCAGCTCCAGCCGGCGAAGAACGGCAGGCGCGTGGTCAGGCCGGTCGCGGGATCGAGGATCTCGACGCGATAGTTG
>Ga0207639_10000375_pt1 | contig 30929 bp, 33 predicted proteins | sample KBSCornC32_FD_184299 | JGI IMG/M metagenome (GOLD analysis project Ga0207639, IMG submission 184299) | Corn rhizosphere microbial communities from Kellogg Biological Station, Michigan, USA - KBS Corn C3-2 (SPAdes) (version 2) | ecosystem: Host-associated > Plants > Roots > Rhizosphere > Soil ...
CATTATAGAGACCCGCTAGAGCCTCATCCTGACGGATGAGGCGGTTGGGAACGAGCGCCGTCCAGCGTGATGCGGACGGACGCTTCTTTGCGTTTCCGGGTCACTACTCAAATGGACATTTCACGAGACCAACGGCGGGTGCTGCACGCCCTCGCACAGGGCGGCCATATCGTGGCGCTCAAGACTTCAGGCAGGCGCATCGCAGCGCTCGAACTCTACAATCGCGACGGCTGGCGGATGCCCGAGCCAAGCGCCTCGAGCTTCAGGAAGCTCCGGCGGCTGAAAGCCATCGCCTCAAGCGATGGCAGCCCGTACAGGATCACCAAGCTAGGACTCGAGCTGGTGCGAAGCCAGCTCGACAATCGCTAGTGCGCAAGGCGCATTGCGCGTCCCTTACGCAGCGCGGGGCGAGATCGCCGCTAGGTCGTCGGCAATCTGCCGCCGACGCTCCATCAGGTCGTAATCTGCCTGCAGGCCGAGGAAGAAGCCCTCCGACATCCCAAAATAGCGGGCGAGCCGCAAGTCGGTGTCGGCAGTGACAGCCCGCTTGCCGAGCACGATCTCGTTGATCCTGCGCGGTGGAACTCCCACCGCACGGGCCAGCGCGTTCTGGCTCAGTTCCATCGGCCGCAAAAATTCCTCGAGCAGGATTTCGCCCGGAGGAGGATTGGGCAGAAGGTCAGTGGTAGTCGACGATTTCGACATCGCTCGCTCCATTGGACGACCAGCGGAAGCAGATGCGCCACTGGTCGTTGACACGAATGCTGTGCTGGCCTGCCCTGCTCCCACGCAATGCTTCGAGGCGATTTGCAGGGGGTACTCGCCGGTCTGCGAGGACCCTCGCCTGGTTGAGCATGCGCAGCTTGCGCAGCGCGATGGACTGAATGTCGGATGGCAGCTTGCGGCTGCGCCAGCCCGACCAGATCAACTCCGTCTCGCGAGAGGCAAAGCCAACAATCATCGCGGTGATTTATAACGCCACGCGTTATGTAACACAAGGCGTTATATGTGGGGCGGGATCAGGCGGCGCGTTTTTCGGCGAGCAGCGCATCGAGCGCGTCAAACTGCTCGGGGTAGCCGCCGATGGCGCCGGAGGCCATGGCTTCATCGAGGGCGGCCTTGCTGGGATAGAGGTCGCTCAGGACGAGGTGCGTCTTGCCGTCCTTTTCTTCTAGTGTGAGCGTAGTCACCGAGCCGTCTTCGCTCTCCTCGTTCGTCCACACGAGGCGGCGGGGCGGATCGACCTCGATGTACTTGCCGACGAACGCCATGGGCTGATCGAAATTCGGGTGGCCCATGACGTATCGGTAGGTGCCGCCGGGGCGGACGTCGGTCTCGCACGAGACGAAGGTGATGCCGAAGGATTTGGGCGTCCACCACTGCATGATCAGCTCGGGCTGGGTCCAGGCGTCGAAGATAATGCGGGCTGGGCCGTCGAAGATGCGCGTGACGACCACCTCGCGGTCCGAGCGCCGATCGGTTTTGGTCATTGGGCCACGCATGTGTTCACTTGCTCGCATTGCGTCCATCGGATTTTTCCTTCTGCTTGAGTTGTTCGACAAGTTTGTCGAGTTCGTTGAATCGCTCGGCCCACATTTGGCGATAGCGTTCGATCCACGCCGCCTCTTCCTCGAGGCCGCGGCCGCCGAGGCTGCAGGTGCGCACGCGACCGATCTTGCGCGTGGTCACGAGGCCTGCCTGCTCGAGGACGCCCACATGCTTTTTCATGCCGGTGAGGGTCATGTCGAAGCGCTCGGCGAGCTCGGTGATGGAGGCATCGGCGCGGCCGAGCTGTTCGAGCACGCCACGGCGCGTTGCGTCGGAGATGGCAGCGAAGGCCCTATCGAACCGAGGGGTCTGATAAAACTGAACCATATAGTTCAGTAATCCGTCACCGGCGCAATTGCAAGAGCTTCCGGAACAGCACTTTGGCTTGGCCGTTCATCAGCTGAGGAAAGGAGGACGCCATGATCCGCAAGCTCAAATCCGGCGAGTACCGGCTCTATTCGAAGAAGACCGATCCCAAGACGGGCAAGCGCAAGAATCTCGGCACTTTCAGCAGCCGCGAGGCGGCCGAAAAGCACGAGCGCGATGTCCAATACTTCAAGCGCCACTAGGCGTTGAGGCGCTTTTTCCGAAAATCTATCCATGTCGGTTTGTTCTTGTTCTGTTCACGTTCGCGTGGTAGGAGTTAAGGCCCGTTAACGACTTCGATTCGCCCTCGGCGAGATCATCATGCGCACGCACTCCGCCCCTTCGTTCGAGCAGCTCGAAAAGCTCAAGGACACGCGAGACTCCGACTTGATCGGCCGGTCGCTGGTCGATCCGGCGCGCAATCGCGGGCGCGGCGCGCAATCGAACAAGGAGAGCCGGTTCGATGCGGAGAGCCGGGTCGCGTTCGACGATGGCTGGGGCCAGGTCGAGGACCTGAAGCCCTTCGAGACCATCGAGCATATCGAGAGGGCGCGCTCGATCATCACGCGCAACGAAAGCCCCGATATCGGCTTCGACCGCTCGATCAATGCCTATCGCGGCTGCGAGCATGGCTGCTCGTACTGCTTCGCGCGGCCGACGCACGCCTATCTGGGCCACTCGGCGGGGCTCGATTTCGAGCGGCAGATCTATGTGAAGGTCAACGCGGTAGAGCTGTTGCGGCGCGAGCTGGCGGACAAGAAATACCGGCCCAAGCCGATCGCGATGGGCACCAATACCGACCCGTACCAGCCGGCCGAGCGCAAGCACCGGCTGACGCGCGGCATCCTCGAGGTAATGCTCGAGACCAGGCACCCGGTGACGATCACGACGAAGTCCGCGCTGGTGGTGCGCGACCTCGATATCCTGAGCGAGCTGGCAAAGCTTGGGCTGGTGCACGTGGCGCTCTCGATCACGAGCCTCGACCACATCCTCAGCCGCAAGATGGAGCCGCGCGCCTCGACGCCCGAGAAGCGACTCGAGGCGATCCGGCTGCTCTCGGCCGCTGGCGTGCCGACGATGGTGATGGCGGCGCCGATGATCCCGGCGATCAACGACATGGAGATGGAGCGCATCCTCGATGCGGCGGCGGCGCAGGGCGCGCAGGGCGCCGGCATGGTGCTGCTGCGGCTGCCGGGCGAGGTGCGCGAAATCTTCCGCGAGTGGCTGCTGATGCACTATCCGGATCGTGTGAAGCACGTGATGTCGCTGGTGCGCGATACGCGTGGCGGCAAGGACTACAATTCGGCCTGGGGCGAACGGCAGACCGGGGAAGGCGCCTATGCAACACTGATGCAGCAGCGCATGGCGCGGGCCAAGGAACGCTACGGGCTCGACAAGAAATCGGTGCCGCTGCGGACGGATTTGTTCGTGCCGCCGACGGTCGATGACGCACAGATGAGCCTGTTCTGATGGCGACGGTGCGTCGCGCGTTGCTCACACGGGCGCCCCTTGAGCGCGTGTGGGATGCAGTGCGCGATATCGGCGCGCTTCATACGCGCCTGGTCCCCGGGTTTGTCACCAACACCGTGCTCGAAGGGGACCGTGCGAGACTGGTGACGTTCGCCAATGGAATGACGGTGCGCGAGCCGATCGTGACCCTCGACGAGGTTTCGAAACGCCTCGTCTGGTCTTCCGAAGGTGGAATAACGACGCACTACAATGGCTCGGTGACGCTGGCGGCGACTGCGCAAGGCACCGAAGTGGTCTGGGTTGCCGACTTCCTGCCGGACGATGCCGCTACGCGCCTAGCGGGTGCGATGGATGCAGGCATCGCAGCCATGCAACGCGCGCTCGATGCGCTTGGGCCTGAGGAGCCGGCGCTCTTCTAGTCCCACCTGATCTCCAATTGCAGCCTGGCGGCTTGGGGGCTAAGGCCTCGCGCGGAGAGTGCGATGCAATCGAGGATCAACGACGTCAATGTCTGGCAGCTGGAAGACGAAGGGGCTCGTCTCGGCAGCCTGCAGAGCGCGCTCGACCTGATCGGCGAGACGTATGGCAAGGAGATCGAGCTGGTGGCGATTCCGATCGCACGGCTCGAGCGTGATTTCCTGCGGCTCGGCTCGGGGCTCGCAGGAGCCTTCATCGAAAAGATGCAACAATATGGGCTGCGCGTTGCGATCGTTGGCGACATCGACGAACGCTTGGGCAAGAGCAAGCCGCTGCAGGATTTCGTGATGGAGACAAACCGGCGCGGCCAGCATCTGATCGTACGCGACGATGCGGAGCTCAACGCGAAGCTGCGCCGGTTCTAGCTCGGCGCGGAGAGCCGTGTGGGAAGCAACTCGCCGGAGCGGTCCAGCACCGGATAGGCCGCGGCGGCCACGATCAGCGAATTGATGAGCTTCATGTCGCGCAGGAGGTCGAGGTGCAGAGCGCTCTGCATCCCCTGCCCGGCCTGGGCGCTTCGCATCACCTCGAAATGGGCGGTAACAGCGTCGCGCTCGGCGCGGCGGAAGGCGATCTTTTCCTCGGCGAGCTGCCGCGCAACGCGGGCGTCTTCGGTCATGAAGAGCGAGGCCGCGGTCCGCAGATTGTCCACCAGCCGATCCATGAGCCCGGCGAGATCGGAATCGGCGTCGCCCTTGATGAGACCGCGTTTGAGCCGCTTGCTCACATGCGGCAGCAAATTGCGATCGATGACGTCGCCGGCCTGCTCGAGGTTCATGGCGAACACGAGAATCTGGTTGAGGCGCCGCTGGTCGCTCTCGCTCAGGGCCTCGGTCTCGATCGAGGTGAGATATTTCTTGATCGCGGTGTTCAGGCTGTCGAGGACATCGTCGCGATCGCGGGTTTCCTCGATGAGGCGTCGGTTGTTGGTGAGCAGCGCATCGTGCGCGCCATGCAGCATCTGTTCGAGGACGTCCGCGATGCGAAGCGCTTCGCGTGACGCATCGCCAAGCGCGACAAGCGGTGTCTCGCGCGCGTTGCGATCGAGATAGAGCGGCGCGGCCGGATCGGCTGCCGGCAGGGACGGCAGCAGGCGGTTGAGCAGGCTCACCATGGGGCGCAGCAGCGGCAGGGTCAGAAGCGCAAAGACCAGGTTGAAGGCGAGATGGAAGGCCGCAACCGCATGGGCCGGGGACAGTCCCGCGGCGAACCATCGGGCAATGGGAGGTACGGCCAGCAGCGTGGGGACAATGCCGAGGATGCGGTTGGCGAGGTTGCCGAGCGGCAGCCGGCGCGCGTCGGGCGTGGTAGCGGAGGCTTCGAGCAATGGATTGATCGCCGTTCCAAGATTGGCCCCCAGCACCGCAATGAAGGCGACATCGAGGGGCAACCCGCCGCCGCTCGCGAGCGAAATGATCAGCAGGACGATCGCGACCGACGAGTGCACGCCCCACGCGGCGATTGCCGCGAGAATGAAGCCGAGGGCGGGCACGGCAGCGACTATGCCGATGGCGGCGCGGAACTGCGGTGCGGCTTCGACTCCGGCGAGCAGCCCGAGCATCTGATGGAGCGCGAGAAGCATGAGACCGACGCCGATCACGGCGCGACCCAAATCGTGGACCATCGCGTTCTGCGACCGGCGAAACATCAGGAAGCCGCCAAGGACCAGGATCGGCGAGGCGATCGCGATGTCGAAGGCCAGCAGCTGGACGATGAGCGCGGTGCCGACATTGGCGCCCAGCATCACCGCCATTGCGGGCAGCAGGTCGACCATACCATTCGCCGCAAAGCTGGCCGCCATCAGGCATGTCGCAGTCGACGACTGGAGCAACAGCGTGACGCCCATGCCGGCGAAGAATGCCTTGGTGCGGTTGGAGAGAGTGACCCCGAGGATACGGCGAAGGCGGGGACCGAGGGCGCGTTGCACGCCCGTCTGCGCCATGTGCGTGCCCCACAGGAACAGGGCGATGGCGCCGGCGAGGCCAAGGATGGCCAAGGTGAAGTCCATTTGGTCGGCAGGTCTCCTTTATCATCGGGTATCAGCGCTGGACCGGCTGAACCGACTCTGAATGTCACAGAACTGTCATATTGCGCCCGAAACCCCTGACTTCAAAGCGAATCCTCGAAGCGTCGCAGCGAGGTTGCCTCGAACTCGAAAACCGGGATGCTTGGACGCATGGCTGGCAACGCCGATTCGACCGATCCGATCCCCCTCCCCACGCTCCGCTTCGAGAAGCGCGCGCAGCGCCGTGGGGCGAGCATCGTTGCGGGGGTGGACGAGGTCGGCCGAGGGCCCCTGGCGGGCCCGGTGGTCGTCGCCGCGGTCATCCTCAATCGGCGGAAAATCCCCGACGGCATCAACGACAGCAAGGCACTCACCCCTGACGCGCGCGAGCAGCTCTATAACGAAATTCTAGCCAGCGGGGCGCATGTCTCGATGGTTGCGGCTCCGACCTCGATCATTTTCACGCTCAATATCCTTCATGCTTCACTGTGGGCGATGCGGCGGGCAATCCGTGCGCTGCCGATCATGCCGGATCATGTGCTGGTCGACGGCAATGTCGTGCCCAAAGAGCTGCCCTGCGCCGGCGAAGCGATCGTCGGCGGCGATGCGCTGTCGCTGTCGATCGCGGCGGCTTCGATCGTCGCCAAGGTCACGCGCGACCGCATGTGCCAGATCATGCATTGCGAGGAGCCGCGCTACGGCTTTGACTCGCACAAGGGCTATTCGGCGGCGGCACATTTCCGGGCGCTCGAGACGCACGGTCCGGGCCGCTACCACCGCATGGATTTTGCGCCCTGCATCGAAGCGGAGGCGCGGCTGAGGACCGGCATCGCCATTGGCCCGCTCCTGCCGGCAGGATGGGCTCCCGCGGTCCGCCCGCAGCTCGACCTGTTCGCGGCGTAAGGCCGGTAAGGTTTCGCTAACTCTCTGACTTAATTCGCTTTTAACGCTATGCCCCTACAACGGAGCCGTTAGTGCTGCGTTAGGGTTACGAGTATGTTGCGTACCGCGCGTACGGCCCGTTTGGCCGATGCGGAGAGCCCGGTGCTGCCCGTCGACACGATTCTCGTCGGCGACTGCATCGAGCGGATGAACGCCTTGCCGGCCGGCTCGGTTGACCTGATTTTTGCGGACCCGCCTTACAATCTGCAGCTTGAAGAGGGCCTCACGCGGCCCGACCAGTCGCGCGTCGATGCGGTCGATGACGACTGGGACAAGTTCGAGAGCTTTGCGCACTACGACAAATTTACGCGCGGCTGGCTGAGCGCCGCCCGGCGCGTGCTGAAGCCCGATGGGGCGCTCTGGGTCATCGGCAGCTACCACAACATCTTCCGCGTCGGCGCGGCGCTGCAGGATCTCGAGTTCTGGCTGCTCAACGACGTGATCTGGCGCAAGGCCAACCCGATGCCGAATTTTCGAGGCACGCGCTTCACCAATGCACATGAGACGCTGATCTGGGCGGCGCGCGGCAAGAGCTCGCGGGTGACGTTCAACTATGAATCGCTGAAGCAGGCGAACGACGAGACGCAGATGCGCTCGGACTGGCTGTTCCCACTTTGCACTGGGAGCGAGCGCCTCGTCGATGGCGCGGGCGACAAGGTGCATCCGACGCAGAAGCCCGAAGCTCTGCTGCACCGCATCCTCAATGCGACGACCAAGCCGGGCGACGTCGTTCTCGACCCGTTCTTCGGTACGGGCACGACCGGGGCAGTCGCCAAGAAGCTTGGCCGGCACTTCATCGGGATCGAGCGCGACGACACGTATATTGCCGCGGCACTGAAGCGACTGGCCGCGGCCAAGCCCCTTCCCGCCGAAGCGATCGAGACTGCCGTGGCCAAGCGCCAGGCGCCGCGCGTGGCGTTCGGATCGCTGGTCGAGATGGGCCTGATCGAAGCGGGCACGGAATTGTTCGACGGCCGCCGGCGCTGGTCGGCGCTGGTGCGGGCCGATGGCTCGCTGGCTTCGGGGCAGCATCAGGGATCGATCCATCGCGTCGGTGCGCTCGTTTCGGGCGCCGAGGCCTGCAATGGCTGGACCTTCTGGCACACCAACCAAAACGGGCGCCTCGCCCCCATAGACGTTCTCCGCTCCGACGTGCGCTCGCGCATGGGGCAGTTATCCGCCTGAGCTAAGACCTCCAGTCTTCGGGCACATTTGCCGCCGGCACCCAGAAGGGGCCGGCGGCATTTCTATTCCAGAGCCAGCGCTAGTGCCTTGCGGAACACCGTAGGCAGCGCTTCACCGTCGAGCAGCGCTGGCTCCGCCCACCAGCCATCGGCGAGTTCTTCAGGGTCGGCGACCTGTGCGGACCAGATTTCGAGCTCCAGGCGGAAATGAGTGAACACGTGAATGATCTGGCCATGGTGACGCCAGCTCGCCTCAACTGGAAAGGTCGGCGGGAGGGCTTCGGAAATCCAATCCGAAACCGGCGGCTCGGTCATCTTGGCGAGCAAGCCCTTCGGTTGCCGCTGACGTAGGAACACATCGCCGTCACTGTCGCGCATGACGAAGGCATGACCGTAGCGGGTTGGGCGCTCGGGCTTTTCCAGCTTTACGGGAAACGCCAGCGGATCGAGCCGGGAGCCTTCGCAATCCTGCGCGAGCGGACAGATCAGGCAGTTGGCGAAGCGCGGCGCACAGATGGTGGCGCCCAGATCCATCAAGGCCTGCGCGAAATCGCCGGCCCGAGGTGGGACCGATGATTGTACCGCCGCGCGGATTTCATCCTTCGCTTCGCGCACAGGGACCGGCAGAGCCAGCACGCGTGCCATGACGCGATCGACATTGCCATCGACGACCCCGATGGGCTCGTCCCAGGCGATGGCCGCGATGGCCGCAGCAGTATAGGGGCCGATCCCAGGCAGCGTCAGGAGCTCCGCGGAAGATTTGGGGAAGCGTCCGGCGAAACGTTCCACCACTGCCTGCGCACACGCGTGGAGATTGCGGGCACGGGCGTAGTAACCGAGGCCCGCCCACTCGACGAGGACCGCATCGAGCGGCGCCGCGGCAAGTGCCTCGACGGTGGGCCAAAGGAAGAGGAACCGTGCATAATATTTGCTCACCGCCGCGACAGTGGTCTGCTGCAGCATGATCTCGCTCAGCCACACGCGGTATGGGTCGGGCCGGACGCCGCGGGCACGTTCGGCCGGCAGGACGCGCCAGGGTAGTACTCGGGCGTGGCGATCGTACCAGGCGAGAAGCGCTCCGGCGTCGATCACTGCGCCCTGTTCCAGCACGCGCGCGTTTGTCATGATGGCGGCATGGACCAGCCGGACGGCCGGCGCAATGGGCTAAGATGGCGACGAAGAAGGACAAGGCCGACGAGGAACCCAAGCGGCTCAACCGCGCGGTCGGCGTTTCCGAAGCGCTCAAGGGCGTACTCGATGCGGCGCTCAAGAAGCGCGGATTTGCGACGCGCGATCTCATTGCGCATTGGGGCGCGATGGCGCCCAAACCCTATGACGCGCTGGCGGTGCCCGACGAGCTCAAATGGCCGCGCGGCGCCGGCCATGAGGGGGCGACGCTCTATCTCAGATGCCAGCCGGGCCATGCCTTGGCGCTGAGCCATGAAGCGGCGCTGATCGCGGCGGCGGTGAACCGGTATTTCGGCTATTTCCTGGTCAAAGAGGTGCGGCTTTCGGCTGAACCAATGACGGCGTCACCGAAGAAAGCCGCTCCCGCGGCGCCCCGTCCGGCGTCGCCGGCGACAGTAGAGGCGGTACGCAGCGTCGCCGATCCTGCCCTCAAGGACGCGCTGCTTCGGCTCGGGACCAGCATGGGAACCAAGCGCCAGGGCTGAGCCTAATCGTCACCTCGACGTGACCAAAGCTTAAGGTTTGGACCCTTGCCCCGCCGTGGAGCGTGTGTAACGTGCCGCCAAAATATGGAGTACCGGCTATGAACCTGACCCGCCGCGACACACTGGCCCTCGGCGCCCTTCTGGGCCTTGGCGCCGCCGCCGGCCTGCCCACCCTGGCGTTTGCCAAGGACGGCGACACCGTCGACCAGCTGAAGCTGATGGCGCCCATGGCCATTCCCGACAAGGTGCTGGGCGATGCCAACGCCAAGGTCACGATGATCGAATATCTGTCGCCGACCTGCCCGCATTGTGCGCGCGTCGCCAATGATGTGATCGGGCCGTTCAAAGACAAATACGTCAAGACCGGCAAGGTGAAGCTGGTGCTGCGCCCGTTCGCGCGCAACACGCTCGATGCTGGCATTTTCCTGCTCGCAGAAGCGGCGGCAAAGGCGGCGCAGTCGTCGGCTCCTGCCGCAAGCGATGCGTCATCCGCCTCGAGCCAGGCTGTTGCCCCGGCGGCAGCGAGTGAGGGCTATTCGGAAGCGGCGGCGGAAGCCTGGGAGAATGTGATCAACGCCTTTTTCAAGACGCAGGCGACCTGGGAAGTCTCGGACAAGCCGCTCGATGCGATCAAGGCGGTCGCCTTCCAGCTCGGCTTTACCGAGGACACCTTCAACGCCGCGCTTAAAGACACGAACCTGTATGCCGCGATCCAGCAGATGGTGGACCAGGCGGTGAAGGATTTCGGCGTCGACGGCACGCCCACTTTCTACATCAACGGCAAGCAGGTGACGGGCGAAAAGACGCTCGACGAGCTGAGCGCCGTTGTCGATCCGCTGCTGTCGTAGGGCCCCAAAGCCGTCGGACTCAGTTTCTCCACAAGAGAGCGCCATCAATTCCGGCTCGCCGCTATGCCGCGGCGGGCCGGACTTGTATTTGGGATTCCATGAAGTTCACACGTCTCAAGCTGCACGGTTTCAAGTCGTTTTCGGACCTGACCGAGCTCCATCTCGAACCCGGCCTCACCGGCGTCGTCGGCCCCAATGGCTGCGGCAAATCCAATCTGGTCGAGGCGCTGCGCTGGGTGATGGGCGAGAGCTCGTACAAGGCGATGCGCGCCTCGGGCATGGACGATGTGATCTTTTCGGGCTCGGGCAACCGGCCGGCTCGCAATTCGGCCGAAGTGACGCTGGTACTCGACAATGCCGACCGCACCGCGCCGCAGGTGCTCAACAATTCCGACGTGCTTGAAGTCACCCGACGGATCGAGCGCGAGGAAGGCTCGGTCTATCGCGTGAACGGGCGCGAGGTGCGCGCGAGAGATGTGCAACTGCTGTTCGCGGATGCTTCGACCGGAGCGCACTCCCCTGCCCTCGTGCGGCAGGGCCAGATCGGCGAACTGATCGCGGCGAAGCCGCAGGCACGGCGCGCACTGCTCGAAGAAGCGGCGGGCATTTCCGGCCTCCATTCGCGGCGGCACGAGGCGGAGCTCAGGCTCAAGGGCGCCGAGCAAAATCTCGAGCGCGTCGAGGACGTGATCAACCAGGTCACGCAGCAGCTCGAACAGTTGAAGCGGCAGGCGCGGCTCGCGACCCGCTATCGCGGGCTGAGTGGAGAAATCCGCAAGGCCGAGGCTATGCTGTTCCACATCCGCTGGATCGCCTCGCGCGCAGCAGAGAAAGAGACCGAGGCCGAGCAGGGCCGGCTGGTCAACGATCTCGCCGAAGCGCAGCACGTCGATCTGGAAGCGCAGAAGGTTGTCATATTGGCCGACCAGGCTGTGCAACCGCTGCGCAATGAGGAGGCCGCCGCGGGTGCTGCCTTGCAGCGCCTGACGATACTGGCCGAGCAACTCGCGGAGGAAGCCCGCCGTGCCGAGGCAAGGCGCGCGGAACTGAGCGAGCGCATCAAGCAGACCGAGTGGGACGCGACGCGCGAGCATCTGCTGCTCGGCGAGAGCGACGAGGCTCTCGCAGGTTCTGCCGAGGAGCGCCAGCAGCTTGAGGGCGAGGCGGCCGGCGAGGCCGAAGCCTTCGCGGCGGCAAAGCAGGCGGCGGACGATGCGCTTGCTGCCGTACGGGCAGCCGAAGCGGAGGCGCGAATCGCCGCCGATCTCGAAGCGCAGGTGAGAGCGCGGCGCGCGCAGGCGGCGCGGGCGGTGGACGATGCGACCGGCCGGATTGGGCGGCTGCAGCAGCAGCTCGCGGATGTGCTGAAGGAGGCCGACACGGTTTCGGCGCAGCTCGAAGCCGACGATGGCGTGACGGCGCGCCGCACCGCGCTCGAGACGGCCCAGAAATTCGCGGCGGATGCCGAAGCGGCAGCGGTGCGTGCCGAAGAGGCGACGCGCGAGGCGCAGGCGGAGCTGGATGCCGCTCGGCCCAGACTGCAAGACACCGAGGCACAGCTGCATCGGCTCGAGGCGGAAGCCCAGACTCTCAACCGCATCCTCAATGGCGGCGCCAAGGGATTGTGGAGCGCGATCGCCGACGAGCTCAGGGTCGAGACCGGCTATGAGACAGCGCTGGGCGCAGCACTCGGAGACGATCTCGAGGCCTCATCGGACTCTGGAGCGCCGCTCCACTGGGCCGGTCCAATTCCCGCGGAGGGCGATCCAGCTCTTCCAGATGGTGCGTCGCCGCTGTCTCGTTTTGTGGGCGGCAGTGCGCTGCTCGCGCGCCGCCTGAACCAGATCGGGCTCGTCGAGACAGCTGACGGATCGCGGCTGCAGGCGCTGCTCAAGCCTGGCCAGCGGCTGGTCAGCAAGCAGGGCGACCTCTGGCGCTGGGATGGATTTGTGGCGGCAGCGGATGCGCCGAGCGCGGCAGCACAGCGGCTGGCACAGCGCAACCGCCTCGCGGATCTCGATGCCGAGCTGGCGACGGCGCGCGCGGCGCGCAATTCGCTCAAGACAGATGCGACATCGCTCGCCGAAGCACTCGAGCGTGCGCGCGCCGCCGAGCGCGAGAAGCGCGAGAGCTGGCGCTTTGCGCAGCGGGAAATCTCGACCGCGCAGTTGGCCCTCGACTCGGCGACGCGCTCGGTGAGCGATCTCGCGGCGCGGCAGAGTGCGCTGGACGAGGCCAAGTCCCGGCTCAGCGCATCACTTGCCGAAGCCGAGACCGCGGAAGCAGACGCGCGGCAGGCGCTCACCGAAGCCGGTGACGAGGCCGAAGCTGCGGCGTTGTCGCAGTCGAAGACGGCGCTTCTCGATGCGGCGCGGGGCGGCGCGGATCAGGCCCGTATCAAACTTGCCTCGTTCGAGAGCGCGGCGCGCAATCGCTCCCTGCGGCTCACGCAGATCGCATCGGAAGTCGCGAACTGGACGCGGCGTCGGGAAGGCGCGGCGTCGCAGGTGCAAACGCTCGATGCACGGCTCAAGGATCTCAGCGCGCAACTCGAGGAGCTGAACGCGACGCCGGCCGGATTTGCCGAAAGGCAGGCGGTGCTCGATGCAGAGATCGCGACCGCGCGCGCCACGCATGGGCAAGCATCGGACGCGCTGGGTCAGGCGCAGGCCCGCCATCGCGAGGCGGACAAGGCCCAGCGACTGGCCGCTGAGGCGCTCAGCGGCTTCCGCGAGAATCTCGCGCGTGTCGAGGAGCGGCTCAAGGGACTGATCGCGCAGCGTCATCAGATCGAGCGCCAAGTGCAGGAGACGCTCGACATCGAAGCGGACGACACGGCGCAGGCCGCGGGGATACGTCCGCAGGACGCGCTGCCCGAAGAGGACAATGTCGAGCGCAAGGTCGAGCGGCTGAAGGCGGAGCGCGAGCGGCTCGGCGGCGTCAACCTCGCGGCCGAGCAGGAGAGTGTCGAGGTTCAGGAAAAGCTCGACGTGATGGTGCATGACCGCGATGATCTCGTCGCCGCCATCGCCAAGCTGCGCTCCGGCATCCAGAGCCTCAACAAGGAGGGCCGCACGCGGCTCGCCGAGGCGTTCGACAAGGTCAATGCGCACTTCAAGGAGTTGTTCACGACGCTGTTCGGCGGCGGCACGGCGGAGTTGCAATTCATCGAGAGTGACGATCCGCTCGATGCGGGGCTCGAAATTCTCGCCCGCCCGCCGGGCAAGAAGCCCTCGACGATCTCGCTGCTCTCGGGCGGCGAGCAGGCGCTGACGGCGATGTCGCTGATCTTCGCGGTGTTCCTCACCAACCCCGCCCCGATCTGCGTGCTCGACGAAATCGACGCACCGCTCGACGACGCCAATGTCGAGCGCTTCTGCACGCTGCTCGATTCGATGGCCAAGCGAACCGAAACGCGGTTTGTGACCATCACGCATAACCCTATCACCATGGCGCGGATGGACCGGCTGTTCGGGGTGACGATGTATGAGCGCGGGGTGAGCCAGCTGGTGTCGGTCGATCTTTCGGGCGCCATGGCTGTGCGCGAGGCGGCGGTCGCGGTTTAGTCGCCTGGTTGAGCGGCGGGCTGCTGACTCGATGTCGCGGACTCGCCTGCAACCAAAAATAGCTTTTGGATCAAGCACTTGAACATGGTTTCAATTGCTTGACACCCAATAGGGCCACAACTATGTTGCGCCCGACTTCGAGGGCATGAATTTCTCTTTTGTGCCGGGGCGCGAGCGAGGGGACGCGATGAGCGAACCAGACGACGAGCGCCCCGAATCCGGAGCCGCGGGGCATAGAGCAACGGCGGAACTGGAGGCGCGCATTGCCCGTGCGCGGGGGCAACGCTCGGCTGAGGCCGAAGCGGAGCAGACGCGTCAAGGAGACATGTCGGGGATGAGCCGCGGATTTCGGCTCGCGTCCGAATTCGTGGCGGCGATCCTTGTCGGCGCGGGACTCGGGTGGATCATCGACAGCTTCCTGCCCACGCGGCCTTGGGGAACGATCATTCTCCTGCTGCTTGGGTTCGCCGCGGGCGTCCTCAATGTGGTGAGGGCGACGAGCGACATGAACAAAGCCAACCCGCCGCCGGCGAACGCGCCGACCGTGCGGGATGACGACGACTAGAGAGCAAAGGGCTCGAATTGGCCGAACAACCGATTGAACCGATCCATCAGTTCAAGATCACCAATATCTTCGATATTGGGACCTTTGGCGGCGACGGCACGACCGGGGGCATCCATCTCGCCTTCACGAACTCGGCCCTCTTCATGGTGCTCACCGTAGGCGCCATCGGGCTTTTCCTGATCTGGGGCTCGGCGCGCCGCGCGATCGTTCCCGGACGCACGCAACTGATGGCCGAGATGGCCTATGAGTTCGTGGCCAATATGGTGCGCACGACGGCGGGCCATGAAGGGATGAAGTTCTTCCCGCTGGTCTTTTCGCTGTTCATGTTCATCCTGGTCGCCAATCTCTTCGGCATGTTCCCGTATTTCTTCACGGTGACCAGCCAGATCATCGTCACCGCGATGATGGCGCTGCTCGTGTTCTTCACCGTCGTGATCTACGGGTTCTATAAGAACGGGCTCAAGTTCCTGAAGCTCTTCGTGCCGCCCGGCATTCCGATCTACATCCTGCCGCTCGTGGTGGTGATCGAGATCATCTCCTTCCTTTCCCGTCCGCTCAGCCACTCGCTGCGACTGTGGGGCAACATGCTTGCCGGCCACATCGTGCTGAAGGTGTTCGGCGGCATGGTGGTGGCGCTGCTCGCTGCCGGCGCCTGGGGGATCGTGTCGATCGCGCCCTTCGCTATGGCGGTGGCGCTCACCGGACTCGAGTTCCTCGTTTCCGCGCTGCAGGCGTTCGTGTTCGCCGTTCTCACCTGCGTCTATCTGCACGACGCAATGCACCCCGGCCACTAAGCCGGTTTCCTTCAACCAGAACAATATTCCAGACACCAAGGAGACTAAAGCATGGATCCCGAAGCAGCCAAGTTGATGGGCAAGCTGATCGGCGCGGGCATTGCCTGCATCGGTATGGGCGGCGCCGGCGTGGGCGTGGGCGTGATCTTCGGCAACTATCTGTCGGGCGCCCTGCGCAATCCGGCGGCGGCTGCCGCGCAGTTCTCGAACCTGATCTTCGGCTTCGCCGTGACCGAAGCTCTGGGCATTTTCTCGCTCGTTATCGCCTTCCTGCTGCTCTACGCGGTCTGATCGCGCTCGAAGGAATGGCTCCGGGGGTTGCTCCGGAGCCGAGGCAAGCAAGGTAACCGGCAATGGCTGATTCCGTAGTCCTAGTGGCGCAAGCCAACGTCTCATCTGCGCTCGCGAGTGCCGCAAGTTCGGCTGTCGCGACCGAGACGGGCACGGCTTCGACCGTACAGGCGGAAGTGCACACGACGTTCCCGCCGTTCGATCCGGTAAACTTTGCCAGCCAGATCTTCTGGTTCGTCCTCGCCTTCGTCTTCCTCTACGTGCTGATGAGCCGGGTGGCGCTGCCGCAGATCGGCGGCATTATCGACAAGCGGCGCGGCCGGATCGATGGCGATCTGCAGGAAGCCGAGCGGCTCAAAGGCGAGACCGATAAGGCCATCGCCGCCTACGAAGAAGCGCTCGCGACGGCTCGCAAGAATGCGCAGGCCATCGCCGAGGAGACGCGAAGCTCGATCAGGGCCGATCTCGACACCAAGCGCAAGGCGGTGGAGACCGAGCTCAGCGGCAAGATGGCGGACGCCGAGGGCCGTATCCAGAAGACCAAGGCTGACGCGCTCGGCCGGGTCGGCGAGATTGCCTCGGATACCGCCGCCGCGGTGGTCAAGCAGCTCACCGGCGAGGCCAATGCGAAGGATGTGGCCGACGCGGTGGCGCAAGTGGTGAAGGGCTAGACGATGGCTTTCGAGTTCGACGCGGCCTTCTGGGCCACCATCGCGCTGCTCGTGTTCCTCGGGGTGGTTTTCTACCTCAAGGTGCCGGGCATGATCACCAAGATGCTCGACACGCGCATCAAGGCAATCGAGACCGAGCTCGCCGAAGCCGAGCGGCTACGCATGGAAGCGCGCATGCTGCTCGAAGAATACGAGGCCAAGCGGCAATCGGCGACCAAGGAAGCCGAGAGCATCGTGACGGCAGCACGCGAGGAGGCCTTCCGGCTGACCAGCGAAGCCAAGACCTCGCTTGAGACTCTCATCACCCGCCGGACCAAGGCCGTCGAAGACAAGATCGCTCAGGCGGAATCGCAGGCCGTCGCCGAAGTACGCTCGCGCTCAGCCGATGTCGCGATCGAGGCGGCGCAGCTCTTGCTCAGCAAGCAGATGGCCACCAAGGGCGACGCGCTGGTCGACCAGGCGATCAAGGATGTCAGCAGCAAGCTGAACTAGCTGTTAGTTCCATTCGGCCCAGCGGCCGTGGAAGTCGCCTCGCCCTAACTCGACACTCTCGCCGCCCGGCCAAATCGTCAGCACGATGGCGCCGCCGCGATTGGGCTGACCGTCCTGCTCGAATGAGATGCGCGCGAGGGGGCGGTCTGCAGTCGCTTCGTCGCCGAGCCGATGCAGCAGCGCTTCGATGCGCGTCTTGGTGTGTTCCGGCAGGTATTGCCAGACGATGGTGTGATAGAGAACGCGCACCAGACCGGGAGGCTGTGGCTCGGCCCACTCCGCATCGAGCCAATCGGCAGCATCGGCTTTTTCGACGCGCCGGCGATCTGCTGCTGCGATGCTCAATGCCGCGTCCACGCGCTGGAGCCGGGCAGTCTGGTCGGCCCAGACGTAGGAGAGCAGCCGCTCACGGTCGTCGGGATTTGCCGGATCGAGCGGATTGAGGTCGCAGCCGTGCCGACCGACGATGCTCAGCGGCGTGTGCAGCGGCGGGGTCGTGCCGCGCCACGGGCAGTCGATGGTGAGCGGGGCGTCGCGCCGGCCCCACGCCCTGCCCTCGCCCAGCTCATAGCGATATTCGTCGAAGCCGAGATTGAGCCCGGCGCTGGCGCCGATCTCATAGAGCTCGAGCGGCAGGACGGTGCGATCGGCAATCGTCAGCATGGCGCCCAAAAGCAAGCCCGATCGGGCCACCTCATTGGTCTGCGGCGCGCTGTCGAGGCGCTTGTCGAGAAAAGAAGCATCCGGACCAAGCTGAGCCGCGATCGCCGACCAGAGCCTCGCGTCATCCACCTCATGGGGCGGATAGCATGCGGCGAGGTTCGGGGCGGATCCGCCGCGCGCCAGACCGTGCAGTGCGCCGGCCGCCCGCAAAGCGAGATTGTCGCCGTACGGATCGCTTGGCCAGTCAAGGATGCGCGCACCAAAGCGGGCCGACGAATCGAGACGCGCTGCGAGCAGGCGCAGGAGCCGCGCGGTGAACGGCGAGCCGAGCTTCTCGCAGATCAGCGCCTGGTCCTCGAATTGCTTGAGCACCGCAGAATTTGTCATGGGCGGACCTCCACGCATGAGAATCCGCTCAGTTTCGCTTTATGTCAATAGTGCTGACCTATATGTTACTCCGCCGCGACCGGCAGCTCCAACGGCCGTTCCCATTTGAGCTTAGGCTGGCGGGCGGCCCGCGTTTCGTCGAGCCGGCGCCGCGGGGCGCGGGTTGGCGCCGAGGTGAAGCGCGCGGCGTTGCCCGCCTTCGCGTCGGCCGCCAGCTCGATCATCGTGTCGCAGAAATGGTCGAGGGTCTGCTTGCTTTCGCTCTCAGTCGGCTCGACGAGCATCGCCCCGTGCACCACGAGGGGAAAGTACATGGTCATGGGATGGAAGCCCTCGTCGATCAGCGCCTTGGCGAAATCGAGCGTCGTAACATCCGTGCCCTCGAGGAAATGATCGTCGAACAGGGCTTCGTGCATGCACGGGCCCTCGCCGAACGGTGCGGAAAATGCAGGCGTCAGCCGCGCCTTGATGTAATTGGCATTGAGCACCGCATCCTTCGCCGCTTGCGCCAGGCCATCGCCGCCGTGGCTCAGCATGTAAGTGAGCGCGCGCACATACATCCCCATCTGCCCGTTGAAGGCGGTGATTCGACCGAGGTGCTGGCCCTCGGCGTGCTCGACGAGTTCGCCTCCGTTCCTGGCCTTGCGCACGAAGGGTACTGGGGCAAAGGGCGCGAGCGCCTCGCTCAGCACCACTGGTCCTGCACCTGGGCCGCCACCGCCGTGCGGGGTCGAGAAGGTCTTGTGGAGGTTGATGTGCATGGCGTCGATGCCGAGATCACCCGGCCGCACCACGCCCATGATGGCGTTGAAATTGGCGCCGTCGCAGTAAAAGAACGCGCCGGCGTCGTGCACGGCCTTGGCGATCTCGATGATCTCCGGTTCGAACAGGCCACAGGTGTTGGGATTGGTCAGCATGATCGCCGCGACATCGGGGGCGAGCGCCGCCTTCACCGCGGCTGCATCAACCGTGCCGCGCGCATTGGCTGGGATCGACTTGACGGTGTAACCGAGGAACGCAGCGGTCGCCGGGTTGGTACCATGCGCGCTATCCGGAACCAGAACGATGTTCCGATGCCCCTGCCCTCTCGCGACCTGCGCCGCGCGGATGGCCATCATGCCGCACATCTCGCCATGAGCGCCTGCCTTGGGCGTGAGGCAGACGGCGGCGGTGTTGGTGAGGGTCATCAGCCAGTGGGACAGCTCATTCATCAGATCGAGCGCTCCCTGCACGGTGGGAACCGGCGCCAGCGGGTGAATATCCGCAAAGCCGGGCAGCCGCGCCATCTTCTCGTTGAGGCGTGGATTGTGCTTCATCGTGCACGAGCCGAGCGGATACATGCCGCTGTCGATCGAGTAGTTGAGGCGGCTGAGCCGCACATAGTGCCGCAACGCCTCAGGCTCGGTGAGGCCCGCCAGATCGAGTGGCGATTGCCGTCTGAAGCCGCCGAGGAACTCGTCACCCACCGTCACATCGGGCAGGTCGACGCCCGAATGCTCGGTGTCGCCGATCTCGAACAGCAGCGGTTCGTTGGGCAGCAGCGAGGAGCCCGACGTGCTTGCGAAACCCGAGGTACCCGTTCCGGTCGGGCGGCCTTGTGTGTTCATGCTCATGGCTGGTCCTCCAGCACGGCGCGAAGACATTCGCCGAGCATGTCGATGTCGTCGTTGGTGGTGAGTTCGGTCGCGGCGAGGACGATCAGGTTCTCGACGCTTGCATCGCCGGGGATCAACCGGCTCACCGGCACACCGGCGAGCACGCCCGTCTTGGCCAGCATCTCGACCACCGGAGCGGCGGGCATCGGCAGGCGGATCGTCATCTCGTTGAAGAAGCTGTTGTTCAGCAATTCGACGCCGGGAACGGCGCGGAGGGCCTTGGCGAGCCGCACGGCACGCTCGTGGTTGAAGCGCGCGAGGCGCGTCAGGCCAGCTTCCCCGAGCAGGCCCATGTGGATCGAAAAGGCCAGCGCGCAGAGGCCCGAATTGGTGCAGATATTGCTGGTCGCCTTCTCGCGGCGGATATGCTGCTCGCGCGTCGATAGTGTCAGCACGAAGCCGCGGTTGCCGTCGGCATCGACGGTCTCGCCGCAGAGCCGACCGGGCATCTGGCGGATGAATTCCTTCTTGGTGGCCATCAGCCCCACATAGGGGCCGCCAAAGTTCAGCGAATTTCCGATCGACTGGCCTTCGCAGACGACGATATCGGCGCCGAGCGCACCCGGCGCTTCGATGAGGCCCAGCGACACCACTTCGGTGACGACCACGATCAGCAGCCCGCCCTTGGCGTGAATCGCTTCCGCTGCCTTTTCGAGATCGCGCAGATGGCCGAAGAAGTCGGGAGTCTGGATGACGATGGCCGCGGTGTCATCGTCGATCTGATTGAGGATATCGCCCTGCCCCTCGGGTGCCGGCTTCTGACAGAGCAGTGTTGGCGCGTTGTCGAGGTAGGTGCGGACGACGTCGCGATAATGCGGATGAAGGCCGCCCGAGAGGACGATCTTGTCCTTGCGGGTGAGGCGCTTGGCCATTAGCACCGCCTCGGCGGTCGCGGTCGAGCCGTCGTACATCGACGCATTGGCAACCTCCATGCCAGTCAGGTGCGCGACCTGCGTCTGAAACTCGAATAGCATCTGCAGCGTGCCCTGCGAGACCTCGGGCTGGTACGGCGTGTAGGCCGTGAGCCATTCGCTGCGCTGGATCAGGTGATCGACCGTCGCGGGCACGTGGTGCCGATACGCGCCCGCGCCGATGAAGAACGGACCATCCGCGGCCGCGTGATTGCGGTTCGCCAGCGCACGCATATGCGCTTCGACCAGGAACTCGGGCGAATGCGGCGGCAAGTCGATCGGGGTCTTGAGCCGCGCCGCGGCAGGCACGCCGGCAAATAATGCTTCAGCCGAGGATGCGCCGATGACGGCAAGCATGTCGGCGCGTTCGGCGGCGGAATGGGGGAGGTAACGCATCTAGAATCCTAGGCCGTGTGTTTCTTGTACGCCGCGTCATCCATCAGCGTGTCGATCTCGGCGAGGGCATCGAGGCTGAGCTTGTAGATCCAGCCGTCGCTGTCGGCGGCCGTGTTGATCAATCCGGGCTCGCCAGCGAGCGCGGTGTTGACCTCGGTAACGGTGCCCGAGGCGGGCGAGTAGATTTCCGATGCGGCTTTCACCGACTCGACCACTGCCGCCTCATCGCCCTTCTTGAGTTTTTGGCCGACGCTGGGCAGCTCGACGAAGACGATGTCGCCCAGCTGGTCCTGCGCGTAATTGGTAATGCCGACGACGCCGGTCTTGCCCTCGACGCGGATGTATTCGTGGTCCTCGGTGTATCTGACGGTCATGGCGTGGCCTTCCGGACATAGCGATGGGGAACAAAGGGGAGCGTGGTGACGACTGCCTTCTGGCGGCGCCCCCGCACGTCGACGGCAAGCTCCGTGCCTGCAGCCGAAAGCGCGGGCGGGACGAAGCCGAGTGCGATCGCGCGATTGAGCGTCGGCGAGAATCCGCCGGAGGTCACGCGACCCACAGGGTTGCCGGACACATCGAGGATGTCCGCGCCGTCGCGCGCCGGGGCGCCGTCGACGAGCAGCCCGACACGTATCCGGCCCAGGTCGCCGCCGAATTCCTTGAGGATGCGATCGGCCCCCGGGAAATCCGCGGCCTCGCGGCGGCGCTTGCTGATGGCGAAATTGAGCCCTGCTTCCGTGGGCGAAATGGTTTCGTCGAGGTCGTGGCCATAGAGCGGCAAGCCGGCTTCGAGCCTCAGGCTGTCGCGGGCGCCGAGCCCGATCGGCTTGATGCGCGCGTCGGATAGAAGCGCGTTCCACAGCTTTGGCGCATTGGCCGCGTCGATGAGAATCTCGAAGCCATCCTCGCCGGTGTAGCCGGAGCGGGTGATGATGAGGTCGGCGCCGTTCCATTTGAAGCTGCCGCCGGTCATGAAGCCCAACCGGCCGACGCCGGGGATCAGGCTCTCGGCGACTGCAACAGCTTCGGGTCCCTGCAGGGCCAGCAATGCACCGTCGTCGGCGCGCATGAGCTTTGCCTTTCCGGCAGTCGCCTGCTTGATGTGATCCCAGTCGGCTTCCTTGGTGCCGGCATTGACGATGACGTAGAGCGCCCCACCCCAGCCAGAACTCTCCGGTCGCTCGATCATCAGATCGTCGAGGGTGCCGCCCTTGTCGTTGAGCAGCAGCGTGTAGCGCATCTGGCCGGGCTTCAACCCGCGAATGTCGCCGGTGACCAGCGGCTCGACGAGCCCCGCGATGGTCTCATGGTCGCGCTGGGGATCGCCGGATTTGTCGGCGAGGATCAACAGGCTCGGCCCCATGTGCGAGACATCGAACAGGCCGGCGTGCTCGCGCGTCCATTTGTGCTCGGCGATGATGCCGGTCGGATACTGCACGGGCAGTGAATAGCCCGAGAACGGCACCATGCGGCCGCCAAGACGCACGTGCTCATCGTTCAGGACGACGGTCTTGAGGGATTCACTGGTTTGTTCGGACACGGCACACCCGGGGTCGATTGCACGAATGCACGTGAGCCGAAACCCTCGTGCCGTGCCCCCTCTGTCCGCTGACCTGAGAGATTTCCCGGAGAGCCTATGCTCCGGTTGCTCCTTCGGTGGAACCTGACGGTTCGCTTTCCAGAGTTGTCGACCGACTGCGGTCCTTTTGCCTGAGCGTTTCCGGGGCGGTTGCGCCTTCGGCCCCTCACACGCGCCGGTGTGAGGCGTCTCCCGCAGTCGGGTGATCTTGATGGGCTCGGCGCGCGCGAGTCAACCGCGCGCCAGCGTTTGTCAGGACTTCTTGGACGAGTCGAAGCCGACCCAGATCGTGATGTCGTCGCCCGCGACATATGGGATCTGCACGTTCTCGACGACCTTGACGAAATCGTTGGCCTGGGTCGAGGGCGCAATCGTCACCGGCAATTGATAGAGCTCGGAGAAGATGGGCGTCGTATCGCGCTCGACGGCAAAGCGCACCGGGAGGTTGACCGAGGTCTGGTTGCCGGCCGGCCCGAGCATCAGGCGGCCGACCACACCCATCTTGACGGTGATGAGCCCGTTCGAGACCACGCAATTGCGCGACTGCTTATCGATGACCGCCTGGTACTGGAGGTCGGCCGGATTACCGACCTTGCCGTTGCCGTAATAGAAGACGGCCTCCGCGCCCGGCCGCACCTTGATCGGCGGGCATTCGGTCGCGATGGCGGGCAACGCCGCGGCGCCCTCGGCGGCGATCTGGGCCGGCGAAGCGGTCGCGGTGGCCAATTGCTGGGTCTGCGGCGAGGGACTGCCGCCCCCGAACATGCCGCCCATGCTGCAGGCGGAAAGCATCAAGCCCGACATGGCGATAAGCACAAAACGAACGGCGACTGAATTCAACGATACTTCCCCCGATCGCTTCATTTACGCGGCTACCTGCGCCTGCAGGGCGAGCAGAATGGCAGGCGCGCCACTGACTGTCACCCCCGACGCGTCCTGCACGAAGAGCTGGTTGACGATTCCGTCGCGGATGATCATGGCAAACCGAGCGTAGCGCCGGCCCAGGTCCGAAAATTCCTTGGTCAGCCCCAGCGCCTCGGCGAATTCGCCGCGCGGATCGGCGATGAAGTCAACGACGCCAAGCGCGAGGTTCTTTTCAGCCCATGCCTTGAGGACGTGATGATCGTTGGCTGCCGCGCAAACGATGCGGTCGACGCCCATGGCGCGCAACTTGCTTGCGTTGGCGACAAAGCCCGGCAGGTGGCTCGTATCGCAGGTCGGCGTAAAGGCGCCCGGCACCGCAAACAGCACCACGGTCCCGGTTCCCAAGATCGCGGCGGTGTCGGTCTCCTGGACCCGGTTGGCGTCCACCAGCCGGACGGGAATGGATGGCAACCTGTCGCCGGTCTTGATCATCGTTCGTTCTTGTCCGTTCGAGCTACTGCGCTGCGGCAGCAACTGTGCGCGTAACCTCGTAGGGCCCCCGCGACGTCATGAATGTGAACTGGACCGGCCGCCCAGCCAGCCCCGAGAGCGTGGCGCCCCCTTCAGCCTCCAGCGTCCATAGGGCGCCATCCGGGCTTTTTTGCGGCGCGGCAAGGCTCAGGCCCGCATCTCCGGCATCTGCAATGACCGATCCAGGGTCGATGGAAGGGTCCGGATTGGCGATCACCAGCCCTTTGCCGTCGCGCGCAAGGGTCACTGCGGCGAACGGTTCACCGGGCACGTCCCAGCCGATTGCCACGTCCGCGAGGGCCTGGTCGAGGCGGATCGCCTCGGCGGCGTCGGGCCTGGCAGGGTCGAGAGACAGCATCAGCTGGGCCCGCGCCGGAATGCAGATGTCGGAACAGACGCCCAATGAAACCATGACTTTGAGCACGGCACCGGGTGAAGGTTTCAGGCGAATCGGCAGGACGACGGCGCCTCGATAGACGAAATCCCGATAGCCGCCGGTGGTCTCGATTGAGGGAAACGGCCAAAGCACTTCGGAGCCGGAAATCGCCGTCGAGGCCGACAGGTCAAGCGAGGTGGGAATGCCGCTGTCGCCCGGGATGCGCCAATAGGTGTTGGCCCCCTCGGGGAGCCGCAACTCGAGTCCGGCAAGGGTTTCGCCGCCATCCATGCGGTCGGACGAAATAAGGCGGACGCTCGCGCCGGAGGCGAGCTCCTGCCAGGCCGTCGCGCCGGCCAAGGCGGGCGAGGCGGCGAGCGTCACAAGCAGGTAGGGCAGCAGGCGGAGCATGCCCTCCGATACAGCAGAAGCGTTCACCAAAGAAGCACCCGCAGATCAGCGTCGCGTGAGCAGCATATTGCCGCCATCGAGGTGTGGAGTAGATTGAAGAACGAACGGAGAATTTCGATGAATTCGCTCAGGGGGCAATTTCTCGTGGCGATGCCCGGCATGGGCGACGCGCGGTTCCACGAGTCGGTCGTCTATATCGTCGGCCACACCGAGGATGGGGCGATGGGTCTTGTGATCAACCACGCCGTCGAAGACATGCGTTTCGTCGATGTACTCGAGGAACTCGGGCTGGGCGAAAAGGACGAGATCATCCGACTTCCCTCAACCATCCGCGATCGCGAGGTGCTGCGGGGCGGGCCGGTCCAGAAGGGGCGCGGCTTCGTGCTGCATTCGCCGGACTATTTCCGCGAAGGCAACAGCTATGTCGTCAATGACGAGATCTGCCTGACCGCAACGCTCGACATTCTTAAAGCGATGGCGTTCCGCAAGAAGCCAGCCGACGCAATCTTTGCCCTCGGCTATTGCGGCTGGGCGCCCGGCCAGCTCGAAAACGAGATCGCGCTCAATGGCTGGCTCACCGTGCCGTTCTCACGCGACCTGCTCTTTTCGAGCGCGCCCGACGAGCGCTACGATATGGCGCTCAGCCAACTGGGGATCACTCGCGCGACGCTGAGCGGGGCTGCCGGGCATGCGTAGCCGCGCCTAGCGTCCGAGCTGCGCCGCGAGCTTCTTGCTGAATTCGGCTCCGGGCATCGCGGCACCAAACGCAAATCCCTGCGCGAAGTGGCAGTTGAGTTCCTGGAGCCGCTCGATCTCCTCCAGTGTCTCGACGCCCTCGGCGATCACCGTGAGGTCGAGCTCGGTTGCGAGCGACACGATCGAGCGGATGATCGGGATTTGGGTATGGGCCAGTCCGCTATCGTCTCCGACCTGCACGAAGGTGGCGGGTATCTTGATCGTGTCGACCGGGAAGCGGTGCAGGTAGCTCAGCGATGAATGGCCGGTGCCGAAATCGTCGAGCGCGAGCCGCAGGCCCATCGCCTTGAGTGCCGACAGCATGTAGGCGGAGTGCTCGGGGTTGGCCATCACCTGACTTTCGGTGATTTCGAGCTTGAGGTGATAGGCAATCTGCCTGCTCTCGCTGACCATCGCCCGAAGATCCGACAGCAAGGTCTCCGTCTGGAGCTGCGTCGGCGACAGGTTCACCGAGACAAAGAACTCTTCAGGAATGGGCAGCGTGCGCAACCACTCCCGGGTCTGGCCCGCGGCTTGTTCGAAGGCCAGCCGGCCGAGGCGCTCCATCATGCCGGTGCGCTCGGCGAGCGGCACGAATTCTTCGGGAGGCACGTTGCCGCGCTGCGGATGGTTCCAGCGCATGAGCGCTTCCGCGCCCGCGATCTCGCCGGAATGAATATCCATAATCGGCTGGAACTGCACTTCGAGCTCGCCATGCCTGAGGCCGCGATCGAGGTCTTCTTCACTCGCCCGAGTGTAAGCCGCGATGGAGCGCGCCGACGCGCGATAGGCTTCGATGCGATCGCCGCCAAGGCGCTTGGCGTAGTACATGGCGAGCTCGGCATCGCGCAGCACGTCCTCGGCTGTCGCCGGATTGCCGTCGTAGATGGTGACGCCGATTGAGGCTGAGAGCGAGAGATCGCGCTCGCCGAAGTTGAAGGGCGACTTCAGCGCCTTGCGTATCTGCTCCGCGGTCTCGGCGATTTTTCCGGCCGCAGCTTCTGAACCGATGATCACCGCAAACTGGTCGCCGCCGAGCCGGCCAACGGTGTCCAGCGGACGCATGATGCGGGAGATGCGGCGGGCGATGGCGAGCAGGACCGAATCCGCCGCCGACTGACCGACTCGCTCCTCGAGGTCCATGAAGCGGTCGATGTCGATGAGGAACACGGCGGGCTTGATGCCGTTCGGCAGCTTGGCGCGCGCCAGGGCCCGCTCGAGCCGGTCCAGCATAAGCTGCTTATTGGGTAAGCCCGTGAGGCTGTCGTGCACGGCATCGTGCAAGAGCCGGTCGCGGGAGACGCGATCTTCGTTCACATCCTGAAGCGTGCCGACGATGCGGTTCACCTGTCCGTCACCGCCGAGCACCGGCTTCACACGCATGCGGAACGTGCGGTGATTGCCATCCGTGGTGGCGAGGCGAATGTCGGTCGAGACCTTGCCTCGCCGCAACTCGACGAGGGTATCGAACGCCGTTCTGAAGCGGTCGCGGTCTTCAGGATGGATGCGGTCGAGCCATCGCTTGATGGCCCCCTTGAGCGAGCCGCGCCGTTCGCCGAGACGCACCGCCAGCTCATCCGATACGGTGACGCGATCGCGTTCGATGTTCCAGTCGAAGACAAAATCACCGGATCCGGTGAGCGCAAGCGCACGACGCTCGACTTCGCTCAGGGTGCCGATCGAAACCTGTCCTTCGGAGAAGGCATGCTGCACCGATGTGAAACCGAGCAGCATGACGATGAGCACGAGACCGCCGGCGACTGCCGACTGGGCGACGTCATTGCTGACCTGCCCGGTAATCACCAGCCACGAATAGAAGACCCAGGCGATATAGATGATCCAGGTCGGCACGAGCAGCACGGCACGATCGTAGCCGCGCAAAGCCAGCAGCAGGATCAGGAAGCATCCTGTCAGCGCCAACAGCATGAGCAGAAGGCGCGCAATCGTCGCAGCAAGCGCGGGCTGGAAGAACGCGAAGGCAAAGAGCGCAAGGAAGACCACGGTCAGCGCCAGCGCCAGCGTCACGAAGCGGAAATGCCAGCGGTGAAGGTTCAGATAGACGAACAGGAACGCAAACAGAGTCGTGGCGATACCCGCCTCCGCCGCGGCGCGGAACGGCGCGGTTGATCCGTTGGAGAGCCCCACGAGGGGCCCGAAGACTCCGAAGTCGACCAGCAGGTAAACCAACACAGCCCAGGCGAATGCGGCGGTCGCCGGGAAGATACCGCGGCCGCGCACGACGAACATGATCGAGAGGAACAGCGCCGCGAGCGCACCAACGCCGAGCACCACGCCGCGGAACAGCGTGAAGGAGTTGATATAGTCGCGATAGGCGTCAGGCTTCCACAGATAAAGCTCGGGCAGTGTGTGACTCGAGAGTTCTGCGACGAAGGTCACTGTGGCGCCGGGGTCGATGGTGACCTCGAAGACGTCGGCTTCGCGATCATTGACCCTCACCGGCCGGATGCCGGAGCTGGGAGTCAGGGACGTGATGCGTTGGCTGCCGAGGTCCGGCCGGAAAACGCCGGTGCCCGGCAAGCGGAAGAAGGGCGCCACGAGCAGCCGGTCGATCTGCACGTCGCTGTCGTTCTTGAGGGCGAAGAGGGCCCAGTCGGGATTGGTGCCGCCCTGGCTTGCGAGCACTTCGATGCGGCGAATGATTCCGTCCTCGCCGGGTGCTGTCGAGAGTTGGACCTTGCCCGCGGTTCCCTGAACGATGTCGGCCGCACGGGTGATATTGAGCGCGTCGGTGTTTTCGGGAGCGGTCACCACGTCGAACGCGGCAGCAGTACGCACCCCTGCGAGGGCAATGAGGAACACCACCGCGAGGGCGAGGAGATGCCGCATTCGGTTGATGGTTCTCACGCCCGGGATGTTACGCTGGTACCCTAGGTATCGGGGTTTACCCATCGCGACAAGCATTCACCGCCGGGCCTGCAGGAAGCGCGCGTCCCATGCTTCGCGGGTCAAGCCAAACAGTACGTGATCCGCCCATTTTCCGTCTATCTGCAGGTAGTTAGGGGCGTACCCCTCTTCGCTGAATCCGTTTTTTTCAAGGACGCGGCGGCTCGCGACATTGTGGGGCAGAAACGCTGCATGGAGGCGATGCAGCCCCAGATGATCAAAGAAGAACGGCAGTACGAGTCCCACCGCTTCGGTCATCAGACCGCGCCCGGCAAAGGGCTCACCCATCCAATAGCCGAGATTGGCGTGCTGGGCCGCCCGACGGCGCACATTGGAGATGGTGAGACCGCCGGCGAAGACCTCGCCGCTCGCACTCGTTTCGAAGACATGAAAGGCGAAGTCGGTGCCGCGCAACGCTTCGTCCCGGCCGCGCTGCAGGCGGGCGGAATAGGCGCGGCGGTTGAGGTCGGCATCGGTCCACCGCGGTTCGAACGGCTTGAGGAAATCGCGGCTCTTGCGCCTCAAATCGCGCCAGGCGGTGTAGTCGCGTGCACGTGGCGCGCGCAGGACCAATCGCGATCCTGTGAGGACCGGCGTCGGATCGGGCGCGAACCAGTTGAGCATCACCACGATCAGTTCTTTAGACGGTTCGCGATCGTGCCGTAGTCGGGAAGCTTGGCCACAGGGCCGATGCCCGCGAGTGAGACATTGCCATGATCGAAGAGCTGGCGCGCCACCTGCTTGACGCGATCGGCGGTGATCCGGTTGATACGATCGACGGTCTCCTGCAGCGGGATCGGACGCCCCCACAAGATCTGCTGCCGGGCCAATTGCCCGGCGCGGGATGAGGGGCTCTCGAGCGACATCAGCAGCCCGGCGCGGATCTGGTTGCGGACGCGCACCACTTCCTCGTCGCTGATGGTCTCAGTCGCCCTGCGCAATTCGTCGAGCACGACCGGCAGAAGATCGGTGACCTCGTTCTCGCCGGTGGAAGCAGCCACGCCGAAGATGCCGCTGTCGGCGAAGGCCCAGTGGAACGCATAGACCGAATAGCAGAGGCCGCGCTTTTCGCGCACTTCCTGGAACAGTCGCGAGGACATGCCCCCGCCAAGGATCGAGGCCAGAATCTGCGCGGCGTAGAAGCCATCCGAATTATAGGCCCGCCCCTCGAAGCCGAGAACGATATGCGCCTGCTCGTGATCGGATAGCACGCGCTGCTCGCCGCCCACATATTGGGCCTTCTGCGGCGCCGGCGCGCCATCGATCTTGAGGCTCTTGAAGCGCTTGTCGGCAATCTCGACCAGAGCCTCGTGATCGACCGCGCCGGCCGCGCAGACGACCATCTGGTCGCCGACATAGTTGCGATCCATGTAGCCGCGAATGGTCTCGGGCGAAAAACTGCGGACCGATTCTGCGGTGCCCAGAATCGTCCGGCCGATTGGCTGGTCTGGATAGGCGGCCTGCTGGAAGAGATCGAAAACGTGGTCGTCCGGATTGTCCCGCGCCGCGCCGATTTCCTGCACGATAACCTGTTGCTCGCGATCAAGTTCGGTCTGCTCGAAGAGCGAGTTCTGCAGGATGTCGGAGAGAATATCGGCGGCGAGGGGCACGTCCTCCTTGAGGACGCGCGCGAAGTAGCCGGTATGTTCAACTGAAGTCGCGGCATTCAGATCGCCGCCGACATTCTCGATCGCTTCGGCGATCTCACGGGCATTGCGTGTCCGGGTGCCCTTGAATGCCATGTGCTCGAGGACATGGGAGATGCCGTGCTCGGCCTCGGATTCGCTGCGTGATCCGGCCTTGACCCAGATGCCGAGCGAGGCACTCTCAAGGCTCGGCATGTCGTCGGTGATGACGGTCATGCCGTTCTCAAGCGCGGTGGTGCGTACGCTCAATTCAACTCCTCCCGGCCCGGGATCGCGTTCGAATGTAGGCTTCGACGGCGCCCTGGTCGTTGGCCAGAACATCGTATCGCTCCGGCCGGTCGTACAGATCAGACAACCATGCCGGCAGAGGGGGTTCAATGCCCGTCGCGGCCTTGACCGCGGCCGGGAACTTTGCGGGGTGCGCGGTCGCAAGACAAATAACGGGGGCTTCCCCGAGCTCAAGGCCCGCCGCCACCGAAACACCGACGGCGCTGTGGGGATCGAGAAGATAGCCTGCGTCGCGCAGGAGACGCGCGATCGTCGCCGATGTCTGGACTTCGTCGGCGCGGCCCGCGGCAAAACCCTCGCGGATGTGCGCAAGTGCGCCAGGCGGAACAGTGAAACTCCGCGATTGCTGCAGTCCCGCCATCAATCGCTTGAGGGCTGCCGCGTCGCGCCCGAGGGCTTCGAAGAGCAGGCGCTCGAAGTTCGATGAGACCTGGATGTCCATCGACGGGCTGATCGTGGGCGTCACGCCCTCGATCTCATACGTCCCCGTTTCCAAGGTCCGCGCCAGAATGTCGTTCGTGTTGGTGGCGATGACGAGGTTCGCGATGGGAAGGCCCATTCGCTTGGCCGCATATCCGGCGAAGATGTCGCCGAAATTGCCGGTCGGCACGACGAAGCTCACCGCGCGGCCCGGCGCCCCGAGCGAAACGGCGGCGGTGAAATAATAGACGATCTGCGCGACGATGCGGCC
>Ga0207639_10000387_pt1 | contig 30349 bp, 29 predicted proteins | sample KBSCornC32_FD_184299 | JGI IMG/M metagenome (GOLD analysis project Ga0207639, IMG submission 184299) | Corn rhizosphere microbial communities from Kellogg Biological Station, Michigan, USA - KBS Corn C3-2 (SPAdes) (version 2) | ecosystem: Host-associated > Plants > Roots > Rhizosphere > Soil ...
CGCCGATCCTGCCCGCAAGAGTGGCGCGCAGGGCAGCGTGCATCGCGGCGACCGCTTCCATGGTGGGGATTCGGCCCGTGCCGATGGCCCAGATCGGTTCATAGGCGATGGCCAGCCAGTCCGCCGCCGCTCCATCCGGCAGGGAGGCCAGCAATTGCGCCGCAACCACCGCCTCCGCATTGCCGGCGTCGCGCACGTCGAGGCTTTCGCCCACGCAGAGGATGACCTTCAGACCCGCGGCCCGCGCCGCCAGCGCCTTTGCCGCGATGTCGGCGTCGGTTTCGCCCTGGTCCTGTCGCCGTTCGCTATGGCCGACGATGGTCCAGCTTGCCCCTGCCTCCGCCAGCATGGCCGCGGACAGGCAGCCGGTATGCGCGCCGCTTTCCTTCATGTGGCAGTCCTGCGCGCCGATGAAGGCCGCACCCTTGACGCCGTCCGCCGCCGCGATCAGCGTCGCGGGCAGGCACAGCCCGACCTCCACCGCCGGATAGTCGCGCGCCAGGGCGCCGATCGCCTCCACCTCGCCCAGCTGGGCGCGCAGGCCGTTCATCTTCCAGTTACCGACAATCAGCTTCCGCCTGCTCATCGATCTTTCCCCTTATTGTTTATTGCTGCACGGTCCCCTGCGGCGCAGCTCTCCAATCCGAACCGCCGGGTTGGCCGAGCCGATGAACGGCGTGCGGCCATTTGTCCAGCCTTGCAGCCCCAGCGCCCCTTGCCCACGCGACGATCCGCCCTTAAAGCGGGCCGCCATCAAAGCCGCTTTTACGGACTTTCCTCCATGCTTTCAGTCTTTCGCCGTTTCATCCACTCCAAATTCGGCGCCTTTGCTGCGCTGATATTCCTGGGGATCATCGCGGCCGCCTTCATCATGGGGGACATTACGAGCGGCAAGTTCGGATCGTCCCTTGGCGGCGGCGAAACCGCCGCCAAGGCAGGCGGCGCGCGCCTGACCATGACCGAATTCCAGGACCGTGTGCAGCGCGTGTTCGAAAATGCGCGCCGGTCCAATCCGGGGTTGCAGATCGGCGATTTCCTGGCGCAGGGCGGCGCGGCGCAGGTCTATGACCAGCTTGTCGCGTCCCTGACGCTGAAGGAATATGCGAGCGACCAGAAGGTGCATATCTCCAAGCGGCTCGTCGACGCCCAGATCGCGCAGATTCCCGCCTTCCAGGACGCAGCGGGCAATTTCAGCCAGGAAAATTTCCGGCAATTGCTGCTGCGCGAGCGGATCACCGAGCAGGCGCTGCGCGATGACATCAGCCGCGAGATATTGGAGCGGCAGATGCTGGCGCCGCTGGGACTGGGCGTGAAGCTGACCGATTCCCTGGTGCTGCCCTATGCCTCGCTGTTGCTGGAGGCGCGTCAGGGCACCATCGCCCTTGTCCCCGCGACGGCGTTCAAGGACATCGCGGAGCCGACCGACGCGCAACTCGGCGATTTCTACAAGAAGAATGCCGCGCGCTATACGATCCCGGAACAGCGCCGCATCCGCTATGCGGTGATCGACGCCGAACGCTTCGCCCAGGCGGCACAGCCCAGCGATGCGGAGATCGCGGGCTATTACAACCAGAACAAGGCCGTCTATGCCGCGAAGGAAAGCCGCAGCTTCGAGCAGTTGATCCTGCCGACGCAGGCCGCGGCAAAGGCGATCGCGGAACAGGTGAAGGGCGGCAAATCGCTCGCCGCAGCGGCGCAATCGGCCGGCCTTTCGGTCGCCGAACTGGCCGACCAGAGCCGCGAGAAGCTGGCCGCCGCAGCGTCCGCCTCCGTCGCCGATGCGGGCTTTGCCGCGAAGCAGGGCGATCTGGTCGGGCCGCTGCGCGGGTCGCTGGGCTGGGTGCTGCTGCGGGTCACGGCGGTCAGGACGACCCCTGCCCGTGCCCTGGCCGCCGCGCGGGACGAGATCGTCACCACGCTGCGCGCCCAGAAGGAAAAGCGGCTGCTCAACGACTTCACCGGCAAGATCGAGGATCAGATCGCCAATGGCGGCAGCTTCGAGGAAGTGGTGAAGGACAATGGCCTGAAGCTGGAAACGACGCCGTTCCTCCTTTCCTCCGGCAAGCAGGTAGAGGATGCGGCCTATCAGGTGCCGGCCGAAGTCAAGCCGCTGCTTGCCCCTGCCTTCGGCATGAGCCAGGACGATGACGCGCAACTGGTGCCGATCGCGGCGGACAAGCGCTATGCGCTGGTTGCGCCCGGCGACATACAGGCCCCTGCGCCGCCGCCGCTTGCCAAAGTCAAGCCGCTGGTGGCGATGCAGTACAAGCTCGCCCAGGGCAATGAAAAGGCCAAGGTGCTGGCCGAGCAGATCCGCGCCAAGGTCGCCAAGGGCATGACGCTGGACCAGGCGGTCGCCTCCGCCGGCATCGCCCTGCCCAAGCCGCAGATGGTGAGCGGGCGCCGTGCCGACATCATGCGCGACGGCCAGCGTCCCCCCGCGGAAGTGGCCATGCTGTTCACCATGGCGACCAACAGCGTGAAGACGCTGCCGGCCGGGCAGGATCGCGGCTATTTCGTCGTGCAGTTGAACGGCATCAAGCGCGGCGATGCGGGCACGGACAAGGCGCTGGTCAATCAGGTTCGCGACCAGCTCAGCGAAGTGGTGGGCCAGGAATATGACCAGCAGTTCGAGCGCGCGGTCGAGAAGGAACTGGGCGTGAAGCGCAATGCCAATGCCGTCGCCTCCGTCCAGCGCGCCCTGGTCAGCGCCAATGGCAGCGGTCAGTAAGATGGGCGCAGGGGGACCGGCGGCAATGGACGGCATAGAAAGCGCACGCAGGGCACTGGCGGCGGGACAATCCGCGCTGGTGTGGCGGCGCCAGATTGCCGACACCGATACGCCGATCTCCGCCGCGCTCAAATTGTTCGAGGCCGATCGCGGCGACTTCCTGCTGGAATCGGTCGAAGGCGGGGCGGTGCGGGGCCGCCACAGCCTGATCGGCCTGGCCCCCGACCTCGTTTTCCGTGCGCAGGGTCATGCGGCGGAGATCAACCGGCAATGGGCGACCGATCGGGATGCCTTCGTGCCGGAAGAGGCCGATGCGCTCGACGCGCTGCGGGCGCTGGTCGCGGAATGCCGGGCGGAGCTTGACCCCGTCCTGCCCGCCGCCCTGGCCTGTCTGGTGGGCTATTTCGGCTATGAGACGGTCGGGCTGGTGGAGAAGTTGCCGCGTCCTCCCGAAAATTCGATCGCCTTGCCGGACATGCTGTTCGTGCGGCCGACCGTCATATTGGTGTTCGACCGGCTGGCCGACGCGCTGTTCCTGGTCGCGCCTGTTTGGAAGGGCAGCTTTGCCGATGCCGACCGCGCCGTCGAACAGGCGCTGGAACGGATCGACGCCGTCGCCGCCCGGCTGGCGGCTCCCCTGCCCGCACAGACCGCCCCGGCCGAAATCGCCGATGTCGCGGTGACGCCAATGCTGGAACCCGGGCGCTATGCCGCGATGGTCGAGAAGGCGAAGGACTATATCGTCGCGGGCGACATTTTCCAGGTGGTGCTGGCGCAGCGCTTCACCAGTCCCTTCACCCTGCCGCCCATCGCGCTTTACCGGGCCTTGCGACGGATCAATCCCTCGCCCTTCCTCTATTATCTCGACCTGCCCGGCTTCGCCCTGATCGGGTCGAGCCCGGAGATCCTGGTCCGGGCGCGTGACGGCGAGGTGACGATCAGGCCGATCGCCGGCACCCGTCCGCGCGGCCGCAATGCCGTCGAGGACGCGGCCAATCGCGAAAGCCTGCTGGCCGATCCCAAGGAACGGGCGGAACATCTGATGCTGCTGGACCTGGGCCGCAACGATGTGGGCCGGGTGGCGACGGCAGGCAGCGTGACGGTGACGGACAGCTACAGCGTCGAATTCTACAGCCATGTGATGCATATCGTGTCGAACGTGGTGGGACGGCTGGCGCCCGGCAAGGACGCGCTGGATGCCCTGTTCGCGGGCTTTCCGGCCGGCACGGTGTCGGGTGCGCCCAAGGTGCGGGCCTGCGAGATCATCGCCGAACTGGAGCCGGAAACGCGGGGCGCCTATGCCGGCGGCGTCGGCTATTTCGGGCCGGACGGCAATATGGACAGCTGCATCGTCCTGCGCACGGCGGTCCTCAAGGACGGGGTGATGCACGTGCAGGCGGGCGCCGGCATCGTCGCGGATTCGACGCCGGAATATGAGCAGCGGGAATGCGAGGCGAAAAGCGGCGCACTGCTCGCGGCCGCGCGGGAAGCCGTGACGCTGGCCCGTGCTTCGGGATTTGGGCAATAAAAGTTGAATGGGCGACGGCGGGGAGCGAGTAGTCCGTCGCTGACATTCGCGGTTCCCTGAACCGGGCAGAGCGAGGGGACCAGAACCGGCTGCCGCCTGTAATCCGCTATCGCAACGACCGGATCAGACCCAGCCTTCCAGCACCTGATTGGGCGGTCGATGGCCATCGACCCAGCTGCGGATATTGGCGATCACCCGTGCTCCCGTGGCGTCGCGACCTTCGATGGTGGCGGACCCCATATGCGGCAGCAGCACGACGTTCGAAAGGTCCAGCAGGCGCGGATCAACAGCCGGCTCATGGGTGTAGACGTCCAGCCCCGCCCCCGCGATCCGTCCTTCCGCAAGCGCGCCGATCAGGGCGGATTCATCCGTGATCTCTGCCCGCGACGTATTGATCAGATAGGCATCGGGCCGCATCAGCGCGATCCGCCGGGCATCGATCATCGCCCGGCTGTCGGCATTGAGCGGACAATGTATCGACACGATGTCGCTTGCCGCCAGCAGGGAATCGACATCCTCATGCCAATGGGCCTGCAATTCCTGTTCGACCTCGAAAGGCAGGCGATGGCGGTTGTGATAGGCGATGGACAGGCCAAAGGCCGCCGCGCGGCGGGCGACGGCGCGGCCGATGCGGCCCATGCCGATGATGCCCAGCTTCTTGCCGCCGATGCGATGCCCCAGCATGCCCGAGGGGCTCCAGCCGGTCCACGCGCCAGATCGCACCAGCTTCTCCCCCTCCGCCAGGCGGCGCGGCACCGACAGGATCAGCGCCATGGTCATGTCCGCCGTATCCTCGGTCAGAACGCCGGGCGTGTTGGTGACGATGATCCCCTTCTTCCGCGCGGCATTGAGGTCGATATGGTCGACGCCGCTGCCGAAGCTGGCGATCAGTTGCAGCCGTTCGGGCGCCGCATCGATCAGCGCGGCGTCGATCTGGTCGGTGACCGCGGGGACCAGCACGTCGCATTGCGCCATGGCGCGGGTCAGCGCTGGCCGGTCCATCGGCACGTCGCCGATGTTGAACACGGTGTCGAACAGTTCGGCCATGCGCGCCTCGACATTGGGAGGCAGGCGGCGCGTGACAATGACGCGCGGCGTGGCGGGGCGCGGTTTCTTGGCCATGTCTGGCCGCTATTCCCCGTGAGGACGATGGTCAAGCGCTTATCCATATGCGCAAGAGAGCGGTTGTCGCTGGCGGCCGCGAACGGCTATGGTCGGGCGGTCAGATGATGGGGACGATATGGGCATGAAGGGCTATCTGGGCGCGGGCATGGTCGCGGCGCTGTGCTGGGCGGGCGGAGCATGGGCCACGCCAGCGAAGCCGGTGCCCTATTGGGCTTCGCTGACGCAGGCGGAGGCACGCATGCGGGTCGGCCCCAGCCTCGATTACCCGTCAAACTGGGTCTATCGCCGCCGCGACCTGCCGGTGAAGGTGGTGCAGGTGCTGGGCCTGTGGCGCAAGGTCGAGGATTCGACCGGCACGCAGGGGTGGATGCATGTCCGCTTGTTGAGCGATACGCCGACCGCCATCGTCACCGCCGACATCGCGCCGATGCGCGATTCCCCCAGTGACGACGCCCGCGCCCTGTTCCGCGCGCAGAAGGGCGTGGTGGGGCGGCTTTCCTCCTGCGGCAAGGGCTGGTGCGCATTCGACGTCGGCGGCCAGAAGGGCTTCGTCCGCGCCAGCGACATATGGGGCGCGACGCAGTAGCGCGGCCTTATTCGCCCTCTTGATCGAAGCGGTCGGCATGCATCAGGCGCTTCGCCAGGGGCGCCAGCGCCATGACGGCCAGCCCCGCGCCCACCGACCACCAGCCGATCGTCCCGTAGACCGCCAGCACATCGCCGCGGGAGGCCGCACCGCCCTCCCCACCCGTGGCGGCCGCGATCAGCCCGGCGGCATATTCGCCAAGAGCCATGGCCAGGAACCAGATGCCCATCATCAGGCCGATCATGCGCGAGGGCGCCAGTTTCGACATGGCGGACAGGCCGACCGGCGACAGGCAGAGCTCACCCAGCGTGTGGCAAAGATAAAGCAGGAAGATGAACAGCACCGGCGTGAGCGTGCCGGGCGCGCCGGCCCCCGTCACCAGGATGAGGAAACCGGCACCGACAAGGGTAAGCGCGATGCCGAACTTGGCCGGGGTGGAGGGTTCCCATCCCCGCTTCGCCAGCCATATCCACAAACCCGCCAGCACGGGTCCGAACATCAGGATATAGGCCGCGTTGACCGACTGGAACATCGATGCGGGAACATTGAAGCCCCATATGTTGCGATCCGTATAGCGGTCCGTGAACAGGCTGAGCGATGATCCGGTCTGTTCATAGAGACCCCAGAAAAGCGGGTTGATGACCAGCAGGAACAATGCCGCCAGCATCCGGTCGCGACCGATCCGCTCCATGCGGCCAAAGGCTTCCCACAGGATGTACAGCACGACGGCGGCGCTCGCCACGGCAAGCATCCAGCCGACGATCACATGGTTCTGGATCAGGGCCCAGCACAGCCCGATCGACGCCAGGCTGGAGAGATAGACCAGCCATTCGCGGCTGACGATGCCGCCGACCCGTTCCTTCAGATGATCGGGATCGCGGGGTTCCCCCCTTCCCTGCAACAGTGGCTTGCACAGCATGAAGCCGATGACGCCGGCGATCATGCCGACCGATGCCGCGCCGAAGCCCCAGTGCCAGCCCCAGGTCTGGCCCAGATAGCCGCAGATGACGGGACCGATGGTCGCGCCGGCATTGATGCCCATGTAGAAGATCGTATAGGCCGGGTCGCGCCGCATGTCGTCGCGCGGATAAAGCTGTCCCACCAGCGCCGACGCGCTGGACTTCAGGAAACCCGTGCCGGTGATCACCGTCGCCAGGCCGAGCCAGAACAGGCCAAGGCCCATGGCGCCCGCATCGTCGCTTTCCATTCCCAGGATGAGGTGGCCGATGGCGATCACGACGCCGCCGAACAGCACCGCCTTGCGCTGGCCCAGATAGCGGTCGGCCAGATAGCCGCCCATCAGCGGGGATATGTAGATCAGCGACATATAGGCGCCATAGGCATGGCTGGCGTCGCGGTCGGAAAAGAGGAAATGCTGCGTCAGGTAGAAGATCAGCAGCGCGCGCATGCCGTAGAAGGAGAAGCGTTCCCACATTTCCACGAAGAACAGCAGGAACAGCCCGCGGGGGTGGCCGAGCCAGGTCTTGCCCTTACCCGGCGCGTCGGCATTTGAAACTGAGGTCGCCATCCGGCCCCTTATCCTATCCTGTTGCGGACGCGCGAAGGGCATCCCTGGTCGGCCCCAGCCTGCCGCATTTTCCGGGCGGATGGAATCATCTGCGCGCCGGGAAAACACTGCAAAACAAACATCTGGAGCAGCCGAGCCGACAAGGCCGGACCGGCACCAGCTCTTCTAGAGCCCGAATTATTCATCTGTCAAAGAGCGGCCATGCCCTTGCGTCATGGTCTCCGCCGCTCCATTTGGGCCAGCATGTTCAATGATCGCAGCTCCCCCCTCTCGCTCCTGCAGACCCGTCGGTCCGGCAAGCCGCGCGACCTGATCGCGCCGGGACCGGACGAAGACCAGCTTCGCACGATATTGGAAGTCGCGCAGCGCACGCCCGATCACGGCAAGCTGGCGCCATGGCGCTTTGTCATCGTGCCGCTGGAAAGGCGTGACGCTCTGGCAGCGCTGTTCGAACGGGCCTATCGCGCCGAGAAGCCCGATGCCGGGCGGCTGGAGATAGAGGCCATGCACCAGTTCGCGCATCAGGCGCCGACACTGGTCGTCGCGCTTTCCGCGCCGGTGGAGGGCAGCAAGATCCCGCTGTGGGAACAGGAGCTTTCGGCGGGTGCCGCGATCATGAACCTGCTTCACGCGACCCATGCCCTGGGATTTGCGGGCGGCTGGCTGACCGGCTGGGCCAGCTATAATGAGGATGTGCGCGCGGCTTTCGCCAAGGGGCAGGAAAGGATTGCCGGCTTCATCTTCATCGGCACGCCGGGCCGGCCGCAGGACGAGCGGCCCCGGCCAGAATATGACAATATAGTTTCGGTCTGGGACAGATAGTTACAGGATTGACGGGGTATTAGGTAAGGCCATCGCTTGACGCGCACCGCTGTATTATGGCACTGATGCACCCATGGCCGACGATACAAAACCCGTCTATCTCCGCCTTCGGGAGATCATCGCCGCTTCGATACTGGACGGGGAATTTCGCGACGGAGACATGCTGCCGTCGGTGCGCGCGCTTGCCGCGCAGCAGGGCGCCAATCCGCTGACGGTGGCGAAGGCCTATCAATGCTTTCAGGACGATGGACTGATCGTGGTGAAGCGCGGCGTGGGCATGTTCGTTGCCGACGGCGCTACCCGGCGACTGCGGGAGGCCGAGCGCATGCGCTTCCTGGAAACCGTCTGGCCGCCCGTGGCGGAACAGATCAGGCGACTGGGGATCAGCGCGGCCGATCTGGGGGTCGAGCGGGTCTAGGGATCGGCATTCTGTGCCGGGCAGGGGCGGAAGGCCGGGCCGGGTGGATGAATTCGGGATGTCGGCAAACGACCAGTTTTTGCCGCACAGAGCATCGAACAACCCTCCTGCAAGCGGCCGCAGGTTGTCTATCCGCAAGTAGCAGATCGTGTAGCCGTCAAAACCGAACGGATGTGAGTTCCGCCTTCCCAATCAAGATCGATATCTACGATGCCCTTGAGGTGATCGCCTTCAATTACTCCTACAATGGTTTCTGTGCCATGGCCTGGAATGGCAAAGCCCCCGAAATAGCGGTTGGTAGCGGCAAAGCCTCCGAACTCATTGAACTGTAATGCAGGTTTCGCTCTGGAGTCCCACGGGTATGCGGATTGGAGCAAGTTCGATGGGTCGCCTGCTTTTACGCAGTTCCGCCAGCCATATTTATGGCCGATCCACATTCTGAGCGCCTTCAATTTGGTTGGGTCGGTAACGCTTGAATTGCTGACATCGACTATCTGGTATTCTGTTATCCACTGCCCTTCGATCTGCGGGATAGAGGCATTCGTAGCGAATCCGGGAAGTATAACGAGAGATAGCCAGAATATCGCCTTGCTAATTTTCATGATCGCCTCCCAATCCGGCCAGCTTAGGCGTCAACAGCTTGCCGCTTTGTAAATGTCAGCTTCCTCACGCCAGTTCATCCAAACCGGACAGGCAAGAATCCACCCAAAATCCCCCTATCCCCCGCTCCGCTTCCGCACCTCATCCAGCGCCACCCGCAACCGCGCCACCGCATCATCGCCATCCGGCCGCTCCACGCTCTCCAGCCGCTGCATCTCCTCCACCTCCTTCTCATGCGCCCTGAACAGCAGCGCCTGGATCATGTGCGGATGCCCGCGCCTGATCTTCCGGCTCTTGATCGCCCCTTCCGCGTCCAGCACGATCTCCTCATCCTCGATGCCGAACAGCGCCTGCCGCAGCATCAGCGCCCTCAACTCCTCATGTCCGATGCTCAGCGCCTGCTTCCACGCCCGCGCAAAGGCCGGATCGCGCCGCTTGAGATAATAGACCGTCGACAAATTCCGTCCGACGACCCGCGCCGCCTCGCTGACGTTGCAGGTGAGCGCCAGCGTCTCCAGGAACTTCTGCCGCAGCGCGGGCGTCCAGCCATTCTTCCGCACCGCCCGCATCTGCGGCGCGACGCCCAGCGCGCCCTGCGGCCCATTTTCCAGCGCCAGCACCCGCTCGGGCGCATCGGCCCGACCGCCGAACCGGCTCCTATTCCCTTCTCCGTCCGCCACAGCCAATCCCCCGCATGCAAAGCAAAAGGGCCGGCCCCGCAAGGACCAGCCCTTCACCGCCTCTCCGGCGACTCACATTTTCCCAATATCGACTTATGTGCCAGAACAGCGTTACGATGTCAAGAAAAATGTTCCATATAGGTTAAATCAGCGCAGCCAACTCACCGCCCCGCATCGTCCGCGCCCGCCACGCTGCGCGTATAGTCGATCCTGATCCGCACCCAGCTTCCCACCATCACCTTGCCGTTGACCCGCGGCGGCAACACCAGAAATTGCCACGCCGCCAGCCGAACCGCCTTGGCAAAGCCCGACCCCATGGGCGATTCGCCCAGCGTCTGGCAGTTTTCGACATGATAATGGTCCACCGTCTTGCACGCGACCAGGCCCCATCCACTGGCCGGCGCATTGACGGGAAGGTAGCCAGCCAGTTCCGCATGATTCGGCCGGCGGTACCATTCGGCGTCGAACAATTGCACGCCGCCCGGCCCTTCGCCCGGCCCGGCCACGGCCGCGCTGTTGCCCGGGCCAGTCGCTCCGTCCGCCGCGCCCTTCTTCGCCATCTTGCCGATGTCGGCGGACGCCAGCTGCTGGCTGTCCATCACCAGGAAGGGCAATGGAGAAGGCGGCTGCTCGACCGGCTTCACCACCGGACGGTTGGGCCTGACCACCGGCTGCACCTGCCGCTGTGCCGGTTTCTCCTGCTTCTTCTTCTCGCTCTTCTTCTTCTCGCTCTTCTTCGCCTTGCTCTGCGCCTTCTCCGCCTTGGGCGCGGGCGCCATCTCGAACGTCACCGGATTGCGCAGGTCGGGCAACCGGATCACCGGATCGGGCGCCAGCGTCAGCAACGCCAGCAGCAGCAGCGCATTGAACAGCAGAGCCAGCAGCAATCCGCCGCCGCGCTCGCGCCATTGGGAAGGAAGGGACAAGGTCAATTTCACTCGGTGCGCCGGGCCGGACTCAGAAGGGGGTCATGCCCAGACGCCGCCGCGCCGTCAACGCCGTGGCGTCAACAGATGTCCTCCTCCCGGACGACAGGACGACTTTCCCGGGTCGCCCGCATCCGGCTCGCCTTGTCTTCCGGGTCGGAGGTCAACACGACATGATCCTCATGCACCTCCAGCAGCACGCCGGCAAAGGGCATGCCCTCCAGGCTGCCCGTCACCCGGTAGCTGACCGAATCGCCGACCTTGAAGGTCGCCGGATCAGTGTTGAAATCAAAGGGGCAGGCGCCCGTTCCCATGCCTAACATATGCGTATCTCCTACAGGCCACATAGCTAGTGCAGTCCTGCCATGGCTTTCAAGCCCCCGTCGCTTTCAAACGCCGCCGCTCTCAAACCTCACCGCCCAGACCCCTGTCACTTCCATCGCCGCCGCGCTACAGCGCGCCATGCCCATCCGCCTCGCCACCCTGTCCGACCTCCCGCGCCTGCACCCGGTGATAGAGCGTGCCTATCGCGGCGACATCGCCAGCGAAAGCTGGGCCGTCCAGTCCGCGCCACCCGCCAGCCCACGCACCAGCCTGCCCGCGCTGGCGGACATCCTCGCCGATCCCGCCGAACGGCTGCTCATCGCATCGGGACCGGACGGCGCGCCCGCCGGCTGCGTCCAGATCTCCGACCGGGGCGACGGTCGCGCCTATCTCGGCCTGCTCTGCGTCGATCCGGCACTTCAGTCCGATGGCCTTGGCCATCGCCTCATCACGGCCGCCGAACAGCTCGCCATCACCGACTTCGGCACCCGGCAGATGGAAATGACCGTGATCTCCACCCATCACAAGCTCATCCAATATTATCAGCGACGCGGCTATGAACCCACCGGGGAACAGCGCCCCTATCCCGTTTTGCTCGATCCGCCGCAGCAAATGATCGTCCTGGCAAAAGCACTGGCGGCCCGAAAGCAGTTCGGCTAGGGCCTCAACCCGATGCTCACAAAGCTCTACCAATGGACGCTGGCGAAAGCCGCCCACGCCCACGCCGAACGCTGGCTCTTCGTCATCAGCTTCATGGAAAGCAGCTTCTTCCCCATCCCCCCGCACCCGCTGCTGGGCCTGATGTGCCTTGCCCGCCCTGAACGCGCGATCCGCTTCGGCCTGATATGCACCATCGCCTCGGTGCTGGGCGGCCTGTTCGGCTATGCCATCGGCCATTTCCTCTATGAAACGGTCGGGCAACAGATATTGCACGCCCTCGGCCTTGCCGCCAAATTCCCCGTCGCCGCCTGCTATCTGCGCGATTACGGGGCAGAGATCATCCTGATCAAGGGCGCGACGCCGATCCCCTTCAAGCTCATCACCATCACGGCGGGCTTCATCGGCCTGTCGCTCTTCACCTTCCTCTGGGCCAGCGTGCTCAGCCGCGCCTTCCAGTTCATGCTGGTGGGCTTCCTCTTCTGGAAGTTCGGCCGCCCGATCAAGGCGTTCATCGAGAAATATCTCGGCCTGCTGTCCGCCGCCTTCCTGGTGCTGCTGGTCGGCGGTTTCATCGCGGCCTCGGCGCTGTCGGGCGGCGGGGAGAAAAGCGACAAGTGCAGCAACGCCACCATGGCCACGCTGCACTGACCGGCGGCGGCATGAGGCAGATTCCGTCCCGCGTGCCGAAACTCGCCGCCCTGCTCGCCGGATGCCTGGCGGCCACGGGCTTCGAACCGCTGAACCTCTGGCCGCTCACCCTGGCCTGCTTCGCGCTGCTCATCGTCCTGATCGAACAGGCCCCCGACCGCCGCAGCGCCTTCATGCGCGGCTGGCTGTTCGGCGTCGGCCATTTCACCCTGGGCCTCAACTGGATCGCCCACGCCTTCATCTTCCAGGACGCGATGCCCCACTGGTTCGGCTATGGCGCGGTTTTCCTCCTGTCCCTCTATCTGGCCGTCTATCCCGGCCTGGCGACGCTCGCCGCCTGGTGGCTCAGGCACCGGGTACGGACCGCCATGCTCTGGCGCAACCAGGAACGGGCCGCACTTCCCCTCATCCTCTTCTTCGCCGCCACCTGGCTCGCCTCCGAATATCTCCGCGCGACCGTCTTCACCGGATTCGCCTGGAACCCGTTGGGCGTCATCCTCCTCCCCACCGGCATGGCGATCGCCGCCACGCTGATCGGCACCTATGGCCTGGGCGCGCTCGCCATCCTCGCATCCGGCGCGCTCCTCCTCGCCCTCCGCCGCCGGACCGGGCCCGCCGCCGCCATCGCCGCACCGCTCTGCGCCCTCGCCCTCTGGGGGAATTTCTCGCCCGCGCCGCCCACTCCGGCCGGCGCGCCGCGCATTCGCGTGGTCCAGCCCAATATCGGCCAGGACGAAAAATATTCGCCCGAACTCGAACAGGCCCATTTCCGCACCCTCGCCGCCCTGTCGGGCACGCCGCGCCCCGCACCGCGCCTGATCTTCTGGCCGGAAGCCGCCATTCCCGCCTATCTCGACATGGAACCGGAATGGCGCGCCCGGCTGGCGGCCCTGCTCGGCCCCGGCGACCTCCTGATGACCGGCGCCACCAAGGTCTATTTCAAGCAGATCGCGAAAGACGGGATCGCGGAAAACGCGCTCGCCGGCGCCAACAACAGCCTGTTCGTCGTGGATAGCGGCGCCCGCCTGCTGGGCCGCTACGACAAGTCCCATCTTGTCCCCTATGGCGAATATCTGCCGATGCGGAACATCCTCCAGCCGCTCGGCCTCTCCCGCCTTGTCCCCGGCGATGTCGATTTCTGGCCCGGCCCCGGCCCACAAAGCCTGACCCTGCCCGCCACCCTTGGCCGTCCGCAGCTCAGCATGGGCGGCCAGATCTGCTACGAAATCATCTTCTCCGGTCAGGTGGTGGACAAGGCGCACCGTCCCGACTTCCTCTTCAACCCCTCCAACGACGCCTGGTTCGGCAGCTGGGGGCCCGTCCAGCATCTGGCGCAGGCCCGCCTCCGCGCGCTGGAGGAGGGCATTCCCGTCGTCCGCTCCACCCCCACCGGAATCTCCGCGGTGGTCGATGCCCGCGGCCATATATTGAACAGCATCGGCCATCATCGGGCAGGCTATATCGACACGGCGCTGCCCCCCGCGCTGCCGCCGACGCTTTTCTCCCGCCTCGGCAACCTGGCGCCTTTCGCCTTCATGGCCGTGCTTATCCTGCTGGCCATTGCCACCCGCAGAACGACCCGCTAATAGCCACATAAACTTTTCTTTATGTCGTCTGCTCAAACAGCGTGCTAACGGGAGTCCCATGCGCAACAACTATCTCTTCACCTCGGAATCCGTCTCCGAAGGCCATCCCGACAAGGTCGCAGACCAGATTTCCGATGCCATCGTCGACCTCTTCCTGTCGAAGGATCCGGAAGCCCGCATCGCGTGCGAAACGCTGACCACGACGCAACTCGTCGTGCTGGCGGGCGAAATCCGCTGCAAGGGCGTCTATGAAGATGGCGAATGGGCGCCCGGCGCGCAGGAAGAGATTGAGAGCGCCGTACGCGAAACGGTGAAGCGCATCGGCTATGAACAGGACGGCTTCCATTGGGAAAGCTTCCGCTTCGAAAACAATCTGCACGCCCAGTCCGCGCATATCGCGCAGGGCGTGGACGCGGCCGGGAACAAGGATGAGGGCGCCGGCGACCAGGGCATCATGTTCGGCTTCGCCTGCGACGAGACGCCCGACCTCATGCCCGCGACGCTGGACTACAGCCACAAGATCCTGGCGAAGATGGCCGCCGACCGCCACAGCGGCCGCGCCCCCTTCCTGGAACCCGACGCCAAGAGCCAGGTGACGCTGCGCTTCGAAAATGGCAAGCCTGCCGCGGCCACCGCCATCGTCGTCTCGACCCAGCACGCCAAGGGCTATGACGAGGGCGCGAAGGAAGCGGAGCTCAAAAATTACGTGAAGGGCGTCATCGCCGAAGTCCTGCCCGGCAACCTGCTCTCCGACGAGACCGTCTACCACATCAACCCGACCGGCAGCTTCGAGATCGGCGGCCCGGACGGCGATGCCGGCCTTACCGGCCGCAAGATCATCGTCGACACCTATGGCGGCGCCTCGCCCCATGGTGGCGGCGCCTTCAGCGGCAAGGACCCGACGAAGGTCGACCGTTCGGCCGCCTATATCACCCGCTATCTTGCGAAGAACATCGTCGCCGCCGGCCTCGCCCGCCGCTGCACGATCCAGCTTGCCTACGCCATCGGCGTGTCGGAACCGCTGTCGCTCTATGTCGACACCCACGGCACCGGAACGGTCGGCGACGACCGGATCGAGCAGGCGATCAGGAACATCAAGGAACTGGGCGGCCTCACCCCGCGCGGCATCCGCACCCATCTGGGCCTCAACAAGCCGATCTATCAGCCCACCGCCGCCTATGGCCATTTCGGACGAAAGGCGGACGGCGACTTCTTCCCCTGGGAACGCACCGACCTGGTGGAAAAGCTCAAGGCCGCGCTTTAACCGCACTGAAAAGGCCATGCCGATAAAGGGGTTGCCGGTCGCCCGGCAGCCCCTTCTTCTTATGCCCTTACCTTTCCTTAACCATGCCTGGCCTAGCGCGCGACGGATCAAGGAGACATGGTTTGGCCTCTTCCCTCTCATATGGCACCAGCGGCGCCGAAGCAGCCTGGACCGCCCTCAACCGCAGCCAGGCGGTGATAGAGTTCGCGCTGGACGGCACGATCCTGACCGCCAATGCAAATTTCCTGTCCCTGATGGGTTATCAGCTCGAAGATGTCGTCGGCCAGCACCACCGGATCTTCTGCGCGCCGGACCATGCCGCTTCGCAGGATTATGCCGATTTCTGGCGGAAACTCGGCTCCGGCTCATTCGACGCGGGCGCCTATGACCGCCGCGACCGCCACGATCGCGAAATCTGGTTGCAGGCGACCTATAATCCCGTCTTCGAAGCCGACGGCACGCCGCTCAAGGTGGTCAAGATCGCCACCGACATCACCCGCCAGGTCCGGCAGGAGCAGGAGGCCCGCCACCGCCTCGCCGACAGCCACCGCCTTCAGCATGATCTGGAGCGGCAGAAGAACGCGCTGGAAAGGACCATGGACCAGTTGGCCGACATCGTCTCCACCATCCGGGGAATCGCGGCCCAGACCAACATGCTCGCCCTCAACGCCCGGATCGAGGCCGCCCGCGCTGGCGAGGCCGGGCGCGGCTTCGCGGTCGTCGCGGGCGAGGTCAAGAAACTGGCCGACGACACCCGCGTCGCCACGGAACGCGCCGCGGCCATGATGCAGCAGGAAGGCATCGGAATCGCGTGCTCCGGCGCGCGCTGACGCCCGCCTCGCATTGCGGCAACATGACGAAAAGTTCATTGGCATGCCGCCTGCAAAACGCCCATAAACAGGGCGTCGGACCCGCACCCCTGTCGGGTCCGGCAACCCTCTTACCAAGGGGAATGCGATGACCAGGTCACTGACTTCCGCCCTCCTCGGCCTTGCTCTCATGGTTGGCAGCGCCGCCCCAGCGCTCGCCGCACCCTGCAAGGACGCGAAGGGAAAGTTCGTCAAATGTCCGCCCAAGCCGGTTGCCAAGAAGGGACCGTGCAAGGACGCCAAAGGCCGCTTCACAAAGTGCAAATGACCTGACGGGTTCCGCGCCGACCCTCATCGAACGCGGCACCCGATCCCTCGCACCCCAAGGAACAAGCCGGCGCCCGCCCACGGCGTCAGGCCTGAGCCTCCTGTCCCCGGCCCAACCTCCTCAACACCGGGGACAGGAGGCGCCCCATTGCGCCTCGATCTTCTTGCCGCGCCCTCCCATTTCGATCGACCCCGCATCTTTATCCGCGGGGTGATTTCGTTCGCCTCGAAAATGCTCTATCGGGCCGCGCATGACTGCGCATAAATCCGGCGATCCCACCACGCTCAACCGCCTCTACGGCCGCCAATCCGGGCACAAGCTCCGCAAGGGGCAGCAGGAACTGGTCGACACCCTGCTGCCGGCCCTTTCCGTGCCGGAGGAGGGGGAAGTCACCGCCGCTGGCCTGTTCGGCTATGATCGCCCGCTGCATTTCGAGATCGGCTTTGGCGGCGGCGAACATCTCGCCTATCGCGCGGACCTGCTGCCCGATCATGGCTTCATCGGCTGCGAACCCTTTCTGAACGGCGTCGTCACGGCGCTCGGCCATGTCCGCGACCAGGCGCTGGGCAATGTCCGCCTCCATATGGGCGACGCGCTCTCGGTCCTCAGCCGGATACCGGACGGTGCGCTCAGCTTCGTCTATCTGCTCCATCCCGACCCCTGGCCAAAGGCCCGCCATGCCAAGCGCCGGATGATGAACCCCGGCCCCGTGGCGATGATCGCGCGAAAGCTCAAGCCCGGCGGCGAATTCCGCTTCGGCACGGATCACCCCGTCTATCTGCGCTGGGCGCTGATGGTGATGAACGGCCATCCCGATTTCGAATGGCTGGCCAGCACCCCCCGGGATTTTCAGAACCGCCCCGGCGGCTGGCCCGAAACCCGCTACGAAGCCAAGGCGCGCAGCCTTGGCCATGAAGTCTGGTATTTCCGCTACCGGCGCAGGCCGCTCCCCGCATAAGCGGCATCGCGGAAAGCCGCGCGACCGGCGTCAGGCACGGCCGGCGCAGCCCGGCCGCGCCGATGTCACCGATCGGAACGCAACAGCCACCAGAGAATGGCGGTCATCAAGGACCAGCTTTCGCAGGTGGAACGATGGCGCAGACCACAGGAATGGGCCTGTCCCGCGTCGGGCGGCCGCCTGCGGAAGACAGGAAGGCTCAGGCGGCGGCGCGGGCGCATGGGGCGGGCAATAGGCCGGTCAAGCAACATGGCGCCGTTCCCTGGTCATGTCGTCATAGACCGCGAACAGCCGGTCGAAATGATCGTCCATGGTCATGACCGCCGAAGCCGACGCCAGTGCCGTCCGACGCCGCGCCACAGCATCAGCCTGCGCGAAATCGACGATGGTAGCGGCCAGGCTGTCGGCCTGCCCGGCGCGATAGAGCAACCCGCCGCCACTGCGCGCCTGGTCGGACGCACCGCCCTCGTCGGGCACGATGACGGGCAGGCCGCTGGCGCGCGCTTCGGCCGCCACCATGCAGAATGTCTCCGCCTCGCAGCCATGGACCAGCGCGTCGGCGCTGGCGAGCAGTTCGGCAAGCGCCGGTCGCGCATGCATCGGCGCCAGCAACTGGATATGCGGATTATTGGCCGACGCCCGGCGCACCCGCGCCCTTTCCCGGCCGTCGCCGACCAGCACCAGGCCGACCGGCGTCGAAAAGCCCGCCGACGCCACCGCATCGATCACCATGGGCCAGCGCTTTTCCGGCGCATGACGGCCCACCCCCAGCAGCAGCGTCGCCTCCGGCCCAAGGCCGCAACGCTCCAGCAGGCGCGCGCGCAGTCCTTCATTGCGATGCGCCGGGCTGAAATAGCCCGGTTCGACGCCCATGGGCAGGGTCATCACCCGCCGCAGCCGGCCGGCCTCCAGCCGCTGGGACAGGCTGTCGCTGGCGCTGACCACCAGGTCGAACTGCTGGTCCAGCCGGCGCAGATGGCGCCAGAACCAGTCGAACCCGCGATCGATCGCCTCGCGGCTCAGCACCGATCCGAACCAGCGATAGGCATAGGCCGACAACGGATCGGCATGCATGATCAGCGCGCGCGGCGCATCGCCCCGCCAGCGCGCCACCATCGCCGCGCTGGACCAGGGGGAGGACGCCTCAACCAGATCGGGTTGCAACCGGTCCAGCATGGCATGGAGCGAGGCTTCATCGTCGAAATAGGAATAGCGCCGGTCGAGCGGAAAGCGCCGCGCGGGCAGCATGACGATCCTGCCGCCTCCTGCCTCCACCACCTGGTCGCTGTCCGACGGAGCCAGGATGATGACCTCATGGCCGGCCATCGCCCCTGCGCGCAGCTTGCGTTCGACATAGGTCTTCACGCCGCCGCCGCTGGGCGCGTAGAAAGCGCAGACATCCACGATGCGCATGACCTATTCCTTGATCGGGCCGAAGGAGAAGAGTCCCCGGCGATAATTGACGATGATGACGATGTGCTCAGGTCCGCTGTCCACCGTCGCGCTCGCGGCGGCGGCAGACGGCTTGGACCAGCCCAGCTTGGGATTGCCGGCAAAACCGATGCCATCGACCGAAATCGAGAAGCGGCGATTGGCGTCGCGATCGTGCAACAGGCTGAGCGCATAGGTGCCGGGGCCCGGCGCGCGGATGCAAAGCTGCACCGGCCCGGTGGCCGGCACCGCCTCCTCGACCCTGCGAAACGGCTTGCCCGCCGCCACCAGCACATTGTCGTCCGCCAGGAAATCCGTGTCGTTGGCGGGGTAGAGTTCCAGCTTCAGCCGACCCTTGCGATCCTTCAGGCCCTTGACCTCGACCAGGAAGGCCGGGCCATTCTCGCTCGCGCGGCACCGGCCCTCCGCCTTGCCCAAATCGGGGCTGGACGGGATGGCCGCGGCGAGCATCAGCATCGCGATCACTGCGCCCGTCCCTCTTTCATGAGGCCGGTCACGCCCAGCGCCATGCCGACCAGCAGGTGCGCCGCCAGGATGAGCGACGCCATCAGCGCCATGGCCGACACGATCTCATTGTCGCGTCCGATCAGGAAGGCGGCCATGCCGGCGAACACCACATCCTTGTTGGGCAGGAAGGGCAGGCGCGACACAAGCTGGCGCAGCGTGCCCAGCAGGATCCACCAGCTCAGCGGAATGTCCGGCAGCAACATGTGCCACATCATCGCCGCCAGCACCGTGGTCGCGATGATGCGCAGCAAATGGATGCCCGCCACCACCCACAATTCAGCGCGCGGCAGGGTGAAGAGCCGCTTGCGCAGCAGCATCGCCACCAGCGACGTCGCCAGCACGAACAGGATCGACCCGCCGACTTCCCAACTGTTGAGCCGCGCATCCACAGCACCCAGCAGCGGCACGGCAAAGGCGACCATGACCAGCGTGACGCCATTGCCGACCAGCGCGGACAGGATGGTCACGTCCTTGATCGCGCCAAAGGGCGCGGTGGTGATCTTCGCGCTGCGCCGCGCCCAGGCGTAGAAATAGACCTCGCCCAGATAACCCAGCAAGATCTCATTGCTCACCAGCTTGCGCAGCAACGCGGCGAAACCTTCGGCCGGGATCGCCCAGAGGCGGCGGAAAATCACCCATTCCGACAGCGGACCGGCCAGGTAATAAAGCGCAAAGGCCGCCCAGAAGGCGATGCTGCCCGGCACCATCGCCCACAGGCTGGCGGGATCCAGCCCGTGAAACTGGTGGAGCGCCACGACCAGGATCAGCACCGACACCAGCGGCCCGGCCCAGCGGGTCCAGTTGCGGCCCGACTGTATCAGCGGCTTGGGGTCCAGCATTGCCTGGTCGATCGGCACGGCGGAGGGAGGAAGAAGGCCGGTAGTGCTGTTGCCGGTCATAGGGGGCTCGTCATTGTGGACGGGATGGAGTGACGTCGCGCGCCGCGGCGAACCTCAGTCGGCCGCGCGGAAATTCCGGCGAAACAGTCGAGATAGGCGGCCGATGCCGCTTCCAGCGTGAACCGCCGCGCCTGCGCCAGGCTGGCGGCGGCGTCCTGCGGCATGGGCGCTTGCGCAAGGGCGGCGGAAAAGGCGGCAAGGTCGCCCGGCGGCACAAGCCGGCCCAGCGCCCCGTCCGCCAGCAGCGACCGCATCGCCGCGCTGCATTCGGTCGCGATCACCGGCAGGCCCACGGCCAGCGCCTCCAGCAGCACGGCGGGCACGCCTTCATAGTCGGACGACAGCAGGAACGCGGCCGCCCCGCCGGTCTGCAGCGCGGGGTCGGCGACATGGCCCATGAACATCACCCTATCGGCAATGCCCAGCCGCCGGGCGCAGGCGGCAAGCCTGCCCCGCTCCGGCCCTTCGCCAAAGATCTGCAACTGGTCCTCGGTCCCTGCCGCCCGGGCAAAGGCGGCCAGCATCAGCGCGAAATTCTTCTGCCGCGCCAGACGGCCGATGGCGACGAAGCGGCGACCGCTACCCTCGTCTGCCCTGCGGACGGCGCGCAAACGCTCGATCTGGTCGACCGACAGGGCCGGATCGGGAATGACGCTGATCGCATCGGCGCCCGGACGGACAAGCGCTGTGATCTCCCGCTCCAGCCCCGGTGCCATGGCAATGAAATGATCGATGAACCGGCCCTGGATGCGCAGCCACAACCGATAGGCGATGCGCGCGGGCCAGATCATGTCGCGCCTTTCCAGGTCGTTGCTGATCTTCGCCAGCACCGGCGGACAGGCGCGCCCCAGCAACAGCTTCATCGCCACGGCGACCACGGCATAGCTGTTGCCCGCGCAGAACAGGACATCGGGCTTCGTCCGACGGATGAACCCTGGCAGGGTCATGATCATCCACAGCGTCTCGAAAGCCGCGACGGAAAAGCCGGGACCGCGCGGCACATGGGGGTCCAGTCCCTCGCCGGTCTCGCCCCGCATCGCGCCCTCGCCGCGCCCCAGGAACAGCGGCGCATCGACGCCCTGCTCCCGCCAGCGGCGCACCAGCCTCAGCGCGACCCGTTCGACCCCGCCGGGCTCGAAACTGTGGAGGAAAGTCAGGATCCGCATCTCATCCCGCCAGCAGGTCGCCGTAACGGGCGGGCCGGTGCGTGCGTGCCAGCCGCCGCACCACCCGGTCGATGCTCTCCAGCAGGGCCGGCACATGGGCATCGCCCGGATGCACCGCCACCCGCGCGACCGGCGCATGGCGCAGGACCGGCGGCAACAGGCGCGCCGCCAACAGCGACGATGCGATCCGCGCCCGGCTGCGGCTGGCCCAGGTGATGACCGGCCCTCGCGCCAATATCCTGCCCGACGGCGGATGCCACACCCTCATATGGTCCTCCGCCAGCGCAAATCCGCTCTGGCCCAGCGCCTCGCGCGCGGGTGCGCCATATAGCCAGGCCGGCGCCACGAAGCCTGTGACCGCCACGCCCGTGACCTGTTCGATCAGGTCCCGGCCCTCGGCCATGCGCCGCGCCGCCGTCACCCTGTCCAACCCCAGGAATTCGCCCTCGCCGGCGGTCATGTGCCTTGCCTTGAACCGCGCGATCGCATCGTCATGGGTCGCCATGTCCTTGTGGAACCAGCCATGGGCGAACATGCTGACCCCCGCCTCCGCCCAGCGGCGCAGCCGCGTCGCAAAGGGCGATCCGGGCAGCAGCGGATGCGCGCCCCAATGATTGGGCACCACCAGCATCGCCAGCGTGTCCGGCGCGGCGTGAAGCGACAGCCGGTCCAGCAGCCGGTCGACTTCACCCTCGAATCGCGGGCCGACATCATGAATGGATAGAAGAAGCCGTTTCATGACAGGTTCACGCCCCCCGAACACCTGCGCCGATCGAACGCCCTATGATGCCGGGTGATGACTTCACTGTGACAATTGTCGCCATATCTGCCTTTCGGTCTTGTCTCGATGACGCCACCGCCACGGGACACCGCAGCCCGAACAGGAATATTTTTTAATGTGGCACGACAACTGCGGTGCCGCCGCGCCGACGCCGTCATCGCGCCACAGGAGAACAGGCTGTGCGCATTTTAACATGGACCGTGCCGATGATCGCCGCCGCCGCCCTCGTCGCGGCGGCCCCTTCCGCAAACACGCGCGGCGCGGCGCCCCGGACGGAAGCTGTGCATTTCGACGGCACGCTGTCGGTCATGACCTATAATATCCACGGCCTGCCCTGGCCGCTGGCCTGGGGTCGCCCGGCCGATTTCGACCGCATCGCGGCAACGCTGCGCGACATGCGGGCCGCCGGGCGCAATCCCCATATCGTGCTGCTGCAGGAGGCGTTCACCGACGATGCGAAAGCGATCGGGCGGGCGGCAGGCTATCCCTATGTCGCGGACGGACCGGACGACCGGGCGACCAACGGCGCCACCCCGGTCGGCGCGCAGCAGCGCTTCGCCGCCGACGAAAGCTGGACCCATGGCGAGGGCGTCGGCAAATATGTCGGCAGCGGGCTTCAGATCCTGTCCGATTATCCGATCGTCGCGGTCCACCGCATGGCCTTTCCGCGCTTCGCCTGCGCGGGGTTCGACTGCCTGGCGAACAAGGGCGCGATGCTGGTGCGGGTCAGCCTGCCCGGCCAGGCCGAACCGGTCGATGTCGTCACCACGCATCTCAACAGCCGCCGCGCCTCCGACGTGTCGGACGCCCGCTCCAATGAAGCGCACAGCCTTCAGATCGCCAGCCTCACTGCCTTCATCCGCCAATGGCACGACCCGCGCGACCCGCTGATCGTCGGCGGCGATTTCAATGCCGGCCAGACCAGCGGACGGCGCATCGACCTGACCGACCATGCGGCGCGGGACTGGAGCTTCGGCGCCCCCATGAACAACGCCTATGCCGCGGCGGCGGCGCTGCATCTCCCCTTTTCCGCCGACGCCCGCCTGTCGCAGCAGCGCGCCCGCGACTGGGAGTTTTTCGCGCCGGGCCAGCGGACGACGCTGACGCTGCGCCGGATCGACATCCCCTTCGGCCATGGGCCGGACGGCACCATGCTGTCCGACCATGTCGGATATACCGCCACCTATGCCCTCGGCCGGCGGCCGGTCACCAGTTTTTCGTGAACCCGACCGTCCACTGCCGCGGTCGCAGCGGGGTATATTGCGGCCCCCTGTCCAGCGTAAAGGGATTGCCGAAGGCAAAGCTGTCCGCCTTGCAATCGAACAGGTTGCTGCCTGACAGCCGCACGCTCCATCCACCCCGACGCAGCGTCAGATCGGCATCGGCCAGCGCATAGTCGCCCATCCGCCTGTCCAGGCCGGGATCGAAACTGAGGTGCGATGGGCTGAGATAGCTGACATGCGCGCCCATGCTGCCCCTCCACCCCAGCAGGCCAAGATCACGGCTTATCCCCAGCCGCGCCTTCCAGTCGGGAATGACGGGCAGATGCCGGTCGTCCACCCGCAGGCCGGCGCTGGTCCGGGTCAGCAGCGCGCTCTGCCCCACCAGCCCGGCGCTGATCGCCCAGGCCGAAGCCACTTTCCAGTCGATCGATGCCTCGATCCCGTAGATGCGCGCGTCGCCGACATTGCGCGTGCCGATCAGCCCGTCCGTCAGCAGATAGTCGGACTGCATGTGCGACCATGTCGTCAGGAAGGCGTCGGCATTGACCGTCAGCGATGGCGAGGCCGTATGCCGCCACCCCGTTTCGAATGTCTGCAACTCGTCGGATTCGAACCGTTCGGCCGACCTCGCGCTGGTCTGCGTCAGCCCGCCTGGCCGCCGCGCGCCGGCATAGCGCAGATAAAGGAAGTCGCGCCCGCCCGCCTGCCAGGACAGCGCCAGCGACGGGGTGAAGCCGCTGCGCGTCACCGACACCTCCACCCGCGTGCGGCGGCCGCCCTGCTCCGCCTCCAGCCGGGAAAGGAACAGCCGCCCGCCGACGCTGAGCGACAGGGCCGGGGTCAGCGGCACGCGCATGTCGCCAAAGGCGGCGAATTCGGCCACGCCCTGGATGCCGGTGGCGACCGTCCTGTCCCGCGCGCCTTCGATCACGCCCGAAAAATGGTTGCGCACATCCATGAAGGACAGGCCCGCCAGCCAGGACAGGCCGTCGTCCCGCTGGCCCGACAGGCGCACTTCCTGATCGAACAGCCGATTGCGCCGTTGCTCCAAATAGAGAGAGGGCGGCGCGACGCCGAAGGCGGCCTGGGAAAGGTCGCTGGCGTTCAGCGTGCTCGACACGTCGTGGTCGACCCAGTTGCCGGCATAGACCAGATCCATGTCGCCCAGCTTTCCCGCCACGCGCAGCGAGGCAAGGGCGAAGTCGTTGTCATGCGGCTCGGCCACCTGGTCCGGCCGCGTCAGCGCATGGCGGGCATAGACATATTGGCTGTCCGCGACATCCTGCAACTGGAACATGCCGTTCAGGTCGACGGTCCAGTCGCCCGCCAGGGCGCGCACCGCCAGCCGGGCGCCGCGCACCTCGCTGCGGTTCGAATCGCCGCGGCCCGCCGTGTCGATCCAGCCCGGCTCGCGCGCCGCATAACCGACAGCACGCACCGCCAGCCGGTCGGTCACCACCGGCAGGTTGATCATCGCCTCCGCGCTGCCGCCCATTTCGCCATGGGTGGCAAGCGATGCCTCCAACCCCGCCTGTCCCGCGAACGTCCCGGCATCGGGCGGGCGGGTGACGATATGATAGACGCCGCCCAGCGTCCCGCTGCCGTAAAGCGACCCCTGCGGCCCTTTCAGCAGTTCCACCCTCTCGACATCGACCAGCCGCAGGTCGGGATCGGGCGCGTTATAGGTGGCGCGGGCATCGTTGATCAGGATGGCGACGGTCGACTGGCTGTTGCCGTTGAACGGGCTGTCCGCCACGCCGCGGATGAACTGGCGGTTGCGCCCCGGCCCCAGATTGGTGAGCGTCAGCCCATCCAGCCGCTGCGCCACTTCCTGCGTGCCGGAAAGCAGCGTGCCACCCTGTTCGCCTGGCGCCTGCACCACCGCGACGGAGATCGGCAGGCGCGCAAGCGGTTCCTCGCGCTTAGCGCCGGTGACGATGATGTCCGCCATTCCCTGCGGCGGCGGTGCGGAGGCCGACCGGACAGGCGGGGGCGGCGCGACGGGCGCGGCGCGCACCAGCCGATAGGCGGTCGGGGACAGGCGCCGCGCCTCCAGCCCCGTTCCCGCCAGCAACCGCGCCAGCGCCTGCTCCACCGTCAGCCGCCCGTCGACGCGGTGCGACCGGCGCGCGGGCAGCCGCCCTTCGAAGCCGATCGCTATCCCCGTCTGGCGCGACAGGTCCGCCAGCGCATCGGCCAGCGGTGCGGATTCGATATGGATTGGCCGTTCTTGCTGCGCCCAGGCGCTACCGGGCGCCAGCGCGCAGCAACACAATACGGCCCTTATGCACGATCCTGAGGTCCATGAACTGCGCGACTTCACCGACAAGACCCGAACCGTCCCCCACGATCAAAACACCGGAAAATGGCCGGTCGGCAACATCGGCCCCAGCCTTCACAGGCACCCCTGCATAGCGGCTGAGATCGGACGCGACCAGAGAGAGCGGCACGCCTTCATAGACCAGCCGTCCCTGCTGCCAGCTTCCGACCGTTCCGGGGGACACGGCGGCGGTCGTTCCCCGGCGCGTCACCTGGTCGACCAGCAACTGCCGCCCGGCCGGCAGTTCGACCGTATCGCCGCCGTCACGCGGCGCGACGCTGATCCTTCCTTCGGCAACGGCCACCCGCATCATGCGGGCGTCGGCCAATATGTCGAATCGCGTGCCGATATCGCTGATCCGCTGCCCGCCTGCATCGATCGTCATGGTCCTGTCCGGGCGATGGGGAATGTCGAACAGGGCGCTGCCCTCCAGCGCCAGCCTGTCCTGCGCCGCGCCCGCCACGCGCAAATGGCTGGCGGCGGCCAGCGCGATGCGGGAACCGTCCTTCAGCATGATGGTGCGCGCCTGCCCCGGCCCGGTGCGATAATCGACCGGCGGCGGCATAGAGGGACGAAAGAAAGGAATGCCGACCGCCAGCGCCAGCGCCGCAGCGATCCCGCCACCGATCCAGCGGCGGCGGCGGGGCGCCCGCATCGCGACCGGCGGGACGGACATGCCCATCGACGGCGCCTCCATCGACGGCATCAGCGCGGCCAATGTGGCGCGATGATCGGCGATCCTCGCGTCGATCAATGCGATCGAATCGAACGCGGTGCGATGTGCGGGGTCCGCCTCCAGCCACAGCGTGAAGCCGTCCCAGTCGAAATCCGCGTCATCCTGCGCGCGGTGCCAGGCAATCGCCTGGTCGAGGATCGTCTCATCGTCCAAAGCCGGTCCCATCAAACCTGTCCAGTCGCTGCGCAGCCCCCCGCACATGCGCCGTTCCCCGCTATAACGTCACCGGGTCAGCCTGGCCTCAGTCCTCGGACAATGCGCGGCGCAAATATTTCATCGCCACCGCCATATGCTTTTCGACCCCGCTCTTGCTGATGCCCAGCCGCTGCGCCACCTCGTCATGCGACAACCCCTCCAGCTTGTGCAACTGGAAAGCGCGGCGGGCGCCAGCGGGCAGGTTGGCGATGGCGGAGGCAAGGCGCGCCACCTCCTCCCTTTCGCTCATCTGCGCCAGCGCATCGGCGCGGGGATCGGCGGGATCGGGACCGCGCAGGTCGACGCCCGACGCCACTTCCATCCAGCTCTGCTCGCGGGCGCCGCGCCGTCGCGCCTCCCGCAGGCGGTCGAGCACGAGATTCTGCGCAATCCGATAGAGATAGGCGCGCCCATTGGCGACGGGACCGCTCCTGCCCTCGCCGATCCGCAGCCACATGTCCTGCAGTATATCCTCCGCCTCGGGCGCGCTGCCGGTGCGCGCGACCAGGAAGCGCAACAATTCGGCGCGGCAGCTATGATAAACTGTCTCTAGCCCGCCTTCCATAAAGGGCGCCTTTCCCAAGCCATGCCCCTCCTTCGACGCCCCCGCCGAATTGTTCAATTTAATTGCCTGTAATCTTTTGCCCACATGTCGGGCGGCAGGCAAAAGAAAACCCCGCCGGAGCAGAGCTGCACGGCGGGGCCAAGGTTCAGGGAGGTGTCACTCAAGGGGGGAGAGTGACCAGCCCAATCTAGGCGCCCCAGCCAGCAGTTCAAGGGGCTTTCCGCCGCCATTTTCCCTGCCTGCGCGACTTTTCCAGGGGCCGCCATCTCTTCATTGACCGTTCAGCGGCCATCCATCAGGCTGGAGCGCGACCGTCATGCCGCGAAAGACAAACCTCTTGCCAAAGCCCTTCCGGCTCCTTGCTCCAGCGCTCCTGTTCCCCGCCGCATCGATGGCCGCCGCCCTTGTCGATGTGGCCCGGGCCGAAACCTATTATGTCGATTCCCGCATGGGCGACGACCGGGCGGACGGCACGGCGGGCGACAGGGCGTGGCGGTCCCTGGCGCGGGTCAATGGCTGGCCGCTCCAGCCCGGCGACCGCGTGCTGCTGACCGCCGGCTCCGTCTGGCAAGAACCGCTGACGATCGCCCGCTCGGGCAAGGCGGGATCACCCATCATCGTCGGTGCGACCGGCGCCGGTCCCCGGCCACGCATCGATGCGGGCGGCGTTGCCGAATATGCCATCGGCGTGATCGACGCCGATCATGTCACGATCAGCGGCCTGGAAGCCACCAACGACGCGCCCTCCCCGGCGCCCCGCATCGGCATATTGGTGCGCGCCGAAAATCGCGGCGTGACGCGGGGCATCCGCATCAGCGACAATTATGTCCACGATGTCCGCGGCACCAACGACCGCAAGGACAATGGCGGCATTCTCTTCCGCGCTACCGGCCGGCAGGTCGCCACCCGCTTCGACGATCTCGCGATCGAACGGAACATCCTGTGGCGCGTCGACCGATCCGGCATCGCGGGGATCAGCGACCGCGTGTCCTCCCTTGACTGGTTCCCCAGCAGGAAGGTGGTGATCCGCGACAATTATCTGGAGGATATTGGCGGCGACGGCATCGTCCCGCGCGGCACCGACGGCGCCCTGATCGAACATAATATCGTCCTCGCCGCCGGCAGCCGCGCCCCCGGCTACAATGCCGGCATCTGGCAATGGAGCACCGACAACAGCCTGATCCAGCTCAACGAGGCCGCGCATACGCGCACCCGCTATGACGGCCAGGGTTTCGATTCCGACTTCAACTCGCGCCGGACGACCTTCCTCTACAATTACAGCCACGACAATGCCGGCGGATTCCTGCTGATCTGTTCGCCCCGGCCCAATGACAAGGACAATCTGGGCAATCGCGGCACGCTGGCGCGCTTCAACGTCAGCCGCAACGACGGCACCCGCATCTTCCAGCTTTCCGGCAATGTGTCGGACGCCCGGATCGAAAGAAACGTCATCCATGTCGGCCCGGCGATGGACGTGCAGATGATCGTCGCCACCCAGTGGGAAGGCTGGGCGCGGAAGGTGCGCTTCGCGCGCAACGTCTTCAGGGTGGCGGGCACCGCCCGCTACGGCAGCGAAAACGGACGCAGCGGCCCCGACTATCTGATCAGGGCCGGCTTCGCCCCGGCCGAATCGATCCGCTTCCGGCGAAACAGCTATTTCGGCAGCCATGTCGACCTGCCTGACGATGGGGCGGGCCAGACCATCCAGCCCTATCAGGAAATCGCGTCGGACTGGGATGTGCCCCGGTTCGATCCCGCCCGGCCCGACACATTCCCCGAATTCATCGACCGCCACCGCAACTGGATGCTGGCAATGCTGAAACGCGAACTGGGAACGCCCGTCCGACTCCGGCAGCCGCGCACCACTTCCACCTTCGAAACCCGCCGCTGACCCGATTTCCCTTTCCCAGAGGCAAAGGAGCCCCGCTCCTTGCGAAGGAAGGCGGGGCTTCAGTTGGGTCGCACACAGACTGATGCCTGCGGACCGCAATAAGACATGGTTCAGACGCGAAGTCGATTGCGATAATCTAGACCTGGATCAAGCCTCCAGAGCGGGTTCCGATCGCTTGGAAATCGCTCTAGCTGCCTTCACGCGCTCAAAAAGCCAACGGCGCGCCGGACCTCCTCCGCCGCGCCGTCATCGCCGCATCGCCACGGCCCCTCCCCCCGGATGGGCCGGTCAAGCTTGCTCAGTTCGCCTTGCTCAAATCCACCTTCTCGACCCATTCGGGATAGAAGGTCGGCTCCCTGTTCGACCATCCGACCGCGGTCGCCGCCGCCTCGCTGATCGACTGGAGCAGCGCCCGGCGCTTTTCGGGATGCAGATGCGGCAGGCTGGCCGCCGCACAGAAGGCCCCCGGCAGCCATGGCCGCGAACCCGCTCCCAGCAGCCGCTCATAAAGGAAGCGATAGGCAGAGAAGCTGCACAGCCGGTCCTGCCCCAGGTCGAAGGCGGAAACCGTCACCAGCGGCGCCATGAACGGCTCCATCTGGTCCAGGCCGCTGTCGTCGGGCACCCGCGCCTTGATCTCGTCCAGCCGTCCATAGATCCGTGCCTGGGCGCGAATGCTGGCTTCCTCCACCATGTCGCGCGACCACAGCTTCATGGCGTCGCGCCGATGCAGCCCAATGTCCAGCGATCGTCGAATATAGCGCTGCGTGGCGGCCGGGAAACTGGCGAATTCACGCAACTCGGCCAGGGTGATCGCCCCGTCCGCAGGTCTTGCACTCGTGCCCATGTCTTTGCCCTCCGACTTCAAGTCGTAAGCAGAACATGCGCCCCATATGGTTACTGCAAGCTTAAGCGCCGGTTCTGCCGACAGGTACAGGGAATCATTTTTTCTTGTGCGGCGCAACATGTAATTTTTATGAATGCGCTCAATCGAATAACACGCCCTGGCCAGCAGTGACCCGGCCCCGCGCAGCCAGCGCCTTCCCCCAATGTGCCGCAGGGAGCAGGCCCTGACCGCCCGCTATCCGGCGCG